>Ga0180437_10009084_pt1 | contig 12394 bp, 12 predicted proteins | sample SS_ome_4_FD_132410 | JGI IMG/M metagenome (GOLD analysis project Ga0180437, IMG submission 132410) | Hypersaline lake sediment archaeal communities from the Salton Sea, California, USA - SS_3_D_1 metaG | ecosystem: Environmental > Aquatic > Non-marine Saline and Alkaline > Hypersaline >...
ACACAACCCGACTACAAAGACAAGCCCGCTGCCGGGAGGCTGAAGCATTGTTCCCACATGGTGGGCCTTCTCCCGGGCTATCAGTCCCGAGGAGTAGCCTACCTGCTCAAGCTGAGACAGCGAGATCACTCCCTTTCCCAGGGACTCGACCTGGTAACGTGGACCTTCGATCCCCTGGAGAGCGCGAATGCGAACCTCAATCTGAGCAAGCTAGGTGTGGTCTTCAACACGTACCTGCGTGATGTCTATGGACGGATGACAGATGCCCTGAATGTTGGTCTGCCAACAGATCGCGTCCAGGTAGACTGGTGGATACGTAGCCGGAGAGTCGAGGAGCGGCTTGAGAAGAGCGGCAAGAAGTCGAGCCTGGATGAGACACTCCAGGGAGGAGCAAGTCGGGTCAATGAGCCAACCATCAGACCTGATGGGATACTGAAGCCTTCAGGGGCCGATCTTACCACCACCGCTGAGGCGATCGTGGTAGAGGTGCCTGCCGATTTCCAGAGCATCAAGGCCGTTGACTTGTCCTCCGCTATCGACTGGAGGATGCACACGCGCGACCTATTCTGCCACTATCTTGAAGCTGGTTATACAGCGGTGGAGTTCATCAGTGAAATCGTGCACGGCCGCAGGCATAGCTACTATGTTCTCAGAAGGAACTTCGTCATCTCCTGAGAAGGAGGGTTAACCGTTGCGTATTGAGCAGGTCCAGTTGCGGCATATTCAGCTACCTCTGGTCCACCCCTTCGAGACCAGCTTTGGCCGAGTGACCGTCCGCGACATCATCATCGTCAAGGCCTGGAGCGAGGGGTTGACAGGGTACGGAGAGACCGCATCCATGGCGGAGCCTTTCTACAACTACGAGACCACGGAGACTTGTTGGCACATTCAGCGCGATTTCCTTGTACCTTGGCTGTTGGGACAGGACATCGACGACGCAGCCGATATGGCCCGGTTGTTCGCCCCGGTGAGAGGACACAACATGGCCAAGACCGGTCTCGAACAAGCGTGGTGGGACTTGAAAGCCAAGTCAGACGGCCAGTCGCTGGCGAGTCTCCTTGGAGCTGAGAGGGACAGAATCGACTGCGGGGTGAGCATCGGGATCCAGGACCGTGTGGAGGGCCTGTTGGAGCGCATAGGCTACTTCCTGGATCAGGGGTACAGGCGAATCAAGATCAAGATCAAACCCGGCTGGGACCTCGACGTAATCAAGAGAGTGCGAGAAGCTCTCCCCGAGGTTCAACTAATGGCGGATGCCAACTCAGCGTATACGCTGGCCGATGTCGAACTCTTCAAAGCCCTGGATGAGTACGATTTGATGATGATCGAACAGCCTCTGGGCCACAACGACATCTTTGACCATTCCAGGCTCCAGAGACAGCTGAGGACTCCTCTATGCCTTGATGAGAGCATCATCACGCCAGACCATGCACGCTGGGCCCTCGAACTGGACAGCTGCCGCGTCATCAACATCAAACCTGCCCGGGTGGGAGGTCCCTATCAGGCCAAGCGCATCCACGATATCTGTCAAGAGCGCGGCATACCCGTCTGGTGTGGAGGTCTGCTGGAATCGGGTATCGGTCGCGCGCACAACGTCGCCATGTGCTCACTCCCCAACTTCCTCCTGCCAGCTGACCTCTCCTCCAGCAGCCGCTACTTCTCGCAAGACGTCGTCTCGCCGCCATGGGAAGTGGATGGCGACGGCAAGATGGGTGTGCCGTCCAGCCCCGGCATCGGAGTGGAGGTAGACGAGCGGTTCCTCGATTCGATCACCATCAAGGCGCAGACCTTACGGGAGTGAGGGAGCGATGGGCCGCACAATCCTGCTCACCGGTCGGCCGGGCGTGGGCAAAACGACGATCATCAAATCAATCGCGGACAGACTGGGAGATGCCGCGGGGGGGTTCTACACCGCTGAGATACGGGAGGGCGGTCGTCGTCGGGGCTTCAAGATCGTGACCCTGGCGGGAGCGGTAGGCATTCTGTCCCACGTGGACATCAAGGGCCCGCCCCGCGTCAGCAGATACGGCGTGAACCTGAGAGACCTCGAGCATGTTGGGGTGGCAGCCCTGCGCAGGGCGATCGCAGAGGCCGACTGTGTCGTAGTGGACGAGATAGGCAAGATGGAGCTGTTCTCCGAGAGATTTCGTGATGCCGTAATGGAGGCCATGCAGAGCGACAGAGCAATGGTGGGTACTGTGATGCAAGGCAGCAATCGGTGGGTGGATGAGCTCAAGAACCTCCCTGAGGTCACCATCCTCGAGGTTACCGAAGCGAATCGCAAGGGAATGGCCCGGCGCGTGCTCGACCTCATTCGTGCTCCACTCCGAGGAGCTTCCTGACCCCCCTGGGCCGGTCGCCTTCACTCGTGTCTCTACTGACTCCCCCAAGTCCGATACCCTCGTCTCGGCGCCAGACATGCCTGCCCACTTGATGGTCGTCGGCTTAGACTATCCCGCTCTTCACAGACTCAACATCCAAGAGGCTAACGTCCGCAGCATCCCAGAACATGCGCGACGCTCCCGAGCTGCGGACCAGTTGGCTGGCGAAGCACTTGCCGTCTCCACGGAGACCCGGGCACCCAACGTAAGGCCACGTCGTCGTGCGCGGTTTGGCAGCAGCTGGCAGTGTCACTGTCAACCTCGGCCGCGAGCTCGCAGACACTCCACCGAGCGTGCGAGATTCTGGGACTATCCACGTGGCGATGTGCCCCACCCCCGTCGGTCCCTCCTCGGAATTGGCACAACTACCCTCTCTGGTAGCCACTGCGCCTACCTCCTTCTGGATGAGCCGTTGGTGGACGCCGGTGCGAGAGCGGCGCACACCGTTCGATGTCGCGAAGCAAACCTTAAAGAAACCGTAGTCCTCTCCCTCTCCAGGGCGTAAGACCTTGCAGACACAGTTCGAAAGGAGTATACTGTAATCAGGAATTGCCTACGCTGTTATTCTGTAATCCGCCTCTTGGTCCCCTGATTGTAACGTTACTTGCCGGTATCGCCCATCTCTTGTCCCGCAGTATACTTGGTAGTCTACCTCCACTCGAGTGTCTCTAGGATCACGAGTGTGCCCACGCACACGCGTCCATCCCTGAAAAGAACTGCGCTCTGGCACTGCTGGAAAGGAGGTGGTGGGTCAACGCGCACCCAAGAGCGTTTCAGCCCATAAACCGTCTGAGCAAGATCAGCCGCGATTATGATGAGGGAGGCACTCAAGATGGCAGACTCCACACTCAGCATCACCATCAGAGACACCGAGCGCCCGTGCGCTCCGTATCAAAGTTCAGCACACTCGTTCTTCGTGCAGATCTATCACTGTGACGGCACACCCCTCATCTGGAAGGGCGTGAACTATGGCAACGCCCAGCCTCTGGATGTTCCGGGCGCAAAAAAGGGCAATGTCCACGCCCAAGTGAAGGTGCCGCCCGGCTGCTACCTGGTCCGCGGGATGACACCTTCCTGTGGCAACTTCTTGTCGGACTGGGTCTGGGTCGAGGTCTGCTGCAGTGAGACAGTGTGCGTCAACATTGTGTTCCCCTCCATCAGAGACTGCGTCGACCGCACGAGGACTGGCTTGGAGTTGGGCGCTGTCATTGCAGAAGCCGAGATCGTACCTTGGGAAAGGCTCAGACTGACGGACGCCGTCGAGAACGCTCGCGACTCGCTGATCAACATCGTCAGGGCGATCGATGAGCAGTTCCCGGACATCCCGCATCTGCCTGAGCCACCCTCTAGGCCCGACATGGACGCCGCGTTGAAAGCGGAACGTAGCTGAGGGGGGACGTAAAGCGGAATCCGTTGCACTGGACAGCAACGACCATCTGAAGCGGTGTGAAGCTCTGCGCTGCAACGCCGCAGCGCACTTCGCTGACCAGGTCCTGGGACCACTCCTCGAGTCGCTGCATCCTGTCAGTCAGCGAGGTCATCACCAACAGCGTTCATCTCGACGATGCGATCGAGTCGAAACGACCTCTGTTCGTGGCGAAGGTGACACATGGCCACAAGATAGATGTAACCACGATGTGCTGCGACACTCAAGGGTGTGACCGCCCTCTGCGTCTCCTCGCCAGAAGCCGACACATAACACAGCAGCAGCTTTCGGCCACACTTCAACGCCTCCTCGATCAGCGGGGGGAGAGGTATCGACTCTTGACGGGGAACTCGGATCGATCCACCTTGGACCTCGAGCAGCTGGCTCAGCGTGGTGATCCCTATCTGAACTGAGTCGGTCAAGAACCGCTCAAGTACCATCTTCGTAGTCAGGACGTCGACCATCGCGCGATGCTGGCCGCGGACTTCAATGCCCAGGAAGTGAGCCACGTTGCCCAGGCTGTTGCTGGGGAACCGATAGCGTCTACGGGCCAGCGCCAGTGTATCGATCACCATCTGGGTAGGCGCCGGCAGGCTGCAGATCCCGAACTCCGCGCTGAGGAACGCCAGATCGAAGGGGGCATTGTGGGCAACCAAAACGCTGTCCTCCAGAAGTCCGATGACGGTAGGTGCGATCTCCGAGAAGAAAGGCGCACCGATCAAGTCCTCGTCGCGGATGCCATTGACGGCGGAGGCCCCCGGGGAGATGGGTCGATCGGGATTGACGAGGCTGCTGAACCGGTCCAGTTCTCTGCCCTCTCGACACCGCAGCAGAGCTATCTCGCAGATGCGATCACCAAACTGAGGGGTAAGACCGGTCGTCTCCACGTCCAGGACGGTGAAGGTGACCTGATCAATAGGGGTGGACACGGAACACTCTTTCACAGGATCCCCCACTCCCTCCTGTCGGCAACAATCGAGCAGCGGGAAAAGCTGCAGTGTACCGAGGGGCACGTGCTCCCAGCCTGCTCGTGGGGCCTTCTACAGACGCCCCGCGTTCGGCAGATTGTCTCCATGGTCGGCTGAGCGCCATCGTCTTGCATCCTCACATGACGCCATAGCGCTGCCAGGCTTCCCCCGCGGACATGCCTCCTTCAATGGCCTTTCGGACAGTATTCTCGCCACGCACCTTCTCCAGCGCTGCAGGAATCACTTCCCCTTCATGCTCCACTGGCACAACAACCACCCCGTCCACGTCACCGAAAACGAGATCTCCCGTCTTGACCTGGACACCATTACGAAAGGTGATGGGGCACCGAAAGTCGATGACGCGTCCGCGAACGGATTGATCCTGCGCGTAAGAACCGTAGGAGAATGTGGGGAACTCCAAACGCAAAATGCCCGCCGTGTCCCGATGGTACCCATCCAACACTACCCCGGTTGCTCCCAGCTTCATCGCCCGAGTACTCATCAGTTCGCCCCACAGCGCGTAGTGAGGAGATGGGCCGGCGCAGATGTACACCTCGCCCCGCTTCAAGTCGTCCAAGGCCTCGAGCATTAGCCCGGATGGCTTCTCTCGAGTTTGCGGGGCGATGCTCCGAGCGGCGCTATCCACCTCGAGTACAGGCATGGCTCGGCCTACCAATACCATATCACTTCTCAGGGGCCTGATCTCCGGTGGCAGGAATTGGTGATCAAGTCCTGAGCGATCCATGACGTCCCCGACGACCGCGCTATACAGTTCTCTCTGGACGAGGGAGAAGAGCTCCTCGTCATCTCTCCACGTTGTCATGCTCACGTTACTCCACCGACTCTTCGGACAGCGGAGTCACACGCTGTCGCCATATACCCCACGATACTCCGCTGGCAAGAGCTCAGCTAGCCTCTCCATGATGAAATCCGCATCGGCCTGGCGCCCCTCCTTGCGGGAAACATACTGGCCGCCCTCGGGTAGTCTGAATACCGGGCCGATATTTACGGTGAGGTGCGGTCTGCGGAACCTTCGTAGCTCGCTCAGCAGCTTCTCCGTCCCCGTGAGCGCTACTGGTAGAATGGGGACATCCGCCTTGCGCGCGATGAAAACCGGGCCGGTCTTGCCCCTCTCCAGAGCCCCCGTCACGCTCATCCTACCCTCAGGGGCGATGCCCAACACCCCACCATTCTTGAGGAGCGCCAGCGCTTGTCGCAACGCCTCCCTGTCGTAGCTGCCCCTATCCACATAGATGGCATTGCTCAGGGAGAGAATCTGACCTGTAATGGGCACGCGCTGCAAGTCCTTCAGAGCTATGCCCGTCATCTTCCACGGTAGAGCGGTCATGGCCACGGGCGCATCCCACCAGGCCAGGTGATTGAACACCAACAGGAGAGGTCCTCCTGCCGGTATGTTCTCCTCACCTTCCACCTCGTAGTGGGTGAGAACGCGCAGCAGACCTCTTATCAAGGATTTGACGAACCGGTAGATCATCAGTGCCTCCAACATCAAGGCGACGGGGCTCCCCTGCCCAGCGTCGCGTCCGCGCAAAGCGCCAGAATAGAAAAAAGCGCTGCTTCGCTCAGCAGCGTGCCCAAGACCGTGGCAGGTCAGTAGTGGTTTACCACTTTCGTCCCCAGAGGCGCCCAGTTGAAGAGCCAGCCTGCATCGGGGGTACTGAGATTGGTGCAGCCGTGGCTCATCGGCGTGCCGAAGTTGTTGTGCCAGTAGGTCCCATGGAGCGCGTAGCCCGCGTAATAGTACATGCAGTACGGCACATTGGGTAGATAGTAGTAATCACCCCGCGCGTGAGAGCCGCCGGTCATGTCGTCGTATCTGTACTTCCTTTGGATGCGATACGTCCCCGCGGGCGTAGGATACCTGGAGATGCCGGTGGAAACCCTCGCGGTATAGACGACCTCGTTACCTTGGTAGGCTCGCAGGGTCTGCGTGCTGAGATTGACGTCTATCCATTTCTCCCCTGAAGTGACGGAGCCGCTCGGCGTGCTGGTTGAAGTATCGGTGGGCGGCGAGCTGGTGCCTGCCACGGGGATGACCAGCCTCTGGCCCGGGTAGATGAGTGAGGGGTTGACGAGGTTGTTGGCCGAGGCTATGGCGCTCGCACTGGTCCCATACTTCCAAGCGATGCGCGCCAGAAACTCCCCCCTCTGCACGAGGTGGATGACCATCGAACCCTGATCCTGGGGAGGGGCGGCAGGCGCGGACGATGGGACCTTGAGAGTCTGACCTACCCAGATGAAGTCGGGATTGGGCAGACTGTTCAGACTGGCTAGATGGCCTATGGTGGTGCCATACTGCGCGGCGATGAGACGCAGCGTGTCCCCGCGGCGGACAACGTAGACCTCGGTACTGCCCGACGAGGGGGTGGAACCGCCCGTGGGAATCACCAACCGTTGCCCGGCGTAGACGAAGTTGGGGTTGCGCAGGTTGTTTGCGCTAGCAAGGGCAGTCCAGGTAGTGCCGTACCGCCGGGCGATGATGTGCAGTGTCTCACCCCATTGGACGACGTGCACGACCGTATCAGTGGACCCTTGGGCCGCCGACACCGACCCCGGAAACGGGACCACCAAGACCAGTGCTAGGAACAGGACCAGTACGCCTTTCGACTGAACGGATGTACACATGGCGTGTCCTGCCAAGCTCAGCTCTGAGCTGAGGGATCGCCACCGCCAGCAAGAGAAGGCCGCGGCGTCAAGTCGATTATACAACAGCAACACAAGAAAGCAAAGAGGCTAGGTCAACTAGGGATAATAGGTGACCCAAGCGTCGGGCGACTCCCACACCTCAACGGAACTCAACTGCCCCCCTTCGACCTTCTCCGCCAGTTCCTCGTATGTCACACGAGCAATGTTCTCCGAGCTGGGATTCATCACATCGAAGGGAGATATCTCATTCAAGTGGGCGTGATCGAGCCGCTCGATGATTGCATCCAGCGTCCGCTTGAGAGCGGTGAAGTCATAGGCCAGGCCCGTCTGATCCAACTCCGCGGCCTCCACACAGACCACGACCTCGTAACGGTGGCCGTGTACCGCCTCACACTTGCCCTCATATCCCCGGAGAGCGTGCGCTGCATCAAAATGACGCCTTACCCTAACCTGATACATGGCCCCTCCTAGCAAGCCTCTCCAGTTGTGGTCGTATCTTCTGAGCTGCCCTTGCCCGGTGGCTGATCCGGTTCTTCACCTCAGGCGGAAGTTGAGCCAAGGTCTGCCCGAACCGCGGCAGGAAGAAGACCGGATCATAGCCAAAGCCATAGCTGCCCTCAGGCGAGAAAGCGATCACGCCCTCACAGATGCCCTCCGACGTGAGCCTATTCCCTCCCGGTTCGGCGACCGCAACGACGCAGCGGAAGCGCGCGGTCCTTTGCGCCCAGGGTATCTCCCCCATCGTCTTCAGAAGGAGCCGATACCTATCCTCATCGGTGGCCCCCACCCCCGCATAGCGCGCCGAGAACACACCTGGCTCGCCTCCGAGCGCATCAACCTCCAGTCCCGAATCGTCCGCCAAGGTGAGTAGACCGCTGAGCCGAGCATACTCCTCGGCCTTCTGCACGGCGTTTTCCTTGAAGGTGCTACCCGTCTCCTCCACTTCGGCCGTGATGCCCTCTCGCGTGAGGAAGGTCAGTGCTAACGGCAAACCAGCCAGAAGCTCCTCGTACTCCTCGACCTTACCCTCGTTCCTCGTGGCGACCAGTAATCTCGCTAGCACGCTCACCCAACTTCTCCTTGCGGCCCTTCAGCTCACTCCTCTCTGTGGGCGTGGCGAGCCAGGAAACCCAAAACCCTCGCGTTAAACTCCTCAGCCCGCAATCCCGGCACCCAATGTTCGCTGTCCAGCGTCACCAGTTCCGAATGGGGAATTCGCTCATGAAGCTCCTGGGACAGCAAAGGCGGGCTGATCGTATCTCTGCCCCCCTGGACAATCAGCACCGGACAAGTTATCTCTCCCGCGCGGCCATAGGCGATGTCCTCGTCGTTCCCGACTCTCGCCAGCACAGCAGCACCGTAGTTCCGAACCAGCACGCGCCACTTCTCCGCACCATGCAGATGAGCGAGTACCGTCGCCCAGCCTGCATTGATGCCATCTGGGTCATGCAGGCTTTCCCATAGATGGAATAGTCCTGGCGCGATCTCTCTGTTCACCCTGGCAGCGCCAGAAACCAGAACCAGCGACCGTACCAGCGACGGATCTGCGGAGTACAGCCACGAAGCGATGGAAACCCCCATGCTGAATCCGCAGACGTGGACGGGGCCAAGATCGAGCGACGAGACCAGTGACACCACGTCCCCGGTCGCCTCCTGGAAGAATTCGGGCCCCGTGATGGTCTCTGGATGATCCGTCCGTCCGTGGCCCCTCAGATCGGGCACAATCACCTCGTAGCTCTGGGAGAACACGGGGATCTGGTGCCTCCAGTCACTCTGCCCTGTGCCGCCGAAACCGTGGAGGAGTAGTATGGGGTCGCCCTCTCCAACACGCTCGTAGAATATCTTCAGACCATTGACTTGCAGGTAAGACATTCATCCCTTCCAGGCACTCATTCGCCCCATAGCGTGAGCCCCATCGTCTAGTTTTCGAGACCCTGTTAAGGCGAGACGATGCTCACCCGCCCCAGTGGGACCGCGGGCACCGCACCGCCCGCATAGTCAGCAAGCAGTTCATCTCCAGACGGTGCGACCAGGCTCACCTCCAGAGTGTACTCTCCTCCCGGCGTCCGAGGATTGAGATTGACGTCGTAGTCATCCCGCACGATCTCACCTGCCTGCCACGAAGTGGGCGGATGGAAGAACATCGCACCCGTTGCCCTTTCCAGCGAACCCCCCCAGACCTGACCAGCATCGTCTACCAGTCGTACCACAGCTGTGTAGTCCATCGAGGGCTGAGCCACAATGTCCCAGTACAGCGTCACGTGTATCCAGCCGCTCGGAGGATGGAAAGTGTTGTCGGTCGCCTCATACGGTCCATCTTCGATTTCGCAAGCCCGCAGGCGCAGACCACGCTCGTAGGTTGCGCCCACGTGACGAGCCGTGGCTGGCACAGCCTTCAAACGAAAGCTAGCCGCGTAACCCTTCACCTCCACGCCGGGTGGGTATTGCTCTGTGACCAAGGGGAAGCTGCCCCCCAACCAGCCTTCCACGATCCGAGCCGGATCGACCTGCTCGCTGTGGGACTGAACCAACCATACGACGTCATACTCCCCCAATCCCCCCAGCACGCGATCCACCTCAGCACTATCCTTGACCGGACCTCCAAAGGGCGCGAAGACCGGCTGGTCACCCCGATAGTAGTAGCCAAATGGCAACCGAGTGTAGTCGACGTGACAGAGGATGGCATCGCCCTGTCGAGCATGCTCCTGAACGTACCGGGCAGCGGCTCGCCACTCTTCCTTGCGGGACTCTGGACTCCAGTTGTGCCGCAGGCCGTATGACAGGAAGCCAAGCGCAACCAGCAGCGAAAGCAGACCTGTCGCTCGGTGGAGGGAGTTCACCCTCGCGATGCCGGACGCCAGGGCCAGGACAAACGGCGCCACGATGATGATCAAGTAGTACACCGTGAAAATCTGCTGTCGAAAGGACAGCACATACGCCAGCAAGAAGGGCACCAGTAACGCTAGGACGAGGAAGGTGCCGGATCGCAACTCAGTCCACTTCCACCGCCCACGCCGTGCCGCTCCCTGCGGAAGCGGAGCAGGCAGCAGACCAACCAGGGCGATTGTGCCCAGGATGAGCAAAGCGCTCGCCCGAGCCGCTCCACTCAGCGGCACGCTCCGCACAGTGAACGCTTCCAGACAGGCTACGGCCATGGCGCCCAAGCCCAGCGATGGACGCCAAGAAGGAGTGGTGGCGCTTAGTTCCCATGCCCTCCAAAGCCACGGGGCAAAACAGAGAAGGCTCGTCATCCAGGCCAGTAGCCCCCGCCACGGAGAGGTGCCGCTCCTCCAGGCGTAGATCAATAGGCAGACGAGTTCGGCCGGCAGGAGAAGAACCGCATAGAAGTGAGTATAGAGACTGGCCACAGTTATCACCACGTAAGCAGCCCACCAGTACCAGCGAGGGGTGTCCAGAGCACGAACGAAGCAGTAGAGGGACCACAAACTCAGCGTCGCCACCAGTGCGTACATCCTGGTCTCCTGGGAGTACCACACCAGGAACGGGTTGATCGCCGCCAACAGAGCGGCTAGCAGAGCAACTCGTCGTGAGAGCAGCCGCCTCCCAAGCAGATAGATGGGGGGCAGGTAGAGCGTCCCCAGAAAGACCGAGAGCAGACGCACCGCGGCTTCCCCAGAACCAAAGACTCTCACCCACAAATGCAGAGTGAGATGGTAGAGGGGGGGGTTAGGCTCTTGCAGGCTCATACCTTGCTGGAAGATCTCAAACAGGGGGAAGCTGGCCAAGTGGATGCTTGCAGATTCGTCGAGCCACAGGCTGTGGAAGGTCAGCCCGTAGAGGCGCGCACCGAAGCCCAGAAGCAAAGGCAAGAGTATGGCCCACCTGCCTGTCCTCGTGACCGGTGACATTGCGGATGGGCCTGCTTGTGTCGCTACCGACGATTCAGTAGAGCCCACGGCTCTAGTGACCGTCAGGTCAAGTGTGACACGGTTCGTCAGTCGTGTGGGTGATCACGTGTCTTCTGCTACAGCAGACAGCCTGCCCGTAAGGATCGCCGACAGGAGCGAGGCACACCCGCCAATGCCACGTCCCCTCTGCGGGCGCCCGCAATTCAGCCATCCAGTACTCACCCCTCTTCGTGACATTTGCAGGAACCGGCTCGGCTCGCATCCAGGAAGCGTCGGGCTGTCTGAACTCGACAACCCATACATATCCCCCGGGCTTTCCTGGCTGCCTGTCGAACTCGATTCCGAAGGGCCTCCCCGCTGGCGCCCTGGACGGTTCCCGAATCGTGACCGTCGGGCAGTCCACGCTTCTGCGGGTCGGACTTGGTTGAGGCTCAGGGGTGTTGGTCGGAGTAGGAGCCGGCGGCCTCGTAGACGTCGGGGAGGGCGTCGCCGTGCTCGTACCAGTGGGCAGCGGCTGATTCAGAAACGTCGGCATATCAACACTCTCCACAGAGGCGCTCACAGAGTCAGACGTCTCGTCTTGCGGAGGAGTGAGGAGCATGGCCACGGCGCCGTAGCTCACGGCAGCCGAACCGACCTCTACTATCAGGGTATCTCCTGGGACCAGCGGCACTGTCCTGCCGCCCGCTGAGACCTCCACTCGTCCCCCCTGGCCTCTGATGTAGGTCGTACCCATCTCGTTGACCGCCACCCCGTATTCACTGCCATGGCAGGTCACCTTGGCGGCCAAGGTGGTCACCTCGTGAACAGAATCGGCGGGCAGATCTGCGATGCGATTCCAGATCTGGCCCATGTCCAGATCCAGTCGCACGATCACCGTTCCTCCGCTCGACAGATGAAACTCTCCGATAGTCAGTTCGGTGAGTTCGCTCAGTTCTGTGGTAGTACCCTCCAGGAAGGTCACTGCGGCGTGGGATGCATCTGCTGTGCGGATACGGTCGCCCGCCTCCACAGCAAGTCCTTGTGCCACTTCTATCCATTCACCTTGCCCGCCCTTCTGGACGAGAACCTGACCCTGTAGCC
>Ga0180437_10009086_pt1 | contig 12394 bp, 9 predicted proteins | sample SS_ome_4_FD_132410 | JGI IMG/M metagenome (GOLD analysis project Ga0180437, IMG submission 132410) | Hypersaline lake sediment archaeal communities from the Salton Sea, California, USA - SS_3_D_1 metaG | ecosystem: Environmental > Aquatic > Non-marine Saline and Alkaline > Hypersaline > Sediment...
CGATCGGCGAGGCTGCGAAGCAGGCCCTCGCCCAGGGCCGCGGGGCTCTCCGACGCGATCAGGCTGGCGAAGTACGGGGGGTAGGGATACGCCAAGGGGTTGCCCACCAGAGCGATTACCCGCGTTCCGTACAGCCCGGCCCGGTCGAGCCGCCGGCGGAAGCCGTCGACCCGCGGGCCGTCGGCATCCACCACGATCACGTGGCAGCGGGTCTGCCGGACCAGCTCCTCGGCCAAGCGCCCCGAGCCCAGCCCGAGCACCAGGGCGTAGCCGTCCCGTGTGCCGGAAAGCTCGATGAGGTCGCCCGCCCGCTTGGTCCATTCGTCGGCCTCGGGCGGGGCGGCCTGGGGCAGGGGGTATGTCGGCGGCTCTGCCCTCCCCGCTTCGCCAAAGGCGTAGATCCGGCCCTCGCGAGTCACCACGAAGAGCTTTCCGTCGGCGGCCAGCATGGTCTGCGGCGTGCCCTCGATCGGGGCCTGCCAGCAGACCTTCGGCTGCTCGCCCGGCCCGGGGATGTCGACGGCCTCGACCGCACCCGGCCGTCCGCAGTAAAGCCGCGGCCCGGCCTTGATGTGGACCGCGGACGCGGAATCGAGCCGCCACAGCTCGGGAAGGACCATCCTCAGCTTGTCGGGGTACTCGTCGTGCTGACGATGCGGCGGGACGGGTGCGCCAGCTCTCTCTTCCATCCGGCCCTTGGTCAGGTCGCAGGCCACGACCCCCCGGTCGTCGAAGTACATGGCCTCGGCCGTCAGCACCGGGCGCCGGAACCGGCCCAGGGCCTTTTGGTTGCCGGGGTCGATCTCCAAACGCGTGAGCCCGCCCATGTAGAGCATCCTCTTGAAGTCCTTGGGCCCGCGGCTCTTGCGGAAGCGCTCGTCGTTGGGCCTTTGCAGGTCGTAGAGGTCGCCGCCGTGGATCAGGTACTTGCCCACCCCGGCCACGAACGCGCAGCCCTTCGGAAGCCCCACGCGCCCGCCCCAGCCCATTGTGTAAGGCTGAAGCCGGCCGCTCTTCAGCTCGAGTACGGCCGGCAACTGGTTGCCGCAGGGGACGATCAGCTTGCCGTCGACGATGGCCAGGTGCCCCTGGGGCGAGATGCCGGCGAAGTAGGCCACGCCGTGGTCCATGTTGGCCTCTTCGATCCGGTGGCCCTCGACGTTCGACCAGATCGGCTTTCCGGCGTTCGCGTCCAGGGCGTGGACGAAGACCCCTTCGCCGAGCCAAATCCCGGCGCCGCAATAGACGACCCCGTCGGCCAGCACCGGTCCGCCCCGCGCGGGAAACAACGAGATCAGGCGCCCGTTGCCCATCACCTTGCGGTCGGGCCGGTCGGCCGGGAGCCCGCGGAATCGCCACAGCAAGGCCCCGTCGGCCGCGTCAAGGCAATAGAGGTAGCCGTCGTCGGAAACGAAGTAGACCTTGCCTTCCCCCACCGCCGGGGCGAAACGGACCGGCCCCTCAGCGAAGAACCGCCAGCGCACGTCGCCCGTCTCCGTGTCCAGCGCCGTGAGGCTGTCGGTGACCATCGAGGGCACGAACAACAGCTCGCCGGCCGCCACCGGCTCGTACGTGGCGTCGTAGCGAAGCCGGACCTCGCCCGGAAAAGCAGGACGAGGCGGCGGCAGCTCCCGTATCCACTGCACGTGCATCTCGGCGGGCAGCGACTCGGGCGAGGCCGCGGTGCGCCCCGCGTCGTAGCGTTGCTGCGGCCAATCCGCGGCCGCCGCCGGCATACACGCCGCCAGCGCGCAAGCCGCCAAAACACATGTCGATGTCGCAAAGGCGACGATCAAGGCTCGTCTCATTGGGGATCGTCCTCCGTTGAGAGACCGCGTGTGGGCAAGCGGTGACGGCCCCCAGTATCCGGGCTCGGGGGCATCCCTGTCAAACCGATCACCATCTTCGTCGCCAGCCCCTTTGCGCGGCGGCCAGAAAGGGCCGTTGCAGGGCGCTCCCCAAAGTGTTTTACTGCAAGCACTAACGTCAATCTGGCCAAGCGGGGAATCAACCCCGTCTACCGAGGGGGTGTCCAACAGAAATCGCAATTTCGCCCTAAGTCCTTTGCACACAATGACTTGCGACGATACGGGTTAACGGGTGACGAACCGTGAAATCGGGGTTAACGCGCGCTGAATTCACGGTAAATGAACCCCCGGATTCACGGTAGATTCTCCGTTAACTCGTGGTAAACGTGTGATGAATTCACGCCGCATGAACTCGGCGACTGCGTCTACCAGGGCCAGTGTGTGAAAGGCCTCCAGCGCTGGCGGGCCGCCCGCGACTTCTACGCGCTCCGGGACGATGATACTGCGGCTCTCGTGCGCGTCCCACGATCGGTTGTCCGCCCAACCCGCGGGCAGTAGAATGACCGCAGGGAGAACGGCACCATGCCATTGCGCGATCATTTTCGACCACCGGTCTGGAAGCTGGCATCGTGGGAGGGGCTGCACGGTGGCTGGCCGATGACTATGGTCCAAGACTTGTCGCCGAAGCTCCCGCCCGAGTTCTCCGCCGAACCGCGGGCCCACCTCGGCTCCTATTTCGAGATCGACGTTTGCGCCTACGAGGGCTACGAAGACGAGCAACACGGACCGGTGGCCGGCACCCCGCCGCACGAGGCCGGCGGCGTGGCCACCGCAACCTGGGCCCCCCCGGAGCCGACCGCCGCCTTGGAAGCCGATCTCGGCGACCAATACGAGTACGAGGTCCTCGTCTACGATCAAAGCCGCGGGCGGATCCTCGTCGCGGCGGTTCAGATCGTCAGCCCCGCCAACAAGGACCGGCCCGAGAACCGCCGGGCGTTCGTCTCGAAGTGCGCCGCCCTGCTGCAACAGCGCGTCTGCGTGTCGATCGTCGACCTGGTCACCACGCGGCAATTCAATCTCTACACCGAGCTGTTGGCCCTGGCCGGCCAAAAAGACCCCACCTTCGGCCCCGCGCCGCCGCCCATCTACGCCGTCACCTGCCGGGCGAGAAAAGTCCGCGAGCGCCCGCGTCTGGAGATCTGGGCCTATCCCCTGGCCGTGGGCAGCAAGCTCCCGACGTTGCCCATCTGGCTCGACGAAGACCTCGCCGTCTCCCTCGACCTGGAAGCCAGCTACGAAGAAACCTGCCGGGCACTGCGGATCCCGTGAGAGAGAAGTAGCGTGGGCATCGGCCACCATTTGTAGGACAACGACGAACACTACTCAAGAAACTGGCCCTCGACGGATTCACTCCCAAGCACGCCCCCTACCGCGACATCTCGCTGAACAAGAAGCTCCGTCAACCGGTACTCGACCTTCCGATCCAGAAGGACAAAGTGGAAACGGAACGAGAGTTGTTCTGATAATCGAGTGGCCCTCGTGAAGACTTCACAATTGTGTTCATCGGAGAATGTCATGGCCGAAATCACACTCGCCCCGGAGTTGCTTTCGCTTGTCCAGCATGTTGAGCTGAACAAGGCTGGGTGGTGGCAGAAGTCGCTGGAGCGATTGATATTGGCGGCAATCTGGCTCGCGGACGAGCCGCCGATTGAAGATAACCTCGCAGAGATTCTGCATACTACTTTTCACATCAAGCCTGATCCGAAACACGTGAAAGAGCAAGTTGACTCTTTGCGCAGTCAAGGGACTGTTACGCTTATGGCAGGCGGCACATTGAGGCTTGCACCCACCGCGCTCGCCACCTTCGAACAAGAACTTCGAGAGGCGGAGGAAGTCGAGTCATACGCGAAGCAGAGATTCGCCACTCTTCTCAAGCTCTACTGCCCCTCCGTGGACAGCGAGGTGACTTGGTCGCGATTCGACCAAGATCTCCTTGTCCCTTTGGTACGCGAGACGGGCGCAAACACATACAGGCTGCTCACCGGAGGCCGATTCCGGATGGACCCCGTCCGGATTGGTGAATTCCTAAGAGCGTATTCCCCGGAACTCCATGTGTCATTGCAGAAAGCAATCCGGGATTTCTTGGACCCCAGCGATACGAGGGTCTGTTCCTACGTCTTTCGCCTTTTGCACGCGCATCTGTGCGTAGAGGCGGGAAATCTAAGGGACGAAACGCTTGCGGTGCTTGAGAAGTTGAGTGAATCACCTCCGTCGTATTCCGTATTCGTTGACACCAACTTTCTCTTTTCCCTGCTTTCTCTGCACGACAACCCCTCCAATCAGGCCGCAACTCTGCTTCGCGGCTTGATTGCGCAGTTGGCTGAACGCGTCCCCATCAAGCTGCATATGCTCCCATGCACGGTGAGCGAAGCAAGAAACGCACTGATTGCCGCCAAGCTCAACATCGACACTATTCCACTCGAACAGAATGTCACCAACGTGGCTCGCAGCGCTGGCCTATCGGGCATCGCACAGAAGTACTTTGAAGAGCGGAGCAAACGCGGCGTGCTAGTAACCGCGGAAGACTTCTTCAGCCCCTACATCAAGGATTTGATCGCCGTTGCGCGATCCCAAGGGATTGAACTGTACAACGAAAACGCGGACGGGTACAAAACCCGGCAAGACGTAGCGGACGACATCTTGGCTCAGACGGAATTTGAAGAGAGGCGTGTCGGCCGAGGGCTGAAGGGTAAAGGCTATGATCAAATCGAACACGACATGGTGTTGTGGCATATCGTACGAGACAGGCGTCACGCTGACTTGGAGTCCCCTCTTGAGGCACGCTATTGGATTGTCACGGTTGACTACAGGCTTCTTGCATTTGATGCGTACAAACGGCGCGAGGAAGGGACGGCCGTGCCGTTATGCCTTCACCCGTCCAACTTCGTTTCCATGCTTCAGTTCTGGGTGCCACGGAGTTCTGCGTTTGAAGAAGCGGTACTCGGGACGATGCGACTACCCTTCCTCTTCCAGGAGTTCGACGCGGAGGCGGAGAAAATCACGCTCAGAATACTCCAGGCGATTGGGCGCTTTGAAGGAATCGGAGACCTTTCTGAAGAGGTGATTGCAGGAGTAGTCGGTGGAGATGCGATTCGCGCGCGAATTGAGTCCGCCTCGGACGAACAGAGCGAGGTCGAGCTTATCCGAGATGCACTGATCCAAGAGTTGAAGAAGGACGTTCAGGAAAAAGCGGAGGGTATCAAGGAACTACAGGAGACCGCCGCCGACAAAGACCGGACCATTGGTGAACTGCAGAAATCCAAAGCGAACATGGAACAGAGCATCGCCGCGCTTGAGGGCACGGTGGAGACCGACAAGCGCACGCTCACGGGTGTGCAACAGGAGCTGGAACGTCAGGCTCAGGTCATCTCTCGCCTTGAGGCGTCAGTCGAGGCGAAGGAGTCGGAAGCAGAGACTCAGAAGGCCATCAGACGGTTCGTCGCTCGGTGGAGCACCATCACAGTTGTCGTGCTTGGACTGCTAGCTCCGGCGTTGTCCCTCTTGATCGTCAAAGCCTTCAAGCTGAGTTCAGTATGGACGGCGATCGCCGTCTATCTCGTGTCGGCTCTGGTCCTGGTTGTGGCAGCAGATAAGGCTGCGGCGAGCGATGCTGTTGTTCGAGACTGGGCGCCGCTCAAGTACTTCCATCGATTCCGAGGATGGTTGTTGGGAGTGATTGTTGTAGGGTTGGCGCTGGAACTTGTTGGCAACTACGTATGGGATTCGATTACCGGCGCACCATCGCCTTCACCTGGCCCGAACGAAGCTGGTGGGGCACGATCAGACCATGAGAGACCACTCGCGGGTGAAGAAGACAGGGAGTAGGACACCACGATTGTCAAAGCACGGAAACAGAAATGCCGGAGCCCCGCGATCTGCACGACGTACTCGGGAAAGAAAAGGTGACAGCCACCAAATCTGCATAGGGCAGACATCTTGGGTGAGGACAGCGTGTCCGCTAGCGCGTGAGGAGCATGGGCCGCCGGCCTTTTGCTTCCAAGTTGAGCCGGCCTCAGGAAGGCCTTTCCTCCACCGGTCACGAAGCCCGGTCTTGCAGGCGGCGGAGCGAAGCGGTACAATTGTGAGGCATGAAGCAGGTAGAGATTCGCGACCTCCGGCCGCTGCGAATGTCCGCCCACAGCGCCGTTCGACGTGGGCTGTAGGAGCTTTCCGATGACGATTTGCTGGCTGCGGTCAGAGATCCGAAAAACACTGATTAACCATGCAAGTGAATCATGACTCAACGGCAGCAACCGTCCATCGGCTGCTCTTTCGCGCCCTGCTGGAAATCCGCTCTGAAGGGCGCGAGCAGAAGAACAAGGCCGTGTTTCATCTGGCGGACCTGTTTCACACGGTCGTGCTCGAGATGGAAAACGCGGCCGAAGGACAATGCACGTACGAGGACGTCCTGAAGCTCCTCGAACAGCGCGCGAAAGAAAAGGGCTTGGAGCGGTGGCTCACGCAAGAGACCGTTGAAATCGAGCGATGAGCGCGCCCAACCTGCGCCTGCCCGATTCGATACACCGCCACGTCCGCGAAATCGCCGAGCGGGAGGGTGTTTCGATCAATTCGTTCATCACGGCCGCCGTGTCGGAGAAGATCTCCGCCTTGATGACGCAAGACTACCTCGCCGAGCGCGCCCGACGCGCCCAGGAAGGGGCATTGCGTAAGGTCCTCGACCAAGTGCCCGACCGGGAACCCCTGCCCGGCGACGAACTGGGGAAGAAAAGGTGACAGCGGCCCGCGTCATCCGCTGGCTTTGGCTTCCTCAACGAAGCCTCCGATTTCGCCGCGGAGTCGCTGCAAGTCCTCGAGGGGCGCTTCGGCCATCGTGGCGAAGAGCCTCGGATCCTTCGGCAGGACGTTCTCCCTCAGGTCCTGCAATGCCAGAAGGAGCCGTTCCATTTGCTGCATCGTAGCTCGCAGCCGTACGACGTAATCTTTGCTCATAGGACGATCTCCACGATCCCAGCCTGCTTTCCTTCGCGAGTCCTTTGAAAGAACTCGATGTACTGCTCCAGGGCTGCGGAGCCTTCAATCGCCGGCGTGACGTCGCCGCCATACATGCGCCGGGCCATTTTGCGCGACACGAGATTATACTGGAATGGCGCTAAAGTCGCACCGACAACCGATTGTTCCAACACCACGATGCAATCGAAGTCGTTTGGCTCCGCTTTGGCGGTCACGTAGCTCCCGGCCATGAGCACGCTTCGGACAATCCCCGATTTTCTTGCGTCGGCGATCAGTCTTTCGACTTGCTTGCCGATCTGAAACCGCCGGTCCGAACGGCTGAACACCGCGAATCGTTCTTTGAATTGCGCAAGCGTCGCCCGGTGGATTCCGGCAGGCAGCAGACCATCCTCAGTGAATTCGGGGAGCATCAAGTCCCTTTCCGCTCTCCAACGATGCTATACCGCTCTCGGAGAAATGTCAACGGGTGGCTGTCGTTACTGCGGTCGCAGCCAATGTCGAGAAGCAAAGGAGGGCGGCGGTGGGTGAACAGCCTTGGCGGCGCCGTCTTCCGGCGCCGAGAGCCATTTCTCCCCGCTGGCGGGCAGGTCCTGCGCGTCGAGCCAGAGCAGGAGCAGCGCGTTGCCCAGTCCGTGGGCGGCGGTTTGCTCGCGGCCGGGCCAGGTGTCCATTTCGCCGTCGGCGAAGATGCGGCGGTCCGCGTGGCGTTGCTGCATCTCCAAGAGCCCCTTGGCACGCAGGCGCATCCAGTCCTCCGCGCGGTGCGGCAGGTCCCGGTCCAGGCCGAGAAGCTGGACGTGCGCGTCGAGCAGGTAGTAGAAGACGTAGTGGTGCCGTCCCCAGTCGGCCCGCTGGGGATAGTAGATCCGCGGCTCGCCGGGCACGTAGATGGTTCCGCCCGGCTTGGAATAGGGCGGGGACGGCCAGTGTTTTGTTACCAGGCAGCGGTACACCAGCGGGACGTTGAACCTCGCGGCTTCCGGGACCGGCTGCCCGGCCAGGGGCTGGACCACGTAGGCCCGGAGGTTCAGGTGGATGCAGCGCATGTAGTCCGGGTGGATGAAGCCGTGGTTGACCACGGAGCCGTCGTCCCGGGCGTTGTAGCCGCCGAGCCAATCCCGCACCGACCGGCCGTCCACCACGGTCGGATTCTCCAGGTCGCCGTTGGTGGCGTAGGCCGAAATCATCAGCTCGCTGCACTTCTCCTTCCACTTCGGCACGTGGGGGTGGCGCGGCATCATGGCCACGGCGACCGACAGCACGGCGCAGTTCCAGGCGTTCTCCTCGGCCTTGGTGTCTCCGCCCTTGCCGTTCCAGTAGGGGACCCGGTAGTCGATGAAGCGATCGGCCTCGGCCTCGACCAACTCGGCCACGCGGCCCCGGGTCTGGGGGTCGAGGTCGTTCCAGAGCAGCCACGCGGCATGGCCCAACTGCGATGCCCAGAGCGCCGACTGCCAGGGGTAGCCCCACCACTGGCCGCGGTGGGTCGCTGCGGCGCCCTCGATCAAGCGAACGGTTCGGGCCAAGGCTTCTTCTCTGGAACAGCCCACGGCCCCTTCATCGAACGCGCCGGTCTTCAGCAGGACGGCCAGGCCGAACGCGGCGCTGCAGGCCGGCCGGATCACGTCGTGGGCCGCCCGCCCGCTGACACCCCGGCCCCGTTCGATCCCCTCGGCCGCCCCGGGGGCCCAACGCAGGTTGTAGAAGGCGTTGTTGCGCAACAACCGGGCACAGTCCTGCAGATCACGGCTTCCGGGCGCAACGCGCTCGTAAGGCCGGAACCGCGCCCAGTCGATGGGCACGACCTGTTCGGCCGCGGTTGCCGGCTCAGCCTCGGCACCCATCGCGATGGCGCCCGGGCAACCCAGGCAACACCACACACACGTGGCGGCGGAAACGCCGCTTGGCAGCCACGACGTCAGCAACGACATGCCGTTCTCCTTGTGGTGGGGCACAACGATGTCCAGCGCATCCAAACGATGTCCAGCGCATCCACGCAGCCGACGGTCAGCTTGCGCAGGGGAGCCGGCGCGTCAATCCTCGAAGAGCTTCCGCCAGTCGCGCCCCTCGGCCAGCCAGGCGAGGTTGAAGCGGGCCAGGGCCATACGGTCGTAGAGCTTCTTCTCGCCCCGCTCGAAGAGCAAATAGACAACGCCGTCCGGCCCCGCCGCCAACGACGAATAGGCGCTGGGGCCTTCGAAGACCAGCCGTTTCACCGGCCAGGTGGTCCCCCGGTCGAAGCTCGCCCAGACGGTCATGCGTACGCGGGATTTGCCGGGGTTGTCGGGCGTGCTGAACAGCAGGACGTCCTTTTCTCCGGTCGATTCCAGGGGCAGACGCACCAGACCCGCGTTGCACCCGTAGCTGGGCTTCGTGCCGTACTTGAAGTAGAACGGCTCGCCCACTTCGAAGAGGTGCTCCGCGACGCGCCAGTCGACGAACATCGCCCCGCCGTCGTAGCTCCACGCGATGCGCCGCCGGTGGTCGACCGACATGTGGGAGCGGGAGTTGTAGTAGATGCTGCCGTCGGACAGCTCGGCCAAGGTCCCCTCGCCGGTTCCACTCTGCACCGGCCCGCTCGTCTGCCAGGTCTTGCCGCCGTCGTCGCTGTAGATCGCCGTGTTGTAGTTGTACGGCCACCACTGCTGGTCGTTGTTGCCCTCAGGCGGCTGGACCCGGGCGGGCATGAGCAGCCGGCCCTTGTGCTTCCCGTAACACAGCGTGACCCCCGACTCCGAGCAGGCCGTCTGCGCGGGCACACTGTCCAGTGCCCCGTGGCCGAGCGGGTTCGGCTTGATGACGATTTCCTCGCGCTGCCAGGTCTTGCCGTGGTCGCGGCTTCGCCACAGGTAGCCCCCCTTGGCGCGGACCACCACCACGTCGCCCGTGCCCGAGTCGACGATCGCGCTGCCGCCCGCGTCGGGGCCCACTTCCCGGACCGGGCTGAACGTCCTGCCGCCGTCCTCGCTGCGGCGCAGCAGCTTGCCGCTTCCGGCGAAGGCCAGCACCGACCCGTCGGTGGCCACCACGACGTTCGGGATGCGGACCGACTCGAAGAGGTCTTGCCTCTCGAAAACGGGCTCGCTCCCGGGATTTGCCGGGACCTCGGCCGAGTAGCAATCGGTCGAGAGCCCCACCCCCGTCACACCCAGCACGGCCAGCACGGCCCACGGCCACGTCAGAGTTTGCTTCCTCATGATGATCCCCCTCTGAATGGCGCGTCTATTGAACCGCTCGCCAGGACGCGAGCGGTGCCGAAGTCCGCCGCCAGCTTAGCACGGAGGTTGCCGGTGTGCAGCGCTGAGTTCCGGACGGCAGGTTGCCAGTCGGCAACAGGAATCAGGGGCTTCTGAGTTCTCTTTCGAGCAAGACCGTGGCCGGCACCAGTGCCCGCGCCGCACCCGGACGCCTACCCCACGCCATCGGCCAGGCCGTGTCCGTGGTTCCGCGGCCTCACGAAGGGCACGGTGCTGGGCCGCCGGCTGCTCTTCCCCCTCGTGCGGGTGGGGCTGGCCGTACATCTGGGAGGCGCGGGACGTGCCCGTGGCCCGGGTCGCTGATCCCCCCATCCGCGGCGGTGCGTTCGGGCGTCGGCTTCCTGCACCGGGGGGACCTCGTCGCAATGCCTTGTTTCCCAACGAACTGCCGTTGGGGCGACCTCCTTGCCCGGCCGAGCACACCACCCCTTCAGGGGGTGGCTGACGTGTGAATCGAGGCAAGTTCTTGCAATTCTGGGCATTCTGTTTAAGATGGATGAACAGCAAAGGTCTGCTCATTGCATCGAAGTTGCCGGGGTAACGGCGCGCGGGGTGTCGTTCTGACCAGGCGAGTTGAACCGTGTCCGGCTCGGTGCCCGAGGCGCAAAATGAACAGTATTCGCAGTTTCGGCGCGTTGGCGGCAGGCTGCGTCGTTGCGGCGCTGTGCTTCGCCGCGTCGGCCAATGGAGAGACTCTGTTGGTCGACTCGTTCAGTGAGGTGGACGCCAGTCTTCCCGATAACTGGTATCTGTATCCCTTGAAGCACAACGCATCATGGGACAAGTCGTGGCCCGATCCAACCCCAACCGAGACTTACATCCTCGGGGGCGAACGGGAGATTCTCCTAACGCCGTACGATTCGTCCCCGCCGCCGCTGGAGTCGGTCGCGGTGTCGGCGGCCGTGGGAGTCGATGCGGGAATTGCCCCGGGAGGGGCGTTGCAGGTCGCCACCCAGCAGGCGCACTCCGCCCTGGTCAGGCTGACGTACGACGGTGAGGAATCGGACGGACTGGGCGGTGTCGATCTGACCGACGGCGGAACGAACAACCGCTTTGTGTTTACCTTCGAGTGGATCGCCGCCGTGGGCAGTCTCGACGCCGAGGTGACCGTGACCGACACCCAGGGCCACCAGGCATCTTCAACTGAGAGCTTCAGCGACGTCGCGGGCAGCACCGAGTACTCCGTGCCGTTTACGGATTTCAGCGGGGTGTCGCTCGACAGCGTCGACTCGCTGGAAATCGTGTTCAACACCGCGTTGACGCCGCAAATCGACTTCGCTCTGGAATCAATCGAGATCGTTCCCGAGCCCGCCTCGTGGGCGCTGCTCGCGACGGCGCTATCGGCGCTCGGCCTGTATCGACGCGGGCGTCGAGGCCGCGGGGGGACCGACACCTGACGAACGCGCCGGCCAATTGATCGACGACCGGCGGATCGTCTCGGGCCGCCGCCGGCGTCTCTTCCCGCCCCCGAGCGAGTTCTCGCGGGCGTGGCCAACTGCCCGAGCTTATCGAGAATCGAGACGGCGGCGCCCGCGCCTTGCGGCCGGTTGCCCGTCGGTAGTTCAGCGTCACAGAAGCTAGCACCCCGGAGATGACGCCATGACGCGCAGCAGCGCAGGTGGTCGGTTTGCGTCCCTTCTTTCTTCCTCATTTTCTCGGCGCGGCCGTCGACGCCGGAACACCGCGCGCCGCTCCGGCGGGGCCTTCCGCCCGTTGCGGTTGGAGATCGTCGAGCCGCGCACGTTACTGGCCTCTATCTCGGGCACGGTCCTGGACGACCTGACGGGCAACGGCTTTACTCCCGACGATACCGTCCGTCCCGACAGCGTCACCCTGGAACTCCTGCGCGACGATAACACCAACGGGCAGCCCGACGACGCGGTTCTCGCCACCACGACGAGCAATCCCCTGACCGGGCGGTTCAGTTTCGGTGGTCTGGCCGCGGGAACGTACTTCGTGCGGGCGCAGCTCCCCCCGAATACCACGCAGACGGCCGGTCCGGCGTACTACACCGTCACGCTGGCCTCGACGAGCCAAGTGGACGCTGGCCGGGACTTCGGTTTCTTCACCCCCGCGCGCGTGACCGGCACCAAGACCCTGGACGTCGACGGTGACGCCCAAGGCGAAGTGCCCCAAGCCGGCGTGACGATCACGCTCTACCGAGACCAGAACAACGACAAACAGTACGACCCGACCGAGGAAGTGCATACCGAGCAGACTGACGCCAACGGCCAGTATAGCTTCGACAATTTGGTCAACGGCCTCTACTTCATCGTGGAGGAGGTCCCGTCCGGGTTC
>Ga0180437_10009087_pt1 | contig 12394 bp, 9 predicted proteins | sample SS_ome_4_FD_132410 | JGI IMG/M metagenome (GOLD analysis project Ga0180437, IMG submission 132410) | Hypersaline lake sediment archaeal communities from the Salton Sea, California, USA - SS_3_D_1 metaG | ecosystem: Environmental > Aquatic > Non-marine Saline and Alkaline > Hypersaline > Sediment...
CCTCTCGGGGTGGATATCGTGGCGATGTCTCCTGAAGAACCGGTGGGAGCTCTGCGTGAGTTCCTGGTTTGGCTGCAGGGGATCTATTTGTCAGTGGATTAATCACCCATTTTCTGTCTCAAACCTCTATTCATGGGGTTCGCAATCATAAGAACGGCAATTCACCCCCAGCTGTGCCTTGGAGAAAAGGATTCGATCTCCGCTCTTGTCCAACCGTCGTTGCAGGACCATGTCCTGGAAGGAGTTGGTAGTCGTCAGGGAGCGTGAGAATATTTTCTTGAATACTTTGAAGTAAGGTTTCCCAGCTTCCACCCGGCAAGTCTGTTCTTCCAACACTTTGCATGAAAACTAAATCTCCAGAAAATACCACCCTTGCCTCATGCAGTAGAAAAATGACATGACCGAGTGAATGACCAGGTGTGTGATGAACTTCAAATGAATAGTCACAGAATTTCATTTGCATCCTATCTTCCAAGATGATGGTAGGCTTTGGTCCCGGATCAAATTTTGGGAATCCAAACAAGGAAGCTCCACCATGAGCCTCCCATAATGGAAAATCCTTCTGATGGAGTGCTACTTCAATAGGTTGTGAACTAGCTTCAGCAATTTTAGCCACGCCTCCGAAGTGGTCAAAATGGGCGTGAGTGAGCCAGATTTGGGTGATCTCCCAATGGCGTTGTCGGGCTTGTTGAACAATGACATCACCGTCCCAAGCTGGATCGATAACGAGTGCTTTCTCGGTAGTTGGATCGCCGAGGAGGTAAGTGTTGGTAATGGCTGGTCCTAGTTCCATAGTGACAATTTGGAGTCGATTGTTTTCGATATTATTTTCCACGGTTACTCCTTACGATGATGTGCACGCGTGACCCATTGCAAATGAGACTTCTACTGGCAACCATCTCATGTTAGACTGATTTCAACCCTTCCGAGGAGGATTGAATGATATCTTACCCGCCAGAGCCCTTTCGAATCAAGACTGTTGAGAAGATTCGATTGCTTTCCCGATCTGAGAGAGAAGCAGCCATTAAAGAAGCTGGATACAACATTTTTAATTTAAGTTCCCGAGATGTGTACATCGATCTGTTAACAGACTCGGGTACTGGGGCAATGAGTGATCAACAATGGGCGGCACTGATGCAAGGGGATGAAGCCTATGCAGGAGCTCAATCCTTCTATCGACTTAAAGAAGTGATCGATCAAATCTTCGGATTTAAATATTTTGTACCGACCCATCAAGGGCGTGCAGCGGAGAATATCCTGAGTGCGTTATTGGTCAGACCCGGATCTTCGATTCCCAACAATACGCATTTCGATACCACACAAGCCAATGTATTGGCGCGTGGGGGAAACCCGGTCAATCTGGCGATTCCGGAAGCAGGAGATCCACAAAGCTCGCATCCCTTCAAAGGGAATATGGATGTTGAAAAGCTGGAGAAATTCATTCAAGAGACAGGCACGGAAAATATTCCCTTTGGGATGATAACAATAACCAATAACGCCATTGGCGGCCAACCTGTTTCCATGCAGAACTTACACCAAGTGAGTGAAATCTATCGCAAGTCCAGGATTCCTTTTTTCATCGATGCTTGTCGTTATGCCGAAAATGCATTCTTCGTCAGAGAACGGGATCCGGCTTTTTCGGATAAATCGCTATTAGATATTACTAGAGAAGTCTTTTCCTTAGCCGATGGTGCGACGATGAGTGCCAAGAAGGATGCCATCGTGAACATCGGCGGTTTTCTGACGATGAATGATGAAACCCTGTTTCAAAACGCAAAGAATGAACTTATCCTTCGTGAAGGTTTTCCAACCTATGGTGGTCTCGCAGGGCGCGATTTAGATGCCATCGCGGTAGGGCTCCGGGAAGGGTTGGATGAAAAGTATCTAGCGTATCGTGTCGGTCAGACGGCCTATTTCGGGCACCGTCTCCAAGAACTCGGGATCCCGATCGTCAAACCACCTGGAGGACATGCGATTTATGTCGATGCTGGGGCGATGTTATCCCATATCCCCGCCGATTCTTTTCCTGGGCAATCCCTGGTCATTGAACTCTATCTTGAAGGCGCGGTTCGAGCCGTAGAATTAGGGTCTGTTGCGTTTGGTCGGACGGATCCTGATACCGGGGAGAAAATCCTGCCAGCTTTGGAATTGGTCCGTCTTGCGGTCCCTCGACGGGTTTATACTCAAGCGCATATTGACTATGTGGTTGAAACCCTGGCACGGATTAATGAGCGTAAAGAGTCGATACGTGGATATCGCATGATCTATGCCCCCAAATTACTACGTCATTTTACCGCGCGCTTTGATCCCATTCGATAACGCTCCAAGGGACTCCAGGATATGGGGTAGGTTCAGGATGATTCGTCTCAAACCTGTGGTAAGTTTCTACCAAGTCCCAGCCCATAGCTTTATGTGGAGCCTTGTCTCATGGATTCCAAAACCCATATGACCTTTATGGTATCCTCCTAGCTTGGTCAGGCGAAAGCTTACCTGTTTAGAAAGTGTGTTTTTTCCATGACAGTTGCTGAGTACATTGTTCCAGACGCTTTTCAAACCAACAGAAGCTCACCCTTGAGATGGGTAATTTCACATGTTTCCCGCCATTGGTGGTTGGTTGTGATGGCAACTGTGGGAGCGGTTGGTAATGCAATATTGGCATCCCTGGTGCCAGTCCTGGTAGGAGAAGGATTTAACGTCCTGAATGGGAATCTGCAGAATCTATCTGAATTGGGACGTATCGCACTTTTAATCGTGGGTTCTCAAATTTTACGGGGGATATTGCAACTCAGCCGGAATTTCGGTTCGGAATGGCTTGGTCAAAGTGTTGAGAGGGATGTGCGTACGGAGTTATACGCCAATTTGCTCGGGAAGAGCATGACCTTCCACAACCTGCAACCTGTAGGTGATACGATGGCGCGTGCCACCAATGACGTCCGCGAGCTCAACCTCATGTTCAATCCAGGCTTCAATTTAGTCGTGGGTTCTGCAAATTTCCTGATCGTTCCGCTGATCTGGTCCTATTCTTATCACCCCTCGTTGATTCTGGTTCCTGTCCTTTTCATTATCGGATACATTCTGGCGTTGGTTCATTTTCTCCGAGAATTGGAACCGATATCGGATTCAATTCGTAGGACTTTTGGGATCATGAATACGCGCTTGTCTGAGGGTATTGATGGAATTGAGGTCGTAAAAGGGGCTTCTCGGGAGCGTGAAGAGGTGGGTCGGTTTGAGGAGAACGCCCGGGCCTATCGGGATGCCTTTGTTCATCAGGGGAATATTCAGGCTCGATACATCCCTCTCTTACTGATTGGGCTTACCATAGCAGGCGCATTTTTACATGCGATGCTTCTTTATGAGCAAGGTGCCATTGATCTGGGTCAGGTTATCGCCTACGTCAGTTTGATCCAGCTTTTCCGGTTTCCGACTTTTGTATCCCTTTTTGCCTACTCACAAGTCTCGCTTGGGATGGCAGGTGCTCGAAGAATCTATCGATTGTTGGAACAAAAAACTGGATTGGATCACAATCCGATTGGATTTGCCAATGAAATACAGGGTGAGATTGAATTCAAAGGTGTGACCTTTGGACATGAGGGTGGGGATCATATCCTTGAAGATATCAGTTTTAAGGTCCAGCCAGGACAAACGGTGGCAGTTGTAGGCCAAACTGGAACCGGTAAAACGACCATATCCAAATTGATCAACCGAACCTATGACGTAAATTCGGGGAAAGTATTGATCGATGGGGTGGATGTTAGAGAGTGGAATTTAGAGGCTTTACGCCGTCAAATTTCCATTATCGAGCAAGATGTCTTCTTATTCTCACGCACCTTGGCTGACAACATTGCCTTTGGATGTCCCGGTGCATCGCAAGAGGAAATTGAATCAGCTGCACGTGCTGCCCAAGCACATGATTTTATTACGGCTTTTCAAGAGGGTTACCAAACAGTCGTCGGGGAGCGAGGCGTTACGCTCTCCGGGGGACAACGGCAGCGAATCGCCCTGGCAAGAGCCTTTCTTACCGATCCCAAGATCCTGATCCTGGATGATGCTACCAGTTCCATTGATAGTGCTACCGAGGATCAAATTCAGCGCGCGATCTTCCGCGCAGCGAAAGGTAGGACCACGGTGATCATCACCCATCGGTTGTCCCAAATTCGCTGGGCGGATCTGATCATCGTTCTGCGTAGTGGGAAGGTGGCTGCCATTGGGACGCATGAGGATCTCATGGTTTCATCCAAGTCCTACCGGAATATCTTTACCAGGTACGGAGAGGATTGAGGGATGGGTTTTTTCCGAGGACTGGATACCGAAGCCTATGATCGGACTTACGGTGATCGTGAGCTCCTGGCTCGGATGTTCAGATATTTCTCACCTTACTGGCGTCAATTAGTGGTCGCAAGTATTTCTATTCTGGTCATTGGTCTGGGTGGTGCAGCGACTCCCATTTTGGTCTCCGAAGGCGTAGACCTGATCATCGCGGAATCTATAAGCGATCTTATGTATGGGCTCACAGCTGCTCTTTTCGTTTTGGGTGTCTTGATCTGGGTAGCGAATTGGGTAGGGCGAAGACTGATTCAACGTGCCGTGGCAGATGTCATGTTAGATCTGCGGAAAGACTCCTTCACTGCTGCCACTGGACACGATCTCTCTTTTTATGATGAGTTTTCCTCGGGACGGATCGTCAGCCGTATCACTTCTGATACGGAAGAATTCGCTCGGGTGGTTGTTTTGTTGACCGATCTTGCTTCCCAAATTTTCCAAGCATGTTTCTTAATCGTGATTCTGATCAGAGTAGATCTTCAACTCACTTTATGGCTCACAGCGATGCTGCCAGTGGTTTTCTTGGTGGCGATCAGCTTTCGACGGATCGCTCGCTCCGTTACACGACGGGGCTTTCGGGCAATGGCGAATGTGAATGCTGCCATTAAAGAAGCGGTTACCGGTATCTCGGTAGCCAAAAACTTTCGCCAAGAAGAAACCATATACGGTGAATTTGAAGAGGTAAATCAACAATCTTACAGGATCAATATCAAACGTGGCTTTGTCCTGGCGACGGTGTTTCCCACCCTCGATGTTCTTTCTGGATTTGCCGTGGCCCTCCTACTCTACACTGGGGGGGTGATTGTTCAAAAGGGTGAAATTACCTTTGGCGCTTGGTTCCTGTTTATCAGCAGTTTGAATCGATTTTGGTTTCCGGTTCTCAACTTATCGGCATTTTGGACACAGATTCAGAATGGGCTTTCGGCTGCTGAACGGATTTTCGCTTTAATCGACGCCGATCCTGTGGTTAAACAAGTAGACAACCGTTTTGTGCCTGAACTCAGGGGTGAAATCCAATTTAAGAATGTATCCTTCTATTATCACCCAGGTGAGGTTGTTTTAAAGGATTTCAACTTGCAGATCCCTCCAGGTGAAAACCTGGCGTTGGTCGGTCATACGGGTGCGGGGAAGTCCTCCATTGCCAGGCTGATCGCTCGTTTTTACGAATACCAAAGCGGCGAAATATTCATTGATGGTTTGGATATCCGTTCGTTAGACCTCCATCTATACCGCAGGCAGTTAGGGATCGTCTCACAAATGCCCTTCCTTTTTTCTGGATCGGTTTGTGAAAATATTAAATATGGCAATCCTGAGATTTCGGATGCCGAGGTTGATCAATTGGCAAAGCATATTGGCGATGGGGCTTGGGTGGAAACACTCCAGGAGGGATTAGAAACAGAGGTGGGGGAGCGAGGTAACAACCTGTCCATGGGACAGCGCCAATTAGTCTCCCTCATGCGTGTACTCGTTCAGAAGCCAGCCATTTTTATCTTAGATGAAGCCACTGCCAATATTGATCCTTTTACGGAATCTCAAATTCAGGAAGCGTTAACCTTGATCATGAGAGAAACCACATCTATCCTCATCGCACATCGTCTCTCTACTGTCAAAGCTGCTGATAGGATTATTGTCTTACAGGAAGGAAAACCAATTGAAGAAGGCACACATGCCTCTTTGATGGCCAGCGGGGGACAATACGCAGAGCTATACAATACCTATTTCAGGCATCAATCTTTGGAATACATGGAGCAGGTGAGACGAGTCTCAGTTGGGGATTGATAACGGATTGATCCAGGTTGGATGGGATTTGGGGCTTGAACGGAGGAAAGACTTTCTTCAAAGCCTGACTTGCGCCAAATTCATTTTTCACTAGACTTCCCCTCTATACTTTTATCCAATAGCTTTTCGTGTTGGTGATCAGGGCAAAGCCTGAACGTTGCCAGTGGCAGGGCACCGAGTGAAAGACTCCTTTCTATCGGGCTTATCCCTGATCTAGTTTTATTAATCTATTGGATACAAAGAGGCGATCGGTTTACATCGGTTGTCATGGGCAGATTCGTTATAAAAGGAGAGTGAGCTGATGAGGTATGCAAAGAGGAGAGGCTTTGTATTGATCGTTATATCCGTTTTTGTTATGGTTTTTGGAGCGGCTTGTGACCCGAGCAATACTGCCGCGCAGACGGCCGTCGATCAAGTCGCAGATGAGATGATCGAGGAGGGAAAAACTCTTTTTGCCCCCTCTGATACGCCCCCACCACCTACAGATACACCGGTACCCCCAACCGATACTCCTGTCCCGACACCCACCGAAGTTAAAGTAGGAATGGTGGATGAGGAAGGCGATTGTGAAGTAGTGGATGGGAGCATCGGCGAGGAAGGTTGCCAAATTGATCTTGCCTCTGTGTATGTTGATCCATGCGCAAAGGATAAAGAGTTTTTCTATGAAGTTGAGTTTGCTGCTTTACCGGATGCTGTCACTTGGGAAGTGTGCTTCACCATCAATTCTGATCATGATCCCGAAACCGGATTCAATGATGAGCCTGTACGCGGGATTGATTATGTTTATTGTTATGTTAATGAAGAACAGATAGTCATCCTCAATAGATTTGATACGTGGGGGGATTACGCTGGTGATATTCCAGTGCCAGATACTTGGTCTTCTGTGGTCCAGAACCCGGAAGGGGGAGTGCTTACTACGCCCTTTGGAATGTACTTCCCACCACCTGAGGTTCCAGATCTCGTGTTAGCGGATCCTTATGAAATCTATGCTGAGGGACATTACTATAATCCAACCACTGGCGATTGGGTCTGGGATAGGGCTGGACCCGTCGAGGTACCTTCCTGTCCATATTAGTCAAGATTTGGCTTGAGTTGTCCTAAACATAGTACACGAAGGACATCCAAGCGATGGATTACATATGTGCCCTCTCGGAAAGGAATGAGTTTCTGGGAGGGTATTTTTGAATCCATATCCGGGAATGGAAAAGGAACCTCGCATGTAATCAAGCGTCAAGATTGTGTCATAAATGCAGAGTTTCTTGCCAGCGAATTTCAGCGATGCGATCGGGGATCAGAAAGGTTCGGGCGAAGTTATGATAATCCCCTCCTTGATTTCGATAGATCAGGATCAGATGATCAGGTGCCAGCAGGATTCCGGCGAAATAATCCTGGAGTTCTGTTAGATAGGGGACGATGAATTGGGGCAATCCCATAGACCGTCCGTGTTTACTGCTTCCAAGGGCGACAATGACCTCCCGCGCTAATGCGAAGCGTCGTTCGGATTCGGGTAAATCAGAGGGAGAAATCATCTTGCCTCCGATGTAAATCAAGCGCTGGTAAATTTCTGTCGACATCTCTATGAGAAGAGCTTGGGAGGCGTTTTTCTCGCGAACCATCGGAGGATAGTGGAGGAAATTTTCAACCCATACAGGAGGCTCGGTCACTCCCATGTACGAGACAAGTCCTAAGGCTAAGTTTTTCGTAAACCAGAGCCTTTCTTCTTGTGTAGGTAGAATCACTAAAGATCACCTCAAAAACGCTTGATGGACAACAAAACCTTATCTCCATTCTAGGTTCAGCAATACCTTTCTTCCCTTACAATCCACTTACAGGAATACCCTGGTGGTGTTGGTTGGGTTGAAACAGGTACGTTTCGCCAGATGTTTCGGATCAGCCTTTTAGGGCGAGAGTTCACCCAGCCGCAAAGGTAAGGTGCGAATTGAATGAAACGCACCCAGTCGAGATTGTATGCGGTCAAGGCGATCTTCTTTGGTATAGTTATGGATATGGATTTTTTGTTATTCTGCAGATCAAATTTGTCATACTTAAGAGGGTAGGATTGGGAAGATTATCAGCTTGACATTTCTTTAACACATTTTTAGAATTTCGAATAATCAGCTAGCACAGCGAGGGGAGAGTCCGAAAGGATGGACACCGAAGGGGCAAGCCTTGTGCGTTGGTGCAAATACAAGGCGAAACTCTCAGGTCAATGGACCCTGGCTGGCCGGTTCTCTGGAAAGCAAAGAAGCACCGAAGGGGCAAACCGCAATATGCCGGTGAATCTCTCAGGTTTATGACAGAGGATGCACAGATCATTTTGTGCATCTTTTTTTTGAAGACATACCGAGAACTTCATACTAGGAGGAAAAAATGGAATTTCCAGAAGAATTGAAATATACGGAGAATGACGAATGGTTGCGAGTGGAAGGGGATGTTGGGACGGCTGGGATCTCAGATTTCGCTCAGGATCAACTCTCGGATGTAGTTTATGTGGAAGTCACAGCTGCGATAGGCGATACAGTGGCTAAGGGGGAAGTGTTTGGGCTGGTCGAATCGGTTAAAGCAGCTGCAGATGTTTACATGCCTGCGACTGGCGTGATCACGGAGATCAACGAAGCCTTGGTGGATACGCCTGAGCTTGTGAATAGCGATCCTTACGGAGGTGCATGGATGGTGAAGTTCGAATTAACCGATGCATCTGAATTAGACTCATTGTTAAACGTCGAGGCTTATAAACAATCTGTTGAGGAACGGAGTAGTTGATGACTTACATACCTCACACACCCGCGAATCGCCAGAAAATGCTGGAGGCGATCGGTGTCGAGAGGATGGAAGATTTGTATGAAGGGATTCCAGAACGGTTCAAGTTTCCAGACTTGGATCTCCCTTCTCGAGTTTCTGAGATAGAGATCGCGCAAGAGTTACAAGCATACTCTGAAGCCAATCTGGATACCAAGCACATCGCCTGTTTTTTAGGAGCGGGTGCCTACAATCACTTCATCCCCTCTGTTGTCGATCATGTTTTACGTCGTAACGAGTTTTATACTGCCTACACGCCGTATCAACCCGAAGTTTCTCAAGGCACCCTGCAGGCGATCTACGAATATCAAAGTATGATTGCCAACCTCACCGGCATGGATGTATCCAATGCTTCGCATTACGATGGAGCTACAGCCTTAGCGGAAGCTGTGATCCTGGCGCTCAACCAATACCGCTTGAAGCGTAAGAAGGTTATTCTTTCTCCAAAAATCCACCCTCAATTCAGAGAAGTTGTCCGAACTTATATGCAAGGAGTTGATTTAGAAATTGTGGGGGACGAGACCTGTGATGTGGATGCCCAAACCTTGGCAGACCTTGCCGATGAGGAGACTGCTCTGGTGGCGGTCCAGTATCCTGATTTCTTTGGTAGTATTGAGGATTTTTCAGCCTTGGGTGAAGCGGTGCATGCGGTTGGCGCGATGTTCTGTGTAGTTGTGAATCCCCTTGCACTTGGATTGTTGAAACCTCCCTCTGAATTTGATGCCGATATTGTGGTTGGTGAAGGGCAAACCTTAGGCGTTCCCCTTGCCTACGGCGGGCCGTACCTGGGAATCTTCGCAACACGAGATAAGTACGTTCGAAAAATGGCAGGTCGACTTGTGGGGGAGACAGTGGACTCACGTGGTCAGCGCGGATATGTACTGACACTCACACCCCGAGAACAGCACATCCGCCGAGATCGGGCGACTTCCAATATCTGCACAAATCAGGGATTGATCGCGCTCGCCTCAGCAGTCTATCTTTCCCAAATGGGTAAAAGTGGTCTTCGGAAGGTGGCTGAGCTTTGCTACCACAAAGCTCACTATGCGGCTGAAGAGATCGACAAGCTTGAGGATTACAGCCTGTGGAATCAGGGGTTGTTTTTCAACGAATTCGTCGTAGCCTGTCCCCAACCCATTGTGGAGATCAATGAACTACTGCTCGATTATGACATTCTTGGCGGTTATGATCTCGGTCAATGCTATCAGGAATTGCAGAATCACATGCTCATCGCGGTCACTGAGCTGAATAGCAAGGATGACATTGATCTGCTAGTTTCTGCATTAAGCGAGGTGTCCCATGAGTGAACCTCTGATCTATGACCTCTCCTCACCGGGTCGCGTGGCAGTCTCTTTGCCGGAACCAGATGTGGAAGAAGTTGCTTTGCCGCAGGATCTCCTGCGGGAGGATCTTCCCCTACCTGAACTCTCAGAGCTCGAACTTGTCCGCCATTTTGTCCGGCTTTCGCAGTTGAACCATGCAATTGATACGGGTTTTTACCCGCTTGGGTCCTGTACGATGAAGTACAATCCCAAAATCAATGAGGATATGGCAAGGTTAACTGGTTTTGCTTTCAGCCATCCACTTCAAGATCAAGAACTTTCCCAAGGGAACCTGATCTTGATGTATCAGCTGCAAGAGTGGTTGAAGGAGATTGGGGGGTTTGCAGGTGTTAGTCTGCAACCTGCCGCAGGGGCACATGGCGAATTAACAGGTTTGCTCATCATTCAAGCTTATCATCGTGATCGTGGTGATATGAAACGTAAAAGGATAATCGTGCCCGATTCCGCCCATGGAACGAATCCAGCTAGCACGACCATGGCAGGAATGGAGGTCATCGAATTGCCGTCCGATCCACGTGGCAATATCGATTTGGATAAGCTTCGACAAGTTTGCGATGATACCGTCGCAGGCGTCATGCTTACCAATCCGAATACACTTGGTTTATTTGAAGAACATGTTTTAGAGGTGACTGAGCAGGTCCACGCCTGTGGCGGATTGATTTATGGTGATGGTGCTAACATGAACGCCTTACTGGGCGTGGTGTGTCCTGGTGATCTCGGAATTGATGTTCTTCACTACAATCTTCACAAAACCTTCTCCACACCACATGGGGGTGGTGGACCAGGTTCCGGTCCAGTTGGCGTTTGTGAGGAATTGGTGGATTACTTGCCTGGACCGATTGTAGATATCGTTGATCCTGGCGATGATGTGCTAGCCCCTCTCTTCGGGTTTGTAGCTCCGGATAAGAGCATTGGCCGTGTGAAGGCTTTTCATGGTCATTTTGGGGTTTTTGTGCGAGCTTACACCTATATGAGAATGCTTGGGAAATCGGGCTTGAGGAAAGTTGCTGATCACGCGGTTTTGAACGCTAACTACCTAAGGGTGAAATTAAGAGACACCTATCATGTCCCTTATGACCGGATTTGCATGCATGAATTCGTTGCTGAAGGTCGATGGGAGGATGCCCCCGATGTGCATGCGTTGGATATATCCAAGCGATTAATGGACCATGGTTTCCATCCACCCACCAATTACTTCCCATTAATCGTTCATGAAGCTCTCATGATAGAACCGACAGAGACGGAAAGTGTTGAAACGCTGGATGCTTTTATAGACGCCATGCTCAGTATCGCTGAGGAGGCTCACTCGAATCCCGAGATGCTTCTTAATGCCCCCCATGAGACTCCCTTTGGCCGAATGGATGAGGTCAAGGCGGCGCGAGACCTGGTGCTTTGTTGTCGACCCGTTGAAATTCCTCAAGCTTAGGGATATCTGTCTATAAACACAAAAACCGGTTCATTAAAATCAAACACCGCGACTATGAAGGATAAGTCGCGGTGTTTGGGTTTCGATAAGATGGGTGAGATCCATCTCTGTGACGTTGGCATGGTGCATTTCTCTATTTTATGATGTTTCCATCACCATCTATCTGCATCTGCCTTTTTATGATCTAATTGGTTTCCTGGCAGGAATGTTGTGCTCTTAGGTGTGAAGGAAGCAACGGTTAAGCGAAGATTTATCATCAAGTTTCTGTTGGACAGCTTGAGAATCCACTGAGCGTCTGTCCATAACAGGCAGACGCTCGATGGAAATTGAATAACTGCTCCTGGTCCCCTTGGTCCTGGAGCCAAGAATGAATGACTTATGGATCCATTTTAATCTTTTATGCTCAATGGAACCTGAATGTGAAATTGCAAAGGGATCTGATCCAACCTGATTTAAGTCGCCTGGATGAAAAGAGGAGAAAGCGTTTTGCTAGGGGAAGGACCATTACCAAGCTCACGTATCGATAATCTTCACTGCTGGATGGTTATTGGACTTGCTTTTGTGAAACGCAATCATTGCAAAGGGTGTGTTTCATTTTGGTTGGCAATAGTTTCCAGAAGAGAAGGAGAAGTGGTGTTTGGCAGCGGCACAGCCGCTGCCAAACACCACACCTCTCTCCTCTCCGTATGCTGAAAATCAATTTACCGACTTTCGTAAAATGCACCCC
>Ga0180437_10009088_pt1 | contig 12393 bp, 7 predicted proteins | sample SS_ome_4_FD_132410 | JGI IMG/M metagenome (GOLD analysis project Ga0180437, IMG submission 132410) | Hypersaline lake sediment archaeal communities from the Salton Sea, California, USA - SS_3_D_1 metaG | ecosystem: Environmental > Aquatic > Non-marine Saline and Alkaline > Hypersaline > Sediment...
AAGAAGGTCAGAACACGTATTGCCCGAATTGCAGGAGCCTGATCCTGGAACGGAGCGGCTACAATATCCTGCAGAACAATCTCAAAAGCGGGGGCTGTCCGAAATGTGGAAGCAAGATACATGGAGTATGGAAATGACGCGCAGAAAACTAATTCACAAGATGCTCGGAGCAGGCGCAGTGATACTTGCCGGAATAACTTCTCGAATAAGCAAGGTTATGCCGCGGAGATTCACGTGGGCCGTGAAATCCCCAAAGTATCCCGGCGGATTCAGGGCTCCAAATAACATCTTCAGGCAGAGCAAATGGGGCGGTTGATATGAAGGGATCAAATAAAAGACCGATTCTGGCCGGACTGCTGATTGGCCTGATAATTATTGTCGGTATCGGTATTGGGCGACAATTACACAAACGCCCTCATCGGGAAACGGTCCCGGAAAAATCAGCTCCAGTCCCCGAAGAGCACAAAACCGTAGATCAATCGCCCGGCGACGAAGATAGATTAACCAGGCTTCCCAAGTCAGTGCTTCGCTCGGCGCTGGCAGGTTCATGGTATCCGGACGATGCTGAGTCTTTGAAGAAACAGTTCACGGAATTTTTTGAAAGGACCGACATAGGCCCAAAGAAGGATCTGATCGCGCTTATCCTGCCACATGCGGGTTACAGTTACTCGGGCAAGACGGCCTGTGCAGGCCTTAAGACAATTGCGCGGCCGTACGACAGAATAATCGTAATCGGGCCGAGTCACAGCGTGCGGATGGAAGAAGTTCTCAGTGTCCCGCGAGTGACACACTACGAGACACCATTGGGCGAAACACCGTTGGATGTAGAGTTTATCGAGAGACTGCTGCAATATTCGGTTTTTCAAAACGTGCCGCACGCGCATGCACGCGAACACAGTGTGCAAATCGAGGTGCCGTTGCTGCAATTCTGCAATTCAGATTTCAAACTCGTTCCGATTGTCGCCGGCAGTTGCTCATTGGAGACAATCAAGAAGGCCGCCGCCATACTGAAGAGTATGGTTGATGAACAAACGCTCATAGTGGCCAGCTCGGATTTCGTTCACTATGGCGCCGGCTATGGATATGTCCCCTTCACCGAGAATATCGGCGAGCAAATCAGGAAACTGGACATCGACGCATTCAAGCTCATTGAGGCTTTAGATGCGCCCGGCTTCCTGGAGTATCGAAAAAAGACCGGCGCGACTATTTGCGGTTATATCCCCATCGCGGTATTGCTTTCGACGTTGGACAAGTCCACCAAGACTGAGCTTATCGAGTATGCAACCTCCGGCCAAATGGGAGGCGACTACTCCCAGTCCGTCAGTTACTTGTCTATTGCTTTCAGCGGCACATGGCTCAAAGGGTCTTCGATGGTGCCACCGGAAGAGGAGGCCGGACTAACGGATATCGAGAAAGAATATTTGATAAACCTTGCTAAAAAGACTATCAGCTACGCTCTCGAGCACCGGAAGATTCCGGAAATATCTGAAATTAGCTCCGAAATCAGCGACAGACTGAGACAGCCCCGGGCAGTATTTGTAACGCTTAAGATAAACGGCCGGCTCCGAGGCTGCATAGGCGACATCTTCCCATGCCAGCCGTTATATAAGTCGGTTTTTTTAAATGCACTCAACGCCGCCTTTGGGGACAGACGCTTTCGTCCCCTTCAGAAAAACGAATTTGATGATATTATGATAGAGATATCCGCTCTGACCAGGCCCAGGCCCGTGCCGTCACCAGAGAAGATACGGATCGGGATCGACGGGATGGTGCTCAACAAGGCGGGGCGGTCGGCCGTATTTTTGCCTCAGGTCGCGCCCGAACAAGGCTGGGATTTGGACAGGACACTCAGCCAACTGTCGATGAAAGCCGGGCTGGAAGCAGACGACTGGAAGGAAGACGCGAGTTTTCTCGTGTTCCAGGCCGACGTCTTTGGTGAAGATGCAAAATGAAACTCGCCCGTACATTCGTACTGTTCAGCTTCGGTGTGTTTGCTATCTCGGCACAGAGCCTGCTCTTTCGCGAGTTCATCACAACCTTCGAAGGCAACGACATCAGCGTCGGAATATTCTTCAGCTCGTGGTTCCTATGGGTTGGTGCGGCCGCCACGCTTGTCGGTAAGTCCCGATTCATCACCGACAGACTGACAAATTATATCGAGTTGCTGTTTCTTTGTTATTTGCCCGCCTTTGCCCTCCAATTCGTACTGATTGTCCGGGCCAGAGAGCTTGCGGGTCTGGAATCCTACGCACTTTGGTCATTCAGGGACATTCTGCTGACGTCGTTCTTAGTCAATGCGCCGGTCAGTATCGTTACAGGACTATTTTTCCCGACCGCCTGCCGATGGATCCGAGGCGCCTATGCTGTCTCCATCGTTTATGTCATCGAAGCGGTCGGGAGCTTTTTGGGGGGAGTCGGAGTGACGCTGCTTCTTTGGCACGGAGCAGAGTCAACAACAATCTTTCTGATCCTTGCTATCATTGTCTCGGTATCGGTTTTCATGGTTCGGCTCGCGCATCTGCTATCGAAACCGAGCACTGCGGCAAAAGCAATCTGCGCCTTGTCGTTTTTAGGCCCGGCAGTATTGGTGCTTCTTCTGGCATCGGGTACGAATAAAGCACTTTCAAGCTACGTGCAGGGCGCAAAGTGGAAAGGGCTGTTGCCCGAAGATGTTCCCGCCGGATCATTCAGGACGTCTCAGGCCGAATACCTCTATGGTGATTACCAGGGCCAGTGGGTAGTGCTGCGTGAAGGAAGCACTTGCGAAGCGCTGCCGGACAAGGCTACTGCCGGTCAAATAGCCGCTACGAGTCTCTGCCAGAATCCAAAAGCAGAATCTGTAGTTGTAGTCGGCTCCGGCCTTGGGCTCTGCGGTCAATTCCTCAGTATCCCACAAATAAAGAATGTCACCTGGGCCCATACAGATCCCGAGTATGCGCACAGAATCGACACTTTCATTCCGGTGGAGTACAGAATCAACGACAACCGATTCATTCGACTCGATGGTGATATTCGTGCAATGCTGGCTGAAAATCTTCACACCTACGATATTGTCGTGGTCAACCTGCCCGATGCGACCAGCTCGATTCTCAACCGGTATTACACAGTCGAGTTTTACAACCAGATAAAAAGATCTCTGAAATCAGGCGGTATCCTGGCGGTTCGAGTCACTGCCGGTGAGAATATCATGGGTACCGAGCTGATAAATCTCGGCGCTTCAATCAGGCTGACACTTAAGAGAGTATTCAAACAACTTGTTCTAACGCCCGGTGAACAGACATGGTTCATCGCCTCGGACTCTGAAGACCTCACGTCGGATCCGGCGACACTTCGCGATCGTTTCCAGTCAATAGAAGGATCGGAGACGGTTTTTCCACCAGAGGGGCTGTTGTCGGTCTATCTGCCGGACCGGGCAGCGGGAGCATTGGAGAGTTACTCTCATGCCGACTTACCCGCAGATCTGCTGATCAACTGTGATTCCAGGCCATTGACTTACCTTTACAGCCTCCTGCTCACAGCCAAGCGGTCCGGGGCGCCGCTGAGTCGTGTGGTAAAGCTGCTTACCCTGGCAGGCCCTTCGGTTTTTCTGATTCCTGTTTTGATTCTGGTTGTCTTGCGGCTGACATACGTCATGCGGGCCGAACGGGGCGCCGGTAAGTCCGGCTTCGATAGTTCACTGCTTGTCTTCCTTGGTGGAGCCGTGGCAATAGGGACGGTAATCGTCCTGATGTATATGTACCAGACCTATTTCGGTTCACTCTACCTGCACATTGGAATCATCTCATCGGTGTTCATGGTCGGCCTGACCATCACGGCTACTGTGACGGGCATTGTGCTGAGCAGGACCGGCACGGAGCATAACATAAGTAGATATCCGCCCGAATCGGTGCTTCTGGTAACTGTTGTCATACACGCGTTAATCCTTGCCGCAATTGCCTTTCTGCCCCGGGAAGTATGGGCTCACACCGGAATCGCCGCAGTGTGGGAATCCGGGCGTCTGTTGTTTGCGACGGCCTTTCTGTTTTGTGGATTGTGCGCCGGATGTTATTTTCCGATTGCCGCTCGCAAACTCGCCGACTGCGGCTTGGAAACCGGTCAGACAGGCAGCAAGCTTGAAACCGCCGATCACATAGGGGCTGCCGCCGGGGGAGTGGCAACAAGCCTGATCCTGGTACCCGTTTTAGGCACGAGGGCTACTCTGCTGGTTTTCATAGCCGTCATGTTAGCCAACATACCGCCGGCATTATTGGCATTACTCAGGCCGCACAGGCTGTCCTTTGCAGAAAAGCCGTGGCTCATCTTCCGCAGGCTCGGTTACGTCTTCTTTGGCGTCGTTGTTACAGTCGTTATCTGTTCCAATGTCCTGGCTCGCGCGGGCGCTCGTCTTATGTCATCACTGCCTCAACAGACCGCCCGGGCTCTGGCGGGCGAACTGAGTCTGCACGAAGTTTCGATTGTGCCTGAGAGTCTCGCCAAGAAAACTCACTATTACAATGTCCGTCGGATTGATCCGAACGACACCGAACTCGCCGGCTATATATTCAGTTCGGCAGATTTCGCACCGGACGTACGAGGATTCGGCGGAAAAATTAACCTGGCAATCCACGTCGATGCTGCCTTCAACCTTGTCGACTTCCAGGTAGTCCGCTCTAATGAGACGCCATCTTATCTGAAGCTTCTTGATGACTGGAGGGAAGGATTGAGGGCTCGCAACCTGCTCAAACGCGATTCTCTCTCCGGGATCGACGCGGTTTCAGGCGCCACCGTAACTTCGCAGGCAATCCTTTTAGCTCTTGGTGATTCTGCCAATACGTTCGCCCGTGATATCCTCGGTGTTTCGACCGGCGCCGACTTGCCGATATATCGGCCGGCTTCCAAGTACATACCTAATACTCATGCTGTGTACCTTTTAGGAACCGTGGCCTTTGCGTTTATTGTAATATATTTTGGAGGATCCCGGAGCAGGTTGATTGTTCTGGCTACGACTTGTGTCGCCGGTGGATTTCTCCTGAACGTGCAGTATTCCACCGAGCAGATAGCGACCGTGTTGTCCCTGCAAATACCGGCGGTTGGATTATCAGGGGCATTTCTGCTGGCAGTGGGCATACCGATTCTGGTGGCGGTTTTCGGTAACATCTACTGCGGCTATATATGCCCGTTCGGGGCGGCCCAGGAGTTGCTCAGCTACATCATTCCGCAAAGATTCAGGCGTCCCTTATCAATCGAAGAGATGCGAAAAGCAAGATTCGTCAAATATGCAATTCTCTCACTGCTGATCGCAGCTTTCTTTGTATCGCGAGATAAAACCACCCTTTTGGCCGATCCGCTCATCAACGTTTTCAGGATTCAATTCTCCCTCTCTGATATTCGATGGCCGACGTTGCATTGGCGATCTTTCCCGCCGTTAATCCTGGCCTTTATACTGGCTTGCTCGGTATTATACACACGCTTCTGGTGCCGGTATCTTTGTCCCGCAGGCGCTTTTTTATCGCTGTTCAACAAGGTGGCAATACTTAGACGATTACTGCCCATTAAGAAGTTCGGCAGATGTGAATTCGGCCTGACCGTGAAGGACCAGCTCGATTGCATATACTGTGACAGATGTCGCTATCAAGTTATAACGCCGACAAAACCGATGCGCTTGATCCGCACTGACGATATGAAGCTCGCCCTGCCCTCACGGAGCTTGCTTCTCATTTCTCTGACTCTGGCTGTCCTTATATCCGCCATGTCGATCAATCGCCTTATTGAAGTCCTCCCTGCACATGAGGACTATGCCGTATCTTCAATCTCTTCCGGAGGACAACCTCGTGACGTCGATTTGCAGCGCATCAAGGACTTGATTCGTGATAAGAAACTGTCTGATAGAGAGGCGGAATTCTACAGGAAGCTCGACAAAAATCCAGCCAACTGAAGTGATCCATCATCGGCATAACGACAAAATGGAACCCCGGGAATCTCACGTCTTATCCGTGCATCAAACGTTTAGTGCAGGAACAGATTCGCCGATAGCCGAGGGCTCTTCTGAATTACGAACATCCGCTATCTATGTGCCCGTGCTTTTTGTTGGAAAAGCTTTTGTTCATGTGGTAGAAGTGGTGTAGAAGAAAATGTAATGTGCAAATGGAGAAATATAAAGTGGCATTCGCCGAAAATGCATGGTTCGTAACAAATGAAGACAGAGACGACCTGATCGTCTCGTTTGCCGTACCGATTGAGGATGCTGGCAATATTAAGAGTCTTCCCCTTCTTCGAACACCGAAATATGAATTTACTTTGTAGGAATCTGATCGCGGCGTGAAGGTCTCTTATGAAGGTTTTCCTAATGACCGAAATGTGAATGATTTTCTCTGGAGGTGTCTGTGACTAAACGCAATGTAAAGAAAGGCGGCACTGAGTGCAAATTGCTGTTCTTAATCGGCTCGATGAGCTTAACCCTCGCAATGCACACCACAGGGATTCTTGCACGGGAGACGCCGATAGCCCCGAAGAAACGAACTTCAGATACCATAGTTACTCGCTATGCTACAGCTCAGTTGCTCGGCACGCTTTCGAGCCTGGAGGAAGGCGAAATAGTAGACACGGCGGGCTTCCATGCTCCGGGGGACGGGGGTGAGGCCCTGTATCGCATCCAAAAGTTCAGTGACGAACTGCCGCCCAACGGAGCTGATGTCATCGCCCTGAAGAATGGATTGGTTGCCATGCTCCTTGAAAGCCAGGCCGTAAACTACAGGATGTTCGGCGCGGTCGGGGACGGAGAGAACGACGATGGCGTACAGATCAGGCAGGCCCATGAATACGCCAACAGGCGCCGAATTCCGGTGGTCAATCTGAGTGGAGAATTCTGGATTAAGCGGATCAACAACATTGAAATCAAAACCAATGTGAACTGGGGGAGCACGACGTTCCACATCGACGAGAGGTTCAACGACAGGCGGTTTCCCCGTTTTGTGGTTCTCAATGATGAGCCAGCTAAGACCGTGCAATTGGACGAAGAAACGAAAGCTATTTTACTCGACAAGATCCGGCCCGGCGTGCAGATCATCAATGAGCTTGCTCCGTATGCCGGCCATCTGATTATCGTTGAGGACGCCAAGGATCGAATCGGGATTAGGGCCGGCAACTATTCCAAGCGGGGATGGGCGCGCGAGGAATTGTTCTATGTGGAGGAAGAGGGACGCATCATTGGTGACATCGCCTGGAAGTTCAAGGATTTCACTTCGGTAAAAGCCATTCCATGCAATAAGATCTACCTCATTATTGAGGGCGGGGGATTTCGCTTCTCAGGCGATACCCCGGCGGGAAACTCTGAAGGCTATCACCACCACGGGATCGCTATACAACGCAGCCGCACTATCGTTCGCGAGCAATGGATGGGATTAGAAAAGGGGCATCACGATGTCTCCATGCAGCCCCGGCGTGGATTCTATGTGCTAAGCAGCGTCTACGACGTCACGCTGGAAAACATTCGGGCCATGCCCTGGGAGAAGAACCGCCGCGAGCGTTCCAAAGTCGTCGCCCACGGCACGTATGGAATCGGCGGAGCGCGCATGCTCAACTGCACGTTCCGCAACCTGACTGCCGAAGGCGGCTGGGTGGCCTGGGGCGTATTCGGCACAAATCTCAACAAAGACTTCCGAATCGAGAGCTGCCGGCTCAATCGCATTGACGTCCATTTTCACTGCTGGAACCTGTACATCAGTGACTGCACTATAGGTTTCAAAGGTATCTCCGTCACCGGCGGCGGCGATCTCTTCGTAACCGACACCACGCGCCACGGCAACAGCTTCATCAACTTCCGTCGTGATTACGGAGCCAAGTGGGACGGTCGTGTCCGGCTTAATGGCTGCACGCTAAAGCCAACCGGCAAAGGTACAGTCTCAGTTTTAAGCCACCGTATGGCTGACTTTGACTACCAGTATCCAATCGGCTTTGCCCGGAGTGTCACGATCAGGGACATGGTCATCGACTACAGCGCATCACCCGATTCCACAGCCCCGTGCTGGCTGATGGATGTCGTGCCCTTTTCCAGGACCAAGACAGGCGCACGACTGTTCTTCCCTAATCACATCGAATTCAGTGATGTCAGGGTCAAGGGACGGGAGCAGGGGGTGCGCCTACTTCGGGTCCCCAATCCACACCACTACGATCTGCGGCAGCAAGGTGGATACGACGTGAGTAGGCTCAAAGCAAACTGTACGATAGTCGTTGACGACGTGCAGCTCGAAAAGATGGTTCTAAAATACCCAAATGACACAAACCAAGTACACCTCCTGATCGGCGGTGAGAATGCGGCAGACTATCTCGACCGGTTATCTCTGTTTCCGGAGATCCGTTTCATCGATTGCGATGATGTCAGTATCTATATAGGAAAATGCATTGCCAACATCTTCTTGGATCGGTGTTCCATCAACACCGTCAATGCTCCGGATTTACAAGGCGAGCTGGTCTTCCGCGACTGCCGGTTCCAGCCTAACGTTCAGAAGGTGCAAGGCAATTTCTACACGCTGGACAGCACATTAGGTACGCGATTCACCAACTGCACTGTCCACGCCCCCGTCGTTGCTGGAAAGGTAAATCCTGAACTGGTGAATATTACCGGCATTGTGCAAATCAACAAATCCGTCGAGCATTACCATCTCAATACAATGTTGGGCAATCGGGTCGTGGATTACTACAGAAGCCGGGGCACGGAACTCAATCCGGGATTTATAGCGATGCTAAAACTACACCACGGGATGGAAGACTGATTCGTTGACATATTCGAGCAAGCGCAGGGCGGCATTTTCAGATCAGCCGGGCACAACACACGCAAAAACCCCTTGATTTGCCTTGAATCAAAGGGTATAATATTTTGTGGTTGAAAAACCAAAATTTCTACCGGTATCAGTTGTCGGTTAAATGGACAATGTTCGGATCGATTATGAATCGCCTGGGACTGCTTTTTGGCCTCTTCTTGTTCCTGCTGAGCGGGTGCTCTGTTCACAGTGTCGATGAAGAAGCCCAGCTTCTTGAGGTTGAAGTCCCGCAACGTTTTTCCGAATCTGATATGGGAGCGGCCCTGCCGAATGATTGGAATTATTCCTGGTGGGAGACATTTAATGATGAGGATTTAAACCATCTCGTTGAATCCGGATTAGCGGCAAATTTTGAGCTGCGCCAGTATGTGGCGCGCATCGAACAGGCCACAGCTCTTGCCCGCCAGGCGGGTGCTCGTTTATACCCATCCCTGGATGTAGACGCCGGCTATGAATTGCAATGGGATGGTGAAACCGGAACCGGCGAATCTCGCGATCGGCAAGAGGCGTCTGATTTGGGCTTTCTTCTCCGTTGGGAGCTGGATATCTGGGGACGCTTATCATCACTGCGCCGGGCGGAAAACCTGACGGCCCAGGCGACAATCGAAGACTGGATGGGAGCCAGACTCCTGCTCTCGGCCGCGATCGCCGAAACATATTTCGAAATTCAGGAACAACTTCGCCAGTTGGACGTGGTCCGCGAGCAAATCGAAACTAATAAGACCCTGCTTAAACTGACATCCCTTCGTTTCGGTCAGGGCCAGTCGTCAATCGTGGACGTCCTGCAACAGCAGGAACAGTTGGAGGCTACTCTGGCACGCGTTCCTCAAATTGAATCCAACATCGGACAGCTTGAGTATTCATTGGATGTTCTGCTTGGACGGCCGCCGGGTAGGGAAAACCATGTGACCTCAAGCCAACTGAGTCGCCCGTCGCCATTTCCTGCAGTGGGCATTCCGGCTCTACTGCTGACTCGCCGGCCTGATCTCAGGGCGGCGCAGAAACGGGTTCTGGCGTTCGACTATGAAGTGGGTGTGGCCGTGGCCGAACAACTGCCGACCTTGTCACTTGGTGGCTCCATTGACTGGGCGGGCGATCCCGATTTCGGTGATGCCGTCACTTCAGTCTTCATCGGATTGGCAGCGCCGTTGTTTGATGCGGGACAACGGCACAGTGAAGTGACTTTCCGCAGGGCGCTTCTGGAGGATGCTCTGGCGGGTTACTCGGACCGGTATCTTTCGGCACTGTTTGAGGTCGAGACGGCCCTGCTCGAAGAACGGAAAAGCGCCGAGCAGCTTATGCTGGTGGAAAAGCAACTGGCGACCGCGCAAAGGCTTCTTACCGAAGCTCGTAACCGTTTTAGCCAGGGCCTCACGGACTATCTACCTGTTATTACTTCTCTTTCTATTGTGCAAAACCTGGAACGCAACGTGGTCAACACAAGGAGGCGAGTCTTAAGTGCACGTGTTGCTTTGCATCGGGCACTGGGCGGTCCTATGCTTAATCCTGAGATTCCTGCTGTAGCGTGCTCTGCAAATGAATAAGAAATCTGTTTTTGGAAAATTTATTGTCATTTTGTTAATCATCGGTTTCGCCGGCTGTTCAAGCCTTTTGTTGATATTGACCGGTCCCGAAACAGTTCCGGAGGATAAAACAACAGCGGCAAAGATTGTGCAGACCATACCGCTTGTGCCACAGACGCGCTCGGTAGCGGTCAGTGCCTCCGGAAGTGTGGTCCCGTCGAGAAAAGTCGTAATTAAACCTCAAGTCAGCGGTCTTGTAATTTGGCAAAGTGAATCAGTCGTCATAGGAGGGCATGTAAAGGCTGGAGACGAGCTTGTGCGTATCGATCCTAATGACTACGAACTCGCTCTGGCCGAGCAGCAGGCAGATTTCGAGCAGGCCCGCTTCGAGCGGGAGGTGGAGAGCGGCCGTCAGGTCATTGCCAAACGCGAATGGGGCGAACTTCAGTCAGATCTTGACATGGGAGAGGTAAACAAGTCGCTCGTGTTACGGGAGCCTCATCTCAGACGTGCCGAGGCACTCATGGAAAAGGCCAGAAACGATATCGAGATCGCCAGGCTGCAACGCTCCCGTACGGTCATCACTGCGCCCTTTAATGCCATGGTGGTCGAAGAATCCGTCGAGGTGGGGCAACTGCTGAGTCCCGGTTCGGATATTTGCGAGTTAGTGGGGACCGATGAATTCTGGATCCAGGCGACGATTCCTTTTTCTCAACTGAAGTGGGTGACTTTCCCTCAAGACGGCCGACCTGGAGCCGAAGCGCAAGTGATCCTGGATACGGGAGACCCGGAACCACCAACCTGGAAGGGCAGAGTCATTCGTCTACTAAGCGATCTTGATCCTCTGGGCCGGATGGCGAGGCTGCTTGTGTCGGTAGATGACCCCCTGGATCTTTGTCGAAAATCCGGTACAAAGTTGCCCTTGCTTTTAGGCAGTTACGTCGAAGTGAAAATCGACGCCGGGGAGCTGGAAGATACGCTGACAATTCCTCGAGCTGCTTTGAGAGAGGGTAATCAGATTTGGGTCGTTGGAGACGATAATTTGCTAAAGGTAACCCCGGTCACAGTCCTCTGGCGCGAAACGGAGACTGTGCTCATTTCCAATAATGTAGAGGAAAGAGATCGACTCATCGTGAGCGATTTGCGGGTGGCGCTTCCCGGCATGGAAGTATCCCCTCAACCTGCAACGGCTTATCCCGAACTGGCGGCGGGAACGCCACAGGAAAACTGATATGGAACGCAATCCGTATGACGACACTTCTTCGGCGACCGGGATTTTAGCGTGGTTTGCCCGCAATCACGTAGCGGCGAATTTGTTGATGTTGGCCGTGGTGGTTGTGGGTCTGGTCGTAGCGTGTAATATCCGTCAGGAAATTTATCCGATTTACGAGCTTGATACGGTTGAGATCGATATGCAGTATCGGGGCGCCAGCCCTGAAGAGGTCGAACAATCCATACTGTTTCCAATTGAGGCCGAGGTTCGCAGCCTGGAACTTACCCGTCGAATCGTATCATCCGCCTCTGAGGGACGCGCCTCGGTGACGGTCGAAATCATGCCCGGATTTGACCGTAACCGGGCTCTTCAGGAAGTCACCGCTGCCGTGCAGCGCATCAGCATGTTCCCTGATGAGATCGAACCGCCGGTTGTCTCTTTGGGAGCGGGACGCCGTAGAGGCGTGGTTTATATTTCCGTGTTTGGGGATCTCGATCAACGAACGCTGATCCAGTTTGCACACCAGGTTGAAGACGGCCTGCTTGCGCAGCCGGAGATATCTCTGGTAGCAATGCGTGGTGTGCGCCGTCCGGAAATTCAGGTCGAGGTCCCTCAAGCTCAGCTCCGTGCTCGGAACCTGACTCTTGGGGAAATAGCCAACGCCATCGACCGGGCCGCCCTGGATGTGCCGGCAGGCACCATGCGAACGGCGGGCGGTGATATCCTGCTAAAGACCACAGAGCGTCGCTATTTCGGCAGTGAATTCTTAGAGATCCCTATCAAGAGCAGCAATACCGGGGCTGAAATCAAGTTGGGCGATATTGCCACCGTCGTGGACGGATTCGAAGAGACCGAACGG
>Ga0180437_10009090_pt1 | contig 12392 bp, 15 predicted proteins | sample SS_ome_4_FD_132410 | JGI IMG/M metagenome (GOLD analysis project Ga0180437, IMG submission 132410) | Hypersaline lake sediment archaeal communities from the Salton Sea, California, USA - SS_3_D_1 metaG | ecosystem: Environmental > Aquatic > Non-marine Saline and Alkaline > Hypersaline >...
ACCACATCCACGAAAGCAGCCTGCAAAAAGCCGTGCGCGCCGCAGCCCAGGCGACGGGAATCCCCAAACGGATTAGCCCCCACACCTTCCGCCACAGCTTTGCCACCCACCTCCTGGAAGCCCACTACGACATTCGCACCGTCCAGGAACTCCTCGGCCACAAGGACGTAAAGACCACATCTATACCCACGTCCTCAACCGGGGCGACCTAGCCGTTCGCAGCCCGCTGGATTGACCGTCAGGCGTCAGGGTTCGGTTCCCTTGCGCCGAGCCCCACCCACTGCCGATACACAGTCTCCTGCTCAGGATCAGAGCCCTACAACAAACAGCCGACCACCACCAGGATCGCTCCCAGATTGAGGTGTCGGCTGTCAGTCTCTCACACTACCCTCGCTCAGTGGACTACAATTAACTTGGACAAGGGCTACGACAGGGCTACACGCTGATTGATGGCCCTATTGTACCACAAATTCAGGCAATTTTCAATATCAATTTCTGCGCAGCGCTGCGCATACCGGTACTACTACCGACTGCTGGAGCGCAACCAACAGCGGCTTGTACACCTCCTCCCAATCCACCCGTCGTGTGTGTGAGGGTATGATAGAGTAATATGCAGATTCTCCAAAGAGAACATACCCCCTTCTCCCCGTACCTGACTTGCGGGGTATGGCACGAGTAAAAGCCCTCGCCCTGGACGGTTCCAGAGCGAGGGCTCTTGTTTCGCTGGCCCAGGCGGAGGATTCTGTTCCCCGGCCAGGGCCAGACCTATCTACGTCCGCGAACGATGGCATCCCATGGCGGAGCCTGGACGGGAAATCGGTGCCGCCGTAAACCCGATCAGAGTTCCAGGGTCAGACCCTCGCGCGCCATAAGAGTTTCCGGAAACAGCGACTGGGCCTGTCGTTCAATGTCTTCCAGACACGCGTCATCGTGGTGGGCATTGTGATGGGTGAGAACCAGCTTCTTTGCCTCGGCACTTTGAGCCACTTCGACGGCCATCTCCCACGTGCTGTGCCCCCAGCCCTGCCGGGCAGGGTTGCCGTCGAGGTATTCTTGCGCCGTAAACTCGGCATCGTGGATCAACAGGTCGGCCCCACGGGCGAATTTGATCAGTTGTCTATCTCCACCGGCATAACCCTCCACATCGGTGGCAAAGACCAGCTTCCTGTCACCCAGCTCGATGCGATAGACAAAGACGCCCTGCGGGTGAGCGTAGCTGCGCATGACCCTGGCTCTGACTTCCCAAGGGGGGCACTCTCCGATGCCACGGTAGACATGGCACACTTGTGGCGATGCGCCGGGTCCGCTCCAAACAATCATCTCGCTATCAGATATGTTACGGATAACCCGCAGCGATCTGAGTTCATCCGGTTCGACGGGGAACACGGGCGGCAGCATGGCATGGGCCAGGACAGCCTCCAGATCCTGATGCACCAACTTGGGCCCAAAGATATAGAGTACACTGCTGCCCAGATGCGATGGTGTGAAAAAGGGAAAGCCCTGCGTGTGATCGTGGTGGGTGTGGGTGAAAAGTATGGTCGCCACGATCGGCTTTTCATCGGCCTGGTGCTGGGCGGTCAACTTTTCGCCCAGACCGATGATGCCCGTGCCGGCGTCAATGATGATCAGGTGGTCACCCGCCCGGACCTCCAGGCAGGTGGTGTTGCCACCGAATTTATTCGTCGCCGGCCCGGGCTTGGGATAGCCGCCTCGCACACCCCAAAAAGTCGCCGAGAAAGCTTGCTGTGGCATGAGCTCGCCTTCTTTCTTGTTCCAATGGTTCAACCCTGAACGCGGTCGGAGGGCCGACCCCAGACGATTTTTGGCGGGACAAGCCGATCACCTGTCCCGCCAAAAATCAGAGCCCTATCAAGCCTGCAGCTTGCGGACCTCTTCCTCTAGAAGGTCAATATGAACTTCCTCTTCGTGCATGAGTCGCTCAAAAACAGCCTTGAGATCCTTCGAAGCGGCCTGTTCCATGGCCAGCCGGTACTTGTTGATGGCCCCTTTTTCGTCTTCGATCATCACGCTCAGAAATGTTGTCCAGTCCATGTGTTCCTCCTACGCCTACCACTCCCATACGCCGCGATTGCTCACACTAAAATACGCGTCGCTGACGATGAGATAGTGGGCGTGCTCTTCGCTGGCCAGTTGTTTGAACATAGATTGCCCGGCAGGATCGGCCGTCTGCTCGGCGAGAGCGGTATATCGCTCTTCCGCTCCGCGTTCAATGTCCATGGCAAATTTGATCACTTCTGCCGCGGTCATTTTGTCTGCCTCTTTGCGGGCCTCCACGGTAGCCACCTCGCTGGGCGCTGAGAGCGTCAGTTCCCGGCCCTCGTATTCGATGAAAGAACCTTCGTCCCGCAAGGACTTTTCCAAATCGAGCAGTTTGTCGTAATGATAGCGTTCAAACTCGGCCAGTTGATCGAACAGTTTTCGACCCAGCGGGTTGGCCGTCTTTTGGGCTGCATCGGCATAAAAGGCCGATGCCTTTTGCTCCGCTTCCATGGCCATCTGAATGGCGCTTAGCAAGTTCAGATCCTGGTCAGTCATGGTCAATTATCTCCTCTCGTTGATGGGTTGCCCTAGCAATTGCTTTCCCAGGGCATAGGCTGCTTCCAGCATGTCGGGCCGCTCGCGGACGGCCCCCTTTTCGTCCACATCGCCAACGTGCAACTCGTCGGCGAATTCGGCATCCAGTGTGTCCAGAAAGTAACGCATCGTCATAGCTGCGCAGCGGAACCCGGATGGGACGTGATGTCCGGCGGTCGTGATGAGCGCGCCCCGGCGTGGTTGTCCGCTCGGCGTAGGAGGAAGTGGCTGCTCGAGCACGTACTTGCGCGCCCACCCACACTGGCAGCGGTCAATGAACGCTTTGGCCTGCGCGCTGACAGCCATAAAGTAGACCGGCGTCGCCAGGATGACGCGCTCGGCAACGACAAGCTTTTCATACACCTCCTGAAAGTCATCTGGCACGACACAGCGCCCCGCCTTCCAGCAGCCGTCACAGGCTATGCAAGGCGCGATCCGCAGCCGCGCGACGACGACACGTTCCACGTTCGCGCCTGCCTCGGCCGCCGCTGCCAGCGCACGATCGAGCAGCAGATCCGAATTGCCGCCACGACGTGGGCTGGCGGCGATGCCCAGTACATTGATGTGCGACATGCGGCTATCCATGCGCTAGAACTTGCGGAACCTTTCCTTGGGCGTGCGAGAGACGGGGCACTTGTCCGGCGGTTCGCCGATGACAGTGTATCCACACACGGGGCAAACGAAAACCGGTGCAGACTGGATGTCGCTGCCCGCCGCCACCATCTCTTTGGCGTCGCCATAGATCACCTCGTGCCCTTTTTCCGCTTCCAGGGCATAGTGGATGGTGAGCATGGCGCCCTTTTCTTTCTCCAGTTTGGCCACGGCGTTGAAAGCAGGATACATCTCCGTCACCTCATAGTTCTCGCCTCCTATGGCCTTCCCCAGGTTGGCGGCAGTGTCGCCAATGCCGCCCAACTGGCGCAGGTGATTGGCGGCATGGACTAACTCGGCGTAAGAGATGGCCCGGAACAGTCGTGCCACCTCGGGATAGCCTTCCTCCGCTGCCTGGTCCGCAAAGATAGCATACTTGACGTGCGCCTGGCTTTCGCCAGCAAATGCTGCCTCCAGATTAGCCTTGGTCTTTTCCCCCATATTTTACTTTCCTCCGAATTGGTAAATTGATGATTGGCTTACAGAGATTTACCCGTGTGCCAGTGCCTTCAGATCAAAGCTCTTGTCCAGCAGCCGATCGCCGTAGGCCGAAACATCACGACCGGTGGCGATCAACTGCTTCAACGGCTGGCTGCCCTGCGTGTCACCCAGGAGGATGGCACCGACGATCTTGCCGTCGCGCAGCGCCAGCCGCCGGTACACGCCCGTGCCCGGCTCCGCTTGCCGCAGGACAACGAGTTCGTCTCCAGCGGCCGTTGCTTCTCCCAGACTGGTCAAGTCAATGCCGACGATTTTGAGCGTGGTGGCCGGCACGGTGCCCCTGTAGACAGCGCTACCGTCGGCGATCATGTTTGCCGCGGCGACCCGGGCCTGTTCGATAGCCGCGGGGATGATGCCGTAAACCGTCCCCTCGAACTCGGCGACGTCACCGGCGGCATAGATGTCGGTGGCACTGGTGCGCAGTTGTTCATCCACAACCACGCCACGGTCGACCGCCAAGCCGGCTTCACGAGCCAACCCGATCTCCGAGCGGATGCCGGTAGAGATCAACACCAGCCGGCCGTCTATCACGCGCCCGTCCTTGAGCCGCACACCTGTCGCGCGCTCACTACCCAGGATGGCATCCGTTGCAACGCCAGTCAGGATGTGCAGCCCCATCGCTTCCAGACGAGATTGCAGGACCTGCGCTCCTTCGACGTCCAACTGGCGGGGCAACAGGCGCGGCACGAACTCGATGACGGTCACCTCCAAGCCCAGAGAAAGCAGCGATCGGGCCGTCTCCAGCCCCAGCAGCCCTCCACCAATGACGGCCACTGAGCCAACATCTTGTGCGTACGCTCTGATGGCCAAGGCATCGTCCAGCGTACGCAGGGTAAAGACACCTTCTTTGTCAATGCCTTCAAAAGAAGGCACAAAAGAGTGCGCACCTGTGGCGAGCAGCAGGCGATCATAACCGGCGTGCGAACCATCGGCCAGGGTGAGACGATGCACAACGGGATCGATGGCCGTGACCCGCTTCCCAAGACGCAGGTCAATGCCACGCTCCGCGTACCACGTCAGCGATCGGAAGGTGAGTGCGTCCTGCTCGATCTGACCGGCGATGAACTCCCACAGGCGGGGACGGTAATAATAGGGCACGGGCTCTGCGCCCAAGACGCTTACTCGAGCGGCGGGGTCAGCCCGCACGATGGCCTGCGCTGCCGTCACGCCAGCGACCCCGCCGCCCACGATGAGGTACAACATGCCTCACTCTACCTTCTCGAACATGTCCTTGCCCACGCCACAGTCGGGACACACCCAATCGTCGGGTACCTCCTCGAACGGCGTGCCCGGGGCGACACCATTGTCGGGATCGCCCTCTGCCGGGTCGTAGACGTACCCGCAAGCCAGACATTCCCACTTTTCCACGTTTTCACCTCCTTTGCTGTTTGTAGAATTTCTTGTACGTGCGCGTCCTATCCCTCAGCTTCAGACGATGACACACAATTTGCACAATAACCGTAGATTGTCACCGTGTAATCGACCGGAACAAAACCTTCTGTGTGTCGAAACAGCGACTTTAGTTCTTCAAAATCGCCGGAGACGTCTTCAATCCGCCCACACTTGCGGCAAACCTGGTGAGCGTGATCGCCGCGCGCGATGTCGTAGCGCCGTACCCTATCGCCCACGTCGAGTTCAAACAGCTCTTCCATGTCGATCAGATCGTGCAGGGTATTGTACACGGTCGCCAGAGAAATGTCGGGCATGTGCTCTCTCACCAGCCCGTGAATCTGCTCGGCTGTAGGGTGGTGTGCGCTCCCGGTCAAGGCTTCTAGAATAGCCCGCCGTTGGGGAGTCATCTTGTAGCCATGTTTTTTGAATTTTCGGACGAGTTCTTCAAGTCGGGGCATAGAATGGCTCCTGTCTTGGAACCATTATAAATCAATAATAGAAATCTGTCAACAGGTACTCTGGGCTTTCAAAGCAGATCGGCGGGACCGTCTCTCGAGCAACGGTTCCCTAGTAGTTTGTCGGGGAAACACTTTTTGAGCCAATAGCCTACTGCATATAGTATGCAGTTGCAGAGTACTGCTATATACAGTGTAGCTGTACCCCCTTATTCGATTACTCCGACAAACTGCTAGCGGCCATAGTGGGAAGGATCATGGCCGCAACGCGAAGGCAGAAAACGGGAGACCGAGTGGTCGTTGAGGGCAAGCACGACAGCGATGGCGGATCGCCAACGACCACGAACGTCAGAACGAGAAACAGCGCACAACCCAGGACAATCGGCGTGGTGAGGATGGCGACCACGCGTTCAACGATGAGACGACTCATCCTATGATGCCCAGGTGAGTCGGCTGACAGATTTGTAGCCTGGTAGGTTGATAGGGGAAGGTTATTCCCGCAGGCCAGCGATCTGGCGCAGCAGTCCCAGGGTGGTCAGACCAAGCTTGAGTGTGTCGCCGGGCGCCATCTTGGGTAGCGCGAGCTCTTGTCCTTCCTCTGCTGGCAGCTCGCGAACGTATATCCAGGCCGCCAAGAGTCCGACCAGCGCGCCGATCACCCCTCCGACGATGAGTGCCTTGTTTCGCGCGTTCATTGCACCTCCCTCAACTCCCCCTCACGACTTACCTGACAATGCATGGCCCACGCCGCGGAAGAGGCCCCGCACCTGGGCAGCCGAGACAGACGCCCTGACAAAGGGCTTCACGACCGACCGCGAGCCCCGCTGTGTCGCGTCTCGCACCTTGCTGACCCCGGCAGACACCTGGCGCAGCCAGGGACGAAGGTGAGCGTTGAGCCAGCGCATGCCCTGGGTGGCAAAATAGAGCACTGCGAGCGGAATCGCAGCCAGCAACATGAACTCAAGGATGACCAGGAGTGCTGAAATATCGGCCAGAACGGATATTGTGCCCACTTGCGGCCCCTCCCCCTTTTCTCTCCCCCATTCCGTCAGAACGACCTGAGTATAGCACAGGGCAAAGGGTATGTCAACCTCCAGGCAGGTTTAAGGCTGCCGGAAAGCAGATTCACCACTATTTGACCTGAGCAGTCATCTGGTGTATTATCTTGCAGGCTTTTTTACGAACAGGAGATTTACCTTGGGGACAGGCAACAGGCCGACCGGTGAGAGAAAACGCGGACGTGGGAGACGTATATTCTGGACGGCGATAGCCATTCTGCTGTTGGCCATTCAGCAGCGAAGCGCCATCCACCCCGACGATTGGTTTCCCCAGCAGGCAGGCGTATTCATCGCCGGGCGGTACTATGACTTTGTGGGCTGGGAACTGAACGCCGTGGGGCTCAAAGTTGCGCAGGCAGCCGCTCACACCCACTGGCAACTGAGCGACACCCAACGCCGTCAACTGGTGGTGGATTATCTGGACCTGGTGCGGCAGATCCATGATTCGGAGAATCAGATCGAGGAGCAGTATGCCATCCTGACCGACCAGGCATTGGGCGGGGCGGTGACCCCCATGGAAGAGAAACTGGCCGTCTTGCGAGACCAGCAGACCGCCTGGCAGCCGTTGGTCGAGGCCATCCTGGCAGAACAGGTCACTGCCGTTTTAGCCGACGAAGGGTTTGCGCCAGCAGGTATTCTCTTTCCGCCGGTGCGATTTCACTTTGCGCAGACGCCGCTCTATCTCGTCGTCTCTCCCCGCGATGAAATCAAGACTCAATACGGCACGATGTTGCGCGCCGACCTGTCGTTGGACGCGCAGGTTGCCTTGGAAGAAGCCATAGATGGGACACTGGACGTCTCCTCGCTGGTAGAAAGGGTCGGCGGGCTGGGCATTTATCCCACGATGGTCATCGAGAGTTCATGGCTGCCCTGGCTCGTGGACACCATTGCCCACGAGTGGTCGCACAATTATCTCTTTTTGCGTCCTCTGGGCTTGCACTACCTGGATTCTCCCCAACTGACCACTATCAACGAAACGGTCGCCTCCATCCTTGGCCAAGAGATCGGCCAGAGGGTAGTGGCGCGCTACTACCCAGAGGCGATGCCTGAGTTTATCAAACGCCGGCACAACGTGGGCTGGGAACCTGCGCCTGAAGACCCAGCCGCCTTTGACTTCGGGCGCGAGATGCGAAAGACCCGTCTGCGCGTGGACGAACTCCTGGCCGAGGGTGCAGTGGAGGAGGCGGAGGCATACATGGAAGCCCGGCGGCGCCTTTTTGTCGAGCGCGGCTACCTGCATCTGCGAAAGCTGAATCAGGCCTATTTCGCTTTTCACGGCTCCTATGCCATCGGCCCCGGCGCTGTGGACCCCATCGGCCCGCTGCTCAAGCGGCTGCGTCTGCGGCACGATTCGCTCAAATCCTTTGTGGACGAGGTGAAGGGCATTACGACTTTTGAAGACCTGGAATGGATTCTAGCGGAGGGCAATTGATTCGATGCGATATTACTTGATATCTTTGGGCTGCCCCAAAAACACGGTGGATGCCGAAAGTATGGGGCAACTGCTGGACGCCGCCGGGCACCGGCCCGTAGATTCGCCCCAAGAGGCGAGTCTGCTCATCGTCAACACCTGCGGTTTTATCGAGGCTGCTCGCGCCGAATCGATCGGTGTGCTGCAAGAGTTGGCCGAGGCCAAGAGATCGGACCAGTGGCTTGTCGCGGCGGGGTGTCTGTCGCAGCGCATTGGGCGAGCGCTGGCCAAAGACGTTCCCGGTCTGGACGGCATCCTGAAGACCCGTCGCTGGATGGACATCGTCGCGCTGGCAGAGCAACTGCGCCACGGGCGCCGTGGCCCGCTTTACGACCTCCCCGACGAAGGCACCGTTGCCCCGGACCCTCCTGGCGTGACCCGGGCCGCAGTGCAGGGCGCCAGCGCCTACCTCAAGATCGCCGACGGCTGCCGCCGGCCATGTGCTTTCTGCGCGATTCCGCTCATCAAGGGTACCGCGCACAGCCGCTCGCCTGAGGCCATCGTGGCCGAGGCCCGGCAATTGGCCGAGGCGGGTGTTGTGGAGATCATCCTCATCGCTCAGGACACCACCGACTATGGGCGTGACCTGGGCCTGCGCGACGGTCTGGCCGGCCTGATCGACGACATCCTGGCCGCCGCACCTGATCTGCGCTGGCTGCGGATCATGTACGCCTACCCTGGCGCACTCACCCCTCGCTTGATCGAGACGATGGCCCACCAGTCACAGGTGTGCCACTATCTGGATCTACCCCTACAGCACGGCCACCCGGCCGTGCTCAAACGGATGCGTCGCCCGGCGAACGTGGATCGTGTGCGCCGCCAGATCGAGGACTTGCGGGCGGCCATGCCAGACATTGCCCTGCGAACCACTTTCCTCGTTGGCTTTCCCGGCGAGACGGAAGCCGAATTTGCCGAGTTGGAGGCATTCGTTCAACAGGTGGCGTTTGACAAAGTGGGGGTGTTCACCTACTCTGAAGAAGAGGGCACTGCTGCGGCTGACCTTCCAGACGACGTGCCGCTGGAAGTCAAACAGGAGCGCTACGAGCGGTTGATGGCCTTGCAGCAAGGTATCTCGCTGGCCTGCAACCAGCAGCAGGTGGGGCGACGCCTGGAAGTGTTGCTGGAGGGCGCTGGCGATGGCCTAAGCCTGGGCCGCACCTACCGCGACGCGCCCGAAATCGACGGATTGGTGATCATCGAAGAGGAACTGCCCGTAGGGGACATCGTCCAGGCCCGGATCGTCGGTGCGCTGGAATACGATCTGATCGGCGTGCCCGAATAACAGATCGCTGGCTGGATACGAGTGATCTGTGTCACTCCTTGTCCAGAACCTTGTATTCGGCGTCAATGGTTGGCGGTTGAAGCTCTTGCTCCTGCTCCGACGGCGGCTCGTCTTTCACCACTCGCCAGCGGACGCTACCCCCGGCAAGATCGGCCTCGTGCTCGCGGACGACAGCCGCTGGGCTGAGATCGCGGAAGAGCTTCAGCCCCAACAGGATGACTGCCAGGTCGTCCAACTGGCCCAACCCCAAGACCGGATCAGGCAAGAGGTCTATGGGAAAGATGAGGTAAATTAGAGCTACGGCAGGGATCGTCTTGACCCAAGTTGGAACACGTGGGTCGTTCAACAGCCGCCAGAGCAGACGGATCTGCCTGGCCAGATCGGCCAGGAAGCCCAGTGTATCATCAGAATTCTTGGGTCGATTTTGACGGGCCATGGGTCACACTCTCCTGCTATGAAATAGCTGTTTGGATTCCCCCTTCAACTTGCAATACGCCTGCGGTTCGCAAAAGTTGCAGGGCACGAGCCGGCAGCGATGCTACGGCAATGCCTGCCAGCGTGTCCAGAGCCGGGGCAACTCGATGGAAGCGAGGCCGAGGATCGTTTCGTCGGCGTAGCGAGAGATAGGCGTGGCCTCGACATTGACCTCGACAACCCGCGCGCCACATCCTTTGGCTATCCGCGGCAGCGAAGCAGCCGGCTCCACCACCCCCGACGTGCCGACCACCAGCATCACCTGGCAGGACTGGGCGGCGTCGAAAGCCGCCTGCAACGTGTCTGGCGGCAGACTCTCGCCAAACCAAACCACGTCAGGCCTCAGGAGCGCGCCGCACTCGCAGCGGGGAGGAATCTCGGGCAAAGGATGATCCCGCCGTTCAGTGACGGTCCCCTCCTGCATGCAACGCACTTGCCAGATGTTGCCGTGCAACTCGACGACGCGTTGGCTGCCCGCCAGCCGGTGCAGGCCGTCCACGTTCTGCGTGATCAGTGTGAATTGTGGGATTGCCCCTTCCATCTTGACCAGCGTGCGGTGTGCAGCGTTGGGCTGACAATCGCCGATCAGCCCACGCCGCCACTCATACCATTCCCAGACCAGCGCCGGGTCACGGCAAAAAGCTGCCAGGGTAGCCAGCTCCTGTGGATGAAAGTTCCGCCACAGCCCATGCTCCCCTCGAAAGGTCGGCACGCCGCTGTCTGCCGAGATGCCAGCGCCGGTCAGTACAGCCAGCCCTTGCGGGATGCCTGACGCCGCCATGGGTGCCGCCTATTCCAGGATCCAGCGGTCGGTGTCCCGGCTCCAGGAGACCAATTCTGACTCGTCGAAAAAGAGATCGAGTTCAAAGCGGGCCGTCTCGGGACCGTCGGAGCCGTGAACCAGGTTCCGGCCCACCTCCAGCGCAAAATCGGCTCGAATGGTGCCGGGCGAGGCCTCCAGGGGGCGGGTGGCGCCCATCGTAGCCCGGGCAGCAGCGATGGCCTGGGGGCCCTCCAGGACCATGACCATCACCGGCCCAGAGGTGATATAATCCAACAGACCTTCGTAGAAGGGCTTTCCTGTGTGAACAGCATAGTGGCGCTCGGCCAGTTCACGGGTGATGTGCATGAACTTTGCGCCGGCGATGCGCAGTCCACGCTGTTCAAAGCGGGTGATGATAGGGCCAATGAGTCCCCGTTGGACGGCGTCTGGTTTGATGATGATGAGCGTGCGTTCCACAGTTCCTCCTCGATGTGCAATGTCTGGCTGGGTTGATAAACAGAGAACAGGGGCAGGTGAAAACCCTGCCCCTGATGAGCTCTCTCGCGGCGCCCTGGATCAGCGGCGCGATAGGGCATCCTGGGCCGCTCGATAGGCATCCAACGCTTCGGCCAGTTGGTTAGTTCGCAAGTAAGCATCGCCCAGCAACTGGTACCACCTTGCATCGTCGGGACGCGAGGCACAAACTCCTTCCAGATCGGGCAGTAGCTCCTTAACGAGGCGACCCGAATCGACCAGCTTTTGGAATTGCTCAAAAGCGCCAGACAGCTTCTTTTCGTCGCGGTAGGCACGGGCCAGCGCCAAACGGACCTCGTGATCGCCAGGGTGTGTGTCCAACCGAGATAAATAACTGGAGACGATGAAAGAGACGGGCTCCTCTTCGGCCTCCTCTGTTACTTCTGGCACAGCCATCTCAGCAGCGGACACTTTTTCAATCTCTGCCTCAACCTCAACTTTTGCTGATTCTCCCAATTCCTTCTCTTCTTGCCAACCAGCCAGCCAATCCGGAACGGGCTCCTCTGCCAGGGCAGACTCTATCTCTTCAGTCTCGTCTACGAGGGTTTCTAATTCTACTACCTCGGCTTCGACGGGTATCCCAGCAGCCGTCACTTCCTCCACCAACTCCTCTTCCTCGACCGGCTCAGGGCGTTCGGCAGGGGCCTCGATGATTCCCGGCACGGCAGCCGGTGGTACAGTCGGTTCCTCAGCCTGAAGCGAAGCCAGCCAATCTGGAACCTCCTCAGCAGTTTTAGTTTCCTCTGGCTGAGCTTCTGCTGCGGTGAGCTCTACCGCCTCGACGGCGATTTCGGTGATGTCTGGCTCAGCAGGAGGCTCGGCAACCTGTGGCGCAGTCGGTTCCTCGGCCTGAAGGGCAGCCAGCCAATCAGGAATCCCTTCGGCAGGTTCGGCGGCCTCAGCAACCTCGGCGACTTCTGGCGCAGTCGGTTCCCCGGCCTGAAGGGCAGCCAGCCAATCAGGAATCTCTTTGGTAGGTTCGGCAGCCTCAACGACCTCGGTGATCTCTAGCTCGGCAGGAGGTTCGGCGACCTCCGGCGCAATGGGTTCCTCAGCCTGAAGGTCAGCCAGCCAATCGGGGATCTCTTCAGCGGGTTCAGCTTTCTCTGGCAAGCCCTCGGCCTCGGCGGGAACGGCTTCGATCATTTCCCCCAAACCCTCTTCGCGCATGATCTCGCGCCACAGATCCGTGTCCGCAACCTCCGGCTCGGCAGGG
>Ga0180437_10009092_pt1 | contig 12390 bp, 13 predicted proteins | sample SS_ome_4_FD_132410 | JGI IMG/M metagenome (GOLD analysis project Ga0180437, IMG submission 132410) | Hypersaline lake sediment archaeal communities from the Salton Sea, California, USA - SS_3_D_1 metaG | ecosystem: Environmental > Aquatic > Non-marine Saline and Alkaline > Hypersaline >...
GGATCATCTCGCGCCAGGCCTTGCCGCTGTCCACGGGGGCATGGGGGAAGGCGGATTCGGCCAATGCCACCTCGCCCGGGGCATCGGGCGCGGTGATCTGCCCGTAGCAACCGGGCCAGTCCGGGCAACCCAGCCCGGCATCCGTCAGGCGGACCCAGGAACCCACGATGATGACCACGAGGGTGAGCACGGTCGCCGTTGCCGCGATGCGACCGAACCACTGGCGGAAAGGGGGCGTGTTGTTCACATCTGCACCACGCTGATCAAACGCTCGAGGTCTTTCACCACGTCCTTTGCTTTTGGCGCCGGCGGGTAGACCATCATCAGGCTGCCCTGGGGATCGATCAGGAAGATGCGGTTGGTGGCCGCCTCCTCTCCCGGGGAGAGGAAGTCGAGCAACTCATCGCGCGTGGCGGCGGGGCCGGTGATGACGATGGTGCCCGCGTAAGGCTCGATGCGCGCAGCGAGAGTCTCGGTCGCCTGGTCGTCTTCCAGCACCAGCAGTCGCAGGATGCGACTGCGTTCCTCGCCCATGGCCAGGCGGATCTGGCGCATGTGGTAGAGATTGACCTCGCAGTCCCGGTCGCAGTCGCTGCCCGCGACGGAGAGCAGGGTCCAGTTGGCCTCGAGTTCGCCGGTACGGAATGGTTCGCCGGAAAGCGTGTCCAGCGTCATTGCCGGCACGGGTCTCGGCGGGGTGACCAGTTCGCCGCGGTTCGAGGTCTGCATATCGCCAAGCAACGAAGGATTGAAGTACACGATCCAGGCGGCGGCGAATGGCAGGGCCGTCACCACGATCAGTGCCCAGAGTGGCGCGTAGGGACGGCGCTTCGCTTCCGTCACGCCGTCTTCCTGAGACTGACGGCGACGTAGGTTCCCGCTGCGGCCGCGGCGAAGGCGAACCACTGGATGGCATAGCCGATGTGCATCCCCGTTTTGGCGTCGAATTCGGGCGCCTTGTGGAGCAGGTCCGTTTCGTTCGTTGCGCGGACCATGTACGGGGGAAGCGATGCGCCCAGTCGCTGTTCGAGCGCTTCGGTATCGAGGTAGGGCCAGACGTCACGCGACGCCTCGATCTCGCCGGCAATGATGACCGGCTTCGAGCGCGGGTGATCGATCCAGCCGGAAACGGTAACGGTTCCCTGCGGCACCGGAACTTCCGGGGCGTCGCCGCGCCGCGGGCCCTGGCTGATCCAGCCCCGGTCCACGAGCACGAGGCCTGCGGAATCTGATACGCGCAGCGGTGTGAAGACCTCGTATCCCGGGCGGCCCTCGAATACCACGTTGTCCACCAGGATCTGGTGGCCGGCGAGATACTCACCGCGCATGCTGGCGTCGCGAAAGCGATGCTCGTCGATGTTCACGGGCTCCACCGCGGGATCCACCGGAGGGAGCCGACGCTGCGCCTCGAACCCGGACGCCATGCTTTCTTTCTGGCTGGCGCGGTCCAGTTGCCAGATCCCGAGGCCGGTGAACAGCAGCGTGAATGCCACCGCCACCACCGTGGCGGCAGGATGCGGGCGAAACCGGCGATGTTTCAACTGGGTTACCATGCTCGCTATACTTCCGGTTTGTCGCTGTGGCGTCCGCGGGTGATCCCTTTGTTCAAGATCCTGATTCTCATCAATTTGGCGCTGATCCTGGTCAGTCTGGCCTCGGGTGTCTTTTTCCTCGCAAAGGACGATGGCAAGACAAACCGTGTGGTGACATCGCTCACTGTCCGGGTGCTGCTCTCCTTCACCCTGATCGCATTGCTGGTCGCCGGGTTCTTCACCGGCGCGATCGCTCCTCACGACATCCGGTAATCCGGCTCTTTCTCCTGCTGTCACGGCAAAGGCGCTGCACCATGCAGCGCCTTTGTGTTTTTGTCACGTCAGTTTCTCTAGAGCCAGTACACGAAGATGTAGAGGCCGATCCACACCACGTCCACGAAGTGCCAGTACCAGGCCACGCCTTCGAAAGCGAAGTGGTTGTGCGCCGAAAAATGATTCTTCATGGCGCGCACCAGGATCGCGATGAGCATGATGGTGCCGATGGTTACGTGCAGTCCGTGGAAGCCCGTCAGCATGTAGAAGGTGGAGCCATAGATTCCCGAGTTAAGGGTCAGGTCCATCGCCATGTAGGCGTGCCCGTACTCGTAGGCCTGGAAACCCATGAAGGTCAGGCCGAGAATGATGGTGGCGGCAAGCCAGATGACCAGTTGCTTGTTGTTGTCCTTCTTCAGCCCCCAGTGGGCGACAGTGAGCGTGGCGCCCGACGTGAGCAGGATGATGGTGTTGATGAGCGGGATGCCCATCGGCCCCATTGCCTGCTTGGCCTCCACGTAGTTGGTGCCGTCGGGCAGAGCCAGCGGCGGCCAGGCGTACTGAAATCCTTCCCACAGCATGTGCGACTTGCCCAGGTAGCCCTCGCCACCGAGGTAGGGCAGGGTGATATTGCGCAGGTAGTAGAGGCAGCCGAAGAAAGTCAGGAAGAAGAACACTTCCGAGGTGATGAACCAGAACATCCCGTGCCGGAACGACCGGTCCACCTGGCCGTTGTAGCAACCGGTGAGGTTTTCCCTGATGACGTCGCTGAACCAGCCATGGAACAGGTAAACCAGGACCGCGGCCCCGGCGAGCATGATCCAGGGCCCGGCGCCCTGGCCGTTGACCCAGAACACGACACCGAACAACAGTATGAACACGCCGATGGATCCCGTTATGGGCCAGCGACTGGGTTCGGGGATGTAGTAACTGTCAGAGGTAGTGCTTGCCATGGCCTTGTTTGCTCCCCTCAGGTGGTTTTTGCTTGTTTATCCTTGACGACTTCAGCTGTCGTTGGTGGCGGTCTGCCCCGTGTCCATGAACGTATAGGACAGGGTCACCACCCGGTACTTTTCCGGCAGGCCGGGATCGATCACGAACCGCAACGGCATTTCCTTGCCTTCGCCCGCCTGTAGCGTCTGCTGCGTGAAACAGAAACACTCGGTCTTGTTGAAGTGCTCGGTGGCCTGCCAGGGCGTGACGCCCGGGATGGCCTGCCCAACCACTGCATGGTCCGAATTGTTCTGCGCGAAATACGTGACTTCGTAGATCTTGCCCGGGTGGATTTTCATCTTGCGCACCGTCGGCCGGAATTCCCAGGGCATGCCAGCTTCCACCGTGGCATCGAACTCCACCGTGATGGTGCGGTCGGTGTCGACGCGGAAATTGCTCAACTGTTCTTCGCTGACGAAGTTGGTCTTGCCGGACCGGTTGATGCCGGCGATGTCACAAACCAGGCCGTAGAGCGGCACCAGCGCGAAGCCGAACGCGAACATGCCGATGCCGCCGGCGGCCAGTGTCCAGCCGGTGCGCTTGTTGCGGCGCTGCATGTGATCGGCGTTTTTCGTCATCCGCCGGCGCTCATCTGGTTGAGCACATAAAGCGGCCACAGCGAGAGCAGCAGCGCGACGGCGCCGAGAATCAGGGCAAGCCTGATGTTGGCGCGCCGTTGCTCTGGTGTCTGTTCCTTGTTCATTGCCCTTGCTTCTCCTGGTCCGGGCGGATTAGGGAGGCCTGTGCACAGGCCTCGCTGATCAGTCCGTATTCAGGCGACATCCTGCCCCGCCGCGGTGGCGGGGCAGGTGCGCGCTTTTCGTTACTTCACCACCGGCGGGGTGGTGAAACTGTGGAACGGTGGCGGTGAAGACACCGTCCACTCCAGCCCCGGGGTGCCGATCTGGGCGCCGTCCCAGGGTTTCGCCTCGGCCGGCTTTCCGCCGCGGATCGTCTTGATGATGATCCAGAGGAACAGCAGGTGCGAAAGTCCGAAGGCGAAGGCGCCGATACTGGAGATGACGTTGAATTCCGCATAGATCGGACTGTAGTCGACAATGCGGCGCGGCATGCCTGCCAGTCCCGAGAAATGCTGGACGAAGAACGTCAGGTTGAACGAGATCGTGGTCCACCAGAAAAAGATCTTTCCCAGGCGCTCGTCGTACATGTGGCCTGTCCACTTTGGTAGCCAGTAGAAGACGCCAGCGTAAAGACCGAAGAGCGCACCGGGGATCAGTGCATAGTGGAAGTGCGCCACCACGAAGTAGGAATCGTGGTACTGCAGGTCCGCCGGCACCACTGCCAGCATCACGCCGGTGACGCCCGCGAAGGAGAACATCAGGATGATGGCGACGGCGAACAGCATTGGCGTCTCGAAGGTCAGCGAGCCGCGCCACATGGTGAAGATGAAGCTGAACAGCATGTAGCCCACCGGGATCGAGATCAGGATCGTCCCGATCATGAAGTAGGTGGTGACGCTCTGGGACATGCCCACCGTGTACTGGTGATGCGCCCATACCACCATGCCGAGGCAGGTGAGGAAGATCATGGAGTACACCAGCGGTTTGTACGCGAACAGCGGTTTACGCGAGAAGGTGGGCACCACCATCCCGAGAACGCCGATGGACGGCAGCAGCAGCACGTACACCTCGGGGTGGCCGAAGAACCAGAACAGGTGCTGGAACAGGACCGGATCACCACCACCCGCGGCATCGAAGAACGACGTGCCGAAGTGGCGATCGAACAGCAGCATGGTCACGCCACCCGCCAGCACAGGCATGATCATGATGAGCAGCAGGGCCGTCAGCAGCCAGGCCCATACGAACAGCGGCAGGTTCATCCAGCCAAGTCCCGGTGCGCGCATGTTGACGATGGTAGTGACAATGTTGATGGCTGCCAGGATCGACGAGATACCGAGGATGTGGATGGTGAAGATGGTGAAGTCCATGCCCATCCCGGTCTGCACTGACAGGGGTGGGTAGAGCGTCCAGCCGGTGTTCACCGCCGTGCCTGCATCGGGGAAGATGTAGGGCGCGAGGGTGGCGGTGATGAGCATCAGGCCGGCGAACGGCAGCAGCCAGAAGCTGAAGTTGTTGAGCCGCGGCAGCGCCATGTCCGGTGCGCCGATCATCAGCGGGATCATCCAGTTGGCCATCCCGGCGGCGGCAGGCATTACAACGCCGAACACCATGATCAGTGCGTGATTCGTGAGGAGGTTGTTGTAAAGGTCGGGCTCCAGGATCTGGAGGCCCGGCGTGAACAACTCCGCTCGCAGCATCATCGCGGAGGCACCGCCCAGGAACAGCATCACCAGCGCGAAGATCAGGTACATCGTGCCGATGTCCTTGTGGTTGGTGCTATAGAGCCAGCGCCCGAAACCCTTCGGCGGCCCGTGATCGTGATCGTCGTGTGCCACTGCTTCACTCATGGTCTTGTCTCCCATGGCTTGAATTGTTGTCCATTACTTGCCGCGTGCGGCTGCGATATCGCCGGGCTGTACGAGGTCGCCGGTGTCGTTGCCCCAGGCATTGCGCTCGTAGGTGATCACTGCTGCAAGCTCGAGGTCGTTGAGCTGCGGCCCGAACGCCTGCATGGCCGTGCCTGCCTTGCCGTTCAGCACGATCTCCAGGTGTGCGGCGATGTCGCCAGTGGCGATGGCGCTGCCGACGAGGCCCGGGAAGGCCGGCGGCAGGCCCTGGCCGTTGACCTGGTGACAGGCGGCGCAGACCTTGTTGTAGGTCTCCTCGCCCCTGGCCATGAGTTCATCAAGAGTCCAGGTCTTGTCGGCGGAGGCCTCCGCAGCAGCCGCGGCCTTGGCCGCCTGTTGCTCGGCAACCCACTGGCGGAAGGCGTCTTCGCTCACGGCGTTGACGACGATGGGCATGTAGCCGTGCCCCGTGCCACAGTTCTCCGCGCACTGGCCGCGGTAGGTACCCTCTTTCTCGATGATGGCCCAGGTCTCGTTGATGTAACCGGGGATGGAGTCCTTCTTGTAGGCGATCGCCGGGACCCACCACGCATGGAGTACGTCGGTGGCCGTGTGGAGGAAGCGGATGCGCTTGCCCACAGGGAGCACAACGGGGTTGTCCACGTCGCGCAGGTAGAGGGGGTCTTCGGGGTCCAGCTTCTTGAGATTACTGACGACCCTGATGTCGTCATCGAGGTATTCGTAGGTCCACTTCCATTGCGAGCCCACCACCTTGAGGGTCATGTCCGGTTCCGACTGGTCTTCCACCAGGTCAAAGGTCTTGGACGCGCTGCCCGCGATGCTCAGGTCGATACCGAGTACGACCACGGGTACCAGGATCCAGCCGAAGGTGCCAAACCAGCTCGAGTTGAAGTTCTGGTCAGCCTCGTAGCCGGCCGATCTGCGAAACTTCCAGAGCGCGTAAACGATGACCGCGGTGACGATGATCATGATCACGGTGGCCACCCCTGCCGTGAGCATGTGGAGATCGTAGATCTCGCGCGTCACGGGTGACTGCGGTTCCGGCAGGTTGAGGCCGAACTCGGCGTTGGCGATGCCGGAGCCCAGCGCAAGCAGGCCCAGCGCCAGTGCCTTCAGCGGCAGATTGCGATCAGTCATTCACGACTCTCCCCTGATGAATATCTCGTCAATTGCTTACGTATCTTTGTCATCGGCCGGCGGGTAACGCTGCAGCCGGCGTTTCAATGCTTCCGACAATTCCTGTCGTTCCGCGTCGGTCAGGCTGTTCCCGATTTCGAGCTGCCGGCCGTGGGATCTCAGGTAAAGGCGGCTCGGATACCAGTTCGCCGGATCGGGCTGCAGGATCACCTGTACCCAGTACGGTTGAAACTTCCATTCACGCCGGGCTTGCCCGTCCTCGCGGACCACGCGCATTTCACGTTCGTCTACGTCGATGATTTCGCACCGACGTCCGGATCTGGCCACGAGGAAGAAGGCGAATCCCAGGGCCGCTATCTCAGCAACGGCCAGGGGCAGCACCATCCAGGCACCCAGCAGAACGAACCGCATCGCGATGAATAGCGCCAGCGCTCCGACTCCGGCAACAAACCACACCATTCCCCGGGTCGACAGGGAACGGTTCGGGCGCAGGATGTATCGACAGGTCCCCGATGCGTCACAGTGCGCGGTCAGCACGCGATCTCTCCTCCCCGGCTGGCCGGCCGCTGCCACCGCCACGTCGTTTTCAGCACCGGGTGCTGTCGACGGAAAGGTAGCAGGATTCCGAGGCACCGATTGTGCATAAAAAGAATAGGGTAAACAAATAGATAGTTGAAAATATGCCGAATAACTAATGTGCCATCGTGGACGCCCGAACGCTATCCAGACCCCTGATCATTGATAAATATCAATGATATGAATGGGTTATCTTCTCGGTTTCGCGATGTGCGGGGCGAAACCCGCCACCGGACAGGGTATTTGGGCGCACGGGTGTCCGTGACGCAGAACCCTGCCCGGGGGCGTTGAGTTTTCGCTTTGCCGGCGCGGGATACCGCCACTATGATGCGTGCCTCTTGCGCAATCGCCGCCGGGGCCTGCAATGGGCAGACGCTCCGTCCCGGAGCTTGACAGGCAGCCTCAGATGAACGAACAGCCCAAACCAGACGCCGAGCATCCGAACTGCTGTTTTCACTGCGGCGAGGAGGTTCCTCCGGGCAGTCATTACGAGGTGTCCATCTCGGGGGCGCCGCGGGCGATGTGCTGTGCCGGGTGCCAGGCAGTGGCCCAGGCCATTGTCGACGGCGGACTGGAGTCCTTTTACGAGCATCGCACGGGGCCGTCCCGAAGACCCGAAGACCTGCTGCCGGACCAGCTGCGCCGTTTCGACCTGTATGACCAGGAGAAACTGCAGCAGAGTTTCGTGGAGCGCGAGGATGCGGTGATGCGCAGCGCCTCGCTGATCCTTGAGGGCATTACCTGTGCCGCCTGCGTCTGGCTCAGCGAGCGCCACGTGCGTGAACTCGAGGGGGTGGCGGAGTTCAGCGTGAACTACAGCACCCACCGCGCGAGGGTGCGCTGGGACGACAACCAGATCCATCTCTCCGACATTCTGCGCGCCATCGCGGCCATCGGCTACGTGGCGCACCCCTTCGATCCCGGGCGCCAGGAGAGCCTCCAGAAGAAGGAGAAGGCCCGCGCTCTGCGACGGCTGGCGATTGCCGGGCTTGGCGCCATGCAGGTGATGATGCTGGCCGTGCCGCTTTACGCGGGCGAAGGCACGGACATGGATCCCGGGATGCGGGCATTCCTGCGCTGGGTGAGTTTCGTGCTGACCGTGCCGGTGGTGTTCTACTCGGCACAGGAGTTTTTCCGCGGCGCCTGGCGGGATTTCAAGCTGCGCCGGCCGGGCATGGATGTGCCGGTCTCGCTCGCCATCGGCGGTGCGTTTTCCGCCAGTGTCTGGTCGACCCTCACCGGCGGGGTGGACGTCTACTTCGATTCGGTGTGCATGTTCACCTTCTTTCTGCTCACCAGCCGCTACCTGGAGATGAATGCGCGCCATCGCGCGGGCCAGGCGGCGGAGGAACTGGTGCGACTGCTCCCCGCCACTGCCACCAGGATTTCCGATGGCACCGAATCCGTGGTGGCGGTGGCGGAGCTCGTTCCGGGCGACCTTTTGCGGATCCGCCCGGGGGAAACGGTGCCCGCCGACGGCGTCATTGTCGCGGGGCGCAGCTCGGTGGACGAGTCCCTGCTCACCGGAGAGAGCCTGCCGCGGGTGCGCGAACCGGGCGAGTCGCTGATCGGCGGCAGCGTGAATGTCGAGAGCCCCCTGGAGGTGTCGGTGACCAGCGTCGGCGACGACACCGTGGTATCCGGCGTCGTCCGCCTCCTCGATCGCGCCCAGGCCGAGAAGCCACGTATGGCACAGCTCGCCGACCGCGTGGCGGGCTGGTTCGTGGTCGGCGTGCTTGCGGTTGCCGCGGGTGTGGCCACCTGGTGGTGGCTGCATGACCCCTCCCGGGCCTTTGCGGTAACGCTGTCAGTGCTGGTGGTGACCTGCCCCTGCGCGCTCTCTCTTGCCACGCCGGTCGCGGTGACGGCCGCCGCCGGCGCGCTTACCCGGCGGGGACTGCTGATCACCCGCGGCCACGCCCTGGAAACACTGGCCCGTGCGACGCACATGGAGTTCGACAAGACCGGCACATTGACCCGTGGTTTGCTTACCCTGGAGGAGGTGCGCCCGCGGGAGGGCTGTGCGCGTGAGCGTGCTCTGGCCCTTGCCGCAGCGCTGGAACGGCATTCCGAGCACCCGGTGGCGCAGGTGCTGGCAGCCGAGGGTGGGGAAACCCTGAAGGCCAGGGACGTAACGGCGTCACCCGGCGAGGGGGTGGAGGGCGTCATCGAGGGCGTGCGGTACCGCATCGGAAGCCCGCGCTTTGCCGGAGCACTCTCCGGCGCCACGGTTTCCCCGCCGCGAGGAGGCGGGACGCTGGTGGCCCTGGGTGACGAGGCAGGCATCGTCGCCACCTTTGAACTTCAGGACGAGTTGCGCAGCGACGCGTCGCAGACCGTGGGAGATCTCCGCGGGCTGGGGCTGAGAATCGGGCTGTTGTCCGGAGATGCGGAGCCCGCGGTTCGTCGTGTCGCAGAACAACTGGGCGTCGACGAATACATCGCTGGCGCCCTGCCCGAGGACAAGCTGGCCCGTATCCGGCGTCTACAGGATGGCGGTGCGGTGGTGGCGATGGTGGGCGATGGGGTCAATGATGCGCCGGTGCTCGCCGGTTCCAATGTGTCGGTTGCCATGGGCAGCGGCGCCCAGATCGCCCATGCCTCGGCGGACCTGGTGATGTTGTCCGAGCGACTCGGGCACCTGGCGGAGGGCGTGGGCATGGCGCGTCGCACGGTGAAGGTCATCCGCCAGAATCTGACCTGGGCGGTCATGTATAATTTCACGGCCATCCCGCTTGCTGCCGCCGGCCTGGTGGCCCCCTGGATGGCCGCGATCGGGATGTCGGCCAGTTCGCTGGTGGTGGTGGTCAACGCGCTGCGACTGCGCCGCGTCCATCGCTGAGGGTCCGGGGTCGCGACCGCAGGCGCGAGAGGACAGTGCAGTGACGATTCTCTACCTTCTGATTCCCCTGGCAGTGATCCTGATGGGCATTGCCATCGGTATTTTCGTCTGGAGCATTCGAAGCGGTCAGTACGACGACCTCGAAGGACCCGCCCACCGTATCCTCATGGATGACGACGATCCCCTGATCCCGCGCTACCGGCCCAAAACGAAAGACCGGGACCAGCAAGCGGAAGACAGGCCCCCCAAATGAACGGGCATGAAAAAGCCCCGCTCGTGGCGGGGCTGACTGTATGAATGACGACCAAGGCTCAGGCTGCCATGTCCGAGCGTAGCCGGCTCAGTGCCTTTTTCTCGATCTGGCGGATGCGTTCGGCGGAGACGCCATACTTGTCTGCCAGGTCCTGAAGGGTCATCTTGTCGTCTCCCAGCCAGCGCGCCTGCAGGATATCCCGCGAACGGCTGTCCAGGTGGTCCAGTGCGGCGTAGAGCCGTTCGCGGCGGTCAGTGGCGGCGTCTTCCTGCTCCAGTTCGCGGCCGGGCTCCATACGGTTGTCGGCGATATAGGCCGCGGGAGCGGTACCCACCTCGTCGTCGTCGGCATCGGCTGCACCGTCGTACGAGAGGTCATGGCTGCTCAGGCGCGCCTCCATCTCCATCACCGTCTCCGGCTTCACGCCGAGGTCCTCGGCCACTTCTTCCACTTCCTTCCGCGACAGCCAGCCGAGGCGCTTCTTGGCGCTGCGCAGGTTGAAGAACAGCTTGCGCTGGGCCTTGGTGGTGGCCACCTTGACGATGCGCCAGTTGCGCAGGATGTACTCGTGAATTTCCGCGCGGATCCAGTGGACGGCGAAGGAAACCAGGCGCACGCCCATCTCCGGGTCGAAGCGGCGCACGGCCTTCATCAGGCCGACGGTGCCTTCCTGGATCAGGTCCTGCTGCGGCAGTCCGTAACCGGAGTAGCCGCGCGCGATGCGCACGACAAACCTCAGATGGGACAGAACGAGCGCACGAGCAGCCTCCAAGTCGTTGTTTTTACGCAAGTTCCTGGCGTGCTCGCGCTCTTCTTCCGCGCTCAGCATGGGCAGCCGGAAAACGGAGCTTACGTAAGCCTCCAGGCTGCCGGTGGGCACATAGGTCTGCAATGCCTGTTGTTCAGTCATAGTCTTTTTTCGGTATCCCGAATCGATGTCCTACTAATTTAGTCGGATATAGCTTAGCACTCTGCGTATTAGAGTGCCAGAGTTGCGGAAGGTTCGCCAGAATCGCTCAGGAAGGCGAGATGGCGTGGAGGTGGCGGCCCACCGCGACCCAGGCGCCGCCAAGCCCGAGGGCGATCCCGGAGCCGGCCAGCCCGAGAAAAGCCAGCGGGTGCCAGGCGGATAGCCGGAAGCCGCTGCCATAGAGTCCTGCGAGGTCCGCTACGGGTGCGGACAGGGCAGACAGGGCAAGTCCCACCAGGACCCAGGCGGCGAGTCCGCCCGCGAGGCCGTACCAGACGCCGCGGTAGAGGAACGGCCGACGGATGAAGGCGTTGGTGGCGCCCACCAGCTTGGAGATCTCGATTTCCGGCTGGCGGTTGAGGATTTCGAGCCGGATGGTGTTGCCGACGATGAGCAGCACGGCGAGTGCGAGAGAGACGCCGAGCACCATGGCAGCGCGCTGGCCGATGGCTGTGATGGCGCGGAAGCGCTGCAGCCATTTCTGGTCGTACTGCACCAGGTCGGTTTCGGGCATGGCCTCCAGTGTGGAGACGAGGGTGTCCAGTTGCGCCGGGTCCGCCGACCGGGGCTGGATCAGCAGGACAGGGGGTAGCGGGTTGCCGTCGAGGGCGTCCAGTGCCTCGCCGAATCCGCTGTAGCGGCGAAATTCCGCCAATGCGTCCTCGCGCGTGACGAGCTGGATTGCTGCCACGTCGCTGCGTTCTTCGAGGCTCGCGACAAGGGTGCGGGCAGTCTCGTCGTTGGCGTCGAGCTGGAGAAAGGCGGTGACCGAGGCCGTCTGCTGCCACTCCCCGCCGATGCGTTCCACCTGCAGCAGGGTCAGCAGCATCCCTGCGGGCAACGCCAGCGCAATGCCGAGCACCAGGATGGTCATCAGGCTGCCGAGGGGTTTGCGCGCCAGTTCGCCGAGGGTTGAAAGCGCCACCTGTGCATGCCGGGACAGCCAGATACCGGGACGGGGTAGAACCCGTCGGGTCAGCAGGCGATTCGCCGGGCGCTTGCGCTTGCGGCTGGCTGCTGCCTTTCTGGTGGCAACCATCAGGCCGTGCCCCGAAGCGCCTGGTCTGCGACGACGGTGCCCTGGTGTAGCTGGATGATGCGCTTGCCCAGGGTCCGGATCAGGGAGATATCGTGGCTGGCGATAAGCATGGTGACACCCACCTGGTTGAAGCTGGTGAACAGCCCCATGATCTCCCGCGACAGCTCGGGATCGAGGTTTCCGGTGGGTTCGTCCGCCAGCACCACCGGCGGTCGGGAGACCACGGCGCGGGCGATTCCCACGCGCTGTTGCTCGCCGCCGGAGAGGGTCAGCGGCAGCGCCTTTTCGTTGCGCAGCAGGCCTACCTTGTCGAGCGCTGCCCTGAC
>Ga0180437_10009095_pt1 | contig 12386 bp, 12 predicted proteins | sample SS_ome_4_FD_132410 | JGI IMG/M metagenome (GOLD analysis project Ga0180437, IMG submission 132410) | Hypersaline lake sediment archaeal communities from the Salton Sea, California, USA - SS_3_D_1 metaG | ecosystem: Environmental > Aquatic > Non-marine Saline and Alkaline > Hypersaline >...
AGCTCGGAAGCAACTCTTTCCTGCTCGTCATTGAGCGCATAGGCATTCTCAGAGAGCCCGAGATCACAAGACTCTTCCAGGAGCTCTCCGTAGGAGGTGACGCTTTTATCAAACACCACTTCAACAACCTCCCTGTTGCCGATTCGTCCAGGTGCCGTTTCCAGTATCCCTGATGAGGGCCCGAGCTCTACCTCACCAGCCCAGAAGCAGTGGACCGGGAACAGCGCGGTTTCCCTCGATTCACTTTCCATGGATTCCACATACAGTATCCTCACATATTCCGGAACATCCATGCTCTGGCTTTCCAGCGCCAAAATCATGGAGGAGAGAAGCGCCTGCATTCCACCGATGCCTGTGATCCTTTCAATCAGATCGTTGAAGCTGCGATCTGTGATCCGAATCAAAAACTGTTGAGAACCACCGCCCGGAATGCCAGAAAGCCATCGATCCTTTTCACCCCCATTTGTCTTCACAGCGAACGGTACGAAGAGGGACTCCACTGCCTCAACGATAAGGGGTTGGCTCAGCATGGCTTCCCAGTATTCGATGCCTTCCCCGTTTTTTGTTTCATTCTGGACGAGCAGAAGAATTGGCTTTCCTTCACTTCCCGAGCGCATCCGTGCATCTTCGGGGTCGAGAATCCACTCAACCCTTCCTGGTATTTCCGAGTCCTGCCGTGAATAAGAATCGGGCCGGTTCATGTCCGGCGCACCGCCTCCCCCGGCTCCAAGCGGATTCACCGAGAGGAGCAGGAACGCGAAAAGCAGCTTTGGAAGTAGCTCTTTTACGATCATAAAATCGTCCTCTCAGAGCGGCATTCGTATCGTTTTATTTGGTTTTAGTACCTAAATCTCGATTTTCTTGCCGAAGAGGCAAGAAAATATTTTAATCAAGAATGCGGCTTGTCCGCATTAGGGATTACTTTCCCCGGGATACCTACCTCCCGGCGACCTCCATGATCTTGTCTACCAGCAGTTTCTCAGGAACCGCACCCTCGATGTAGTCCTCTTCGTTGAACACGCTTCTCGGAACACCCATGACACTGTACTTCTGCGCCAGGTGGGGGAACTCGATTGCTTCGACCATGTCGCTGCGTACATGCTCAGAAAGCAGCGCGAGCCTGTGCGCGAGCACCACTGCCCTGGGGCAGTAGGGGCAAGTCGGCGTGACGAACACCTGTATGTGCATCTCGCTTCTGAGCGTTGCGACACGCTCCACGGTATCTGGGCTCAATCCATGTTCTCCTGTGGATACCATCCTGACCGCTTCGAGCAGTGAAGTGAACTCGTAGCCGCTCGGAATTCCGTAGAACCGTATCCCGTAGTCCCTGTTTCCAGAAACCACCGCAAGTGCCGGAATCTTGTCGATCCGGTACTTCTCGCTCATTTCACGATTCAGGAGAAAATCGTAGACTTCATGTTGTATTTTATCGGAAAGACCCGAAAAAGCCTCTGCCAGATCGTTGTTCTGGGTACAGGAGTCGCACTCGTGCTCCTGAGTGAATGTGATGAGCTTCACATTCTCCTTGAGCTCACCGAGCATTTCCTTTGCCTTATGTGCGGTGTCCTCGTCGATCATCTGTTCTTCCTCCTGCGTCATGTTCATCATTCTGTGAGCTCTGGAAACCCCCCGAGCTCAGAACCCCCTGTCCCCTCCGGTGATCCCGCTCAGCCCCCCGAGAAAACCACCCCCGCGTGACTCGCCCCGCATGCTCCGTGCTGCAGCGAGAATCCGGTCCGCAAACCGTGAAAAGGGAAGCGTCTGCAGATACACGGCGCCCGGTCCTGTCAGGGTTGCGAAGAAGAGCCCCTCGCCACCGAAGAAGGCCGTGGTGACCCCTCCCACGAATTCAATGTCATAATCGACGCTCTGTTCGAAGGCTGCGAGGCAGCCTGTATCGACCCTGAGCCGCTCTCCCTCCCTGAGCGTCTTCTTGATGAGGGTTCCTCCCGCGTGAATAAAGGCGAGTCCGTCCCCTGAGAGTTTCTCGAGTATGAATCCTTCACCTCCGAAAAAACCCGCGCCGATCCGTTTCGTGAATGCAACCGAAATGTCGACCCCGTACGCAGAGCAGAGGTATGCGTCACGCTGGCAGAGGATGCTCCCCTGTACCAGGTCTACGCTGAGGATCTTTCCCGGATACGGTGCGGAGAAGGCGATGCTTTTTTTCCCCTGCGACTGATTTATGAAGGTGGTTATAAAGAAGGATTCACCTGCGAGAATGCGTTTCAATCCCTTGAGAACCCCCCCGCCGGTTCCGGTGTTCATCACGATTTCCTCTTCCATGAACATCATGGCCCCAGCTTCTGCCTGCACCGCTTCGCCCGGGTCCAGTGAGACGATGACTGCCTGCATATCGTCCCCGACGATTCGGTAGTCGATTTGATGAGCGCCTGACATGAAACCTCCTCGTTCGTTGATCGCGGATCAGTATCTCTAAGATTATACTGCGGGGAGACCCATTGAACAACCACATATTCCATGAGATGAATGAATACTTTTATTTGACAAATGGCGTCCGGAGGGTAAAATTTAATATGACACGTACTTTTTGGGAAGAGACTATGAAAAATAGAGAAAGATATATCTGGATATTTCTTGTCCTGGTGCTGCTCATCGTGAGCACTGCCTCGGGCTTGAACAACTGGATTTTTGCTGGTGATGCTGAAAAGACCTACGAGAACCTCAAACTCTTCAATGAGATCTTCAATCTGCTTCGGACCGAATATGTCGATGAATCGAAAGTTGAACCTGACAGGCTGATACAGGGCGCAGTGGACGGGATGATCTCCTCGCTCGAAGATCCGCATACCGATTACATGTCAAAGGACATCTTCGGTGAGCTGCAGACGGAAACCAAAGGAGAGTTCGGAGGCGTCGGTATCGTGATCGGGGTAAGGAACAAGTGGATCACCGTGATCTCCCCAATAGACGACACCCCTGCTGCACGCGCCGGTCTGAAAGCGGGTGACAGAATCATCGCGATCAACGGAGAATCAACAGAGGGCTTTACCACCATGGATGCGGTCAACCTGATCAGGGGGGAGGTGGGCACATCTCTCACGCTCTCGATCAAGAGGGAGGGAGTGGAGCAGCCGCTCAACTACACCATCACCAGGGGAGTGATAAAGCTCGAAACAGTGAAATCTACCATTATCGACAATCACATCGGGTATTTTCGGATCTCCCAGTTCAGCGAGCCGACCGCGGAAGCGCTGGCACAGCAGATCAGTGAAATCAAATCAGAGGGTGTCGACTCTATTATCCTGGACCTTAGAAACAACCCAGGTGGCCTGCTCTCTTCAGCAATCGAAATTGCGGATATGTTCCTGGAAAAAGGAACGATCGTCTCGATAAAGGGGAGAAATAAAAACCAGAACCAGGCCTACCGTGCGCACGAAAGGACATTCGTGCCGGATCTGCCCCTCATTGTGCTGATCAACAAGGGGAGTGCATCGGGTTCTGAGATTCTCGCAGGGGCCATCAAGGACAACAAGAGAGGTGTGCTGATTGGAGAAACCACCTTCGGAAAAGGCTCCGTGCAGACCGTGCGTGAGCTTCCCGGCGGTTCGGGTATCAAGATTACCACTGCACTGTACTACACACCGTCGGGGACGTCCATACACGACATCGGAATCGAACCTGACGAGGTAGTCAAGGAGGTGGAGGTTACCGAGGCAGAGATCGATGCGATCAAGAAAATCGAAGAACTCGAGCTCGTAAAGAACTTTGTTCAGGAGCACACGAGCTACACGGATGCAGATCTCAATAATTTCATGGATACGCTCGCCTCCTCCGATATCCAGATCAAACCCATCATTGTCAGACGGCTCATCAAAAACGAGCTGGAAGCAGACACGATACCGGATCTCGTCGATCTTGACTACGACGTACAGCTCAAGCATGCGGTGAACATGCTGAAATCGGTGAACCTGTTTCTCAAGAACAAGGCTTCTTGAACAGCCCATAATGGGCAGGCGGTGCATCGCGGGAAGGGACAGGAGAGATGATCGAAGAAATGGCGGTCCAGTCTCACAGAAGGGAACAGCTCATAAATCTTGACCAAAAAGTGCAGGAGTTCATCAGTAAGTCCGGTATACAGGAAGGCGTGCTCACCCTGTTTGTGCCGCACACGACCGCGGCTGTTACCATCAATGAGAATGCCGATCCTGATGTCGCCCATGACATCATCTATGGGCTGGCAAAGTTCATCCCGCACCGGGACCACTACCGCCACTATGAAGGCAACTCTGATGCCCATATAAAGGCATCATTGATAGGACAGAGCGAAGTGGTCATCGTATCCGGTGGGAAACCGCTTCTCGGTACATGGCAATCTGTCTATTTCTGTGAGTTCGACGGCCCCAGGACACGGCGGATTGTGTTGCGAGTTGATTGATATACCGGTTGTTCATCAGACGATAACAGCTCTTCAATTACTCAAAGGAGGAAGACAATGGTCTTCTTTTTAGGTATTGCATGTATAATCGGTGGATTTTTCGCGGTAGTCCCCCTCTTTGCGGAAAAAAACCAATCGCTTGTAAACTTTGGCGAGAAGGTCGCACCGTACAAGATAATCATCGGCATCGCCATTCTCATCATCGGAATCATCAAGTTCATTGTTCCATATCATAGTGCGGGCCACCCGCTGATCCCGATATTTGGAGACCTGATCCCATCCGCCCTTGCGATACTGCTGGGCACACACATATCCATCGAGTATCTGGAAACCCTCAAAGGAATCAAAAGCTCTTTTGCGGAGAAGATGAAAACGGTGCTCAACAAATACCAGTATCCTCTCGGATTTGCAGGCATCATTTTCGGGATTCTTCACTGGGTGATCTTCAAGATCCCGATTTTCTAATCAGTCAAGCACATCCTTTTTACCCACGATCTTGTTCAGGGAATACTCTATCACCCCATCCGCACCGAGTCTGAGAAGTTCCGGAACGAGCTCCCTGACGATCTTCTCCGAGATGACCGTTTCAACCGAAAACCACTCCGTGTGATAGAGCGCAGCGATCGTCGGAGCGTTGTAGCTGGGGAGCACCTTCATCACGTCATCCAGTTTTTCCTTCGGTACATTCATCTTCAAACCCACCATGTTCTCCGCATTCAGCGCTCCCTGCAACAGCAGTGCGATCTGTTGTATTTTCATTCTCTTGCGTGAATCCTTCATGCTGTCCCTGTTTGCGATGAACTTTGTGTTCGTCTCAAGGAGGGTATGGATGATCTTGAGCCCGTGCGCCTTCAGGGTTGTCCCTGTTTCTGTGACCTCCACAATGGCGTCTACCAATCCTTCGGCGACCTTCGCCTCCGTGGCGCCCCAGGAAAACTCAACATTCACCGCTATGTTTCTCTCTTTGAAAAACCTCTTTGTGAAGTTCACGAGCTCTGTGGAAATGGTCTTATTCGCGCAGTCTTCGAGCTTTCCAATACCGGAGTTCGCCGGCACGGCGAGCACCCAGCGGGCTTTGTCCGTGGTCATCTTGGAGTACACCAGATCCGAAATGATCTGAACATCGGCATCAGCCTCCAGTATCCAGTCCAGACCGGTGAGCCCCGCATCGAGCACGCCGCTTTCCACGTAGCGCGCCATTTCCTGCGCTCTGACCAGGGAGCAGGTGATTTGCCTGTCGTCGATTGCCGGAAAGTAATTTCTGGCTGAAACAGTGATCTTCCAGCCCGCATTCTGGAAAAGGTCAATGGTCGCCTTTTCAAGGCTCCCCTTCGGTATCCCTATCTTCACTATACTGTTCTTCATACCTCTCTCCTCCTGAGACCGGGAGTGTCATCCACCGTATTTCTCTTCAGGTTCGAACAGCTTCTCTCCGTCGATGAGGAGCCGGCCGTCGCAGAGCTTTCTATAGAAACAGCTCCTGTATCCGGTGTGGCACGCAGCCCCACCCACCTGGTTGATCTTGAGCAGGACGCAGTCGGCATCACAGTCGATCCGTATCTCCTTCACTTCCTGAAGGTTCCCGGACCGCTCTCCCTTCTTCCAGAGGCATGCGCGGGACCTGCTCCAGTAGTGTGCATAACCGCTTTTAAGAGTGTTCTCCCAGGCGAGCCTGTTCATCCATGCGAGCATCAGGACTTCCCCAGACCCTTCGTCCTGAACGATTACGGGAACCAGCCCTCCTCCCTTTTCAAAATCAGGCTCTGTCATTCTGCTCCCCTTCTCAATGGATACTTTACAAGGCTTCAGAAGGGAAATTCATACACCTTGAGGCCGAGCTCCTCTTTCATCTGAAGAATCTCCTTCTGAAGCTCCGCATTGATCGGTATGCCTTTTTCTCTGTGCTCCAGCCAGAATATGTGCTCCTTCTCTCCTGCAGTATAGATCCTCTCCTGGCCGGGCATTTTTTCCGAGGCACGCAAAGCGCGGAGTATGTCTCCTGTGGTCTTCTTGAACTCCTCGAGGGCGATAAAGGAACAGATCTCTACGGCGATGAAGAAGTGGCCGAGCCTGTAGGGTGAGGGTTTCCCATTTTCCATTCCCAGAAGCATCTTGAGAAAACCGCCGCCGCTCAATGCAGCCGAAAGGATCTCGACTACGGTGCTGTAGCCGTACCCCTTGTACCCCGCGGTTTCCTCACCGATGCCGCCGAGGGGAGTGAGCGCACAATTGCCTCGCGTAAGCTCCTCGAGTATCTCAGCCGCATCGGTTTTCGGGGTTCCGTCTGTGCTGATCACCCAGCACGGAGGAACTTCCTTTCCCATCTTCGCATAGGCCTCGATCTTTCCACGCTGAGCGATGGAGGTCGCACAGTCGAGAACAAAGGGAAAATCCTCATCAGTGGGCATCCCAAAGGTGAGCGGGTTCGTCCCGAGCATGTTCTCCACCCCGAAGGTGGGCGCCACTGAGGGGCGTGCATTCGTGCCGGTGATACCTATCATCCCCTCATTCGCGGCCATGAGCGCATAGTATCCCGCAATTCCATAGTGGGTCGAGTTCTTCACCACCACCATACCCATGCCATAATGACGCGCCTTCTCCATTGCAAGGGACATGGCTTTTTTCGAGATCACATGACCCATCCCATTGTGTCCATCAACCACTGCTGTCGTGGGACCTTCCTTTATTATCTCAAACTCCGTCACAGGGTTCTGAATCCCGATTTTTATACGATCGTAATAGATCCGTTTCAAACGATTCACCCCGTGGGAGTAAATTCCTCTTTTATCCGCCATGATGAGCACATCCGCACACACCAGCGCATCCTCCTCAGGAACACCGACCGACTTGAACACGTCCACGATAAAACGCTCCATTGTATCGAAGTCAACCCACGCGACATCATTTTTCACTACTGACCCTCCCTCTTTTCAGATTCTTAAAACCTCAGAGAACGCCTCTATGAACCGGCGGTTCTGCTCAATCGTACCGACGGTCACACGGATGCAGGTGGGCATTTCATACATTTTGGCAGAACGCACGATGATGCCTCTCTTCATGAGCTCCTCGGTAACTTGCTCCGCATCCTTTCCTGTGTCGATGAGAATGAAGTTTGTACTGGACTCCACAAAAGGAATGCCCATCTCATTCAGAGCCGAAGCGATCAGCTCTCTCCCTCTGCGTGTTTCTTCGACCGTTTTTTTCAGAAACTCGGTATCATCGAGTGCTCCCAGCGCCGCATGCTGGGATACAATGCTTATGTTGAAGGGAAGCTTTATCCTGTTTATCAGGGCGATCAGGCCACGATGCCCGATACCGTATCCCACCCGAAACCCTGCAAGTCCCAGCGCCTTTGAGAGTGTCCTGATGATGAAGAGGTTTTCCCTTCCTCCTCTGAAAAGGCCCACGGTATCGGGAAACTCCTCGGGGTCTGCAAATTCCATGTAGGCCTCGTCCATGAGCACGAGAACCTCTTCTGGAACCCGGGCGAGGAAGCGGAGAACGGAATTCCTGTCCAGAGCATGTCCTGTCGGATTGTTTGGATTGCACAGAGCAATCATCTTCGTCCTGCTCGTGATCCGTTTCGGTATGTCATCCAGATCGATGAAATACCCCTTCATGCTGCTCCATACAATTCTCGCCCGCATCATTCTGAAGGCGATCTCATAGATCGGGAAGGTGATGCGGGGTATGATCACCTCATCGTTGTCATTGATAAAGCTCATGGCAATGTAGTAAATGATTTCGTCCGCACCATTTCCGATGATCACGCATTCGGGGTTTACACCGAAGCTGATTCCCAGCTGTTCCCGAAGATCCCTGTTGCTGCTCTCCGGATAGAGGTTTGAACTGGGAAGTATCATCGCTGCCCGATCAATTGCTGCAGGGGAAACACCAAAAGGGTTCTCGTTGGAGTTCATTTTGATCGGTTCTGAGATGTGGTACTTCTTCTGCACCTCTTCCCTGGGTTTTCCACCCACATAGGGCTTGATCTGAAGAAGCCCCCTGTTTACAAACCTGTCCGGATCCATTGCGCTTTTCCTTTTTGAGGCATGATCATTTCCTCGAGGTTCACTGGTAGAGGAGTGAAAAATCCAACCCAAGGGCCTTGAGCTCTTTTTTGGTGCTGTCCCAGAGGCGCAGATACTCATCCTTCGGCTGTATGGTATTGGTATCATAGCATTCTGCGAAGCACTTCCCAATCGGTGCGCTTGGAATCGATTTCTCGTATTTATCAAGGAGAGACTTCACGATTCCAGAACCCTCTTTCCGTGTGATGCCCGCCCGTGCTGCCACATGGCCAACCTCCGCATGGATTCGCGCTTCCATTCCTGACGCATGACCAGGGTGACGGTTTCTTGCCACTGCAGCAGGGTTGAGGTGCCACCCGGAAACGGTCGAAGCAATCGAGTGTGCTGCAAGCTCATAGCTGATCATTTCTGTGCATGGGCCTGAGGCCATGAAGGCATTGGATGCACCCACGCAGTTCGTGTTCCTGGCCAACGCCTGCCCGGACACACTGACGAGCCAGAGCATTTCCCTGGTCGTGTTGCACACCTGGTTGATATGTATGGGAAATGCGTTGTGCCGCTGGGCCCTGAAGGCGCACAACCCAAGGAAGAAGTGAGCAACGAGGACAACCGCAGTTGCTTCCGGTCCTCCCGCGTATCCCCCCATGAGCGGGCCGTAGAGACCTCCGATCACATAGGGCGTGTGCAGGAGAAAGGCAATTCTCTTGAGCCGCTCGAAATCCACCTTCATCTCTGCGATCGCTGCGGTGAAAAGCCCGTCATTCTCACGAACGCCGAACTCCGGCCGCGCCGCGGCAATTGTTGCATCCGTTCTCTCTGCCACAGACATGAAATTATGGATTGGAATATCCGGCCGCCCCGCAAATCGGGCTGCTTCACGAAGCTTCACCACGTTCCATATTCCTGCCTCGACCTCTATCGGGGACCCCGAGGTCACGGGCATGCCCCTGTACACGGTGATCAGCGGGCCGGAGTAGGTATCCGCAAGCGGCTCCTGCGCGTAGCTGATGCACACCTTTACGAAATCCTCTTCCTCGACAGGTGTCCCAACAGCGGAAAAGAACACCACCGGGTCACGCGGGTCTTCCACCCTCCTGTGCGGCACGTGGACGATCTCGTTCCCTGAGCCATAGACCACGGTATCTGGCGCGCTTGCGAGAACCTCCCGTGTCTGTTCCTCTGTGAGATGCACCACCTTCCGTGTATCCATGACGAATACTCCGAGATCTACGAAGAGCTCCAGTGCTGCCTCGAACACCCGGTCCGCAAGCCCGTTATCGGAGGGAACAGGATCATCGGGTGAGTAGCGGATGTTGTACTTCTTCACCATCTCAGAGGCGACCGTGCTGATCTTTCGGTCGAAGTCCTTCTCCTGGACCATCTCACCGGATTCGGCTCGCCGCATGAACTCCCAGAAATCAACCATTTTTCTTCCCCTTCAGCTCCTGCATGAGCATTTTCGCGACCTGAACTGCCTCCTTTGCGCTCTCACCATAGCCGTCTGCACCGATCTCTTCCGCCCACTCCGGAAGCACCGGTGCCCCGCCCACCATGATCTTGACCCTTTCCCTGAGCCCCAGGGTCTTGAGGTTTTCGATCACCCGCGGGATGTTCACCATTGTCGTTGTCATGAGTGCGGAAATCCCGATGATATCCGGCTTGAGCTCCTGGTATCGGTCAATGAAGGTGAGCACGTTCACATCTCGCCCAAGGTCCGTCACCTCAAACCCGGCGCTTTCAAGAAGTACCTTCACGATGTTCTTTCCAATTTCGTGCACGTCGCCCTGTATGGTCCCGAGGAGTATCCTGCCTGTGCCCGTGGCTCTGCCAGTCAGTTTCATGTGCGGTCTGAGGATCGCAATACCCTCGTTCATTATGTCCGCCGCGGTGATCATGTCCGGGATGAAGATCTCGAGGTCTGCAAACATGTCACCGATTCTTTCCATCCCCCGCTTGAACCCTCTCTCTATCGCCTGAACCGGATCGATTCCTTTGGCAACGATCTCTTCAGCGAGCCTGATCGCCTGATCCCGGTCCCTGCTCACTATTGCCTGCTCTATTTTTTCGAATATGTCCATGAACCGAACTCCTTTCCATCCACCTGGGCTTTCGCGCGTGCTCCAGCCGTGCTTATAATACACATAATGGAGTCAGTGGTGAACTGTTTTTTGCAATCCGGGCGGATATACGTACGGAGACCCGAATGTGAATCCGGACATATACACGTGCAGAAAGAGGAAACCTGGAAAGAAAGTACCTCAAGAATCAGCGGTGAGGAACGAGAGTGCACACATCGTATGAAAAGAAATCAGGGACGGCGGTGGGCTTTTCCCACCGCCGCCTCTGTGAATGCAACGCGTACGCATACTGGAGAATGCAGGGTCACTTCAACGCCATCTTGTTCATGAAGGACTCTGCCTTCAGCCGCTCGTTGTCGGACTGAGTTGCGAGGCTTACCACTACATACACCACGAGTCCGATCACGATTCCCCAGAACACCGAGAAGGGCCATCCTTTCCCCGGCCAGTCCGGTCGTATGGAGGGAAGCTGTACGCCCAGGTCGATGAGGTAGTGCCAGAGGGTGAAGACGCCGCCCACGAGCATACTCGCGATCGCCCCCTTTGAGGTCCCCCATTTCCAGTACATTCCGAGAACGAGGGGCCAGAACACCCCTGCTGCGAGGATATCCGAAGCCATCCACAGCACCCAGAGCAGGTCCTTGATCGCGAGGGAGATGAATATCCCGCAGATCGCCATGATGGTGACCGCAACCCTCCCGAAGAGGACAAGCTGCCGCTCAGAGGCCTTTTTGTTGATGACCCTGTGGTAGATATCCTCTGTAAGTACGAGAGCCCCTGTGTTGAGAGCAGTGTCCATGGTGGACATGAGCGCAGCCAGAAGCCCTGCAAAGCTGATCCCGGCCAAAAGCCAGGGCACCTGTGTCCTGATAAGCGCAGTCATTATGTTTCCCTCGGGCTTCTCTGGAAATATCCCCACAGCGAGCATCCCGATGACCACCGCAAAAAAGTAGAGCGGGACGTTGATGAAGAGGGCGCCGCGGGACACCTTCTGCGCCTCCTTGACGGAGCGGGCTGCGGAAAACCGCTGCCATATCTCAGCAGAGATGACCCAGGCGAATGTGAACGAGATGATATAGAAGAGGCTGAACTTCGCGTTCCCGAAGATGTTGTAGAAGTTCGGAATCTCCTTCTGGGCAACCACCCTGGACACGTTCCCGAAGCCGCCCGATGCGCTCAGCGCGGTGACGAGGATGATCAGCAACGCAACGATGATCCAGATGAACTGGCCCAGGTCAGTGGTCACCACGCTCTTGAACCCGCCAAACATGCAGTAGAACCAGACCACCACCACCACGATGAAGAGCGCTGTGGTGTAGGTCAGCCCGAAATAATCGCCCACGAAGTTCGCAGCGCCGATCATCTGGGAGGCGGCCCAGGTGATCATGTACCACCAGATGATGATGGCCTGAATGATCCGGGCTGTCCTGTTGTATCTCTCCTCTGTGATCTCCGGCTGGGAGAGAGGCGCAAACATTCGTATTCTCTTTGCAAAGAAGAGCAGCACGATCCCGGAGCAGATGGTGGGTCCACCCATCACGAAGTAGGAGCTCCACCCTCCTGCGTAGGCCTTGTCTGCAGACACGATCGCCGATGCGCCGCCGAACCAGGACGCGGCGTAGGAAAATGCCAGAATCCAGGCGGGAAAGGTGCGGCTTGCGAGAAAATAATCCAGCTCTGACTTCACCATCCGCCTGTACAGGCTCAGACCGATGACAAAGGCGTAATAGACCACGATGAAAACAAGCGCGGTAAGCTGATAATTTGCCATGCAGACCTCCTTTTTTCTTTTTTCACTGCACTTTGAAAACCGTATTGTAATCTATAACTCACTCCATTTCAATATTTTTTTACCTTATTTTCCCAAAAGCACTTCGG
>Ga0180437_10009096_pt1 | contig 12385 bp, 10 predicted proteins | sample SS_ome_4_FD_132410 | JGI IMG/M metagenome (GOLD analysis project Ga0180437, IMG submission 132410) | Hypersaline lake sediment archaeal communities from the Salton Sea, California, USA - SS_3_D_1 metaG | ecosystem: Environmental > Aquatic > Non-marine Saline and Alkaline > Hypersaline >...
CAGCCGCTCATCCATCCCCGGCCCTTGCCCCAGGATCACACGGTAGCCCCGCTCGTCGACGAACGTCAATCCGCGGGCCGGCACGTAGGTCAATGACGACGGCACGTTTCCCCCGGCTGTCCATAGCTCCGCCAGCGCGACGCGTACGCGCTCGTCCAGCCGGCCGTCCTCTTCCCGCGGCAGCGGTCCGCGCACGGTCCACCCATCCACCAGCGCCTCCTCGGCCTGGACAGTGCCACCGGCATCAAAAACGACTCCCTCAGCGTCAATCCACCACGAGTGTCCATCCTCATCCCACGCCAGCCGCGGTTGGCGCTCCGTGACGGCGATCGTGCACTTCGCCGGCAGGCCACAGGCAACCTGCGCCAGCTCGACGGACGGCAACGCAGCGATGAGCCCGGCCTCGACCTCGGCAGGACGCACCCACAGCACGTGGATCCCATCCAGACCACTGGCCCGGAAAACCTGATCGCGCGACAAACGGGCTGTGCCGACTACATCCGCCTGGTAGACGTAGAAGCGAGCGTCGAGCGTGAGCCACAGCGCCAGCCCTGCGATGACGGCCAACGCCGCGACCAATATGGCCCGCATCCGGCGCCACCGCGACGTCGTTGACGACGGCGCCCGGTTCACCCGCGCGCGGCCGATCACCAGCGCACTCGCCGTCTCAAACCGTCGATTCTTCTTACGTCGCCGCCCCGTAGATCCCATCACCGATCACCATCCCCAAATCATTGGTCATTTGTCATTGGACATTGGTCATTTGTCATTATTCACGGGCTGATACGACGTCTCCGAGCGCTCCACGTCCTCAAATCGCTCGATCGCCAGTTCAATCAGCCGATCGATCAACTGGGAATAGGGAAGCCCGCTGGCCTCCCACAACTTGGGATACATGCTGATCGCGGTGAACCCCGGGATGGTGTTGACCTCGCTGACGTACAGCTCGCCCGTCTCACGGGAGAGCAGGAAATCGGCCCGCGCCATCCCAGCGCAGTCGATCGCTTTGTAGGCCCGCACCGCCAGATCACGCACCCGTTCCGTCTGCTCCGAAGAGAGCGGAGCGGGGATCAGCAACTCGGAGGCATCGTCGCCGTCGTCGATGTACTTGGCGGCGTAGCTGTAGAACTCGCGGCTGGGGACGACCTCGCCCGGCACCGAGGCAATAGGCTCCTCGTTGCCCAGCACGCTGACCTCGATCTCGCGCGCCGCGGGGACGGCCACTTCTACCAGCAGTTTGCGGTCGTATCGGGCCGCCTCGGCCAACCCGGCCGCCAGGCTTGCCCGGTCGTGGCACTTACTCACGCCCACGCTGGAGCCCAGGTTGACCGGCTTGGTGAAGACAGGGTAGCCCAACTGTTGCTCGATCCGGTCCATCACACCATCGGGGTCCGCGTCCCACGCCCTGCGATTGAGCACGACGGAATCCACGACAGGCAGACCGTGGGCGCGCATCACGTCCTTGAAAATGGCTTTGTCCATCCCCACGGCCGAAGCGATCACGCCGGCCCCCACGTACGGAATGCCAGCTAGTTCCAACAGCCCCTGGACCGTGCCATCCTCGCCGTACGGGCCGTGGAGGACCGGGAAGACGACGTCGAGCTCGGTCAGCCGCGTCGCCTCGATAGCCCGTTCCGTGTCCTCAAGCCGCATCAGACCCCGCCGGGATGGGTCGCCCAACAACGCAGCAGGATGGCTGGCACCAGCGTCGCCTGCCTCCAGCGCCTTCATCGGGTCGCCCGAGGCGATCCAACGGCCCTCCTTGGTGATACCAATGGGCACGATGTCATACTTGTCCCTGTCGATCGCGTCCATCACTGAACGGGCAGAGGCCAGCGATACCTCGTGTTCCCCCGAGCGCCCACCGAAGATCACGCCCACGCGGATTTTTCGGACCATGCCTCACACCTCATCCTCTATGCCATCACGGCCAGTCGTCCACTCACCAATCAACTCGACCTCCAATTCCATCTCAATCCCAAACTGTCGCATCACCTCTGCCCGCGCGTGATCGATCAGCGCCAGCACGTCGGCGGCAGTTGCGTTCCCAGCATTCATGAAGAAGTTGCCGTGCAGTTCCGAAATCTGCGCTCCACCGACACGGTACCCCCGCAGCCCGGCCTGTTCGATGAGATATCCGGCGTGGCTGCCCGGCGGGTTCTTGAAAGTCGATCCCATCGTCGCACCGGCCGGATGGCGCGTCCTGCGCCACTCGAGGATCTCTTCCGCCCGAGCCACCAGCCTGTCCGGGTCCCCCGAGAGCAACCCGAACGTCGCCACGAGCACCACGTATCCGCTGCTTCTTGCCCCCCGCTTGATCCGGCTGACGCGATAGTCGAACTCGAACCAGTCGTTTGGTCTTTCTACGACAGCGCCGTCGGGCTCCAGGACCGTCGCGCTATGGAGCACCTGGGCGATGTCGCCTTCAAACGCGCCAGCGTTGCCCACGACCGCGCCACCGACCGCGCCTGGGAGCCCTGCCGCCCACTCCAGCCCCGCCAGCCCTCGTTCTACCGCCTCCCGGGCCAGCGCGGCCAGCAGCGCGCCCGCCTCGGCCCGCACAGTCCCTTTCTCCACATCGAAGTCAAGGCGCGCCGCTCGGTTGACGATCACCATCCCACGCACCCCACGATCAGCGACGAGCACGTTGCAGCCGCCGCCCAGGACCCGCCAGGGCACGCCATGTTGGTCCGCCAGTTTCACCGTGCTGATCACGTCGTCCGTGCGCTCACAGACGACCAGTAATTCGGCCGGCCCGCCGACGCGCATGGCGGTGTAGCGAGCCAATGGCTCATCGCGCCGGACACGCGGCCCCAGGGCCACCGCCAGCGCACCCAGTCCCGTATCAGCCGTCACCTTCCTCCTTCTTCTTCACCATGCGCATCTTGGACACCAACACCTTGCATTCTGTACCAGGCCGGGCGCGTTTCCGCCGCTGGACGCCTTTCAGCCGGGCACCCAGCCTGCCATGCTCTGTGTCTTCCGTCCCGCCTTCAACCGAGATATTCCCCAGTTCATCAGCCAGCACACCGTCCTGATCCTTCGCCTGCGCCAATCCGAAATCAGGATTTGGGTCTTGGAGCTTGGATTTTCGGCTTTCTGCTCTATCCGTCATTTCACCCACCCGTCGTTGTTCCGCAGCACTTCCAGCAGCCACTCCCCTACCTGATATCCATCCCCTGCCCCCAGGGTCAGCAAGACGTCGCCAGGCTGCAACTCGGTGCCCAGCCACACAACCGCCTCGTCGAGCGACCGGGCACAGGAAGCGTCTGGATGCTGCATCGCGGCCACCACGTCGGCGCTGCAGACACCCAGGTCGTCCGTCTCGCGGGCGGCGTAGACGGGCAACACGATCACGTGATCGGCCGCATCGAACGCCTGCGCAAAGTCCGCCAGCAGCGTCCGGGTGCGGCTGTAGGTATGCGGCTGCCACACCACCCAAAGGGGATGATGGGGAAAACGACCTTTCGCAGCCCGAAGCGTGGCCCGAATCTCGGTCGGATGGTGCGCGTAGTCGTCGATCACGACGACGCCGCCAGCCTCGCCCTTGATCTCGAAACGCCGCCCGACGCCTCGAAACTCCCGCAACGCCTCCCTCGCCACCCGAAAGGGGACGTCGAGGAAATCCGCCACCACCAGCGCAGCCATCGAGTTGGAGGCGTTGTGTGCACCGGGCACCCGCAGCCGCACCAACCCCAGCACTTGTCCCTCACGCGTGGCCAGGAAGTCGACGCCTCCGGCGAAGTTGGGCCGCACCTCCTCCGCCCGCAGCTCCGCTCCCTGCCCCAATCCAAAGAACGTCACCGCCGCTCCCTCGGCCCGCCGTCGCTGGCCCAACTCGCGGGCCACCGGGTCATCCCAGCATATCACCAGGAGGCCCTCGCTCGGCACGGATGCCGTGAACTCCTCGAACGCGGCCCGGAAGTCGGCGAACGTCGGATAGCAATCCGGGTGATCGTGCTCGACGTTCGTCACCACCGCCACCGTTGGCTTCAGGCTGAGGAAGGTATGGTCGTACTCGTCCGCCTCGATCACAAAGAGCGGCCCACCGCCCGCGCGGGCGTTCGTCTCCAGACCGGCGATCACCCCACCGACGATGAAGGTCGGGTCACGTTCGGCCGCCAGCAGGATGGAGGCAATCATCGCTGTCGTCGTCGTCTTTCCATGCGTGCCAGCTACCGCCACCCCGAGCCGCCCCTCCATCATCCGACCAAGCACCTCAGGGCGCCTCAACACTGGAACACCTGCTGCCCGCGCCGCAAGCACCTCTACGTTGGACACAGGCACGGCCGAGGACACAACGACCAGGTCGACGCCGGCGACGTTCTCTGCCCGGTGTCCCACGAAAACGCGAGCGCCATCACGGGCGAGCGCCTCCGCGACCGGCGAAAGCACCAGATCGGAACCGGAGACCTCCGCCCCTTGCTGCATCAGCACGCGGGCGATGGCCGAAAGACCCGCCCCACCGATGCCGACAAAGTGTACGTGCTTGCCGCGAGACTCCATAGTTGCACCAGAATAGCCAATCGAGAATCCAGCCGTCAGATAAACACGATAATGATGAAAACAAACGCCAGTGCGATCAGCACATAGAGCTCCGGTACTGAAAGCCAGACCGGCACCAGGTAATCTTTGGCAATGATCCAGGCAGCCGTGTCAGGCGCCGGCGGATCGATCCCCCCAAGCGCGTACCCGGACTTGTCTGCGTAGAACCACAACGTCCCGATGACCAGGAACCCGTTGAGAATACCGAGGAAAAATCCAAGCAGCGCATCCTGCAACCGCTCCCGAGCCGCCTTGCTCCCCACCTGTCCCACGATCGTCGGGCTCGCGTAGCCGAAAAAGGTCAGCAGGAGCAACAAGACCGTACAGACGTAGAAATGGGTCGTGCTGTACGTTTCTGGGGGGAGTACCTCGTCGGAAGCCCTCAGAAGCATCGGCAGGTACGGATTGTCCGGCCCCAAGACGTATTGGCCGAACACCTGTTGGATGAACATCGCCAGGAAGACGCTGGAGCTCACCAGGATCTCCTTGGCCCAACCACGCAGGGCACCGATCATCCCGAACAAGAAAACCAGCCCCCAGAAGACTGTGTTGAGAGGAATCATACTACACTCTCCTCATCGCCTGGCCAACGCACGCAGCTCCGCGGCCAGATTCGCTGCCGCATCCGGCCGAGCCAACGCATGCATCCGTATGCGCATGCCGCTCAACCTCTCCCGGTCATCCAGGAGCTGTCGGAGCATGGGCAGCAACTCGTCGGGCATTCGCCCGTCGTCCAGCCGTACCGCCGCACCCCGTCCGGCCAGCCAGTCGGCGTTGACCCGTTGATAGCGCCACGCGTGCGGATACGGCACCAACACGGCAGGCAATCCAAAGAACGGCAACTCCCCGAGCGTCGAGGCCCCCGCCCGGCAGACTGCCAGGTCGGCGGCGGCCAGCGCAGCCCCCATCCTCTCGTGCAGATAGGGAAACGCGCGGTAGCGGGCCTTCAATGCCGCCGGCAGGGCACCACGTCGCTCCGACACCCACGGCCAGTCCAGCTCTCCGCTCACGTGAACCACCTGTGCCATTTCAAGCACTTGCTCCAGCACGCCGCTCAACGCCTGGTTGATGCTGCGTGCCCCCCGACTGCCGCCCATAACCAACAGGACCGGCCGGTCGAAATCCAATTCCAACGAACCCCGGGCTTCCGTCCGATCAAGCCCGTAGAACTCGTCCCGCACCGGGTAACCGGTCACGATGGTCTTGCCCGCCGCGAAGTAAGACCGCGAGTCCTCGGCCGTCACCGCGACCCGGGCAGCCATCCGGGCGATGACGCGTACCGCCTGGCCCGGCTCAATGTCGGGCAGATAGACCAAAATGGGTGCCCGCAACGCCCAGGCCGCCAGCGCCACCGGCACACTGGCATACCCGCCGGTCGCAAACAGCGCCGCCGGCCGCGCTCGACGCCCCAGCCGGTAGGCGGCCCAAGCCCCTCGGAGCAACTTGACAAAGTTCCACACCACCCGCCAGGGGGCCAATCCGTGCACGCCGCCCGCCGGAACACCTACGAACTGCACGCCAGCGCGCTCGACCAGCCGTTCCTCCACGCCGCCCGCCCCGCCGACGTATAGAACCTCCAACACATCGGACTCCCGGGTTTCGTCGCTTCGCCCACGCGCGATACCCAGGGTCTGAAACCGGCCGGCCGGGCCTGTCTCCGAAGGCCCAGGACCACAGGATTCCCCCCGATCGGGAACACCCAGCGCCCCGGACGCGACGGGCTCAGCGCCCAGAGCCCGTACGACGGCCAGACCGGGATAGACGTGTCCCCCGGTTCCCCCACCGGCGATCCAGATTCGCACGTTCGCGACTCCCCTGGCGGGTACGGGAACCCGCCTTCTGGCGGGCACTGGAACCCGCCCTCTGGCGGGCACTGGAACCCGCCCTCTGGCGGGTATGGAAACCCACCCTACTAAAGAGGCCCTCGCCGGTCTTTCCGGCACGCTTGCCTCGTGAAACACTGAGCAACATACCGACACCGGCGAGTGAGACCACCATCGCAGATCCGCCGGAACTGATGAAGGGCAACGCGACGCCGGTGAAAGGGATCAACCCTGTCATCACGGCAACGTTGACCAACGCCTGGATCGTCAGCCAACACGTGATTCCACAGGCTAACAGCGCGGCGAAGGCATCCCGAGCATTCAGCGCGATCTTGAAGCCCCGGTAGGCCATGAGAGTGAACAGTCCGATCACGACCAGACAGCCCACAAACCCTAGTTCTTCACCCAGCACTGCGAAAATGCTGTCCGTGTGTGGGGCGGGCAGATAGCCGAGCTTCTGCTGCCCCTGGCCCAGGCCAACGCCGAAAAGGCCACCGCTTCCCAGCGCGATCAACACCTGCTGGACGTGATGCCCGACGCGGCTCGGGTCCTGCCAGTTGAGCAGGTATTCGTCTATGCGCTGCCGGGCGTGGGGCAGTTGGTTGACCAAGACGACAAACGTAACGCTGCCGACAGCGCCACCGACGGCCAGTTGGAAGACGTCAGCGCCAGCAAAGAAGAACATCGCCAACGAGGTCAACACGATCAACGTCGCCGTGCTCACGTCCGGCTGCATGACGATGAGGCCGGCAACCCCGCCGATCAACACGGCGAACGGGATCAACCCGTAGGTCAGATCGCGGATTTGGTCGCCCTTGGATGCCAGCCACGCCGCGACGTAGATCATCATCGCTAGTTTCGCCATCTCACCCGGCTGAATCGAACCATTGAGGAACGAACGCCGCGCACCGAAGCGATCCTCGCCGACGATGAGCACCAGTATCAGCATCAGCAGCGCCCCAGCCATCACCGGCACCGCCCACTGTCGCCACGAGTCGTAGGGCACCTGTGCAGCCACCACGAGGGCAATCACGCCCACACCCACCCAGAGGAACTGCCGGGAAGCGATGTGAAAGCTATTCTCGTACGTCTGGTACGACCAATCGAAGGTCGCACTGTAGACCATCATCAACCCGATCACAATCAACCCGGCCACGGCAAGCACCAGCACGTAGTCGGGGCCAGCGGAAGATTGCCGGCGCCGCTTCGCCGGTTGGGCTCTCTGCCGTGCGCTCGCCTCTGTCGCCATCCCCTCGCTCCTCTTACGCCAACTGCCGAACCAACTCCTTGAACCGATCCCCGCGCTCGGCGAAATCGCGAAAGGCGTCGAAACTGGTGCCGCCCGGTGAAAGGAGCACAATCTCACCTGGTTGGGCCAGCCGGGCAGCCGCCTCCACCGCCTGCTCCAGTGTCTCCACCCGGGTAACCCCCTCCAACACGGCTTCTTGGTCGCTGCCCCCCGCTTCCTGCCCCCGGCCTAACCTTCCCTCCACGACCCGTGCGATCATCGGTCCCGCTTCGCCAAACGTCACCAGGCGCCGCACCCGCTGCACGGCCTCATCGGCAAATTCTCCCCAGGGCAGCTTCTTGTCCCGCCCACCGGCGAGGAGCACGATCGACTCCTCAAACGAACGCAACGCTGCCAGCGACCGCTCCGGCGCCGTGGCAATCGAATCGTCGTACCAGCTCACGCGGTTCCATTCGCCCACCAGCTCCAACCGATGTTCGACGCCAGTGAACGTCGTGGCGACATGCCGCATGGCCTCGACCGGCACGCCCGCCACCCCGGCCAGCGCACACGCGGCCAGCACATTCAACAGGTTGTGCCGCCCCCGGAGCCGCACTTCCAACGCCTCACAAATCACGCGGTCCCCGCCTCCCTGGGCGGGACTCAATTCATCGCTCAGCCGCAGCGTCAGCTCACCGTTCGTCTTGAACGCACCCTCTTCCACCTCAGCTCCACCGCTAAACCACAGCAACCGCGCCGCTGTGTCCAGAGCCAGGGACCGGGCATTGGCGTCGTCATAGCCCAGAAGTGCGAAATCCTGCTGTCGCTGATGTGCCAGGATGTTTCGTTTGGCAGCGATGTATGCCTCCATCGTTTTGTGCCGGTCCAGGTGGTTGGGGGTGATGTTGAGCACCGCTGCGACGTGGGGCCCCGCTGTCATCACCTCCAGTTGAAAACTGGATAGTTCCATCACTACCCAATCATCCGGTGTGATCTGGGCCAAGTCGGCGATCATCGGATTGCCAATGTTGCCCCCCACCCAGGTGCGCAAGCCAGCCGCACGACACATCTCCCCAACGAGCGCGGTCGTCGTCGTCTTGCCCGCCGAGCCAGTGATGCCGATGATGGGCGCCGGGCAACGCTCCAGGAAAAGCTGCGCGTCGTTGCTCAGAGGAATCGAGCGTCGCTGCGCCTCGACGACGATGGGGACGTCCACCGGCACGCCACCGCTGAGGCACAACAGATCGGCCCCATCCAGCAGGTCCAGCGGATGCTCACCCAACACATAGCGGATTGGCATCTCCGCCAGTTCCGCCAACGGGCCGGCCAGCGCCGCCTCGTCCCGCAGGTCAGAGACTATCACTTCGGCCCCGGCCTGCGCCAGGAAGCGCGCCAGCGCCGTCCCCTGCCGCGCCAGTCCCAATATCACGACTCGTTTACCAGCCAGATTCATAGTCCACTACGCGTTACACATTATGCTTACCACAGCGCCAGTGCCACACCGGCCATCACCGCCAACAACTCTACCAGCCAGAAACGCTGCACAACCTGCGTCTCCGACCAGCCCAGGAGCTCGAAGTGATGGTGTAAGGGGGCCATTTTGAACAATCGGCGCCCCTTTCCAAGCCTGCGCTTGGTATACCTGAAATACAGAACTTGCAAGACAACCGACAGCGTCTCCGCCACCGGCACCAACGCCACGACCGGTAGGAGCAACCATTGTCCGGTCATCAAAGCCACCGTCCCCAACGTCGCTCCCAGCGCCAGGCTGCCAGTATCGCCCATGAACATCTGTGCCGGGTGGGCGTTATACCACAGGAAGGCGAAGCTCGCGCCCACCACAGTGAAACAGAAATGCACCAGGTAGACCTGGCCCTGTAGCAGAGCGATGACGCCGTAGGCGGCGAAGCAACTGGCGACGATGATCCCCGCCAGCCCATCCAGGCCATCGGTCAGATTGACCGCGTTGGCCGAGGAGATGAGCACAAAGGCTGCCAGCGGCACCCACGCCCAACCCAGATCAACAGCCCGACGCACCCCAGGCACGCCTACCTTGCCGGCGAACTGCAATCGCATCACCAACATGGCCACAGCGATCCCTACACTCAGCACTATCTCCCAGACAATCTTGCGGCGGGCCGTATATCCCTCGCCCCGCCGCATCCCGCGCACTCCGGCGATATCGTCCAGGGCACCGACGAGGGCATACGTCAGCATGACTCCCAGCGGTACCAGGATTGAGCGTCCAATCACCGTCCGCCCCTGCAGATTATAAATGTTGAGCGCTACCGTGATCAACACCACCGGCACGACAATCATCAACCCACCCATCGTGGGCGTTCCAAACTTGGTCCGATGGCGGCGTGGGCCATCGATGCGGATGCGCTTGCCAATCTTGTATCGACGCAGGATGCGAATGAGAAACGGCCCCCACACGACGGCCAGCAGGAAGGAAATACTCGCCAGGATCAACGCAAATTCCATTACTTCCTCCCCAGCTCGTTGACGATCTCCTCCATCTGCAATGCCCGCGAGCCCTTGACCAGGATCACGTCGTCGCCAGTGACCATCTGTTCCAGGAGGGCTACGACATCTGCATTGCCCTCGACGATGTACACCTGATCGGCCGGCATACCCCAGCGCATTGCCGTCTGGCCGATGATCCGGCCGCGAGGTCCAACCGTGATGAGCACATCCGCCACCTCCAGTGCACGCATCCCCACCTTTTCATGCCCTTCGTGCTCGTAGTCGCCCAGCTCCAACATGTCGCCCAGGACGGCAATCTTGCGCCCATCCAGCTCCTCCAACAGGTTGAGCGCAGCAATCGTCGAGGCCGGGCTGGCGTTGTACGTGTCATCCAAGATAGTGGCACCCGCCGGCCCCGGCACTGCAACCAGTCGCAGTTGGGGGGACGGACCACGCAGACCCTCGATGATCTCCTGCCAGGTCAGTCCCTCGACCAAGCCCACAGCCGCCGCGCGCAGCGCGGTGTGGACCGAATGCCGCCCCAGGAGCGGTATCTTGACGTGCAACGTCTCAAACTCGTAATGGAGACGAAAGCGGATGCCGTCGAGACCCAACCCCTCGATATGGTCGGCCCACAGATCTGCCTTGGGAGAGAGACCGTAGTAGAACACGCGGGCACGCGTCGCCTGCGCCATACCTCGAACGCGCTCATCGTCATAGTTCAGGATCGCCACGCCCTCAGGGGCCAATGGGAGCGCCTCGACCAATTCCCTCTTGGCCCTCACGATGCGCTCCAACGTGCCGGCCCGTTCCAGATGCACCGGACCGACAATGGTCACGACGCCGACGTGCGGTTGAGCAATCCGGGCCAGGTCCGCAATCTCGCCCACGTCGTACATTCCCATCTCCAGCACAACGCGCTCGTGATCGTCCGTCAGGTGCATTAGCGTCAGCGGCAGGCCAATCTCGTTGTTGTAACTGGCCTCGCTCTTTAGCGTGACGTAGCGACGCGCCAGCACCGCCGTCGACAACTCCTTCGTCGTCGTCTTTCCCACGCTCCCCGTGATACCCACGACACGCACGCTGTGCTGCTGCCGCCAGAAAGCCGCTACCTGTTGGAGAGCCTGGAGGCTGTCCGCCACCCTGAGCACCAACGGCAACGCCCAGTCGCCGGGCAGCGCCAGTTCAGCGCCAGCCAGATCCAGCACCATCCCGTCAGCAGCTACGTCTCGTTCGACGATCGCCGCCACGGCACCCCGTGAGAAAGCGTCAGCGACGTAATCGTGCCCATCCGCGCACTCGCCCTTGAGCGCGACGAACAACGCGCCAGGTGTGGCCCGTCGCGAATCGACCACGGTCCCAGAGATCGGCTGTTCCAGTCCCTCCGGCCGGTCCCCAGTCAATCCCTCAAGCACATCCGCCAGTGTCAACATCCCCCCACTCATCTTAGCGCCTCCGCCACTCTCGTACCATCAGGTGGAACGCCCAAGACCACGAACAGCCGTGTGGTCAGTCGCTGAAACGATCGCGCCGCTGTCTCGGAAGCCCAAGGCGATTTCTTCGGCCGATCCAATTTGACCAGAACAATCAACCTTGGGTTTGGCACGGGCCCAAAACCAATGAAGGAGGCAATCGTCCCTTCCTGATCATATCCACCAGGGATTGGTATCTGCGCCGTGCCGGTCTTGCCCGCGACACGATAGCCCTCCACCTTCGCCTGGGGAACGCCCTCGTCCACCACCCGCACCATCATGTCCATCAGCGTACGCGCCGTCTGGGCAGAAATCACCTGCGATTCGACCACCGGCTGGCACGAGGAAGCCGTGCCATCGGCAGCAACACGCTGGCCCACAACGTGGGGCCGGAGGCGCGCGCCATCGTTAGCCACCGTCGCTACCGCGCTGATCATCTGCATCGGCGTCACCGCCATACCCTGTCCGAAAGAATTTGTCCCCAGGTTAGAATCGTGCCATCGCTCATAATCCTGTGGCAATAACAACTGACCGGCCACCTCGCCCGCCAGGTCGACCCCCGTAGGTCGCCCAAGGCCGAACGCCTGCAAGTACCGGTAGAATGTACCAGCCCCCATCTGAGTACTCAGCCAGGCTGTTCCAACGTTGAGCGAGTGGACGAGAATATCGGTCACCGTCTGATCGCCGTACGCCTGGCGGGAGGCGTTTTCCACGACCACCCCTCCCACCTCAATCCAGCCCTGATCGTGGTAGGTTGTCGCTGGCGTCACCAGACCGGCATCGAGCGCCGCGGCCACCGTCAAGATCTTTACCACAGAACCTGGCTCGTACTGTTGGCTCACGGCTGGATC
>Ga0180437_10009097_pt1 | contig 12380 bp, 12 predicted proteins | sample SS_ome_4_FD_132410 | JGI IMG/M metagenome (GOLD analysis project Ga0180437, IMG submission 132410) | Hypersaline lake sediment archaeal communities from the Salton Sea, California, USA - SS_3_D_1 metaG | ecosystem: Environmental > Aquatic > Non-marine Saline and Alkaline > Hypersaline >...
GAGGTTATCGAGCGATTTGACGGCATTATCAAGGAAGTAAATCGCGTCATCAAGGAAGTAGCTCCTGAAAGATTCAAGGACGAATGGCTTTTAAATGCTACGACTGGAAAGGTTGTTTTCGGAAGTGCGAAGGACGGTTGGGCATTTACAATACCAATGCTAAAAATAAAGGGCATTTCTGCTAAAGTTGTAATTGAAAAATACCAAGAGGCAATTGATAAAGACACGGAAGAACCCATCCTCTGGTTACGAGAGAATCTCCCTCTAGACGAAGCTATACTTGAAGTTGTGATTGAGCATTTACCAAGCCCAAAAGAAGCGCAAAAATATCGTATGGAGCATCTATGGCGCGGTGATCTCTCAAAAGGAGAGAATATCTCATCCGTTGATGAAATCAAAGATGACATTGAAGCGTGGTCAGCTTATTCCTTGATAAATGTAGATCCTAATGGACCTCTTATTGGATTGTTGACAAAAATTTTCATTCATCCCAAAACCAAACGCCCAACCTTGATTGGACGCGTACTTTCAGGGACACTTCGCCAGGGCGATGAAATTTATTTATCAAATGCTCGCCGCACAGCTCGAATTAGACGTTTAGGAATTATGGAAATTGATTCATTATTAGCTGTGGATGAAATTCCCGCTGGAAATCTCTTTGCAGTGGAATTGCCAGATATTGTGCCTTCAGGTGAAACTTTTTTTTCATTAGACTATAAAGAAATCCCTGGCTTTGAAAAGATTGTTTATGCCTCTGATGCCGTTGTTAGCCGTAGTATTAAACCTGAGGATCCTAAAGATCTTGCAAAATTAGGTGACGTAGTTGGTAAATGGGTAATGGCAGATCCGACAGCTTCATTCCGTAAAGACGAAAAAAGTGGTGAATATATTCTAAGCGGAATTGACCCTCTACAGATTGATATCTTAACAAAGCGGGTACAAGAAGAAGTACCAATTAAGATTGGTATCCCAATAACTGTGTATATGGAAAGAATCCGTCGACAAGGTGTTAACATTAAGACCAAGTGTCCAGAAGGGCATAATAAACTTGAGTTATATGTCGAACCTCTTGATGATACGACTATAAAATTAATCAGAGAAGAAAGAATCGATGAATATCAAGATAAAAAAGAACGGGCAAAACTATTAAGAGAAGAGGCTGGCTGGGATACGAAAGAAGCACGGAATATATGGGCAATTCAAGGTCCCAATATCCTAGTAAACAAAACCGTTGGAGTGCAAAGGCTTGATAGAATTAAAGCATATGTTATCTCAACCTTCCGTGATTTTACATTTGAAGGAGGACTAGCTAAAGAGCCAGTTCTTGGGTTAAAAGTTGTAGTCACAGACGCCATAGTTCACGAGGATCCTGCTCATACACGCGCTGGACAGATATTTGTAATGACATTTTCAGCTTTGAATGTTAGTTTTCTTTCTGCAGATCCTGCTCTCTATGAGCCTATCCTTCGAATGGATGTTAAAGTACCTGAAGAATACATGGGAGCTATAATTTCCATCTTGTCTCAACACCGGGGCAAAATCATTGATACACAAACCTCCCGAGGCACAGCATATGTTCACGGAGAAATTCCAGCATCAGAATCTGTAACTGGTATTGATGAGGTCATTCGAAGTAGCACTCAAGGACGGGCATTCTTCGGTTACCAATTTGTACGCTATGAAATGTTGCCTAGAGATAGGCAGTATCCAACTATCAAGATGATTCTTGAAAGGAAGCACAGCGAAGGTAAGGAGATCAGGGAAGAACTTGCTACCCCCTTTACTTTCAAAGCACGTTTCTATCCGGATTTTGGCGCTTGGAGAAACGGAATCCTGCAACATATGGAACAAGATTACAATAAACTTGCTGTCAAAGAACTGATCGACCAAATGCGCTCAACTGACTGAGCTTAGCTCAGCATACTTTTTTCTTTTCTTTTTCTGAAGCCCTTTTATTAAATTTAAACTCACATTATTTGTGAGATCTATGCCACGTAAAATTAAAGAAACTGCAGGAAAATCTTTAGTTATTGGAAAACTTCCTATTGGATGCCAATATTGTATCCAAGGACAAAAATTAGTACTTTTTGTGACTGGTCTTTGCAATAAGCCTAAGAATTGTTTTTGGTATTGCCCTTTATCTGAAAATAGAAGAGATCGTGATGTAATCTATGCCAATGAACTCCCAGTTAAAAAAGACTCCGATATTATCCTAGAGGCTCATTTAATGAGTGCAAATGGCGTAGGCATTACAGGAGGGGAACCGCTTCTTGTTCCTCAGCGGGTAAACCATTATATTCGTCTCTTAAAAGAATCATTTGGGCAGAAATTTCATGTTCATCTATATACAAATGGTCTTTTCTTAACCGAACAGTTGCTTTCACAATTAATTGAGGCAGGATTAGATGAATTAAGATTTCAGCCATGTCAAGATATTTCTGATCAAATGAAATGGGCTGAAGAATATGAACTTGATGTCGGAATTGAGGTACCAGTAATTCCAACAGAGGACAATATTAACAAAATAAAATATTTCGTGCGGCTTTTAGAGAACATAGATGGATCTTTTATAAATTTGAACGAATTTGAATTTACGGAATCACAAGCTAGTGAGTTAAAAAATCGAGGCTTCGTTCTCAAAGAAGGAACAATTGCTGCTGTTCAAGGCAGCGAATCCACAGCAACAGAACTCCTAGACTGGATTCTAATAAATAGCAATATAACGGCCCATTATTGCCCTATCATCACCAAGGATCAATATCAATTGAAGAATAGATTGCTACGGCGTGCAAAAAATGTTGCTAAACCTTATGAAAAAGTGACTGAGGATGGCCTTCTTTTGAAGGGCGTTATTAATGGTGACTTCTCAAAAGAAACACTCAATAAACTTCGAAATAGGTTAATTCTTGAATTTAACGTTCCACCTAAGTATATCGGAATCAATCTACAGAAAAACAGACTTGAAATTGATGGATGGATTTTAGAGGAATTGTCTTCAACACTTAAAGAAATGGGGTATAAGTGTGGTATTGTTGAGGAATATCCTACTGCAGACGTGTTAGAGGTATTATATCTCCCGCTTTGAAAACTTACTTTCCGTGAGAAAAATGAGCAAGAAACCCGTTCTAAGAGGCGATTGGGCCGAAATTATTTATCCGGATGACGTTTGGAAACTTCTCAAAGAGAAGAGGGGGCGTGCTACTCAAATCATCGAATGCTTAAACCACTCCAATATCCGCTCTTTTGTTCACGGGAGCGTTGCAAGAGGCTCTGTATCGCAGGGAAGTGATATTGATGTTGTCATCCCATATGCCCTTCCTTCTTTTTCAGTCGAATTAACTCTTCGTGAAGGCTTGGGTATTAATGCCTTTCAGAAGCGAGAAATTGTGCATGCTACACCATATCATACTCCAAAAGCTCATATAACTCTAGATGATCTAACAATTGTTACGTTTCCTTTAACAGCGTTGAGATCGCGGGAGCATGAATTTTATGCTTTTGGAGGAAAACTAGATTTGGATGGGTTAAAAACAGGGAAGCGTGTACCAGGTGTTGACAAAAGACTGCTTTTAATTGAACCAAGCGCAAAGGGGCATTATGAATGGCCGATAATCGGGCGTGAGAGTGAAGCAGCTAGACTAATAGGAGTCAGCATGAATATTGTAGAAGAGCGCGTCAAGATCTTATTAAGACGTGATGATATTGGACGTACTGGCACCTATCTAAAGCGCATGCTTCAAAAGGATGAAGTATTTGAAGAAGTATTCAAAAGAATTACAGATTCTGATCCTGTGGTTAGACGAAGAGTTCAAAAAGGTAAATAGTTAAGGTCTACTAGGGTTTTTTAACGCTATCATCTATCCAGTCAAGATATTCTTTGCTACCTGCGATGATGGGGATTGCAATAACTTCAGGACACTCATAAGAATGGTTTGCTTTAATTTCTTTAATTATTGTTTCAATTAAATCTTTCCTTGTTTTGATAATTCCAAGTGCTTCTGTATTTCGATCGATCTTCCCATCCCACCAGTAAATCGATGCAATATCGAATACGTTAACACAAGCCGCCATTTTCTTTTCAACTAATTCTTGTGCAATTTTTTCGGCTTCATCTTGATTTGCTGCAGTAAAAATCATTAAACAATACTCATTTTGTATTCGATCACCCCCATTTCTCATCTTAAGAAACTAGTTCGACCTAAAGTCTAACTATCAGTGCTATTTATATGAAATTGCGCAAGGCATGGCATCTTAGAAGTGCAAATGTTTTTAAACGTAATTATGTAATACTATTTCTTGCGACAGTGGTAGGCTCGGGGAGCTGGCCCTGCCCTGTAACCTGCAATGGGCCTTAGCAGGGAGCAGTAACCTAATGGGCAATATTATCTTGCCTTTGTTGGTCTTGAATCCACGACAGTGAAGCCTCGCCTCATGGGACTGGCGGAGATGGAACATTCTTTGGAGGAAGTATGTCACCTTCTTTATGAGGCGAACCTGGCCAGGCCCGGAAGGGAGCAACCTAAACCTCGACGTTGAGTGCTCATGGGATCACGGGGTCGAGATCGGGTTTCGATAAACCGCAAAGGTAGGTTATATCCACCATTAGGAGCACTGTCGCACTTTATGCCGGGGTATCCTAGCCTGGTAGGGAGCAGGCCTGCTAAGTCTGTGACCCATGGAAGTTTCTTCTCCCGAGAAACTGTGGAAGGTCTCGAGGGTTCGAATCCCTCCCCCGGCGCCATTTAATTTTTAGAGGGCCTTGTTTTCACTAAGAAGATCAATGTTACCTAATAATTCACATGCTTTGCACATTTGTCTCTGAGTTGGTTCAGCACAGTATTCACATGAACCGAGGATAATTGGTTGGCTTGACTGAAGTTGAAGTGACTTACTGATTTTTTCTGAAGTTTTAAGAAGTGTGAAGAGAGTTCCTGGTCTTTTAACTTCCATTAAATTCAGGAAATTTCTTATGTCTCCACGCAACGCTTCTATTGAATAAGAGCAAGAACCACCATGATAATTAAGTTCTCTATAATATGCATAAAGTGTTAGTTCCTTTTCTGGGATTTCCCTTGCTGGCTTTACCCTGGGGATCATGCGGGGATCAATCATTTTAGCTGAATTTAAATCTCGTCCTAATCTCCAAACATCTCCTCGGATTAGGTTAATGAGAATTGTTTGAGCAATATCATCTAGATTGTGTGCTGTTACGATGATATCTGCATTAAGGTTACGTGATACAATATTAATCGCTTTTCTTCTTAAAACGCCGCAATAAGTACATGCGGCCAGTCTTTTTTCTTTTAGGGAATCAGCTTTTTCAATGATTTGGTCCAAAGACGCACCAAAAACATCGTGGAAAGACCCGATTACATGTTCAATGCCTAATTGATTTGTATTTTCTTTAGCAATGGCAGTTGCATCCTCTCTATAATCAACTATTCCTTCATCTATAGTAACAGCGATCATCTCTGTGTTTTGAAATTTTTCTTCTATCCCATGTAGAATGTGTAATAAAGCGACACTATCCTTCCCTCCAGACAAGGCAAAGGCAATTCGGTTTTTCTCTCGAAACATATTGTGTTTCGAAATGGTTTTTCTAACCTTTTTTTCTATTGAATCGAGAAAACACCGCTTGCACAATTTTTGCCCCGAATGTTTTTGAAAATACACGGCTTTTTTGCCACATTTACATCGTTGCAAGCAAATTCACTCTCTAATTGGTCTGCTCGAATATTTAAATTGATACAAGTCCCATATTAACAAAAGTTAGTATTATGTTGAGGAGAAGTACCATAAGAGCGAAAGATCTAATACCGTTTAGAATCACTTTTCCAATTATTTTAAAATTATTGAATTTTATACCGAAATAACCAATGACCTCTGTTAGCATCCTATCTCCATCTAGGAAAAAGATGGGCAACAAATTGAGCAGACCAATGTTCAAAGTGAGTAGGAAAGTCCATTGAAGGAGCGTAAATAGTTGCAGTGGAAAGAATGTGCCTAGAAATCCAAAGCGTGAAGGATAATAATTGAACGTAAAAACTCCCAGATATCCTTTTGTTGGATCATCTGGCCGTGCACCAGTTTGAAATTGAATTATTCCTTCATCTGTTTCAAGTTCGATCGTTTCAAAAGCCTCAACATTTGAGAGAATATCAGAGAGTTCTTGTACATTTTGTGTCGGCATACCATTAATAGAAAAGATAACATTACCTCGCTCAAGTATACCATCTGATGGACTCCCCGGGACTATATCTGTCACTAAGACACCTGTAGATTGGCCAAAAAGGGGTGCAATCAATAAACCAAAATTTGTTAAAAGTAAGAGAACTAGAAAAGCAGTAGCAATATTTGAAAATGATCCTGCACCAAAAATCCGTAATCTAGCAGTTGGTGATACTTTTTTAATATCTTCTTCCTCAGGTTCAACAAAAGCCCCGGGAAGAATAGCAAGTAATAATAATCCTGCTGATTTTAAATTTACACCTTCAATACGTGCTGCTATTCCATGTGATATTTCATGTGTCAAAAGAACTACAGCCAGACCAAAAATAATGAAGGGAAGTGATTCGTTAGAAATCGTAATACCTGGAAGGAGTGGTAAAACCGGGCTGGCTTGAAGTGGTGCGAAGAAGAAATTGAGAAGATTTTGTAGGAGAACAATGATGATTTGAAGCATACCGAGAAATCCTATGACAATTCCAGCTGAAAATGCAATTTTCCACGCTGAAGGATATTTTTTCGCAAGGTTTTCAATAACAGATAATCTTGTAGTTCGATAAATCGCGATAAAAGGTCCAAGTTCAACGCCTTTATTTTTCAAATCAAAAACTTTGTAGGCGACATAGATGAACACCCAAATGATTAGAATGTAAATCGCTGCTTCTATTAATTGCCCTGAAATCTGCATGTATTTTACACCGTGTGTTCTAATTTATTCACTTTGACAAAGAATATTTCAGCTTTAGTTTTTTTAATCCAAATCAGCATACTGTACTATTTGTAGCATCTGAAATTCAGTTTGGAATAAAAAGGTTTGCAAGCACTATCCCTTCAAAATAAATAGCACTTAATTTATATTTGTTGTATCGTGCATTTAATTTCAAAATGTTTCATGGGGGTTAACATTTCATGTCCCCTAAAAAAAAGTCAAAACGGTCGAAGAAGAAGATAAAAGATGGTCTAAGAATAATTGAACTTAAAGATGCATCCCCTTTAGATGTTGGTATAAAAGGATTGACTTTGAAAACATTATGCGGTGATACTACCTCAATCGAAACAGAGAATCTAGTAATCGGATATTTATTTTTGGAGCCTGGAGCCCAGATAGAAAGCCATCATCATGATTATGAAGAATTTCAATACGTATTATCTGGAGTCGGAACACTTGAAGATGCTAACGGAAACATAACTGAATTGCACCCTGAGTTGGGATTCTATTGCCCTAAAGGTCCCGAAGGCGCCCATACTATTACAAATACTAGCGATTACCAAATGAACATTCTATTCATTCATTCAACTGAAAAAGGCGGAAAAATGCCCACACTTTCGTGGAGCAAAGACTGAGAATTTAGTCAAGTTGGGTGAAGTTATTGGATATTCAAGAAGCAATTTCGAGAAGACGTTCTATTCGCTCATTCACTGATAAAGAAATCTCAGATGAAGATGTAGATCAAATAATAGAGGCTGGGACATTTGCACCATCTGCGGGAAATTGTCAACCATGGGAATTCTTGATCGTCCGTGATAGGATAACGAAACAAAAACTTGCTGAGGCTGCATTAGGACAGAGGTTTGTGTCTCAAGCACCAGTTGTGATAGTCGTTTGTGCTAACATAAAACGATCAACAAGCAGGTATAGTTCGCGAGGACAAGAGTTGTATTGTATTCAAGATACAGCGGCTGCTATTGAGAATATGCTATTGATGGCAGTGTCAAAAGGACTTGGAACCTGCTGGGTTGGTGCATTTAATGAAGTTTTGGCGAAAGAAGCCCTTGAACTTCCTGTTGGTATTCGACCTGTGGCCATTATTCCACTAGGTGACCCTGCTGAAACGCCACAAATGCCAAGGCGAAGAAGTTACGAAGATGTAGTTCATCATGAGAAATGGTAACCTTTGTTTAATTTAATCAGTTATTTATTTAATTTGCACATATCTTAGGATTTCATCTGCATGGTTTTTAAGATAATGAAAGCATAATACAAAGAAGTTACGAAGATGTAGTTCATCACGAGAAATGGTAACCATGGTTTAATTTAATCGGTTGGTGATCTTATTGGATGGTGAAGAAGTAATCAAATCTAGACGCACAATTCGTAAATTTACCGAAGAAGATGTTTCTGATGAAACTGTCCGCAAAATCATTGAGGCAGGGATGCTGGCACCTTCAGCGGGCAATATGCAATCATGGGAATTCATAATCGTACGTGATAAAACAACAAAATATAGCCTTTCTCAAGAAGCTTTAGGACAACCACATGTATTAGAATCTCCAGTTACAATCATCGTAGCAACTAACACAAAAATTGCAGAAAAAAAGTATGGCTCTCGAGGACGCGAGGTATACTGTTTTGTGAGTGCTGGGGCAGCAATTCAGAATATGCTATTGATGGCAGTGTCACTAGGCTTGGGGGCTGCTTGGGTTGGATCATTTAAAGAACGTTCAGTGCAGGAAATCTTGAAACTTCCCACAGAGATACGTCCTGTTGGCATTATAGCACTCGGACATCCTGTTGAAACACCAGATATGCCAAAACGGCGAGCTTATAAAGAAATGGTTCATAATGAAAAATGGTAACCATAATCCCTATTATAATGGCTTTCTGAACATCAATAACAATCAAATCTTCTTTAAAAATTCAGTTGAAATATCTCACGTTACAAACTTGACAATATCAAAGTCGCCTATTTGATATTGAAATGAATTCGTTGATTTTGTTATTATTTTAATAACCCTATCTTTTAAAGAGAGCCTACAAGAAATTCCTTTGAACGCTATATCTTTCCAATGTATATGAAAAGAATAAGGATGAAAACGTACAAATTTGTTAAAAGGATCTGTCTCAAAAATCTTGCCAATAGCAATTCCATTGACCTTTACAATATCCCCTTGGGAAATGTTGTAAGCGTCTTCAGTAAAGATGCCACCGTGTCCAAAATGTGGTATTCCAGCATCAATTATCCCGCTATATAAAACATTTTCTCCCATTTTTTCAATATTGACCTTTAATCCAGTAAGTTTTTGCTTGCTGAAGGCGTCTTCGGTAACTTCAAGGAATAAGGCGTTAGGTGTATGTTTAACTAACTTTGCTTCAAGAGGTGTTTCACTGATTTTTCTATATTCTTTAGAAAAAATGTCGAGCTTTTGACAGAGATTCAATTGTAATGCCCCTCTCGCTCTAACAGTATCATCTTTTGGTCTTAGTTCACAATGTAGATGTGGATCTGTCCAACGAGCAAAGAAAAAACTTCGTATATACTCACCTATTTTGTCCCCGATATCAATGTGCTCGCCTTGAGAGAGCGAGCGAGCAGGTTTAACATGAAGAATTTTAGTATACACGCTTGGATCATCATCGTTTTGCACCAGAATAAGATATTCTAACTTAGATACGTTAGGTAATGTTGAGTGACCGCGAAAGGATTGAATTTTACGTATTGTTCCACTAACAGGACTATGAACATCTCCTCCGAAGGATAATTGACTAGGATATATATCGATCCCAGTCATATTCTTATGAGAATAAAAAGGAGAATTGAAGAAAGAAATGAATCCATCCTCTGGTGCATGAATAAGATTTCCTCGAAATTTTGCTACAGGGGTAAATTTCGACGAGTCCACACTCCGTTTTTTCGGATAGATTTACCACAAAATATAATTTAAATCAAAAATTTAATAATGAAAGGGGTTATAATAACTCTTGCTTTTGGAGTAAATTTTAATAGTGAGCATTGTCTCTTACTTTCCTTGTCATCATTTTGACTCAATCGAGGTAAAGGCTGACAAAAATGAGTAAAGTACGGGTATTTATAATCACAGATGAAGGAGAATATAATGAACTTCCTTTTCAGAATAAAGATCAACTTGATAGTGAAGAAGTCTATCTGATCGTTGATGAGTCTGGAAAAGACATCTGGATCTATAAAGGTGTCAATGCGCGTATAAGAAAGAAATTCCTAGGAGCACGTGCAGCTACAGAATTACGACAAGATATTGGTTTTACCTTCAAAGTTCACAGTCTCGATGAAGGGGAGGACGATCCTGATTTCAAAGCATTAATCAGTGGCGCTGAACCTTCTACTACACTTAAGACTATTAAAAAGACTGAAAAGGTAACACCTCGCGCCAAACGCAAATCTAGAACTCCTACTAAAAAAGTATCAACAGAAGACACTGCCCCGTATATGCAACTTACAGATATCGTACCTACCCCAACATTGAAATCTCATGAAAGTCCAACAGAAATGGAAAAACCTTCAGAGACCCTCGTAGAGAAAAGAGTTGAAATATCCACAACCGAGACTGTAGACAAAAAGAAATCTGCTCCCACTGTTACTCCCTCAATAACTCCTTCGCAACCAGATCTTGATTCTGTTATGAAAAAACTTGACGGAATTGAGCACCTTGATGGATATCTGCGTGAACTAGTGATTATAGGACATGACTGTTATGCAGTTTCAGAAAAAAGTGTAAGATTTCTAGGAGAGGAACGTGTCGAGAGGCAATTGGAGCGTATGACATCTACATCTATGCCCGAGGGTGTCTTTTTTGCAGAAGAGTATACTCCCCGAATCATTGTCGAAGAAGGAAAAGTTGTTGCTATCGAATTTTGGAAGGAATCCGAACTAGTTAGTGAGCAACTGCGGACGCAGATGACACGAAGTTTGGATGAATTGACTAGGTTCTTCAAGATGATCGAATCAGGTGAACAAGAAGGAACCTAATGTTTTATTGCAAATTGGGGCGCAAGAAGTCCCTTTCAATATATTGAGAATTAGTTTACCTTTTTATCTGATATCGGTGAGATGGCTCCTTCCGAAAGGGAGGGGTCGTTGACTTAAATGGCTAAAATCCTTATAAGGTAAGATTACCTAGGATTAATTGCCTAATATTTTGATAACTAATTAAATGAAGATTATCTCAATGGAGGCGATGGAAATTTTTGATATGCTGATCGGAGAAGCTTTGTTAGGAAATGAACCAGAACTTGCGCATGTTGATTTACTTATTGGAAGTAAAGAAGGACCTGTCGGACAGGCATTTGCACAAGGTCTAACTACACTTTCAGCGGGACATACTCCTTTACTTGCAGTTATTCGTCCGAATTTGCCCCCAAAACCTCAAACTTTGATTGTACCGAAAGTTACAGTAAAAAACATGGAACAGGCTGCCAAAATATTTGGACCAGCACAGTATGCAGTGGCAAAAGCAGTAGCTGATGCTGTAGAAGAAGGAATTTTTCCAGATGATGTCGATTTTGATAAAATTGTGATAATAGCTTCTGTTTTTATTCACCCGGAAGCGAAAGATTATCGGAGAATTTACAATTATAATTATGGGGCAACGAAATTAGCATTAAAGCGAGCATTGATCAATTACCCTCCGTTAGAAAAAGTACTTTATGATAAGGATCGAGCCAGACATCCAATTATGGGCTTTAATGTACCGCGATTATGGCGTCCTCCTTACTTACAGATCGCTCTAGATATTACTAGCATTAACAGAATAAAGGAAATGATAAGAAACGAAATCCCAAAAAGCGATCGACTTATTCTTGAAGCAGGAACGCCTCTTATTAAGAAATACGGTGTTCGAGTGCTTCGTGAACTGCGAGAAGTAGCTCCAGATCTATTCATTATAGCCGATCTTAAAACTCTGGATGTTGGTAAAGTAGAAGTGGACTTGGCCTATGAAGAAACAGCAGATGCTGTTGTGTGTTCTGGACTTGCAACAGTTGACACCTTAAACAAGTTTATTTACGAAGCAAAACGTCTAGGTATCTATGCTATAGTTGATTTAATGAATGTAACGAATGTCATCGAAAAAATAAAGTCTTTGGGTGATATCCCCGATGTTTTAATCTTCCATAGAGGAATTGATACAGAAACTTCTGGCGGAAAATCACGTTGGGATCTCATAAAGGAAGTTAAACAAGAGTTTAGTGATAAGAAATTCCTTGTCGCTGTTGCAGGCGGAATTCGTCCTGAAAATACTAAAGATGCCTTAGAGAAAGGTGCGGATATTGTTATTGTTGGACGATACATTACGCAAGCAAGAGACGTTGAAAAGTCCGTTCGAGAGTTCCTTAAGACTATTGGTGCAAAAGAACCTGATATAGATCATTATCGTGTTCACTCAGAAGATGGATGAACGTA
>Ga0180437_10009100_pt1 | contig 12377 bp, 15 predicted proteins | sample SS_ome_4_FD_132410 | JGI IMG/M metagenome (GOLD analysis project Ga0180437, IMG submission 132410) | Hypersaline lake sediment archaeal communities from the Salton Sea, California, USA - SS_3_D_1 metaG | ecosystem: Environmental > Aquatic > Non-marine Saline and Alkaline > Hypersaline >...
CCCCAAGGGTCTCTCTTATTGCTTCTATCTGGCCTTCTATGAAGGTTTCTGCGTCGATCTCCGCCATTCTGCTCAGAGCATCATGTTCTGGTTCACGCATAAAAGTTTTCCAACAAACTTAAGGAAAGTGTAAAAACCGATGTACCTAAGTCTAGAATATTGACGTTTACATGCAACATGTGATGTTAGTAAATTGGGGGTCGGCCGCGGTTAAAGGCTTTAAACGCGGTAAAGGCGTTGACGTAAGAGCCTATGTCAAACTGTTTTTTGGAGGAAACCTTTAGACTCGCCACCGTTCATCGCTGGAAGAGATATATTGCATCGGGAGCACGTATTCTTGTGTCTAGTTATGTATGATATCGTTATCAGGAATGGTAAAGTGGTTGACGGCACGGGGAACCCCTGGTTCTATGCAGACGTGGCCGTCAACGACGGAAGGATCGTGGAAATCTCGAAAAACTTGACGGGCAAGGTCATGAACGTCATCGACGCTGAGGGGCTGGTGGTCTGCCCCGGCTTCATAGACGCCCACAGCCACGGAGACTATAACACCCTTGTGTACAGGGACATGGAGAACGTCGTCCACCAGGGGATAACCACGGTGATGTCCGGACAGTGCGGCTCCAGCCCTGCCCCGCTCAGCGATGAGATTCGCGGAGAGGTCCAGAAAGAGATTGACGCGCGGCTCCCCGAAGGCGTAGAACTGAAGCTGACCTGGGACACCTTCGATGAGTACCTCCAAGAGGAGGAGAAGGCGGGGCTCGGCGCCAACGTCGCCCATCTCGTGGGACACGGAGCCATCAGGGCAGCCGGCATGGGCTTCGAAGCGCGTGACCCGACACCAGAGGAGCTGGAGAGGATGAAGGAACTCACAGCTGAGGCGATGGAGGCGGGGGCCTACGGGCTCAGCACCGGCCTAATATATCCTCCCGGCATCTACGCCGAGACCCCTGAGATCATCGCTTTAGCCGAGGTGGCGGCCGAGTATGGCGGGGTCTACGACTCCCACATCAGGGGCGAGGGGAAGACCCTGATGAAGGCCCTCAATGAAGCCTTAGAGATAGGTGAAGAGGCGGGGATTCCAGTGCAGATAAGCCACCACAAGGTAGCCAGCAAGTCCATCTGGGGCATGAGCCGGGAGACCTTAAAGATGTTTGAGGACGCGAGGACCCGAGGCATAGACGTCACCGTGGACCAGTACCCATACAAGGCGGGCTCGACGAGCCTGATGACACTTCTTCCACCTTGGGCTCACAGCGGCGGCAACGAGGCGGCCCTCGAGCGTCTAAGGAACACCGAGGAGAGGGAGAGGATGAGGCGGGAGATAGAGGAGGGCATTCCCGGCTGGGAGAACTTCGCCGGGGAGCTTGGCTGGGAGAACGTGTTCGTCACATCGGTGAAGACCGACGAGAACAAGGCCATCGAGGGCATGAACATGGTCCAAGTAAAGGAGCATCGAGGTGCCCCCGATGAGTTCACGGCCCTATACGAGCTTCTGCTGGAGGAAGAGGGAGCGGCGGGTATGGTGATATTCTACGGCGACGAGGACGACGTGAAACGCATCATGAGGCACCCGCTTCAGATGGTGGGCACCGACTCGGGCTGCTGCAACGTGGAGGGGCCTTTCAGGAGGGGAAAACCGCATCCCAGGCACTACGGCACCTACCCCCGGATACTAGGCAAGTACGTCCGGGAGGAGAAGACGCTACGGCTTGAGGATGCCATACGAAGGATGACCAGCTTCCCCGCGCAGCGTTTCGGCTTATTTGACAGGGGTGTTGTTAGGCCCGGCATGTGGGCTGACATCACCGTGTTCAACACTGAGACCATAATCGACATGGCTACCTACGAGGACCCCCACCAGTTCCCCGCCGGCATAGAATACGTACTGGTGAACGGCGTGATAACCATAGAGAAGGGCATCTACACGGGTGCACATGCTGGGAGGACCCTGAGAAAAAGAAAGTATAAATAAGGGGTGAAGCGTTCCCTCACTTCTTAACGTATCTGCCGAAGTGGGAGGGAGTCGCGTGGACCACGGGCAGATCCACCATGGTCTTGAGGCCGGGCTCGGCGTTTATGACCTGCGGGATCATGTTAGTGGTCATGGCGATGGTGCCGTGGTCACCGTGCACGCATGGGCTGATCTTCTGATGGATGGGGGGCACTCCCTCGATGTCGACGCTGTCGAACTCCTCCGGAGCCCCGATGTATGCCCTGAAGTCCATGGTTATGATGGGTTTACCACCCATGACGCCGTAGGCCATCTGCTTGGTGCCCGCGTTCACCCCCTTCGGGACTTTGATGGCGTCGCTGGCGACGTCGTGGTCAAGGATCACGGGCTCGGGCGGGTCCACCCTTATCTCGTCGAGCTCCCAGCCCAGCGAGTCGGAGATCATCTGTATGCTCTGCTCGAGGCCAACGTGCCCGGTGATCTTCCCGCCATCGATAGCCTCCCTGAACTCCTTCTTGGTCATGCCTGCTCCGATCTTCTTCTGGAAGGGTATGCGGCGGGTCGCGGCGTTCATCTGCCTCGTGACGTAGATGGACTCGACCTCCTCGCATGGGCCCGTGAGGAACGTCGGAAGGGTGTCCATCAAAAATCCGGGGTTGATGCCGGTCCCGAGGAGCGTGGCGCCGTGCTTCTTGGCAAACTCGTCGAGCTCTATAGCGTACCGGGTTCCTTCCTCCGTAGCGTAGGGGTATCCCAGCTCCTCACAGGTGCTAACGATGTCTACCCCGTGTCTGAGTATCTGCTCGAATTGGCGGTGGGTCTGCCTAAGGTATGACATTGTTGTGTGGCAGACAACGTCGGGCTTGGTTTCCTTGAGCACTTTGTCGGCGTCGCTGGAGACGACCACCCCGATCTTCTTCCCACCGAGGACTTCCCCAAGGTCTTTTCCAACGATCTCAGGATCGATGTCAACAGCTCCCACGATCTCGATGCCCTCTTTCGTCAGGAGATGCGTAGCAAGCCTCCGTCCGATTACCCCGATTCCGTATGACACTACTTTAACGTTTTTCAACTTAGTTCAGGGTTAAACTCTTTCAATCCTCTTTATAGTTTACTGAAAAATCACTAAAACCCCTACGCGAAGACCGGAGCATCAATTTTGTTCTTAGTTGTAGGTGTAGGTGTCTCCCAGACATCTCTCTATATATGACATCCCTCGTTTTTTCGCCAGTCCTATCCAAGATGGGAGAAGGAGAAAAAAGACATGAACCACGTAAAGACATTAAAAAACAGGCGCGGCATGACCGGCCTTGAGACAGCAATAATCCTTGTTGCATTCGTGATAACCGCCGCCGCTTTCGCGTTCGTCGTCCTGAACATGGGGTTCCTGACAGCTGAGAAAGCTCAGTCAGTGATCAGTTCTGGTATGAGTGAGGCAGCCTCGGCGATGCTAACGGACAGCGGCATGATTGGACAGTTCTCGAACGTCACTGGCGATCAGAGCGATATATGTCTCACGAAGCTGACCTTCTATCTGAAGCTATCCCAGGGCCATGAGCCCATCGATCTAGACGACAGCGTGATGGTTGCAACCTACACCAACCAGAGGTGCCACGGGGACATTTACAACTCGAACGGCACCATAATGACAGTGTCTGGTGTTAACAGCGACGGGGATTCGCTGCTTGAGACCGGCGAGAAGTTCAAGGTGGTCATAGACTTTACCGATCTAGCAATAGACGGCGTTGATCCAGCTGTCACGGCAGGTAATCGCCCAGATCTGTACGCTCACCCGTACGAGGAGTTCAGGATAGAGCTCAGACCATCGGCGGGCTCCGTGTTGACGGTAGAACGACAGATCCCGGCTGTCTACAGCACAGTCATGGTGATCGAGTAGACCGGTAAAGACTAAGTCTCCAACTTTCTTTCTTTTATTTCAATGCTTTCTATGCCCTGCAGCCTGTAGCTTATGCCTCTGAAGGGCTCTACGCCTCGACGTTTAAGGTACATAAACCCGAGGAACATCGCTATCCCCGGCAGCAGGTAGAGCGATATCATTTTGAAGGCTCGGTTGAAGGCCGCGCTCTCCTCCATGAGCAGCCACGTCACCGGCACTATGCTGCCGTGGAAGTTCCACCAGTTGCTCGGCGTGATGTGCATGGTGTACCAGACGAGGTCGCACGCGATGGGTATCATCAGGAGCACCAGATGGTAGAGCCAAACCATTATCCCCATGTCGTCGTCGACGGCTGCCAAAGGCAGTAAAGCTGAACCAAGATACCACGCAAACAGGGCGACGAACTCGATCATGGAGTTGTCTTCGCTTGGGTTGACGAATATTTTTATCACCACCAGTATGGCGACCAAGAAGGGAGCTAAAGAAAGCCAAGCCGTCTTTCCCATCTGCCTTCCTAGATCCTGTTTAGGCAGTATGTCGTCGTAGAAGAACGCGATCAGCATGAGCGCCGCGACCATGGCGAATCCTTTCATGGTCTTTATGAATAGCGAGAAGTAGCCCACGACGGGCAGCCTGTTGATTACGCGTCCTATTACCAGCCTCTCGGGCACGGGCACGCCGTCGGGGAACATGTTGTTGTCGCCTTTCGTGGTATAGTACCATTCTTCGTTTTCCTCGTGTTTACCTATGGCTCTGTGGACTATGTACTCGTCCTCGAACCCTGGCCTGATGAAAACAAGGATGTCGCCTTCAGGCATGGGAGCCGCGGCTACTTCGTCGAAGTCTTCGATCGCTTCGATGAATATGAAGTCGCCCACCCCTAGGGTTGGAACCATGCTCTGGGATATGACGACCATCATGGGGTTGTCTGTGCCCAGGGTGTTCCTCAGCAAGTACATGCCGCCGTAGAAGACCCCTATAAGGACTATGAAAGTCGCGCCGTAGCGTAGCAGCTCCTTGGTACCGTCATCCATTATCTATTGATCACTATCAGTCTCTTCGATCTCTATTCGGGGGTCTATCCAGGCCGTCAACGGCAGGCAGTACACCGGGTCCTTGGTACCTCCCCTGAAGCATTTCTCAACCTCGCTGCATATGAGGCACGGGCAACCCTTCACCGAGTTGAGGGTGACGGGCTCCGTCTTGCTGATAAGCATGTACGTCCAGCGGCCTTCGTTGAGAACCTTCTCACGGGTTATCCTGCCCTTCTCCTCAAACTTCTTGGCCAGCCGCGAGCCTTCCCTGCTGCTCACGTCCAGGAGCTTCCATAGATCGCTCTGTAGGAGCCCTTCGTCTCCCGCGTCGTAGATTAGTCTAAGGGCCCTCTGCTCTACGCTGCTGGTTCTTGGTGGCACCGTCTACCACCGTTAATCGTAGTAGATGAGGTCGTAGTCCTTCAGTATCTCGTGGAGCTTCTCCACCGCCTCTCGGACCATGTCCTCGTGTTTCGCCCCCGTGCAGACCAGCTTCCCCGAGGCGAACAGCAGCATGACAACCTTGGGCTCTCCCATCCTGTATATTAGGCCTGGGAACTGCTCTGGCTCGTACATCACGTTATCCATGATGTCGGCGGCTGTCTCCAAGTCGATCTTGCCGTGAAGGTTGGCGCTGGCGACGATGTTCTGGATCACTATTTTTGGCTTCCCAAGGATTATTATCCCGTTGTTCTTGAGCTCCCGCACCACTTTCTTCACGGCGCTGCGCGCCATCTTCTCAGATTTTGCCCCAGTGCAAACCATCTTACCCGAGCCGAATATGAGCGTCGCCGTCTTGGGCCTCTTAAGCCTGAAGACGAGGCCTGGGAACTGTTTAGGCCTGTACTCGACGTTCCTGAACACCTTCATGATGGCCAGGAGGTCGATCTTCTGGTCTAGGCTAGCCGAGGCAACCACGTTCTCTATGCTTATGGCCAGGTCTTTCTTTTCTTCCTCAAGTTCGGAGTCTAGATCTTCTGACGTTTTCTCAATACTCATTTTCTTTCACCTTATGAAGCCTCCAGCTAAAGCTTGTTCACCTTTTCCAGTACGTCCTCGGTGAGGATGTCCTGGTTGATTATCTCTACAACGGGTATGGTGCTCATGTTGGGCTCGTGCATCACTTTCTCGCTGAACCCGATCTCCCCCGAGTAGCTGTTGTACGTGATGAAGCTTCCCTCGAGGGCTTCGCTCGTCTTGACGAAATATAGGAACACCTCGCTCAGGGTCCCGCCGATGACGAAATAAAGGTGGTCACCCTCGTTCTCCATGTGCTGTATCACGTTCGAGGCCGGGGAGGAGGCGACCAGCATGACTATGTCCCTGATCTCTTTCAGCTGGACAAACTTCATGACATTCCATATATAAAGCGTGAAGGGAGTATTTAAACTATTTAAACAAGAATTCGTGGAAAAGAGAAAAACCGTGTACCAAAACGGATATGCAACTTATATGACGGTCTCCTAACATTGATTCATTGATTGGTTTGAACGGTTTATTGCAAGGACTCTATGGGTTCGCGCCTTAGATGGTGGCGTTGACCGACGCCAATTTCAGGGAATTCTTCAACAGCCTCAAGGGCTATCTTTCAACACCTTTTTAATCGGGTCATCGTTCTACAACTGGATAGATATGAAATGCGCGTTATGCGGATCGGAGATTCCTGAGGATGCCAAGTACTGTCCCAAGTGCGGAGAGACCGTTGACGAGGGTATACCAGGGTTCATCATAGTCACCACGCCTGAGGTTCCAGGTTACAGGGTCACAAAGGTGCTCGGGGTCGTGACGGGTCTGACACCCAGAACAAGAGGAATCCTGGGCAAGTTCGTCGCTGGCTTCGAGTCCATGCTCGGCGGCGAGGTCACGGCTTTCACGAGTGAGCTAGAGAAGGCTCGGCTGGACGCAATACGCCGCGTCAGAGACAAGGCAGCCGACTTAGGAGCCAACGCCATAGTGGGGCTTGACCTGGAGACCAGCGACATGGGGCTACAACTCGGAGTCGTCGTGATCTCCGCTACAGGTACGGCCGTGGTCATAGAGGAGATCTAGTTACTCGATCTTCCTCGAATAATGCTCGGAAAGGGCTACGATCTCCTCGAACATCTCCCTCTTTGCTTGGCAAATGGGACAGACATAAGGCGGCTCCTCTCGGAACACCACGTATCCACACTGTCTGCAGTAGAGAAGCCTCCTGGTTGATTCCTCCAACTCTCCTGAAATCTTCTCTTTAACCTCTTGTCCTTCTAGGCCAAGCGAGGCCATCTGTTTCTCATAGGGGCGGCGCTCGGGTATCGCGTGTACATCCTTCTTGCCCTCATGCACCTCGTCGTCAACGTAGAGGCTGCAGTAACAGGCCCCATACTCGGCAACGTCAGGATCCCTGTAGTCGCAGGGGCATATTATGTCACGATCCGTCTCGAAGTCTCCCGAAGCCATCCTGCATGGGCAGCTCGGGTAACCGTACCGCTCCTCGTTTGTCTTGAGTCCCTCGAGAAGACTCTGGAGAAGATTCTCGTCGGGCGTCAGGTTAATGCCCCTCGACTTGGCGTCCCGCTCGGCCCGACTCTTCACGTCCTCTAATCTGATCATTTAGTGAGGGCCTCTTCTATGACCTGCTTCTTGAAGCCCGAGATCACCTGTTCGTCGTCCACTATTATGATTGGGAATGCTAAAGGGACGTTCCTATTCTTGAGCTCGGTGATGACTTGTTTCTGCTCGTCCTTAGTGACCTTGTCCACGTCAACATACTCATACGCCATCCCGTTCTCTTTGAGGTACTCCTTAGTCTTCTTGCACCAACCGCAGGTGCTTAGCGTGTAGAGGAACAGCTTGGGTTTTTTCCTGTTCCCATCTACCTTTACCGTGTTCATTTGTTCACAACCTTTGATTTAATTTGATTATCTGATGGGAGACTATAAAGTAATGGGTTCCCTCTTGAGTAACGCATAAACATCGCGTGGACGAGTATGAGTTATGTCTTTCCTGGGCTTCCTCCGCGGTAAACCCCCCGAGATAAAAGTGTTGGACCTTATAGACAAACATCAGTCGCTCAGCTTAGCGGCGGCAGACAACCTCCAGAAAGCCTTCGAGGCAAAGACGGCGGACAATATCGGAGTCTGTAAATCCTTCATAGTGAAACTGAACAAAGCAGAGGAGGAGGCGGACGGTGTAAGGAGGGAGATTATGAAGGAGCTAGCAAGCGGCATACTCCCCCCCATGAGCAAGGCGGACATGGCTAGGCTCACCGAGAGACTGGACAACGTGCCAGACTGGTGCAAGCAGACTGGCAGGATATTCGAGATAGTCTCAGGTGAGGAGGTACCAGAGGACGTGAAGAACGTCCTCTTGGAAACCACCCGGATCGCTAATAAGTGTGTACGCTCCCTCGCGGAGGTAGTGCAGCTCCTCTACACGGACCACGAGGCAGCGCTGGACGCTTGTAACGCCGTAGAGATACTGGAGCACGAGATGGACAACCTCTACATAGAAACCCTAGGTATGATCTATGAGAGCGATCTGAAACCCAGCACGCTTCTCCTCGTAAACGAGCTGGCCGCTTCCCTTGAGATGATTGGCGACAGCTGTGAGGACGCCGCCGACCTAATCAGGGTCGTCGTAGTCAGCACATTTTAGATCGTAGATACGAGGATGTACAGGGCTCCACTTATAGCTGCAGCCCCCAGGAACGTGGCGATCCAAGTGTAGGTGATCTCCTTCACCCCTTTCACGTTAACCCATATGCCTTTAGATAACCCTAGACCAACTACAGCGCCCACCAGCACATGGGTTCCAGACAATGGGATGCCGAGATAAGTGCCAGCGAGCATGGTGAAAGCCACCGCTATCTGAGACGACAGCGCTGAGATGGGGTCCAGATTAACTAGGTCGACGCCAACGGCCTGTATCACTTTTCGGCCTACTACGAAGAGGCCGAGGGCCATCCCGGCGGCGATGAACCCCCTCACGGCGAGTGGATTGAGTCCCGCGACTTCTCCCAGCATAGCCGTGGCGTTCCCAATGTCGTTGGCTCCACGAGAGAACGAGGTTAGAAGCACCCAGAACGCTAGGAGCACGGTGGATCTGCGGGCCAGCTTCATCTGGGGCACCAGACCTTTCACACGGTTTCTGAGTACTATTCGAGTAACCCGGTGGATGGCGACTGAGCCCGCGAAACCTATGAACGGGGACGCCACCCAGCTGACGGCTACATAACCTATGGTTGCCCATCGGACACCGTGTAGTCCCCATTTAGCCACGGCCAGTCCTATTATGGCTCCCACGGAGCTATGAGTAGTCGAGACCGGCCACCCCAGGTATGATGCCGCGGTCAGCCAGCTAGCCAACGAGAAGAGAACCACCAACCCCTCGGTATTCGTTAGGGCGCCTGTTATTATTCCTCCACCAAGCGTCGCCTCGACTCTTCGACCCATGAACAGAGCACCTAAAAGAGCTGTAACTCCACCTAGAGCCGCAGCTGTATTAAGGCTGAGCGCCCCGCTGCCAGCTAGGGGAGCCACAGTTTCATCGTTCGATCCTATGCTCCACGCCACGTAGAACGCTATAAACAAGCTGACGGCAACCCCGGCCTCCATGAGACGGAGTAAAGGTTGTGCAGTCTTAAGCTTCTCGATTGCGTCTCTATGTTTTTATCGCCTAGGACGAGTCTATCTTGATTAATATGGGTGGAAGGAAGTTCTATCAAGGCTACAAGGCGTTCAGCTATCTTGAGCCGGGGTTCGACTACAAGGAGTTCAGGCTCGCGGCGCATCCGCGGGTTGAGCCATACTATGTACCTCTGAGCAAAGGGGAGGAGGAGCGGTTCCATGCCCTAATGAAGAAGAGCGTGCTCGTCGATCTCCACGAGCATCCCATTCTGTGGCCTGAGGACATGACCGAGGTACCCGAGATGCACAAACTGGGGCGACAGTTCACGGCGTATGAGGCCCTGAGTAAGAGTCACCTTGACTGCGTTTTCGATAACATGATGGACGGGATGGCTTACGTGACGAGCTACAGCGGCTGGAAGTGGACTGACGTGGTTCACGACATCGGGATCAGGCTCAGCGACATAGCCCATCAAGGGATGGTGACGCACTGCAAGACCCTCAGAGACATAAGGGACGCCCATGAAGGCGGTAAAATCGCGCTGGTGTTGGCGCTTGAGTCGGCTTCCCCCATAGAGAATGAGCTGGACAGGATCGACGTCCTATACGGGCTTGGGGTGAGGAGTTTGGGTGTCTGCTACAGCGAGAGCAACATGCTGGGCGGAGGCATGGGTGAGAGCAACAAGGAACTGGGGCTCACCGACTTCGGCTACGACGCGGTCAAGCGGATGAACCGGCTGGGGATGCTCGTGGACGTGGGGCATACAACGGACAGGACGGCGCTGGAGACGATAGAGGCCAGCGACGCACCCATTTATAACAGCCACAGCGGTCCTGCGGCAATCGCTCAGGGCCACACCACCGGAGACGAGGTGCTCCACGCGCTGGCTGAGAGCGGCGGCCTAATAGGAGTAGGTGGCGCCGGCAGAGGGTTGCGCACAGAGAGGAACCCTGTGGGGAGCATCGAGAGCTACATGGAGTGCGTCGAGTACTGCATCGAGTTGATGGGCGTAGACCACGTGGGCTGCGGCCCAGACACGCTCTACGGAGCCCACCAGGAGCTATACGGCGTCTGGTTCCCTCTACGGATGGGGCACCACGAGAGACCTAGCTCTGAAGCCGAGAAGCCTTTCCCGGTGCCGGAGGGCGTGGTTGACCCTGGGTACGTCAAGGGGCTGGAGAACCCCGGCGAGTACGTGAACATCGCCCGATGGATGATCGTAAACGGATACAGCGACGAGGACATCCAGAAAATCGTAGGGCAAAACGCGCTTAGACTCCTCGGTGAGGTATGGGTCTAGCCCCTATACCAGAACAAAAGGTGATACGTTCAACAGACTTTCTCGAGGAAACCCCGTACGAGGCGCTCAAATTCATCTGGCACGTCCTGCGGTATCATGTGCCCCGTTTTCTTGACCTCAACTACTTCAAGTTCAGGCATGGTCTCCTCCATACGCTTCAAGGTCTCAGGGGTGACCAAGTCGCTCTGCTCGCCTCTCAGCAGAAGCGTCGGCGTCTCAATGCGCTCTACGTAGGGCCATAGGTCAGTGGCGAGGCCGCTGCGCACTCTGTCTCCACGGGGCTTGAGCTTGAGGTTCCCCGCCTCCTTCTTGAAAGCGTACCTCAGACGGTTATCGTAGTAGTAGCCGGTGAAGAGGGGATAACGCTCCCTCAGCCACTCAAGCGCCTCGGCCTCATCTTTAAAACTGTCGGGTGGCTCGGGGCGGCTGCTTCTCCCAGTAACCTCGAAGGGAGCTATGTCAACCAGCACGAGGCCCTTGAACTCTTCAGGGTGCTCGGCGGTCAACACCATGCCCATCATGCCTCCGACGCTGTGGCCTATCAAAACATTCGGCATGAACCCAAGCTGTGTGTAGCAAACCCTCATGACCTCGGCGTGGTCGGGGAGACTAATAGTCCGTCTAGGAGGGTCGCTGTCACCGTGATCGAGGATCGTGAGACTGAGGATCCTGTACCCATCCTCAAGGCTCGCGGCGAGCTTGTCCATGCTGTGCCCGTCCATCCCCATGCTGTGGATTAACAGAACCCTGGGACCCCCTTCGCCCCACGTGACGTAGTGAACCCTGTAGCCCTCACTCGACAGGAATCCTTCCTTCAATACAATCGAGAAATATTAGGATTAGACGTTAATAACCGACGTGGTTCCTCGAAAACCGTTTCACCCTTCCTTGCTGTAGTACACTTCCATAGCCCACTCTATCAGCCTATGAGCCTCCTCTACGTCCTCCCACTTGAGCACCTCGGTGGCCACCCCCTCGGCGCGCTTATAATTATCATAGAAATAGGTAAGCTCGTCCACTACGCTCCCAGGGAGATCCTCCAGGCTGTTGATGTGCCTGTAGAAAGGGTCCGTGGTGCTCACGGCCACCACCTTGTCGTCCATCTGTTCACCATCCAGCATCTTTATGTTCGCCACCGGCCGAGCCACGGTCACACAACCAGTAAACGTAGGCTCGTTAATCAACAACACTGCGTCCAACGGGTCCCCGTCGTCGTCCAGCGTCCTAGGAATAAACCCATAGTCACATGGATAATACGTGTAAAGGACCCTATTCAGCTTAAACACCCCCATCCTGGCGTCGTACTCGTACTTGTTCCTGCTGTTCCTCTGGATCTCCGTCACAATAAAAATGCTACCCGGTGGCTCAGGCCCCGACGGGAAGTCACGCCAGTAGTTCACCATATAAGCAAAAACGAGGCCCACGATTTAAGCCAATCCCCAAGATAAAACCCTTATCAACCATAACCCGCCAAGACCAACCGTGATCAAAGGAGAAAAGGTAGACCTTAAACCCTTCAGCCCAGAAGACCACGAGTTCCTCTACAAATGGAACAACGACCCCGAGTACACAGGCAAGTACGAGCCC
>Ga0180437_10009101_pt1 | contig 12376 bp, 18 predicted proteins | sample SS_ome_4_FD_132410 | JGI IMG/M metagenome (GOLD analysis project Ga0180437, IMG submission 132410) | Hypersaline lake sediment archaeal communities from the Salton Sea, California, USA - SS_3_D_1 metaG | ecosystem: Environmental > Aquatic > Non-marine Saline and Alkaline > Hypersaline >...
ACCTTCCTCAACAGGAGGCAGATTTATAGGAACTCTTCCCCCTTGTTGCAGTCTTACAGCAAGATCCTTAGGACCTTTGAAACCAGAACTCATATTTCCTATAGTATATTGATATCCTCCCATATCGGGAGGCATAGGAACAAAACTTCTCTGAGACGAACTAAGCTGCGAATACAACCAAAAACCAATACCACTTTCTCTATCTACCCCATAAAGAGAATCCAGGCCCCATAACGTACGAGCGTCTTCTCTGTCTAACATAATAACAAAATGTCTCCTTCCTCTGCCAGGTCTTTGCTCAACTCTCATAACCAAATCAAATTCCCTCTGTTTTTATTAATTATTGTTCTAGAATTCTTCCTTCAGCTTATCCAAAATTCCCATTTTCCTCAACTGATTAATCTGAGATCCCCTATACTTAAAGATAATATCTCCTTTATTATCATCATCCTCCCAAGGCACAATCAAAACAATATCATTAGGCCTCAACCACAACCTTCTTTTATACCTCCCGGGAACCCTACAATTTCTCGTCTTGCCATCAGTAGCTCTAACCTCCATCCTATTTCCGCCATATCTCTGGACTATAATTCCTATCAGTTCTCTATCACGAGGCATCCTGACTCTAACAGGAGCCTCTTGCTCTGCCTCCGGTTCTTCCTTTCCTTCTTCCTTCACTTCTTCAAAATCCCCATAAACTTTTTCTTCCATAAAACTAACTTTCAAACACCATATTTAAATATTGACTTCTTCTTATTTGTCTATGATAAGGCTGCAATTTTCGGGAGAAAGAATATACTCAACATCTCCAGACGCTTTTTCACTCTATGAAAAATCTCATCTTGGAGAAAAAAAGAAAGGCAAAATCGAATATTATCTAGTAGAAGCGCTCTACCTTGTCACAGAAAAAAAAGCAATCATCTTCTCAGGCAAAAAAGAAATATCCGAAGAATCTCTACTCAAAAAACTAAGAAGAACAGACAAAGACATAGAAACAAAATTCGCCGCGTTCAGAGACTTAAGAAAGCGCGGCTATATAGTCAAGACCGCTTTAAAATTCGGAGCCGAATTCAGAGTATACGATAAAGGAATCAAACCGGGAGAAAAACACGCACGCTGGATACTCTACACAGTAAAAGAAAATAAAACATTGAAATGGCATGATTTTGCCGCAAAAAACAGAGTAGCACACTCAACAAAGAAAAACCTCCTCATAGCAATAATAGACGAAGAAGGAGACGTCAGTTACTACGAGGTTGCCTGGCTGCGTCCCTAGACATATGATTACATTCGAACACAAATATTTATATTAGAGTCACTTATTTTAATACCATGCCCGACCTGCAAAAACTCAACTACAATAAAGAGCGCATATTAAACACCATAAAAATCAAAGGACCAAGTCTTCCCGTCAAAATATCAAAAGCTATAGAACTGAGTCCCTTATTTACTTCCGCTCTTCTTTCAGAGCTTTACGCCGAAAAAAGACTAAAAATAAGCAACATGAAAGTAGGAAGCTCTCCCCTTTATTACGCAGAAGGACAAGAGCACCTTCTTGAAAATTTCATCCAGCACTTAAATAGAAGAGAGCAAGAAGCTCTTTCATTATTAAAATCAAAAAAAATTCTCTCAGACGAAGAACAACAGCCAGTCATAAGGGTGGCGCTCAGGGCAATAAAAGATTTCGCAATACCGATAAGAGTTCGTGTCAATGAAAAAGTCAAAATATTTTGGAAATACCTCACCCTCCCTGACCAAGAAATAAGGCCAGAGATACAAAAAATCCTGAACCCCGACGCAACAAATCAGGCTCCAAAAACCCAACCAAAACCCGAAAAGCCAAAACCAATTCCCCAAACAAAAAAACCAGAACTTAAACCTTCTCTTCAGCCAATCCTAACAATAGAAAAGCCAAAACCCCTGCCAACAAGAAAAAAATCTCAACCAAAAGAAGAACAAATCGAAACTCCAAAACAAACTCAACCAGCCCAGCCAGCACAAATTAAAAAGAAAAAACAAGTCCAGCATGAATTTCCAAAGAACATAAAAGAATATCTCGCTGCCCAAGACATCGAGCTCCTTGAATCATTGTCAGAAAAAAAGAAAGAATTTATCTCAAAAATCAGGATAGACACATTATTTGGAAAGCAGGAATACTTCCTGATGGCAAAAGACAAAAAGAAAATCAACGAAAACGACCTCACACTTGCACTCCAAAAAGCACAAGCAGAAAAAATGCCCGCTCTTCTGCTTTCAAAAGGAGAACCGGACAAAAAAGCAAAAGCCTATATCAAAGAATGGCAAAATCTAATCAAATTTGAAAAGCTAAAGTTTTAAACCCGCAAACGCCTCAATTAATTCCGCCCATATTCCAAAAGCAGAAATAAGAATCCCTCTATGCATCAAATTATCACAGTTATGTGTCCTATATGCTGCCTCTCTTTCTTGATTCACAATAGCAGGATCATTCCTATTTCTACTCAAATATAACGCAGCAGATCCCCTGCCCAAATCAAAGCCCCATAGCCACGGTTCCTCTCCCCCACATAAATTATATCTGACACCTCCTCTCTCTCCTAATCCTACATCTCTCATAAACTCTTTCATTCTTCCATCAAATACTCTCTGGAAACGTGATCTCTCTTCACTAATCCTCTTATACCTCTCAGCAAGTTGGTCCACAGGCCCTCTTGCCACAACAATACCAAACTCTTTGCTCTTTAATGTTCTTCCAACATCCATATCGACAAGACTATGCCAAAATCTTCCTCTGCCTGTCATCACCCTACCTCAATTAAATAGTTTATAACAATTATGGCATCAAATCGCAACCTTTAAATAACTCTTTTTCAGAACCTAAATTATGGGAAGAATAAAATCTTTGATGATTAAAAAAACAGCAAGACAATTGCTTGCTCAGGAAAAACATCCTTTTAGTGAAGACTTTGAAAAAAACAAGAAACTTTTGGCAGACACAATGCCAAGCAAGCCGATAAGAAACAGAGTAGCAGGATACATCTCAAGGTTAATCAAGCTAAAGCAAACTGAAAAATAAAAATGACACTTGATTTAAAAGACAGCATAGACAAAGAAACTACTGTACAGAAAGAAAAAGTTAAAGAAACTCCAAAACAAGAACCCAAAAAAAATAATTCTGTAGCAGATAACATCGTGTTCGTTGGGAGCAAACCAATCTCAAACTACGTAAAAAGTGTTATCTTCCAGTTCAAAAAGAAAAACAGCAATTCAGTAACAATAAAATCAAGAGGTAAATTCATCTCAAAAGCCGTCGACGTAGCGGAAATAGCAAGAAGAAAATATCTTCAAAACGATGGAATCAGAGCAACAGATATAAAGATAGAAAGCGAAACATTCCAAAAAGATGATAAAACAATCAACGTATCCACAATAGAAATAACTCTTTCAAAATAACTACTTTCTTTTTCTTCCCAGCTTGTCTATCTTCCCCTCAAGTCTCTTAACATCCTCCCTCAACTTAACAATCTCTTTCTTCTTCCTTCCAAGTATAACTAAATAAACCACCTCAAAAACAATCCATAAAACAATAATCAACCCAATTGCCTGCAGCCATTTCCCAATCTTACCCATCTGAATAGCAACATCTTCTATAAACAAAGTACTTTCATTCACAGCAAAATCTCCAATAGCCATAAAAAAATAAACTAACTACGCCTTATAAACTCTACTAAACATTACCAGCCTGTCCTAAAAGTACTATAACTCCCGCTCCTTCCACGCCCCGGCTTAGAATGTTTCCTTCTTCTCTCTCTAATTCCCATAGTTGTCAGCATAGAATGCATACTAATCCCTGTATACTCTCTTGGTTCTGCCCTGCCCTCACAGACTCTAATCGCTCTCACAATAATATCATAACTAGGCGAATTCGGAGAACAAACCTTCTTCTGCCCACTCAACTGTTTCAAAATATCTTCCGAAGGAAACACAAGCCCTCCAACAACTCTCTCAGCAAGGGTATTCTTCATTTTTCTGCCAAGCCTATACTCCTTCTCATAAAAAACCTACCAAAAAACCCTTTATTAAGATTTAGATTATCCAAAATAACTAATCAACAAGCTTAAAAACCGTTTTCTATTTTTATCTCCGGCTCTGTAGCTCAGTGGTAGAGCACTGCTCTCATGAGGCAGGGGTCGAGAGTTCAATTCTCTCCAGAGCCATTCTATCTCAACAATCTTTAAATATCCCCATATTTAAGCAAAAATATGCCTGAACTAACAATTGACGAAGCATTAAAAACAAAAAGAAGACCATTAATCTTTGCTGCCATACTTAATTTAATAGGACAAGGGGGGCAATTTTGCTTAACTGAAAATAGAAAATATCTTGAAGGAACACTATGTCAGAACCAAGACTTCGTTACTGCTGCAAGAAACGCGCATGAAAGAGAAGTAAGAATAAGAATTATCACAGGGCCATCAATCTCCCCCACAACAGAAAATCAGTATCTTTTTTCTCATCTTAAAAGAGCCTACGCTTTCGGAGGAGCAAACCATGTAGCAAGATATTTTATGGCTAGCGGGACAACAGTTGATGGAAAACCAATAACAAGAGAGCAAGCTTATGAGACCGCAAAAAGTTTTGAAAGAGAAGTCTTAGGAAGAAAAAGATATTTAATAAGATTAGGTGGTATCGTCGGGAGAATATTAGGCAGGGTAGAAAGAATCAAAATACGATAGATTAGGCCTTATAAAAAAACCTTATCCCATCACCCTCTTTTCTAGGAATCACATGGATATGAGCATGCATCACTAACTGTCCCGCGACTTCAAGATTATTCATTATTACATTAAACCCGTCTCCTAATTTCTCATCAAGCAAATCCCCCGCAACCTTCTTCGTAAATTTCAACATCTCCTCACCTAACTTATTTGGAATATCCAGCAAAGTCACAAAATGCTTCTTTGGAATAACAAGCGTATGTCCTTCACTAACAGGATTCAAATCTCTAACAGCAAAAAAATTGTTACTCTCCGCAACTTTCTCACTCTTCACTTCCCCGCGAGCAATCTTACAAAAAATACATTCTGCCATTTTACTTTCTTTTATCAAACAAGCTCTTGTAGAAACTATCTTTCAACAGCTCTCTATTTACTTCTTCTTTCCTAAGACCAAATAACTTCTTAAAGAAAGATCTTTTTCGCGGAGTATCTGTCAAAGCAGCCCCCAAACCTTCTATCTCTTTAGCGAACTTGCATTTCCTATCGTAGATACAAATAGGTATTCCAGTAAACAAGGCTCTAACTCCAACATGGTCATCCGGAATTCTCGCCACAACAGGAATCTCACAGGCCTCTTCTATTTCTTTCAACGTTAATTCATATTTAGGGTCTCTTATCTTATTTATAATAATCCCAGAAATCGGCTTTCCTCTCTGCTTTGCCAATCTCGCTGCCCTCAAAGAACAAAACAAGGTAGGATAGTCAGGAGTCGAAACAACAAACAAATTGTCAGAAGCAAGCATAGTTGACAATATCTCCTCGTTCAAGCTCGGGCTTGAATCAACAATCACAAAATCATAGTTATCTTTTATCTTAGCAATCTTATCCTTCAGCTTAAGAAAATTCAACTTCCTCTTGCAGACATAACTCCCAGGAATAACATCAACACCATATCTTGTATGTATCGCGCTTTTTATTCTAGCCTTGTTGGCTAAAACATCGTGAACAGTTTTCACCGGCTCGATAATATCCATGTGGAATCCCAAATTAGGAGCAGAATAGTTTGCGTCCACCAGCAAAACCTTTTTCCCAAAATGATTCACTAAATTAGAAGCAAGAGACGCCGCGATAGTTGTCTTTCCCACGCCCCCTTTTATGGATATCACCCCAATTGTTTTCACCATCTTAAAAATAATCTCCCTTCATTTAAAAACTCTTTCATCGACAAAAACTTTATTACTTTCTCATATTTCAGAAGATTATGAAAGAAGAACTAATCTCGAAGGGCTTTATTCCCTTAGATAAATCATGGATAATCAGAATGGGCGTTCTTGACATGATAAACAATAATAAAGAAACACTAGAATTCCTAAATAAACAAAAAAACCTGGGTTCTGACCTTCTTACTCTTAGAAACATTCTTAGAAAGAAGAATCAAGAAATCGACGTTGGAGAATCAGGTACATTATACAGATTCCTCCAATTTGCCTCCTGGAAACTAGGCCTAAATCACAGATTTGTCAAACACGGCACTTTAAAACACAGAAACATCACAGATGACCCTAAAATAATAAACTTATCACAAAAAGAACTTTTAAAACTAGACAGTGGAACATCACAATGGGCAAGCGCCTCTGTTCTCATGGGAGATAAAGAAAGAATAGAAAATCCTCCCACAAAGTTGGCCCTCTCATACGAAGCATTCGACCACTGGCACTTTCAAAGAAAACAAAACCTCCTATGGAAACCAAAATATGACAAAACAATCTTGAAACAAGCTCTTTCTTTCATTGAACTTTTAAAAACAAACTTAACTTCGTTCGTTCCAGAACACTCAGAGGACTATTGCTTCGCTCGTGCTTTCAATCTTATTTCAAAAAACGAAGGACAAAATAAATTTCCAAGCATAGCTGGACACGAATCAAATCGCCTAAAAGAAATGGAAACCTGCTTACAACAAGCATCCGCTGGAAAAGAGATAGAATCAAAAGATCATCGTGTCATTCAAGCTTTAGCAATGCTCCATCAAACCAAAAACCTCCAAATAAAATTCAAATATCCCAAATCAGTAAACAAAAGCTGGCCCCAATTCTGGGATTTTTTAGAATGGACCTGCCGGGAATCGAACCCGGATCCCTCGACTGCCAGCCGAATATAATGACCATTATACTACAAGCCCAACTATCTTCTCAGATAATTGAACATTAAAAAAACTATCGTTAATAAAACACTAATTACTATAGAACTCCCAAAAGGAAAATAAAACTTGAAACTCTTCCCTTCATAAGAAAAATCTCCAGGCAATTTTCCAAAACCCAAATATTTCCCTCCAACACTCCAGACAACTCCAAATAAAACTAATAAAATTCCAATAAAGATAATCACACTGCCAATGTTTTCCATCTTACTCCATTAATAACATCAAACACATAACACCAATTCCTAAAATAAACGCAGCCAATATCAACAAAGATTTCCACGGCTTGATCTCTTTTTGTAGCTCTGGTATCAAATCACTTCCAGCAATATAAATAAACCCTCCTGCAGCAAAAGGAACAAGAATAAACTCTATTCCTTCAATCATACCGCTCAAAACCAAACCAACAACAGTTCCAAGTATCGCAGTTAGAGCTGATAAGAAATTAACAAACAACGCTTTTGCTCTCGAAAATCCTCCATAAACCAAAACCCCAAAGTCTCCTATCTCCTGAGGAATTTCATGCAATATAACTGCAATCGTAGTAGTTATGCCTATAGGCACACTAACAACATAACTGGCAGCAATAACCAAACCATCAATAAAATTATGCACGCCATCCCCAATCAAATTCATATAAGCAAGCGAATGCACCTTCTTATTTTTTATAAATATATGAGAATGCCTCCAGCAAATTATTTTTTCCAAAATAAAAAACACACCAATCCCTAACAAAACATATAATGAAATACTAAAAGAAAAGCCAACCCTCTCCACAACTTCGGGAAGCAAATGGATAAACGCCCCGGCAAACAAAGCACCAGCAGCAAAACTGACAAAATAAATCAAAATCCTCCTAAGATTTTTAACACTCAAAGCAAGAGTTAATATCCCAACAAAAGCAATCAAACTAACAATAAATACACTGACCAAACTATTAATCCAAACCCCCATCATTCCATGATACCTCTATAATTTATCGACTTAATAACAATGAAATACACCAAAGCGCCTATCCACCCCAAAAGAATAATAACTAATATCCAAACAATTTTCTCAGCACCATTCCTAAACCTTCTCTTCGCACAATCGACTATCATCCAAATCCAAAATATAAGAAGCAATATTCCAAGCAAAATAGCCGATGCTGTAGCAAAACCAACAATTGGATTTGGCCAAAAATCAAAAAAGCCCATTAAACTGTCTCTCCTGCTTCTTCAAAAGCAAGCTCCCCGTCTATAATATCTTTCAAAATATCTCTCAAATCCTTTAAACCAACTCTTATCTGTTTCTCGCTGTCCCTGTCCCTTATTGTAACATCATTATTCTTTAAAGAATCATAATCTATCGTAACAGCAAAGGGTGTTCCGGATATTGCGCTTCTGAGATATCTCCTCCCTATGCTTCCCGAATCATCATAATCAACAACAAAATCTCTGTCAAGAGCAACAGAAACTTCTTTGGCCAGTTCAACAAGCTCGGGTTTTTTCATCAAAGGAAAAACAGAAACATCAACAGGAGCCATATGATATGGAACAGAAAACATCGTCTTGCCTTCCTTGGCCGCTTTTTTCTCATAAAACAGATCCAATAAAGCATACACGGGCCTGTCAGTACCAAAAGCTATCTCCAAAACATGAGGGACAAACTTGCTTCCATCTTCTCTTTTTGCTTCAAGTTTAACTTTTGAAAACTTTGAATGCTGGCTTAAATCATAATCCGTTCTGTCGTGAACGCCACAGACTTCTGTCCAGCCATAATTATTCAATTTTATTTCAACATCCCACGCATCTTCAGCATAAAACGCCTTCTCGTCAGGATGATGTTGTCTCAATCTTATTCTCTCCAAAGGAATCCCAAAATTAACAAACTGCATATACGCCACCCATATACACCATCCATAAGCCTGGCTTTTTATGTGGCCTTTTTTCAAAGCCTCAGCAATGCTTATACTTTTTACTTCTTTATTCTTCTCCTGACTTTTATAATCCCAAAAAGGCAATTTCTCCTTCTTAACATCCTTAAACAACTCCCATTTATTCTTTGTCTTTGGATCGACAAATATTTGCCCTTCTGCCTGTGTGAATTCTCTTCCCCTCAAAACATGCTGTCTTGGTGAAATCTCATTCCTATACGCTTTTCCTATTTGAAAAACACCAAAAGGCAGCTTTCTTCTAAAGTAACTGTAAGCTCTCAAAAAAGGAAGATAAGTGACTGTTGCTGTTTCTGGCCTCAAAGAAGCATCTTTTCCTGCAACCTTGGTCTTCATCATCAAGCTCTGTTCTTGAATATCATTTTCTAAAGTCCCCTTGCAGCTAGGACATTTAATATTCTTTTCTCTTATGAAATCCAAAATCTTTGTGTTGGAAAAAGAATCAGCAGGAACATCGTACTTCTCTTCAATAAGCTTATCCACTCTGAAAGTCGCCTTGCATTTAGAGCAGGCAATAACCCTATCCTGAAAAGTCTCTAAATGCCCAGAAGCTTTCCAAACAACATCAGGTAATACAGTAGGTCCTTCAAGCTCCCTAAATCCTCTTGCATAAAAAACTCTTCTTACAGAATCCTCAACCTTTCTCTTCAATAACTTCCCTAACGGGCCATATGTGTAAAAACCAGCAAGACCTCCATAGATTTCGGGACTAGGCCCCCAAATAAAACCAGCCTCCTGTATAAAACTCAAAAACTCTTTTTCCTTATCATTATTAACCTTAGCCATAATTCATAATTCAAAATCAAATATTTAAATTATTCTAAAAATAAAAAAACAAAAAGGCACTAATTAATATCCTTTTTTAGCGCCTTCTTTAACAGCCTTTTCGGCGTTTTCTTTTGACATCATAGCAGCCATCTTAACGCCGCAATCAGGGCACTTTCCTTTTGCCATGAAACCGCCTCTTGCAGTCTTCACTATCTCAGGATCCTTCATCTCCTGGCCCTTTTTCTTGCATTTCACGCAATAAGCCTTTACCATGTTAAACCTCCTTGTTTATAAAAGAACAATAAGACTCTGCTTTATAAAACCATCGAAACCCCTATCCCAACCATAAAAGCAAGCTAAGCAAGCGCACGCCCGGATTCGAACCGGGGAAAAGTCGGGCTGCAACCGACTGCAGTAACCACTGTGCCACGTGCGCATATGGCCCTGACAGGATTTGAACCTGCGACCTAAAGATTACTTTCGTGACGTAAGTCTCGGAAGTCCCGGGAAGCAAAGCTTCACGATAGAAGTCTTTCGCTCTATCCAGACTGAGCTACAGGGCCACAATCTTAAAACTCTTGCCACATTTTTAAAGGTTATCTTTACAAAATCAAACACAAATTAAGAACAATCACTTGCTATATTTCTTCATAATGCCCCAAACAATTAAAAGTACTAATATCACCGCCCCAAGAAAAACGATAGTAACAGGCCACGAACATCCTCCATCCTCCAAAGAAAGAACAGCGTGAGTGCTGGTATAACCAAACCTCAAAAGCCAAAGACTAGCTAACAAAAAGGCCGTTATGATTGCAAATGTCAACTCTCTCTTTATTACTTCATCCATATTAGGTACAGAACAATAAAGAATTTTTTCAGTTTTAAAGTTTTTCACCATAAAAAAGTGATAACTACCTTATCCTCTATCACACGCCCTATACTCAACATCCTATTAAGCTATTACACAAATAGTAAGTATTTTGCCTCTAATGTAAACATTTATAAGTATAGATACACACATAATAGGTAAGATGAAGGCCTTTCATTTAGATAGCACAAGCATCGTTTCAGTACTAAAAAGAAAAATTGAATTCTGCGAAAAACAAAAAGAAAAAATCTATTCCTATCTGCAAAAACTCAAAGACAAATACCTTGAAAAAGAAATATCCTACGCTGAATTCGAAGACATAAGAAAAACCCAAAAGTTCGACGGTAAAACAGCAGAAGAATGGCTCTCCTTCTACGAAAACAAAATTGATTCATATAAAAAACAAATCAAAGAACAAGAGTCTTTCAAAAGAAAAAAAAGCTCCATCATTGTCTCGTTGACACTTATCATAATATTCCTTTTAGCATTCATATTAGTAAAAACAACTCCAACAATAATTGGCCTTATAACTCAAGAAAACGCATACACCCAAGACCTCAATCTCATCCTAACTGAAACAACTGAATATCAATGGAATTTATCACACCCAGGCGAGCTTGAATCCTTAAAAATTTCAGGAATAATCAATGGAGAAGGAGAAGTTAAGATCTATCTCGAAGACCTTCTCATTTTAGACAGCAGCAACATAGAATCAAGAACAATATCTTCCACGACCCAAACATCCTTCAACCAAACCAGCCCTCCTTCTTTCTCCATAACAGGTATGCTCTCAGCCATAACAGGCCTCGTCTCTGAAGAAGATGAAGAAACCGCCGCCGAACCAGAATCAGAGCTTGAGCCAGAACCTGAACCGGCCGAAGAAGAAACTCAATTAGAAACTCCATCTGAAACAACAGAAACTAGCCAAGAAGAACAAATCACAGAACAAACAACCGAAGAAATCCCTGTTGAAGAAGAAACAACAGAAGCCAGCCAAGAAGAACAAACATCAAATTCAACTCAAGTCGAAAGGCCTTCACTTGAAGATGAAACCGTTGAGAACGAAGGGATTCTGAACGAAACAACAGAGTCCCCTGCCTCAACAAACAAAACAGAAACACCTGAAGAAGAAAAAGACAAAAAAGAAAAAACACCAAAAGAGAAAAAAGAAGACAAAGAACCCAAAAACAAAACAATAATCAAAAGATTCTCTGACGTCTGCGAGGATACCTGCGACCTCTCTGGACTAAATCTCAGCAAATCAAACTACACGTTAAGAGTAGAAATCACAAACGCAGAGCTTCAGCTTGACTCCATAACCTACGAGCTCAAGCCAGAACCAGAGCCAGAACCCGAAGAAGAAATCCCTGAAGAACAAATAGAAAACATCACAGAAGAAACCCAAAACATAACTCTTGAAGAAACAAACATAACAACAGAATCAGAAACAAACATAACTTTTACTCCTACCAACCTTACAATCTCTAACGTCACGAACATCACAGTTAACCCAAAAATAAAAAACGCAAAAGGGGATACAATAAAAGCAAAAATAAAGTTCACAAACAAAGAAACAGATGAAATAAAATTTGACAAAGAAGTGGGGAACACAGTAACAATTTTCAGCATCTTCACCGTTGAAGAAGACGAAAAGGAAGAAATAGAGACAGGAGAATACGAAGTAGACATAGACTTAGAAGAAACCCCTATTAAAAAAATTGAAATGAAAGATCTTGAAGCTAAATCAAACATTTCTGAATTCATAAGAGTTGACGACGCCCCAGAAACAGGCGACTTCAAGGAAGTCTACGCTATAGATCCAACCTCATTAAACTTCACAGAAGCAATAATAACAGTAACAGCAAAAGGTTCTACCCTATATAAATGTAAAGATTGGAACTTCACAGAACAAA
>Ga0180437_10009102_pt1 | contig 12376 bp, 7 predicted proteins | sample SS_ome_4_FD_132410 | JGI IMG/M metagenome (GOLD analysis project Ga0180437, IMG submission 132410) | Hypersaline lake sediment archaeal communities from the Salton Sea, California, USA - SS_3_D_1 metaG | ecosystem: Environmental > Aquatic > Non-marine Saline and Alkaline > Hypersaline > Sediment...
AGTATAATTACCCTCAGGAGTATAATCTTCTACAGAATAGATGAGTTCAAAATATCCTGTAGAATCTAATTGGAGAGAACCACTCTCTCTTATAAGATAATTTACAGGATTTGATCCTTGATATAAATAAACATTAATCCTCGCAAATTTTACTGGATTCATATTATTAAAATCTCTAACATAACCATTTAGATTGAATGTGTAAGGAGAGTTATCTGTTCTATATATAGAATCAGGTTGAGGACCGCTAGTGAGATCAATTATTATTGGAGAATCTAAGATAAAATAAGAGTGATTATAATATGAACCCCAATTAGCATAAATAAGGTGAGGTCCTGCTGTAGTGGAACTATTAGTTTCATATAAAATCTGGGCAAAACCATTAATGGTTTGTGCACTTCCAATTGAGATTCCTTGAGTTATATCAAAAAAATATATTAATTCACCATCTCCTATTGGATCTGGCCCCCAACGAAGAGATACTGATAGGTTTAGATCCCCGTTTCTTGAAATAATGGGTTGCTCAAATTGAGTAGTAGTAGTACCATTAATCCAAAAATTAAATAATAATGTTGATGGTGTGGTAACTCTTAGTTGATGAACAAAAGATTCTGAACAATTTAAATTGGGTAAATTAAAAAATTGTGGATAAGGTCCAACCCAATTGAAATCGATAGTGCCATTGAAGTCCATCCGCAATGTATAATTTCCAGTAGGAATATCAGAGTCAACTTCAAAATATTCATCAAAGTTTCCATTAAAGTCTGTCCAAATGTTCTCAGATGGTAAAATATCATACCAATAATCTAAGCCCCCTCTAAAAAGTTTCAAAGTAAGCATTGATAATCTTAAAGGTTGCCCATTTGTTCGGTCAGTTATATTACCAGCAATATGAAACAAGGTATTTGTTGCCCCTGCAACAGTTCGGTTAACTTCGCGGGGAGCTGGGCCAAAATAAATATTAATTTCAGGTTTTTCGTTTAAGATGAAGTATGAATAATTTTCTAATGATTTGAGTTTTGCATAAACGAGATTTGGACCTGCGATATTATTGAAGCCTAATGAATAATCAAAAGTCGCAATTCCATTGATATTGGTCGTATTTGATCCTATCATCATTCCCTGGGTATAATCATGGAATTCGATGTTTTGGTTTGGAATTGGACTATTAGTTTCATTTAAAACTAATGCAGTTAATCTTAACGTAGAAGATCTATATACAATAGGATAATTAGGTACATCTGAGGGGACCCCATTAATATAAAACAATAATTTTTTGATTGGAACTCGAGAAACATTAAAATCCAGTAAATTACTTGAATCATTCATATTTCCAAATGGATACGGACTACCACTCCAGGTATTATTCATATCAGCCCGAAAATCGTAAAATCCATTTGGAACTGAAGAATCAATATTCAGATTTATATTAAATTCTCCAAAATCATCAGAATCAACATATGGTAATTCAACAAATGGATTTAGACTTGGGCGAATATTAGTTCCTTTTTCTAAGAGTAATAGTTCAATAGTTGCGTATCTCACGCGTTTATTATTTATAGGATCCAATACATAACCTTGGACGAACGTATTTGTATAAATCGGCAATGTTACATTTGCTGGATTTATGCTTGTTAAGGTTACTTCAATATCACCATGGACCATATAATATATTACATCTGAAGCCCCCCCATAATAGGCAGCTATCAGATGTGGACCAACAATTTGAGTATCATCAATATTGATGAATATAGAGGCATTTCCATTTATATCTGTTGATGCTTGTCCAATATATTGATTGTAATATTCGTCATAAAAATAGACTATCCTTCCTACAACAGGATTATTGTTAAGTTCAAGATGTGCAGTTACTTCAGCAACGGCTCCCCTATTTCCAGCAGTAAAATTTGAAAAGAGAGAAAGCGTATAATTGCTAGGAAGAGGGAAAACGTCCATTTGAATCCATCTACCATTACCTAAGTTATCAAATGGAATATATACTTCTGCCCAGTTATATAAATTTCTGTATTTAATTGAAAAATAATGTTGTTCATTAACAAGGTCATATTCTTTAGTAATGTTAAATGAATTAAATCCATTAACAAATCTACTTACCACTCCAAAGGAACGTGTAAAGGCACAAAACGCAGAAGCAAAATCCGCTGGCATTCCTCTCCCAGTTTCACAAAACCAATCCACTGCATCTCTCCCAGATGGAGCAGGATTATAATCTAAAGTAAAACGAGATTGTAAATAATTTTTAATTTTGCTTGCTACTTGAAAGGCATTATCAGAATCAGAAATAGTTTGATTAAGGATATTATAATGAGTATTAAAATTAGGATTGTTGATTTTGTATACATTTATTGAAGGAGGTAATTTCAAATAAAAATTTCGTAATTCTGATGAAGTATCACTTGCTACAGTAGCACTTATATTTATTTCATGATCAGTTGGTAAATCCAATCCAAACATTTTATAAGTTAAATTCACAGGATCTGCTGTAGTAAAATAAGGATCAAGAGTAGTACAATTAAAATCATCTTTGTAAAGATTTGTTAGATCCAAATCTATGAGTGTATTCTCAGTCATATTATTCGTAGCGTTTAGACTATTTTCCATTATAAAAGGTATAGGAAAGAGATTTGGAATAACCATTGAATTTTTCCCAGCAGATGGAGTAAGAGGCATCTGTACTTTTAAAATATCTTCAAAAGGAGGATTTTCGTAATAATCAGTATAATTATAAAAAGGATATGGTTGTTTTCCGGCTGTAGATTGCCAACCACTCCCATTATAGATATCAAAACACTCATATTTCCATAAGGAATCATAAAAATCAGCTAGATTAAAATCAAAATTTTCATTATTATAGATTCTAAAAACTTCTACATTTGATGCGGCAAGACCTAAAGTAGCAGCAGCATAATCACCTAAATCCATATCATCGATGTCACCATCAAACATGTCCTCAATTGCATCAAGGGCGTCCTCGATCTGATCTGGATTTAAAGTGAGATTATCAAATAAGTCTTGAAGATCTGAAATATTTATTGTTAAGGGTATATCAATCAATTCAACATCTTCCCATTCTGCTTCCGATAATTGATCACTAGAATATAATCTTTGACTTCCCCATAATAAACTAAACAATACGCTTGAGAAAGCAAATAAAGAGATCAACAGTGCAACTAGTAATATTGTTTTTATTACTCGTTTTTTGTCGATACTAGAAACTAGTAAATCTTCACGGAATTCAGACATAAAAAATCATAAGTTCCCTTAACATGATCGTTTCTAAATTTGCAATATTAATTAAAATTATACTATATATAATTTTCCTTATATTTTAGAAAGAGATTAAATATTCATAATCATATTGCTTAACTCATCTAATGACCAATTATCATTATTTATAAAGACACAATAAAAAAGGGGAAAAATAAAAATTTTTAAAATTCGAAACCACATTTTGTGCAAATATTTTTCTTAGCATATTGAGGTTTAGGGATATAACTGATAATTTTCGTCTTATCTTCAACCTCTTTTATCGCAAATCCATTTGCTCCACAATTTGGACAAACTCTTCTTCCTGATGATAATCCACCTCCTAATTCTGAGCTTGGTGTAGAAGCTGCAGTTGGAGACGTTCCCATGGGTGAACTGCTTCCAAAAGAGGATGAAGGTGTTTGGGATGTGATTCCTTGAGCTAAACTTGAGGGCATGACTGCTTTAGGTTCCTTCAGTTCTTGAATACGTTTTTCTTTATAAACCAACTCTTCTTGTAATTTATTTACTTGGGATTGTAACGGACCAATTTGTTGTTGTAAATTCATATTTTCTTGCTGAACCATTTGAAGTTGATTTTGTAGTTGAGGAATGGTAGATTCAAGTTGGGCTTTTTCATTATTCAGCTGAGTTATTTGTGCTTGATAGCTCTCCATTGTTGATTGAAGATTACCCAGTTGGGATGATAATTGTTTAATTTGATTATCTTTTTCCACTAATTGAGAATTTAAATTTGCATATTGTGAATTAACTTCATTAAGTTTGGATTGTAATTGTTGAATCGTCATATCTTTTTCTTGTGTTTGCATCATCATTGAATCATATTCAGATTGCGATGGTCCGGTTGGTTCAGGCTGATAGGTAGGAGTTGGAGGAGAGGAAGGATAACTGGGAGCTGGAGGAGGTGTACTTGGAGGCGGCATAGAAGGAGGCGTTCCTGAAGGAGGAGGCATAGAAGGAGGCTTCATAGGAGGAGGTCTTGGTCTTCCATATTCATCCTCATCATCCCTTTCATATTCATCCGACATTTTGATCTACTTTTTTTAATTATTTATTTTTTATATTTTCTGTAACTTAAATGGGGGACTAAGTTTATAAATTAATGCACTAATGATAAACAATATCGATTAAATAGACTTTTATTTAAAGCAATTCCAAAAAGGATTCAGATTCTCTTTCAATTTGGGTATAAGATTGTTATTGATATAATTTAGAATGTCATGATCTGACTTTCGAGAATTTTCCGTAATAAGATTTTTTTCATTATTATTTAATATTTGTAAGCAATTATAAACAGCATTAGCTTGTTTATCAACCTCATAGCCTCCCTCTAAGGTTATTTGAATACGGCCTTTCGCAAATTGATCTGCAATAGTTTTTATTTTGCTTAAATAAGTAGCGGGAGCTTGGAATGTCCAACCCATATTTGTAAGTCTATCAGTCCAATGCGTATCGAATCCAGCAGAAATTAGAATAAACTCTGGTTTAAATTCATTGCATATAGGTTGAATTATCTCATCAAAAAAGATCAATATAATATCATCTGCAGCTCTTGGAGGCATCGGAAAATTTATTATTTTGCCCTCTCCTTTACCAGAGCCAATATCATTAATAAACCCACTTCCAGGATAAAGAGTCCTCCCATCTTGGTGTGAATTGAATATTACCACTTCTCCATGTTCAGAACCATTGTAAAATATATCTTGTGTCCCATTTCCATGATGACAATCCCAGTCAATTATTGCAACTCTCTTAAGGTTTTTTTCTCTGAATAAATATTCAGTAGCAATTGCTATATTATTAAAGATACAAAAACCCGAACATTTATATGCATTTGAATGGTGACCAGGAGGTCTTACCGCAGCAAACACGTTTTTAACGCTCCCAGCTAAAATCTCATCGATACCTTTTAAATTTCCTCCCACACTATATAATGAGGCTTCATAGGTTTTTGCTGAAACAGCAGTATCCATATCGAGTTGTTGGATATGACCTGTAGCTCTAGCTAAATCGCTAACTTCTTTAACTTCTTTTATTAGACTCTCCTCATGGACATATTTTATTTGATCTATTGTCGCTTTTTTCGGTTTGATTAATTTAAATTCAGGATTTTGAAACAAATTCTTTTTATTCAATAGATCCATAATAGCAATAAGTCTCTCATGACTTTCAACATGTGTTCCAATTCTATGTTGAAGATAAATATCATCATATACTACTCCAGTTGTCATATCTCTAACCTTCTTAATTATTAATTATTGATGATTCGTTATTTTAGGAATTAATTAATATGAAATTTATATATTTCTATTAGATAGTTTAAAGAAAAAGAATATTTGATTTTCGAATGAGATAATTTTGTTAAATTTTACTAGTTTTTCACAATTAGCTTAACAAATTCTCTTTTTTGAGGGTCTAAATACCTCTCAAAAGTCTGTTGTAGATTTTTGATGGATACGACCTCTGAAATATATTGATCTGCATTTATTTTTCCTTGAGCAAATAAATCAATTGATGCTAAGATATCATCTCGATCATGTCCTAAACATCCTCGCAAATTTATTTCTTTTGAATTCAACATGAACAATGGAAAGGTGATACTTCCTTTATGAATTCCTTCTAATAGAATACTACCCCCCTTTTGGATGAAATTAATTGCATTAGAGATTGTTTGTTCATTTCCAACACAATCAAAGATAAAAGTAGGTGCTCCAAGTTTTTTAATAACTTTTTTTACTTTTGCTCTACTCGTACCAACGGAATCAGTAGCTCCCAGTTCAATAGCTTTTTTCCTTAAATACTCATTAGGTTCAACAACTACTACATACTCCGGACTTTTTTCTAAAATTAATGCTTTAAGAAAAGCAAGACCAACATTTCCGCCTCCAATAATAAGAATTTTCTCATTTTCTTGTATTCCTGAAAGTTTGAAAGCTCTCATTACTAAAGCAAAAGTTTCGACCATTACAGCATCTTTAATTGAAACGTTTTTAGGAATTGGAAAAAGAGAGCTCATTGGAACTTTAACGTATTCTGCAAAACCACCATCTTGGAACATACCGATTCCTTTTAGTTCTCCTTGACTTATATCAAGTGAGACATTTACACAGATAACTTGATCTCCTTCATTTATATGTTTAATGTTGTCTCCAACTTGTTCTACTACTCCTGTGATTTCATGACCCATTACTAAGGGGAAATTATACATTTTATATTTAAAATTGGTAACGTCGCTACCACATATTCCACAATACTCTACTTTTACAAGTGCCTCATTTGGACCGGAAATAGGTTTTGGATAATCTTCTATATATACTATTTTTTGTATATCCTCTATTACAGCGGCTTTCATTTTAATATACTCTTTCTTATGAAATAGAAATTAATTAATTTTGTGTATTTGGCTTTAAAAATAATAAAATTTTTTGGATTAATAAAATTTCTATCTATTATTCAATTTAATTAGGAAAAAAATTGTTTATATTTTATTTGTATTTCTTGATTTATAATGATTCAATTATTTAGCAACAACAAATTCGGTTTTACAGGAAGATTACTTAAGATTAATTTAAATAAATTACAAATAAGAGAAGAGAGAATTAATCCTGAGTATGCAAACCAATTTTTTGGGGGAGCTGGGTATGCATGCCGATATTTATTTGATTATTTAAAAAAAGAAACAGATCCCTTATCAAAAGATAATATACTAATCATCATGAATGGTCCATTTTGTTTAACTAGTGTACCTTCATCCTCGAGATTTGTAGTATGCTCCAAATCACCTTATACAGGCTTATGGGGTGAGTCAAACTGTGGTGGAACTTTTGGACCAGAATTAAAAAAAGCAGGTTATGATGGTATTATCATTAAAGGGAAGGCAGATATGCCAGTTATTGTAAACATTAAGAACCAAGATTGCGAAATTCTAGATGCCACTAAAATATGGGGTTGTGGGATTAAAGAAACAAGGAATTATTTACAATCTAAATTGGAGTTTAAAAATTCTAAGATTCTTTGCATCGGACAAGCAGGGGAAAATCAAGTAAAATTCGCTAATATTAATGCTGAAGGAAGATCTGCAGGAAGAACTGGTATGGGAGCAGTTATGGGAGCAAAAAATCTTAAGGCAATAACTGTTGAAGGGGATTCATTCAAACCGGTAATTGCAGATCCGATTAAATTTAAGATTTTAGTTAAGAAATTAATAAAATATTTATTAAATGCAAATTCTACTAAAGTTTTAAGACAATTTGGGACAAGTGCAACAGTTTTAGGAGCATATGAAATTGGAGACCTTCCAATTAAATACTGGTCAAAAGGAAGATGGGAAAAAATAAATGATATCTCAGGAGAGAAATTAAGAAATAATTTTCTCTTAAAGAATAAATCTTGTTATGGTTGTTTGATTGGATGTGGTCGTATAATAAGAATCAATAATAGAAAATATCAGATTAATAAATGTGAAGGTCCAGAATATGAAACCATAGCAGGATTTGGCGCTATGATATTAAATAATGATTTAGAATCTATTGCAATCGCAAACGATTTATGCAATGATTATGGTTTAGATACGATAAGTACAAGTGGAGTTATAGCTTTTGTCTTCGATTTATTTAATAAAGGATTAATAAATTCTGGTGATCTTGATGGTATTAAACCAAAGTGGGGAAGTAGCGATTCTATGTTAAAATTTATTAAAAAAATAGCTAAAAGAGATGGAATCGGAAATTTATTAGCTAATGGTTCTAAGGCTATAGGAAAAAAATTTGATATTAATGAAGATCATATCGCAATAATCAATAATTTGGAAATACCATATCACGATATGAGGTATTGTTATGGTATGGCTTTGACTTATGCCTTCAGCCCGAGAGGAGCTTGTCATACTACAGCTGATGGCTTTAAAATATTCCGAAAAAATAATGAGATTGACTTTTCTAGTTTTGGAATAAAAAAGATTAAGATGAATTCTAATGATAAAACAATGGCTATAAACATAGCAAAATTACAGGATTATAGATCTATCTATTCAAGTTTAATTTTTTGTTTTTTCTCTAATCCACCTCCCTCAAATACGATTGAACTTATTAAAGCCTTAACTGGTGTTAATTTTGATATTTCTAATTTGCAAAATTATGGAGAGAGAATATTTAATCTGAAAAGATTATTTAATATTAAAATGGGATTAACATCAAAAAATGATTCCATTCCTAAGATTCTTTTAAATCCTTTAGATGAGGGACCAATTAGAGAAATGAGTCCAGATTTTGAGAAATTAAAAAAATATTATTATAGATGTAGAAATTGGAATCCTATTGATGGAAGACCTAATCCATCATTACTTAATAAGTTAAAATTAAATGAATTGAAATTCTAATAAAATATATACTTCCAATTAAGATTTTATCAAATGATAGATTGATTTCAACGATGTTTAAGGGTGTTTAAATGATGATGGAAAGGGAAGAGGAACATATTGTTGGAGGAGGTAAGATTAGAAGTGCTATATTAGGACTTAATGACGGTTTGATTTCCACTTTTACATTATTAGTAGGGGTTGCAGCAGCAAGTTTTGCTGGAGGAGGTGGAGTAAGCCTTATAATTTTAACAGGTGTAGCCGCTATGGTATCCGGATCTATTAGCATGGGACTTGGAGAATATATTTCATCAAAATCAGAATACACCTATATTAAAAATGAAATTAAAAAAGAAAAAGCAGAAATTGAGTTATTTCCAGAAGAAGAGAAAAAAGAAGTAAAAAACTATTTTACGAAAATGGGATTAAAAGGTGATACTTTGGATTCTTGCGTTGAATCGATCACTAGTGATAAGGAGAGATGGCTCAATTTTCTATTAAAAAGTGAGCTAGGATTAGAGGAGCCAGAACCCCCATTGATAGGAGCCTTTCTTACTTTTATATCGTTTATTATTGGTTCGTTAATTCCTCAAATTCCTTACATTTTAAACTTAGGATTTATTTCTCTAATATTATCTTCAATTATATCTTTTGGATCTCTCTTTATCGTTGGTGCCCTAAAAACTAGAATTACAGGTGAAAAAAAGATTAAAGGTGCTTTGGAAATGGTTATCATAGGAATAATTGCTTTTACTGTCTCTTACCTAATAGGATTATCACTCGAAAATTTAATAAGTTTATAATGAATCAAGCAGATTTAGAGATCAATTTCATCAAAAAACAGTTGATCGTGATCGCAATTCGGGCAAATTGCGGGTACTTGACTTAATTCTACATTTCCACAAATCGTACACAAGAAAACTTTAATTTCATTTATTTCTTTTCCTTTATCCAAGTGTTTTAGATATTTTTGAAACAAATTGCCATGTACTTTTTCAGCTTTTCTCGCTAAATCAAAACTAAATTCAGCAAGATAGATATCTTTCTTTTTAGCGTTTTTTATGAATGTCTTATACATTTTTTTAAATTCGTATGTTTCACCAGAAATCGCTTGAACTAAATTATTTCGAGTAGAATCGATATTTTTTAGAAGTTCAGTTTCATCAATGTTAATTATCTCGTTTAAACTGAATTTTTTTTTTGTTATTTTTTCTAAGGCTTTTAAATGATTCTTGGTATGTATTGCTTCAGCCATAGAGATTGCCTTAAATAATTTTGCTATCATTAATTGGTTTTCTCTTAGTGCTTGTTCTGAGAACAGTTCATATTTTATTTTTGCCCTCTGTTCACCGATGATTGCTTCCTTAAGATTTTCAATTACAGTCTTAATCTATATCAATCTCTTAATATTTTATAAATTGAATAAGGAATTTTTATTATAACTAATTTTTGGTTGCATCACTTTTATAGAGAATGATTTAGATATTTGCCATGGTATTATTCTTGTTCTTTATGTGTAAATCGTATATAATTATTTCTTGGCTCATATAAAGTCCCCTCTTTTATTAATTCTTCCAATGCGTCTTTTATCCATTTTTCATCCAACTCTTCTTCTAATTCAAGAATCTCTATCGCACTCTTCTTTTCCAAAGCTTGCCAATTATTTTCTTCAAACAGTTCCTTCAATCTATTCAATAATTTATCTAGTTTGCTTATTGAACTCCTCGATTGTCCCACTAAAATTCTATCCATATCGATCTTTCCAGTAGCTTCGTCATAACCCGTATCTTCTAAATATCTCTTAAAGAGGACAATTATACTTTCTACATCTTTTTTTAGTACTTTATTTCTCAAGGCCATCTTAGCATGAGCTTCACTTAATCTAACAAGTGCATCCAAATTTCTTGCTAAAATCGATACTATCGCATCTTCACTATCATATTTTCCTCTTAAATCTAAATAATACTCTTTAATCCGCTCTTTCGCTTCATCAGTCAGTAAAGGTTCATAATTTCTTCGAGCATGCTTAATATATTTTTTTAATAATTCTCCACTAATAGGTGCTGTAATATCGGCTTGATCGTCATCACTTTGAGTGTTATTTCCATACATGGAATTTTTCAAAATAAATTCGGCCATTCTCGCATCATCTGCAGGATCAGGTCTATCAATCACGACATAGATCAGATCAAACCTAGATAATAACGATGGAGGTAAATGGATATTTTGGGTTGGAGTTTTGTATCTGTCATATCTTCCTGAGCGGGGATTAGCTGCCGCAATGATCGCAGTTTGGGCTTTCAGGGTTGCTACTATTCCTGCTTTGGCTATACTTACGGTCTGTTGTTCCATCGCCTCATGCAAAGCAGATCTATCTTGAGGATCCATTTTATCAAACTCATCAATCGCCGCAATTCCACCATTAGCTAATACAACTGCTCCTGCTTCAAGATTCATTTGACCTGTGTCTGAATCCTTGATGACAGCAGCAGTTAATCCTACTGCTGTTGATCCTTTACCAGATGTATAAATTCCTCTGGGGGATATATCAATCGCAGATTTTAAGATTTCACTCTTTCCTGTTCCCGGATCTCCTACAAATAATACATGAATATCTCCTCTTTTATACCCTCCATCTGGTTTTCTTTTTCTTGTTCCAGCAAATAAACTTAGTGCACATGCCATTTTAAGGTCTGTTCTACCATAGATTGTTGGAGCAATTGACTGTGCAATTATCTTTTGAATTGTTGGCTCTTTTGACAACTTTTCAATTTCTTTTTTATCCTCTTTAGAGATATCCATTAATTCGTCAGTTTTATCTTCTGGATCAATTAAATTTACTTCAACATAGGTTTTAAAAAGCGTACTATTCATACTTTTTGTTGATTGAGCCAGTACTGATTTATATATTCCCACTACGTTTACTCTATCTCCTGGCTTCACTGTATCTACTAAATCATGTTTTAAAATTGATTGAATTGATCGTGGGATTCTTCCAGGAGGTAAATCTTCGGGAATTTCTTGAATTGTAACGCTTTGCCAATCAATAAATGTAGAATTTTTTGATATAAGACGAAAATCTGATTGTGCTTTTGCCTTGCAACCCTTTTTTATACAAAATTTTGGCCAATTTATTCTTGAAGTTAACTGAGTCACATTAAATTGACTTTTACAAACACTGCATTCAAAAGTAGCATCAATTAATTTTGGTCTTATTGTTGAGCTTCTAATTAGAATACCTTTAAAGGATACCAAAGAATCAATATGTTTTGCTCTTAATCCTCGTAATGGGATAGCCAATGGACATTTTTCGTCTAATATGGATACTCTGACAAAATAATCTTGATCTACTGATTTAGATCCTTGAAATTTTAAAGTGTTTTTAAAAGCTTTAACAGCCTCTTCAATTAAAGATTCTGGATCCTCTCTTAGCATTTCTGCTAATTGGGAATCAAAAGCGAGGAGATCTTCATAAAAAATCGTTAAGGTATTACCACCCTTGGAGATGATATCATTAATTTGCTCTTGATATTTATAAACACCGGGCTTATCCTCAAATAAGCGATAAAAATCTTCAAATCTTTGAGTTTTATGAATAGGTACACTAGAACTAGTTGCTGGGGATGCCAAACATTTTCACCTTTATAATCAAATATACATACCAACATTATTTTTTATAGCTTTTTAATTCGTCATATTAACGATTTAAGCTTATTAAGCAGTAAATAATAT
>Ga0180437_10009103_pt1 | contig 12375 bp, 10 predicted proteins | sample SS_ome_4_FD_132410 | JGI IMG/M metagenome (GOLD analysis project Ga0180437, IMG submission 132410) | Hypersaline lake sediment archaeal communities from the Salton Sea, California, USA - SS_3_D_1 metaG | ecosystem: Environmental > Aquatic > Non-marine Saline and Alkaline > Hypersaline >...
AATTTCCAAAATCCTAAATCGTTCCGCGGCTTTCACTAAGGGTTGCTCTTTGCGGCGGGCCGCGGTTTTTCCATTTGCCCGAGGTCAATTTATTCGCCACACTCATTTGGAGAGGAGTCGCGCGGCCGCGCGGCCGTAAGGGGTTGGGCGGCCGGGCAGCGGCGCGGTGTGTGAAAGCCCATAGACAAGGCGCCGCCGCGACCGGCAGGCCATGCTCGGCTTGGCGTCTGTCGGTGTCGGGGCGGCGCGTCGAGGTGTGTTCCCATGAAGTTCCGTCCAGACATGTTTCTGATGGTCGCCGCCGCCATCTGGTGCATCGAGGCCCCGGCGGCGGTCTATTCCCCCGCCGCGGCATGCCTGACGTGTGAGGGTGGCCAGACCTACCGGCTGGTCTACCAGACGGTCTACGAGCAACAGCAGGTCACGGCCTACCGGATCCAGTACGAAACGGTCTACGAAGAGCGGCAGGTGACGACCTATCGCCCCGTGTGGGAGACGCAAGTCCGCCAGCGGCGCTACACCGTCTCGCGGCCCGTGACCGAGACGAGCTACCGCGAAGAGCGGTACACCGTCGAGCGTCCCGTGTGGGAGACGCAGGTGCGGGATTGCAGCTACAACCGGACCCGCTACGTGCAGGAAACGGCCGAGCGGGAAGAGCGTTACACGGTGATGCGGCCCGTCTGGGAAACGGCCGAGCGGCAACAGTGCTGCACCGTGATGCGGCCCGTCCAGCAGACCGTTTACCGCAACGAGTGCTACACGGTCCATGAGCCGGTGGTCACGTACCGCACCGAGTATTGCGACCAGGGAGGCTTCGTCGAGCAGACGGTGTTCACGCCGCTGCGGCCGAGGGCGAAGCTCACCTGGCAGCCGGCCGGATGCGTCACCGACCCGCTGACCGGCGCGACAGAGTACAAGCGGGGCGGGCTGTTCTGGGTCGAGACGCCGCGGGGACGGTACGAAGTCCAGAGGGTCTGGCAGCCGAACATCGTCGCCCAGCAAGTCCCTCAAACGACCTATGTCCCCCGCACCGTCTCCCGCCAGGTGCCGGTCCAGGTGACCAGCTATCAGCCCGAACAAGTCTGCCGCAGCATCCCCTACAGGGTCTGCCGCATGGTGGCCGAAGAGTGCGTGCGCAAGGTGCCTTACACGACCTACCGCCCGGTGGTCGAAAGGGTGGAGCAACAGGTGCCGGTCCGCGTCTGCCGGATGGTCTGTGAAGAGCGGGTGCAGCAGGTGCCGGTGACCACGTGTCGGATGGTCACCGAGGAGCGGGTGGAGGAGACGCCGGTGCAGGTGTGCCGCATGGTGGCCTATCAAGAGACGGTCCAGGTGCCCCGCTGCGTCCAGAAGCGGGTGCCGGTGACCTACAGCGTCTGCGTGCCGCGGACGGTCTGCTGCCGGGTGCCGCTGGATCCGTGCCTGGTGCCGATCGACTGCTGTCCGACGGTGCCCGCTGTTTCCACGCCGGCGGCGGCGCCCCAGCCGACGCAAGCGCCGCCGCCAAACGGCGGTGACGCTGCCGACGTCCGCCCGACGCTCCCGGCCGACGCCCTGCCGGGGCCGGTTGACGCCGAGGACGCTGCCGACCAGCCGGCCGCGCCGGACGAGTCGGGCCAAGAGCCGCCGGACTCGAAAGTCTACGGTGGCGGCCCGAACACGTGATCTGACGGCCGCGTGAGCGACGGCCGGATCTCAACGGCAGTCGATGCAGCGGCCTTTGAGCACCACGTCGGTCACCTCGCCGAAGTCGGTGGGCTGTCTCCCCCGGCGGCCGGAGACGCGGATCTTCACGCCCGTTAGGCACGTGGCCTTGCCGCAATCCGTGCAGAGGAAATGGGGGTGGTCGCCGGCCGGCTCCTCTTGGCGGCCGTGGAATCCGAACCGCCAGACGTGGTCTCCGAGGTCCAAGCGGGCGGCCAATCCGGCTTCGGTCAGATCACTGAGGCAGCGGAACACCGTGGGCGGGCCGAATCCGGCCGATTCCAGCCGCTCGGAAATCTCGGCATGGGTGAGCGGCGACTCGATCCCGGCAAGCTCTTGCAGCACGGCCACCCGGCTCGCCGTACGACGCAGGCCCACCTCTTGAAGCATCCGTCGGGCGGAATCGACGGAGAGCGGCGGCTGAGATTGGGCCATCGTTTGGCCTCCACGATCTGCCGGCCTGGCGGCAATCTGGCGCAAAGCGGCCCGAAACAGGCGACACGGGTCGGGTGCTTGTTGGAATGATACTACAATGGGATTTCGATTGCAAACGCACGCGAGCGCGGCGAGGCGTCGAAGCGGGCGAAAGGCCGTTCGCCGCCCCAGCCCACGCCCGGCCTACTTGTATTTTAATTGCATTTGCATAACAATACATCGTGATCGCCTCGCGGCCCTGCCGGCGCGAAGAGCCGGCGCGGCCGTCGAACTCCCCCGACATCGCCGCACGCGTCTCACGAGATCCTCCCATGAGGTATGGAAAAGGCACCTTGGCGGGCCTGGCCGCCGTCGCTCTTGTCGCAGGTTGCGCCCCGCCCGGCGAGCAAGGGGGCGAGCCTCGGCTGCTCGTCGCCGTGAGCATCCAGCCGCAAGCCTGGCTGATCGAGCAAATCGGCGGCCCGCACGTGGACGTGATCACGCTGGTCGAGCCGGGCGAAAGCCCCGAGACCTACCAGCCGACCGACGCCAAGGTCAGCCGCGTAATCCGCGCGGCCGTTTACTTCCGGCTGGGCGTCCCCGCTGAGAAAGGGCCGTGGTTCCAGGCGGTCGCGTCCGCCGGGGGGCCGCGGATCGTCGACCTCTCGAAGGGCATCCACTTGCGCGAGATGGAGTCCCATCATCACCACGACCACGACGAAGCCCCACGCGTTCACGAGGCCGGCGGCCACGACCCTCACGTCTGGCTCAGCCCCCGGCTCTTGAAGATCCAGGCCGAGACTGCGGCGTCCGCGCTGGAAGAGATGGACCCGGCCCACGCCGAAGATTACCGGCGGAACCTCGCCGCGCTTGCCGCCTCACTCGACGAGACCGACGCGGCGATCCGCAAGATCCTCGAGCCGCTGGCCGGCAGGGCGTTTCTTGTCTTCCACCCGGCCTGGGGCTACTTCGCCGACGAATACGGCCTTCGCCAGATCACCATCGAATCGGAGGGCAAAGAGCCGACCGATCACGAAGTGACGGAGATTCAAGAGCTTGCCCGGGCGGAAGCCATCAAGGTCGTGTTCGTCCAGCCGCAGATCGCGGGAGGGTCGGCCAACGCAATCGCGGAGGCCGTCGGCGGGCGGGTGGAGACGCTCGACCCCTTGGCCGCCGACCCGCCGGCCGAAATGCTGCGCACCGCGGAGGCGATCGCGAAGTCGTATCGTTAAGCTCGACGGCAAGGCACCCATCACGGAGCGGCAAGATGCACCAGAGCGAGCCGGTCGCGGAGGTCTCGGGCGTCACTTTCGGATACCCGCCCGCGGCGCAACTCGACCCCGTCCTGCAGGACGTCTCGCTCGAGATCCCCGAGGGCGACTTCTTGGGCGTCATCGGCCCCAACGGCGGCGGCAAAACCACGCTCCTGAAAATCCTGCTGGGACTGTTGAAGCCGCAGCGGGGCACGGTTCGCGTGTTCGGCCTGACGCCCCGGGCGGCGCGGCAGCAGGTCGGCTACGTCCCCCAGCACGCCACGCTCGACGCAAGCGTCCCGGGGCGCGTGTTGGACGTCGTCCTCACCGGCCGCCTTGGGCGTTCGTCGTGGGGGCCCCGCTTCGCCGCCACCCACGTCGATGCGGCCGTCGAAGCACTTCGCCAGACGGGCGTGGGAGAGTTGGCGCGGCGCCGCTTCCGCACGCTCTCCGGCGGCCAGCGCCAGCGCGTGCTGATCGCCCGCGCCCTGGCCGCCGACGCCCGTCTCCTGCTGCTCGACGAGCCGACCGCCGGGGTCGACCTGCACATGGAACAAACCCTGATCGACTTGTTGCACCGCCTCAACGAACGGATACCGATCGTGATGGTCAGCCACGACGTGACGTTTGTTTCGCGGCATCTGAAGCGGGTGGCATGCCTGAACCGGCGGCTGATCGTGCACGCCGCCGAGCACGTCTCCCATGACGTGATCTCGCAGATGTACCACGAAGAAGTCAGCGCCGTAGAACATCTGGAAGAGTGCCCCTTGCGCGATCCCGGCTGCACGGACGGCTGCGCGGACACGACGGGCCATCCCGGCCGGCAACAAGGGAAGTAGCAGTTCGGACCGCGCGATTGCAGCAAACAGGGTCAAGACCGATGCAGTTCTTTCGTGATATGCCGTACAACCCGTTTTTGGCCACGGGCCTGCTGGCCGGGCTGCTGGCCGGCGTGGCGTGCGGCGTGGTCGGGCCGTACGTCGTTACCAAGCGGATCGTGTTCCTTAGCGGGGCGGTCGCGCACATGGCCGTGGCGGGAATCGGGGCGGCCATCTGGCTGGCTTACGCGCTCCCCGCCCTCGCCTGGTTTCAACCGCTTCACGGGGCGATGCTCGCCGCCCTGCTCGGGGCCCTCCTCATCGGCCTGATTCATCGGCGGTCGGACGAGCGGATCGATACGCTCATCGGCGCCCTTTGGGCGATTGGCATGGCCGCCGGCATCCTGCTGATCAAGCTCACGCCCGGTTATCACACGGAACTGATGAGCTACCTGTTCGGCAACATCACGCTGGTCAAGCCGGGCCAGGTCGCGCTGTTGGCGTGGCTCGACGTCGTGATCCTCGCCGTGGTCGTCCTCTTCCACAAGCGTCTGCTGGCCGTGTGCCTCGACGAGCAGCACGCCGAGCTGCAGGGAATCAACGTGCTGGCCACCAACCTCGTGCTGCTGATGCTGGTCGCCTTGACGGTAATCGCGCTGGCGCAGGTCGTCGGCTTGATCCTGGTGATCGCGCTGTTGACGCTTCCGGCCGCCACGGCCGGCCGGCACGCGGGCCGCCTCTCGACCATGATGCTCGGCTCGACGCTCCTTTGCCTCGCTTTGACCACGCTGCCGCGAATCGCCGTCTACGGCACCGCGATCAGCCCCGAGTCGGCGATCGTGCTGGCCGCCGGCGCCGTGTACCTGGCGAGCGTGTGGCTGGACCGCAAGCGCTGATTCAGGGCGGACCAACCGGCCGGCGCGTTCGCCGGGGAGGCTTGACAGGGCCGCTCTCCTCCAGCAGACTGAGATCATCGACCTCACCGCCGGTTCGTTCCATCGCGGGGCGTTCGCGCGATCTCGGGAAGGCGACCCCTTGCGGCCCCAAAAGAGCAGAGGGCGCACGAAAGCGGAAGCGAACCGGATACCTCCACGTGGATCACGGCCCAACATGTGCGGCGAAGCACAGCAGCCCGCCTCAGAGATTCTCCACGGCTGCCGCGTGGCGTTCGTCGGCAGGCTGGCCAGCATGTCGAAGCGCGAGGCCGCGCAACTGGCGCGGCGGCACGGGGCCACGGTCGCGCCGCAGCCGGACGCCTCGGTGACGCTGGTGGTGGTGGGTGAGAAAGACCTGCCGCTCCCCGAAGGCGACGAGCTGGAGGCCGTGTTCGACGGCCCCACCCGCGAAGCCGTCGAACGCGGCGCAATCGAGCTGATCGCCGAGACCCAGCTCTGGCAGCGGCTCGAAATGGTCGATTCCGAGCAGCAGGCGCGGCGGCTTTACACGCCCGCCATGCTGGCCGAGTTGCTGGGCGTGCCCGTGACCGTGATCCGCCGCTGGCACCGCCGCGGGCTGATCGTTCCCGCCCGTGAAGTCCGCAAGCTGGCCTACTTCGACTTCCCGGAAGTGGCCACGGCGCGGCGGCTGGCCGAGTTGTTGGCGGCGGGGATGTCGCCGGCGGCGATCGAAAAGAAACTCGCAGACCTGGCCCGCTTCCTTCCCAACGTCAAGCGGCCGCTGGCCCAGTTGTCGGTGATCGTCGAGGGCAAAAAGATTCTCTTGCGGCAGGGCGACGGTCTGGTGGAGCCGGGAGGGCAGTTGCGGTTCGACTTCCAGGCCGCCGAGAGCGACGCGCTTCAGGCCGAGCAGGCCCTCGCGCCGGGCGATGCGGCCCATGCGCCGCTTTCGCTCTCCGAGCTCGAGCGCAGTGCCGAGAGCACCCTCTCTTGCGAACAGATGTGCCGGATAGCCGCCGAGCTGGAAGATTCCGGTGAATTGGAGGCCGCCGCCGAAATGTATCGCGCCGCCATGGCCGCCGCCGGACCGAAGGCCGAAATCTGCTTTCAATTGGCCGAATTGCTCTATCGGCTCGGCGATATTACGGCCGCCCGCGAACGCTACTACGCGGCGATCGAGCTGGACGAGGACTACGTCGAGGCCAGGGATAACCTCGGCTGCGTGCTGGCCGAGACCGGCCAGCGGGAGCTGGCCGTGGCGGCCTTTGAAGGCGCCCTGGCCTACCATCCGGACTATGCCGATGCGCACCACCATTTGGCATGCACGCTGGAAGAACTGGGACGCACCGCCGACGCGCAAAAGCATTGGCAAGCGCTTCTCGATCAGGCCCCCAACAGCCCGTGGGCCGATCACGCCCGCGCGCGGCTGGCGGATGTCCCGCCGGACTAGCCGCCGCCCGGCGCCATCGATCGAATCGTCACGGTCGGGGCAACCGCGACAAATCGCCCTGTTTGCCGGGTCGCGAGGGCGGTTTCCACCCCAGGGCGCGGCGGTCTTGCAAATCCCCGCAGCCGGTGTATGTTGGAAGGGAGGTTGGGGGGAAGGCGACTGGGGTGGTTTCGTCGCAGCAGGCGTTTTTGCCGGCCGCTGCGCTGGCGCCGGCGGGCGCGCGCTGGACGATCCCCGGAGCGCGCAGAGCCGATGCAAGAGATCCTCTTCGAATACGAGATGCACCCGACGACGTGGGTGTACATCTCGTCGCTGTTGATCATCGGCATCTACTTCAAGTTCCACCGCTTGTTCAGCGTGCGGAATCTTGATCTCTTGGGGCTTCTGACCTTCTCGCCCGGCCTGCTGTTGATCGCCCACGGCCAGGAGCAGTGGGGCTACAACTGGTTGTTCGTGGTGAGCGGGCTTTTTCTTGTCCGCCTGCTCATCGACCCGCTGATGGTGCGCCGCCCCCTGTTGGAGCCGAATCTTTCAGCCAGCGGGTTGACGTTTACGGGCGTGGCGCTGCTGGTTTTCTTGACGGCCAACGTGCTCACCGTCCAGATCAGCGAGAGCGACCTGGAAGGCGCCCGCCGCTGGGAACAGATCCTCGCCCGCAAGGCTGCCCCGGAAGAGCAAGCCCTCGCGCACCACGGGCCGGGCTACCCGCTCTTCTATGCCTTCGCCGATCTGTCGCGGAGGGCGATCGCCCCAGGCGACGGTTCCCAGCCGGAAGGCGGCCTCGTGCTGCAAAGGGCGACGACGCGGGCGACGGCGGTGCTCGGACACCTGGCCGTCGTGCTCGGCATCGTGCTCATCGGCTATCGGCATTTCGATAACGTGCAGACCGGCGTGGCCATGGCCTCGCTCTACCTGCTGCTGCCTTACACGACGCAGATGACCGGCCAGGTGGACCACGTGATCCCGGCGGCGCTGCTGGTCTGGGCGGTGGCCAGCTACCGTCGGCCGGTGGTGTCCGGCGTGCTCGTGGGCATGGCCGCCGGAGTGATCTACTACCCGATCTTCCTCCTGCCCCTCTGGTGCAGCTACTACTGGCGGCGGGGGCTCGTGCGTTTCGTGGCGGCAGTGGTCGTGGTGCTGTTGTTCCTCACCGCGTCGCTGGCGTTCACTTCCGAGAGCTTTGCTGCTTTCGTCGACAACGTGCAGTTGACATTCGGCTGGACGCAGCTCTCGCTCAGCAGCGCCGACGGCTTCTGGGAGTTCCACGGCCAGGCCTACCGGATTCCGGTGATGGCCGCGTTCGCGGGGCTAAGTGCCAGCCTGGCGCTGTGGCCGGCGCAGAAGAACCTCGGCACGCTGATGGGCCTCTCGGCCGCGGTGATGTTGGCCACCCAGTTCTGGCACGCGCAGCAGGGCGGCGTCTACATGGGCTGGTACCTGCCGCTGTTGGTGCTGACGATCTTCCGCCCCAACCTCGAAGACCGCGTGGCCGCCACGGCGGTGAGCGATTCGTGGCTGATCCCGTTCAAGCGAAACAGGATCGCGCGGCTGAGGCGGCGGGTGTTGCGGCGGGCCGCCGCCCAAGCCCGCCGCCGGCACTAGTCCCGCCGCGTGTCCAGGTTGGGCCGCGTCATTTGGGTGGCGTACCACGCCTTCCAGCGGCCGACGTCAAAGCTGAAGTTGACCCCGCCGGTGAGCGAAACCAGCGCGTCGAGCACGTCACGGTTGGGGGCGTTGCGACTGACAATCTTCGTGCTGCTGCCCACCGAGAGCCCCCCGGGACCGGCGTTGCTGAACGTCGCCGAAGTCTGACCGGGATTGCCCGTGGTCACCTTGTATTGGTGAACGGTCACCAAGGCGTCGATCAGCGGGCCGACGGCCGAAGGGTTTTCCAGATAGCCCAGAGCCTTCGCCGCACGGTTGATCTCCGCGTTGCTGTCGCTGGCGAGCCTGCCGATGAAGTACGGGACCGATTCCGGATCGTTCTTCTCTTTGAGATAGTCGAGGCAGGTCAGGCGAACCTCCTCGACCTTGTCATTCATCGACCAGACCGCCAGGATGCGGTTTGCCCCCGTCGTGCCGATCCGCGCCAGCGCCTCGACGTACATCAACCTCGCCTGGTCGCGAGATTCGTCCTCGAGGGCGTAAGCGAGCGCCTTGATCGCGTTGGGGTCCTTGATCTTTTCGATGTTTTCCGTGGCCAGCCGGTGCCGGTCCGTGCCCAGCCAGTCGCGCCACATGGCGAGCTTCTGCTTCCACTCCCCTTCCGCCCGCTCCTTCTCCTGGTCTCGCTCCATCAGCTCGATCTCTTGCGAGGTCCGCCAGCGGCCCTTGTAGCGGCGGTAGCCTTCGGCCAGCATCCGCTCTTCCTGCGTCATCCAGCGGTCGCCGACGCGGCTGTAGCCCAATGCGCGGCGGGCCAGCTCGTGGTTCGGGTCCAGCTCGATGATGCGGCGAAGATGCGTCTCTCGCGCGGCCAGCAGATGCCGCTGGCGGCACCACTCGGCCAGCTCCCACTGCCCTTCGATCGTGTCGGGGTAGCCGTGGCGGATCGACTCGTACTGGACCTCTTCCGGCCGGCGGTGAATGACGTCTTCGACCTGGTCGGGCGTGAGGGTCACCTCGGCGCCCTGGGGGGTCCGCACGAGGTAGTCCTGCCGCGGCAGTTGGTCGGGATTGAGCAGTTTCCCTTCCACCCGGCCGCCGTTGACCAACACGAAAACTTCGCCCCCGGCCGTGCCGCAAAAGCCCGGCACCCAGAGCACGGCAGCCATTACAGCAGCGGCGAAACGCCTCACGATGCGTCTCCCTCGCGACCGGGGAACCTTCAGGGGCGGGGAAAAGATTGCCAAGGCCGATCTTCTTCCCATAGTATACGAAACACCGCCGAGCGGGGACAAGGAAAATCCCCTCCCGTGGCGGAGCGGCTCCCGTCAACCAGCGTGCAGGAGTTGAAAATGGGCCTTGTTCCCGACGAACACCGCGCCGAGGCTCCGCGGGTGGTCCGCTGCGGCGTCGTCACCGTCAGCGACACGCGCACGCTCGAGACCGACACCGCCGGGCAAACGATCGTCGACATGCTGGCGGCCGCCGGCCACGCCGTGGTCCGGCGGCAGATCGTTCGCGACGAGCCCGGCCCAATGCGAGCGTTGCTCGAATCGCTTCGCGACCGGCCGGACGTCGACGTCGTGCTGATGACCGGCGGCACCGGGCTGGGCAGCCGTGACCAGACGTTTGAGACCGTCACTGGGCTGCTGGACAAGCCGCTGCCCGGCTTTGGCGAGCTGTTCCGCATGCTCAGCTACGAAGAAATCGGGGCGGCCGCGATGCTCAGCCGGGCGACGGGGGGCCTGATCGGCCGCACCGTGCTGCTGACCATGCCCGGCTCCCGCGCCGCCGTCCGCCTGGCCATGGAGAAGCTCATCCTGCCCGAGCTCGGTCATCTGGTTCGCGAGGCGAGACGATAGCAGCCGAAAGCGGCGACGACTTGGGGACTGTCCCGATTTTCCGGGCACCGTCGCGCAGCGATGGTCGGCGAAAATGGGGCTGTCCCCTTCGGAGTAACGCCTTCAGTGCCGGCCCCGCCGGATTATCGCCGCGAGGTGGAGCTGCACGCACTGGCTGAGCACCTCGGGGTCGTAGCCGCCTTCGAGCACGCTCACCAACCGGCCCTCGGCGCAGGCGGCGGCGACGTCAAGGACGGCTTCGGCCTGCGGGGTGAAATCCTCGGTTTCCAGGCCGAGGTTGCCCACCGGGTCGCGGCGGTGGCCGTCGAACCCGGCGCTCAAAAAAACCATTTGCGGCTTGATCTTGGCGGCGAACTCCTCCAGCTTCCCGACGAACAGGCTGAGGTAGTCTTTCCGCGAGATGCCGAAGGGCACCGGCAGATTCAAGGTCGTGCCCAGCCCTCGGCCGCTGCCCGTCTCGTCCTCGAACCCCGTGCCCGGGTAGAAAGGCCAGCGATGGATTGAGAGAAATCCCACCCTGGGATCCTCCCAGAAGGTGAATTGGGTGCCGTTGCCGTGATGGATGTCCCAATCGACGATCAGCACGCGGTCGAGTCCCAGCTCGTCGACGGCCAACCGCGCCGCGGCAGCCAGATTATTGAAGATGCAGAAGCCCATGCCGCGGGAGTACATGGCGTGGTGTCCCGGCGGGCGGACCAGGCAGAACGCCTGAGTGTCTTCACCCCGCACAATCCGCTCGGTCGCGTCGCAGACGGCCCCCACGGCCGACACGGCGACCTCGAACGTATCGGGGCTGACGACGGTGTCCATGTCCAGGTCTCCCCCACCCGACTTGGAAAACGCCCAAATCGAATCGACGTAGGCGGGAGAATGCACCGTGGCGATCTGCTGGGCGGAGGCAGGTTCCCAGTTGGGCTGCCGACACTTGGCGGCCAAACCGGCCCGCTCCAGGTCGTCTGGGATGCGGCGAATGCGATCGGCTCGCTCCGGATGGAGGCCGGTCTCATGGTTGAGAAAGCATGGGGACGTGTACAAGAGAGTCATGGTCTGTGAAACCATTAGGGCGCAGGGGGAAAGGAATTCTTCACTGTAGGGAAAGGGCCCGGCGCCTGTCAAATACCCCCTGCGCGAGGGAGTTCCTGCGGAACTCGCTTGACAACCGCCGGCACTCAAGGTTAGCCTAACTTTTGTGTGCCTTCTCAAAGCCTTTCGGCTCCAGAATTTGCGTGCCTGCCATGCCTGATCGGAACTGCCGCGGAAGAGGTCGTCGGTCTTTGCCCCCGGTCCTAGTGGCCGCCGCCATTTCGGCGCTTGTGCTGGCCGCTCCAAACGCCTTCGCTCAAGCACCCCCGGCCGGCGCCGCAACACAACCCCCCGCTACCGCACCACAACCAGCCCCGGCAACACCGCAGCCGGCCGCTCCAACAGAACCTGCGGCCGGCGCTCCGACCCCGCCCGCCGCAGGGGCCGCGACACCGCCGGCTGCCGCCGCCGCGGGAGGTCAGCCGGCCGCCGGGGCCGCAGCTCCGCCCGCCCCTCCGGCTCAGCCGCCGCCGAAATGGATCAACGTGCCGATGTTGCCCGAAGTGGAAAAGAGCTTCAAGGGCAAGCGGGTTCAAGTACAGCAGACCCTCCGCGGCGGGGCGCTAGGCTCGCAGCAGCAACAGCAACTCGAGGCCTACTACGACCAGTATGCACTGGCCCGCTGGAAGGATCTGACCCAGGCGCATCTGACGACAGACTTCCGCACCGAGCTATCGAATGATTTGAAGACCGCCAGGACGGGCGCGGCGCACGACTGGCTGGTCAACAGGTCGCTGGAGTTCTGCACCGAGCTGGTGAATGATCCGAATTACCATCCGGCGGTCCGTGTGAACGCCATGCTGATGATCGGCGACCTGAACCAGCGCGACACGACCACGTTCGGGGAGGATCCGGTGCCGCTGCCGGCGGCGATTCCGCTCCTCTTGCAGGCGCTTGCCGACGAGAATCAAGTCGACGCGGTGAAGGTGGCCGCCCTGTGGGGAATCATCCGGCACGTCACGCTCGGCGTGGCCGACCCGAACGTTCTCGACAGTCAGATCGTGCCGGCGATGATCCAATTGGCGACGTCGAAGGTGGAGTCGGGCCGGTCGGCGGAAGGGCACGGCTGGATGCGGGCGCGGGCAATCGAGGCGCTGGTGGCCGCGGGCGTGTTGGGCGACCAGCAAGACCCGGCCAGGGTGCCCAAGCTCCTGGCCACGATCGTGGCCGAGAAAGAAGCCCAAATGTTCACCCGATGTGTCGCCGCCCGCGCGCTCGGCAAGCTTCCCTACCCCGACGGATTGGCTGTGGACCCGGTGGCGGTGGCCACGGCGCTCAGTGAGCTGGCGG
>Ga0180437_10009104_pt1 | contig 12374 bp, 14 predicted proteins | sample SS_ome_4_FD_132410 | JGI IMG/M metagenome (GOLD analysis project Ga0180437, IMG submission 132410) | Hypersaline lake sediment archaeal communities from the Salton Sea, California, USA - SS_3_D_1 metaG | ecosystem: Environmental > Aquatic > Non-marine Saline and Alkaline > Hypersaline >...
AAACCAACAACTGCGTCGCATTGCGCTTGCGAGCTTTATATTCTTGATATGTGCTGCGACGCTAGTAATCGTCCTATTGCAGATGTCCGGCTATGCTGGTACAATGGAGGACACTCAGCTTGGATTCAATGCTGAGGTCATCAGACACTACCTCTCTCTCATGAGTCCTACAGATATGGGGCTCTTCATTACAGCAAACATTGTGGATTATCTCTTCATGCTGTGCTACAGCCTCTTCTTTTTCAGTGCCGCAAGACTCATCTCATGGAACTATAAGGGAGGTCTCCCAAAGAGGATTGGTCTATCGCTTGCATGGGCCGGTGTTATAGCTGCTGTTCTAGATGGGCTTGAGAATGTGTTCCTACTCTCTATGGCCGCTGATCCAGTAGGGTTCGCAGGCTGGCTCGCCATTGCTCACTCAAGCTTTGCCTTCGCTAAGTTTCTCTTCATGTATGCAGCAATGGCTTGGACCATGGTCGGGTTTGTGGTGAACAGGACCCCTCTAGCGACACATCTGATGGCACGTCAGATTGTATGAGATGAAAAGAAGATTGAGGGGGCTTGAAGCTCCCTCTGATTCTAACAGTTTTACATCTGTTTCTCTTGCCTGTTCTGCAGATAATCAGATACTAAGTACCTAGAAAGCCAAGGGATAATTCTGTAGTAATCAAGATTGATTTCTATTTCGGAACACTAGTGCGAAAATCCAGAAGGAGATCAAAGTACCTGCACATACTATGAAGGAAAGAATTGTCAATGGATCTGAAGAAAAGGTAATCCACGCCTGACTCTTTGCAGTTCCACCTGCAATAATTCCCTGCCACAATAGTACTGTTCTATGGAGAAAGATGGGTCCTGCAAACAAAATCAATCCTTGCCAGATTGTAATGGCATCATCTTCAATAGTCAATTTACCTCGCCTCCAGTGTTCCTTTTGTCGACCTTGCGAAAATCAGTAGTATCTCAATCATCATCCATCGCATATGGCAAGTCATCTGAGAATATGTATCTGCGTTCAAGAACGTCTGTTCGGATGGAGCTTCTATGACTCTAATAGTATCAAAAAATGCAATACTAGACACGGAAACAGGTACTAACTAGCGAATCAAATGTGGAGATTCACAGATCCACTTTCTCTAGCATTTTTCGTGTCTTGATCTCTGATAACCTCACAAACGGATAACCTGTCGAGGCTGCCAGCGCTGAAGTTGATTTTACAAATGGAGCTTTTCTGATTCGCCTGGATATCTGCTCAATCTCTTCCACATTGTCCACTATGAAATCTGCAATGATAATTGAGTCCGTGGTCGATACCCAAAACCACCAGAGCTCATCAGGGAATTCATCTCGGAGCCAGTGTACAAGCTCATCAACAGTTGTCATCTTGACGTCCCAAAAGATGCGTACCCACGCATCAACGAGCCCCCCAGCACTAAGGTTCAATCTGACACCGAAGAAGACTGCATTCCGAGGTCCAAATTCTCTAAGAACCCTGCGGATGGTCTTTGTTCCGATGCCGGTCTTTTTCGCAATCTCGCTTATCCTCATTCGGGGGTCATCATAAAGACATCGCAGTACCCTGAGTTGCAGCTTGGAAAAATCGGTTGTTGTGCCACCAGCTAAATTGAGTGCAGTGTGCAGCTCCACTTTTTGAACCGATTCCATGCTTCTCAAAATGACCCCCAGATCGACCTGCATAGCGTTACCGAAACATTCCGCATAGCAGAGATACGCTCCGCCCTCTGTACAGATCAAAGGACTAACATAGTAAATCATCGGAATATCCCCGATTTTTGCGATGAATTCACTTGTATCCTCAGTCCCATCTGTAATCACAAAAGCAAGCACATTATTCATGTCCATGATCTCTTTTGTAAGAGGTCTTACATAGAACCTGATTATGACGCCCGTTTCAATTAGCTTCTCAATTCGATACTTGACACCATTTGGGCTAAGACCAATCTTCTTCCCAATAGAACGATAACTGGATCTACAACTGACATACTGAAGCTCACGGAGAATGGCTTTGTCTATTTTGTCCAATTACCTCCCTTCCTTTTTTTCGATTTGCATGTTGGTCTTTGTAACTGGAAGTAATAGATGCTGCTTTGATATATTCGTTGCCATGGTTTTCTCCTAGGTGCAAGACTGATAGGTGCGACATAGGGATTGTATGTTGTAGTCACTCATGGAGGATAGAGATGTACTAGACCTATGATGAATAACTACAACATAGGGACACAATCGATTGCACTCTAATATGAAACGTCGTTAGATTACGATTGCACAAATATGACACCAACCCAAATTCAAGCATCTAAATCTGCAATGATACTTGCGATAATCGGACATCGAAAAGTAGAGCGAGTGAGGACAATCCCTCTCGATTTGAAGTCTGATCCTACGTCTGTTTCTCTTGGCTGAACGGCAGAGTGTCAGGACCGAAGATCTCACGTGCCATAGAATCTCACCAAGAGCAGATCATTTTGGTATGTTTCTGTGTTGTCAAAGGAACCAAGGAGGAATGAGTAACTAAAGGGTTGAATCCAAATCTTCCTGAACCTTTCAAGTCAATAATACCGCCTAGCGGTTCAAGAATGCCATCACCTTTTCAATCAGATAGCATGAAGTCTTACTCAGTGTCTTGCTGATATTACCCTTTGATGTCTTCATGACATCTGCAATTTCGGAAATACGTTTCTCTTCCCATATGTAGTAATAGCAATGCTGCCGCTGAGTTACGCTTAAACCAAGCAGAGTTGTGAAAAAAAGAATGGAATTGATCACAGCATTGTTCTCATTGTCAGAGGCATTTTCATCTAACTTAAAGCCCGCTGACCTTTTCATGTACTTCATGCTCTTTATCTCCTCCAGGGCTTCCCTGGCGTTCCAGAAGGCTGGTCCATCGCACTCGTCCGCATCTTCTTTTTGAATCATGATCTCTCCAGTTCCCAGTCCCACACCAAACTCCAGCTCCTCCATCAGCAGTCTGTGAAGTAGATATACCGTTGGCTGCCAACTATTCACCAACAGCTCAATGCTGTCGCCTTGGGTTAGGGCTGGGGCGGCGGTACAGTATTTTTTGAATCGTCTGTATGTCTGATCAATTATGCTTCGTAACTTTTCATCCAATCTCTTCCGCTCACGGGTATCGGCATCTCTTGATGCTACGATGTCAATGATGACTGCAATCATTACCTTCTCACCCAATCAACAGAAATCTGAAGATTCCCCACGTCAATGCTAGAGCCAACGTGATACTCATGAGCGTGCCTAGAATATACCAATCTGCGCATGCACGATCACTCGTTTCTCTACTCGAGTACCGGAAAATGGCTTTGCCTGCAACAATCACTGAGAGAAAACTGAGAATGGATGTGTATGACAAAGCAGTGTCAAAATAGGCTATCACCACTGCAAGAAACAACAAACTCCTCTCCGAATATCCTATGAGATATCCTCCATATCTGAGGCCGCCACATTTTGAAGCAATGTCTTCTCCAAGCCCCCTTCCTAACCATCCAAAGACCAGGTCAATTATCAAACCAGGCAGAAACAGAGCTAATAGATACCCAAAAATGATTGTGAAAAACTCCTTACTTGGTGCAGGTATTGGAAATACCACAATTAGATACAGAACAATACTGCTTGCCACTGAAAACAGTAAGCCAAGAACTCGTTGAGCCATTTTCATATGAACACCGTATCATAATGCTACATTCAAATCCTCTTGGTCCGTAATAAGTTTACCTTTTTTATTAACAATACATAATGTTAACCTTTATGTTAAATAAGATACAATGTTGTCCTTTTCATCTGACATCTATCTTGGCCATGATGATGCCTCGGGATTCAGACTCAGTTGCAGTCCATTTGGTTCTCCATAAGCCAAGGTCTGTTCTCTGAACAAAATTACGAATAGAAAAACCAAGATTTCTTTACTAGAGGGATTATTCAGTGAATGTGAACAGCACAACTTTCCCCAAAAAGACAAGCGTCATACCCGCAATAGTATGTGTCAACCAAGGGGCTACAATTCGTCTTGACTTGATATAGGCAATTCCACATAAAATACCTAAAATAAATGTTGAAAGACACCCCATTAATGATGCCACATCGATGTAGATTTGTGTCGTGGAATCCTGTTGGAAAGGGGGCATCAAGTGCCAGAGCATGAATAATAACGAAGACAGGATTAATGCATTCGGAGTACTTGTGAGTTCTTCAAGTCGAGGCAATAGCCATTTTCTAAAGTATATCTCTTGCATTGGTACTAGAATTAAGGCATTAGCAATGAATCCTGCAAGAAGCTGCATCTCGAAGAATGGGGGCGGGAACTGGTCCCATGCGTCTGGTGAGATAATGCAATAGATGAAGAACACTGTCCCAAGCAAAGTTCCAATCCCAAATGCGTACGCACGACTACTCTTCTCTGATTCACTTGGTGCTTCCAACCCTGCTACTTTCGACCATATCCATGGGAATGTCAGAAGGAATATGACAACACCAATCCATATGATAGCAAAAAATCTAGAGGCTAGGCTTAGAATAGAAAGGAATGAATAGCTAAGAAGAATCTCTTTTTCTCTCTCCTTTCTGGATAGCTCAGATCCAACCATTTCTTCACGCATATAGCCTCTCCTCAATTTTCCTAGCAAAATCTGGTGCATGCTTCAGAGCCACTATGAGCCAGACAAGTAGAGATATTCCCAAGCCCAGGGCAATAATATTGAATACAATATAGGTCCAATCCACCGGAGCAACCAACTCGTCGAGAAGAGACATGCCAATGAAGAACACAGGAACTGTGACTCCGACGATGAGAATACAGGTCATGCTTTTCACAAGGGTCACAAAAGTGCTCTTCCGTATGGTGGGCTTTAAGTACCTAGCAATGTCTGGCTCTGATACTGCACTGTTTGTGACTATCTCAAGCACTTCATGTGCCTTCTTCCCCAAAGGCGTGAGAGTATATCTATAATCTTTGGTCTTCTCAAGGTAACCGTTCATCTGACGAAGGTGGTAATTCAAGCGGCCAGTTGATATTTGGAGCTCTGTGAGAAGCTCTGTGTATGATACTGCTCCTGATCTAGATTCAGAAGCCAAGATACTGATTATTGCGCGTCTCAAGGGATGTGCCAACATCTCTAGAATAGAACCTGTTACATCATCACTCATTTTACTTTTCACAGGTTTATATTCTGCAAGAATGATAAAATGCCTTTTTGAAAAGACAATTTGACACCTGTTCTTTTCAAAGAACTCACGAGTCATGGTGATGTGTGAGATGGACTTAGCTCTGATTTCACTCTACGGGACATTCTCAAGGTTTATATGGTTTCAATATCAATACCGATATCACAAGCGATATCAATAGTGATAAAGTTGCTCCAATACCTGAATGGAGGTGAAAGAAAAGACATGCGTAGACCACATACACACAGACACTGGGATAGACGAACCTCATCGGTCCCGAAGGGATATCTTCGAGGCAAAGTCCTACGACTGCTCAATCAGAGACCTATGTCGGGTGCCGAGATTATGAGTGATATTGAGGAAAACACTGGTCATAGATGGAGACCAAGTCCTGGTTCTGTCTATCCGCTACTCTCCTGGCTCTTAGACTCAGGCTATACAAAGGAACTGGCTGACACTGAGGCAGGTGTCCGACGATACGAGTTGACTGAGGAAGGTAGGAAACTTCTAACAGAGCATGAGGAACGAAGAGCACAAGATAAAGGCGCTAGATTCTTTGGGCAGCAGTTCGATGAATGGAATGGTGCCTTTCCTAAAGAGGCTAGAGAACTAGCTGAGAGCTGGCATAAAATGCGAAAGGCCAGTTATGCCCTCCGGAGAAAGCTAAGGAAGGAATACTCTGACACACTCGTATCGGAGGCGAAGAAACTGGTGGATGAGTTCACGGAGAAGATCTCCAGAATTGCTGAATTTGACAAGGCATAGACTGCATCCACGGTGGAGTGTATTTCATCACTCCATCACACTCATTTTTTTATGCCATGTATTGCCTAGAAAGAGAGCATGAGGGCGGAAACTACTATCTCGTTTGGAAGTCTAGAACTCCATCTGCTTCTCTTTCTGTACTGTGGAAAGTCAGGACTGAATATCTCTCTTGCCATGACTATTCTTATTTGATAGCTGTCTTCCTGTAGCTTATGACCTCTGCAATTTCCGTAAGTGAACTCACAAAGAAATTTGGTGAATTTACTGCAGTCAATAGAATCAGCTTCGATGTTGAAGTGGGTGAGATTTTCGGCTTCTTGGGACCAAACGGGGCCGGTAAGACCACAACAACCCGAATGTTGACCGGAATATCATCTCCTACCGAAGGTAGAGCTCAGATATTGGGACACGAAATTCACTCTTTTGCTGCTAAAGAAAGAATGGGGGTCGTTACTGACCTATCAAATGTCTATAATGACCTCTCTGCGTGGGATAATCTAATCTTCACAGCCAAACTCTACGGACTTAATCGTCGAAAGCGTGAGGAAAAGGCTGCGGAACTACTTGACCTCTTTGGCCTTACTGAAGTCCAAGACAATAATGTGAGAGAGTTTTCAGGTGGTATGAAACGAAGATTGACCATCGCCATGGCTCTTGTAAACGATGCTGATGTTCTCTTCCTTGACGAACCAACGACTGCATTGGATGTACAAAGCGTCAAGATGATTCGAAACCTGATACTTCATCTCAATGAAACTGGCACCACTATCTTCCTGACGACACATAACATGGCAGAGGCGAATGAGCTATGCTCTAGAATTGCCATCATAAACCAAGGACTGATTGGAGCTATTGGTACTCCTGAGAATCTTAAACTAGCTATGGATAAGATGCATTCTGTGGAGGTAGCATTTGATCGAATTCCCGAGACTCTCGTTTCAGACTTGAATCAACTTTCTAGCGTCAGAGAGGTCCAGAAACGTGGAGACAAGTACAAAATCTTCACACTCACACCAGCTGAAACCCTCAAAGAACTATTCACATTTTCCCAAGCAACCAATCTTGAATTGATGTCTGTCAATACACTTGGACCTTCCCTAGAAGACGTCTTCCTTGAACTGACTGGACAGGAGATTGTACATAGAGGAGAATCTCAGACCCGGATGCATCGAAGAAATAACGGAGGAGGTCGCTAGATCATGTCAAGTAATACCAATCTTCTTTCACGAGTAAGAAAGGAAGCAACTCGCGCATGGGCCATCGGATGGAAGGATATCAGGGTCTACTATCTCTCTCCACCTACGCTCATGTTTGGAATCATGTTTCCGTTCGCACTCTTCTTCACATTCACTGTGGGACGCAATCTAAGCCTCATCGAGATGCTCCCGATCCTCTTCTCTCAGACAGTGTTCTGGGCTGCATCCACAGTGGGCCCCGTTGTCATTCCACTAGAGAGACGGACCAAGACGTTCGATAGATATCTCTCAGCACCGATGTCTTTGGTCTCGGTCATACTCGGCAAGTCTCTTGCAGGTGTGGTGTTTGGCTTGCTTGTATCTGTTGTGCCCCTCATTGTAGGCTGGTTGTTCTTTCCCTTTCAGATCGCAAATCTCGTTCTATTCTCACTTGGTATCTTCTTGTCATGCATTGCCTTTGCTGCTATGGGGATCATGTTCGCGAGCGTGCCAACAGAGAGCGTTGGAAATATCATGATGCCAATGAACTTTGTACGAATACCTCTCTTATTCATAAGTGGCATCTTCATCCCAATAGAAAGCCTACCCCTCCCTGGACAGGTCGTTTCATTGTTCTCGCCACTGACTCATACATTGATTCTGATTCGGCTTGGTCTTGGAATCTCGACATATCCTATCTCCCCACTTGTAAGTGTGTTTGCACTACTCCTTACGAGTTTGATATTCCTACTACTAAGCAGGCAATTTCACGAGATCAACAAGAGAAGAGAATAGCTACACATACATTAGGAGCAATCTATCTGTAGGCAAGAAGTAAGAGGAACGGAGAGAGGAAGACCCTATCCACTAGGTATGTAACCACATATGCTTCTCTTGTCTGTACAGCAAATATTCTGGCACGAAGATCTCATGAGCCATGACGATCTCTTATCTTCTCTTCCTCAGCATTAATCCATGACCAACACACCAGGGAACATATAGAACAATCAGAAAGGTAACTATCCAATATAGCACAGGCGCATAGTCTCTGAAGGGAAGAAGTATCAACGCAATAAATACAAACACCAAGGCTCTAATAAAGAACGAGTTGGGCTCCACACTCCTATTTCCTAGGAGCGCTCCGTTCAAGAAATCTCTTGAGAAGGATGGTTTGAACGGACCAGACTCCACCTGTTCTCTCAAGACCTTGAGTGAGTATCTATAGAGCTGATGAGTTCGAGCAAAACGCCAAATGAAGAAGATAACAACTGCAGCTCCAATCATGATTTCCTCAGAGGTCTGCATTTTCATCTTTCCTGAAAACTCAATGATTGATGTCTATCGTCATTTCGGTACTATGACGCCGATATAAAGAATGAGCAGAGAGAGGAAAGTTGCTTTCATGTGTTCCTGCGTATTTTTTAATATAATATACTCTTGAAAATAATATAAATCAGTCAATAAATAAGATATTTAAGGAGTATACCTTCTCCACGAATATGCGTCGTGGGGTAGCAGGGGTCTTAGTTTGGACTACAGTCATTCTCATAACACTCGGATCCTTCATCCTGTTCTATCATGGGATAGATCAGTTTATGCGTCTTGAGCTTACACACACCTTGATACTTGGTGGCGAGGAAGGTCCAGCTGAGTTTACTGCGATTTCGGACCTTCCAATCTATGTTTCAGGTTACCACAAGTTCGATGTCATTGGCGAAGAAGTAGACTTTACAGTCACTCTGTATGATGGCGAGGGTGGATATCTCACCCACTTGGATGTCTACCTCAATAGTCCTGGTTCTCTTGTTGAAACGCTCTCATATCATGAAACTATTGACTACACTCTTACTCCAGGAGAGCAATATATTGTTGAAGTCACTGGTTTGAATTTCCATGGTAATATAGAACAGCCTCATACGCCACTAGCGGAGTTCGTGATGAATGCATTCTATGCTGGTGAACTCGTTGGTCTTGTTTTTCTTGTTGTGGCTGTCTTCTGGGTTTGTATGCTAGGTGGTCTATTTTCTGCTGGTGTTAGTGAAATCAGAACGCGAAGGGCTACCGAATCCTCTTATTCTTGGTTTGGCTGTAGTAGGTTTCCCAGTAGGTGTTACTCTTGGACTTCTATTATCTCGAATGCCCAGAAGAAGTCGAGGTGGTAGGTAGGTTGCAATCTGACTTCAGAACGATAGCTGAATCAACTTTTGAAACACTTCTCACCATAACCACAATCTTGTCAGGTGTGTATATTGCTGTCTGTTTTGACTGGTTCAGTCAAGCGATGCTTGAGCCTCACCCCGGCGAACCAATGTCTCCTGAGCTGGTGGGACTGGCCATAATGGGGGTATTTCTTGGGCTGATTTTTCTAATACCTCTGGTGTTGGTTCTTCTTGTTTGGGCTCTTTCCAAATTCAATGGCTCTACAACTTGGAAGACAGCAGCTTGGTCTGGTCTACTCTATTGCTTAGCACAGGACTGTGTTGGTATCCTGGCACTCCTTGTATTTCCCCTGCTTGCAGCTGGATTCTTTGTAGACCTTGTTTTGTTCGCATCAGTAGCATTTGTGATTGTATTGCCAACCATTATTGGAACTACGCTTGGCTATAGAGTGGGCGTAAGATATGATCAAGACTTGTTGACGGAACGGACCCGAAAAAGAAAATCTGTTTCAACATCTGTATTGACAGTCTTCATCATACTTATCATACAAGGACTTCTTGGACTGTTCATTCTTTACCTCTAAAAGTTTTCATTGCGATTTTTCGATGAAAAGAGAGTATATGGGAGAGGAAAGACCTCTCTCAAGTTGAAACTACATCTGTTTCTCTTGTTTGTGCAGTAGATAGTATATTCCTACAATGATGAAAGACCATATCCCTCTTCTAATAGCTCAACAAGCCTTGATACAAAACGAGTCGCAGGAGCTCCATCAACCACATCATGGTCGAGTGTCACAGTCAGTGACAAGTACTCTCTCTTTTCGATATTGTCACCTACATAACCTGGCCTCTCTACTATTCCTCCAACAGCTATGTTGAGAGCATGCATACCCAAAGGGATTGCCCATCCACCAGACCTAGCAAACTGTCCAATCGAAGTCAGAGCTACTGTTCCCATATTCTCTGCTATGAACAAAGGATTCTTGCGCAGCTTGCGCCAAAACAGTAAATCCCTCAGGAACTTGGGGGCAGTTAGGAGGAGCTTGATTGTTCTGTTCTCCCTAGCCTCAGTAAAGTCCTCCTCTTTCTTTTTCTGTACGTCACGAATCTCTTGATTGATCTCCATGACCGTCTTCGTATTCGCCGACTTCAAGATGTAGTTGATAGGATAGGCACGACCCTCGATGGTTGTTTCGATGAGGATATTGATGTTCACATCGTTAAAAATCACGAATTGCTTTCCAATCATGAGGGCATGGACCTGTTTGTGTTCTGCAACGCTCTTTCCCACACATGCTGCAATCCAACCTGCAAAGGACACTGACTCACCTGTCTGCTCTTTGTAGCTGTGTAACTTCTTGCGTGCATCAGTCACATCAGCCTCGAACAGTCCAAGCATTCTGTGTTTTTTCAGTGCATATTCGCAGCTCTCGATGATTAATTTACGGGATATTGGAACGCTTTCTTTGTGATATCCTGAGCTTGAGTCCAATTCTGTTCACAACCACCTCTCAAGGCGTGAGTCTAATGATGAACTTTATGATTCAGTAGAGAGCTCACAACGAGAAATCCGAATCTACGTCTGTTTCTCTTGCCTGTAGGGCAAATTGTTAGGTCTGAAGATCTCTCTGGTCTTGACGTTATAGCTTCAGCAGATTCATATCGAATGTATTGTTATTCAGTTTGGGAGTGATTATTGATGAAAGAGGTCTTAGATAGTACATACCTGCCATTCAAGGAAAAGCAGTTGTTGAATCATTTTGCCAAGGTCAAGTACCGAGGGAAATGCGTTAGTAATGAACGACATATGAGCTACTACACAAATAGCATCCAACGATATCATCAGTATCTTGCTGACAATCCGGATATGAGTGGCAAATCTCTGTCTGAATTGAAACGCCCCTGTCAAATAGAGAAGGATGAGCGGTTCTGGGTCGCCTCCTGTCTGATGACGATGTTCTACCATGAACGACGACTGCAGATGCTGCAGAAGCTCTTCACTGAGGCTTTTGGTGAAAACCCTCCCATTACTGATCTGCGCTCTTGGCGAGAGTGCTTGGACGGAAACCTTTCATTGTTCTTCGAGGTCGCTCTGCCTTCACCATCTCCGTACAAGACCTGGCTCAGGAAACATTTGAATGAGCGGCAATTCATCCCTCACATCTTAAGTAGTGCACATGGAAAGAAGAATCTCGAGGGTCCAACACACATAGACGCATTGCTCATAAATTCCAGTAATGGGTTTGCTGTGCTAGTAGAAGCAAAGGTCCTATCTGACATCAGCGATCAGGTCACCTTTGATGTCGCACGAAACCAGATGGCCAGAATCATTGATGTCATGCTGGAAAAGAATGATCATCTATGCGAGCCGTTATGCAAGAGGATTCCTGAGAGATCGCTGTTTCTACTGTTGACACCTGAAATGTTCAAAATCCATCCCTCTCACAGGCTATACGGATGCAAGTTCAGTGATTACAAGAAAAATCAGGAGTCTTTAGTTGACGACTTGCCCCACAGGAGGGCCTTGAACTGGCTTATGATTCGCCGCAGGTTGGGATGGCTCACCTGGGAAGACTTCCACAGGACAAACAGCGATTGTTGTCCATGGTTATTAAAATAATAGAAGAAAAGTGAGTGAGAGAAGAAAGACCTCCCTTGATTTGAACTTCAAACCACATCTGCTTCTCTTGAGGTAGGGGAGATAGTCAGGTCCAAAAATCTCTCTTGCCATGACTATTCTCGGTAAATTTATGTCAAAGTCATGAGATTCGTCTAGGTTATAGTGTAGTCATCACCATGACATATCTCAGATATTCCTTAGGCTTGTTTCGAGGAACACAACGACTTCTTGCATTTCAACACAAGTGGGAAAGGAGAGAAAGTACATGCCTGATAGAGTCAGTCGATGCGTCTTCTTACTGACGTCGTTCATGTTCTTTTTGGCCTTGATTCCTGTAGCAGATTTTGATGGGATTGCTGCTCAGTCAACAACAGTGGTTTCAGAACCAGAAAAACAGGGACTGCTTCTTACAGGTACCCCACATTCTCCCATAACGATTGATGGGGATGCCAACTTCTC
>Ga0180437_10009106_pt1 | contig 12373 bp, 27 predicted proteins | sample SS_ome_4_FD_132410 | JGI IMG/M metagenome (GOLD analysis project Ga0180437, IMG submission 132410) | Hypersaline lake sediment archaeal communities from the Salton Sea, California, USA - SS_3_D_1 metaG | ecosystem: Environmental > Aquatic > Non-marine Saline and Alkaline > Hypersaline >...
AATTTGTTACATTAAATTCACTCTAATCCTTTATTTATAATCAGTCTTAATAAACATTAGAATATATTTCACTACTAATACATTCTGCGTAGGCATTTTTAACACTTACTGAAATAGTATCAGTCCCTAAATGAGTTTGACATTTTTTAATAAGTTCGAACTCAATAATGCTTGAAGCACTATCTTCATGCGCTTGTTTATTTTTTGCTCTGCTAATTATATCCTCAAGAGCAATTATACTTAATTGTATTTTCATAATAATATTTATTTTAATTAATATTTATACAACATTTTTTATATTTCTTACCACTTCCACAAGTACATAATTCATTACGACCTGTTTTTGGTTCTCTCCTAATATCTGAATAATAACCTTTCTTTAATGGTTTAACAGGTTCATCTAAAATATAAGGATTAGTTAATGTATTTGTTTTTTCAAATATAGCTTGCATAATAATTTTAATTTAAATTTCTGTATAAGGATTCTTTTTTTCTTTGTATTTGATATAGTTTTTGTGTTTTGTAATTATAGAGTAAAGATATTGCAAGCATATGAGAAAAACAAATTTCTGTATGATTATTTTTATATGTATAGTCTATTTAAATTGATTCTAAATAGTGATCACCTACATATAATATTAGTAATTTTTAATATCATTTGTATATATGGAAATAAATTTATATCTTTGTCTTATTATAATGAGATTTTAAATTAAAAATATGATACTTAAAGATTTTATTAATGAATTTATTGAACCTAACACATTAATTAGATTACAATATAAAGTGAATGATGGACATATTGAAGTTATGCCAGATTCTAATCCTGTTATGGAATGGGAAATAAAAAATACTGCATTTGCAGAGAAAAAAGTTATTGGTGTTACTGACATACTATATCTTCAGCATAAGGAAGCGGTTAATATAGTTATTGAGGTGTAAAAAATATATACAATGAAAAAAGTTAAAGTAACATATGATAATATTATAAAGTAATTATGCTTAATAAAATACAAATAGAGTCTAAAATTAAAACTTTAGAAGAAAGAATAAAAGTATTGGAAGATAAATATAAACAACCATTATCAGAACACGAAAAATCATTAGTGTGGTGGCATGTTCATTTTACTAAAGATCATATTTTAGATTTAAAAAGTATGTTAGATTTAATATAATTTAATATGTGTAAATATTGTGAAAGTAATATAAAGTTTTTAAATTTATTTACCAATAATAGATTGAGAATTAAAATAAAATATTGTCCCTTTTGTGGTGGGAAATTAGATTTGATTAATATTGGTGATAAAATATTGTTAACAGATACTAATGAAATAGTTAAAGTTATTGATATTGAGGATGATATGTATTATTTTGATGGTGGTTGGGTTACTGATGATTGTTGTAAGAAATATACTGATGAAAAATAATATATATCTACTATAATTTTATTGTACTTTAACTGTACTTTTACGTACCTTAATTATTCTATAATGGTATAAAAGATATAGTTTATTGATTTTCAGGTAAAAATAATGGGTACTGATTATCAGATACTTAGACGATGTACATTGTAGATGTTAAATAAAAAGGGGGTGAAAATAGCGTTTTGTATGTCCCCCACTCACATCTTACGCCTCTTTTATTTTCTCCGAAACCTTAGATTATAATTTTTTATAAAAATGATTTATATATGTATATAGATTATTAGATACGTGGTTTATGATCCTAAAAAAGCATGAGATTTCTCCCATGCTTATGTAAATAATTCATATTAATAAATTATTCAGTAATGAAAACATTAAAAGTTCATTAATAAAACAAACCTTCAAAACAAACTTAATTCTATCACTATATTATACGTAGGAGGCATAAAAAGGTTACAGAAAAATGATATTATTTTTATTTAGACTAATTCTAAACACAGACTTTAGGGTACAAGTGGATTACAGCACCCAAGTTTCACCCTGCCAATTATAATATAAAGATAAACAATTATATATTATGATACGAATTTCAGGATATAAAGTTACATGCTATATGTTATTTATACTCATTCTAAATAAGCACATGAAATTCTTAATCTAAAAAATGGTAAGGTCGTACAATATGTATAATGGTGTACATTCTCCAAATTCTTAATTAACAATATAGTATGTACATTCTATGTGCCTGTGTACAATGTGAGATTTTTAATTAATAATATGAGTGGACATTGTGGAATTCTTAATTAAGAAAATTAGATGTAACCTTTTTTAATCTCCTACGTATAATCTGTTAGATTTGGATAAGTCCATTTTTAATGCGAAATTTGTCATACGCCAAAAAAAGCAAGGAACATTCGTCCCTTGCTTTTTTCTATTTATAGTTTATTGATATTGATTAAGAATTTTGTTCGTTGTACCATTTAATGAATTCAACAACTGCTTTATAGATTGCTTTTAATTTCTTTTCGTCATCATAACAACCAAGAGATTTATTTTTTAGATAATGATCGATAATACAATAATGACTTAATTTATTATTTTGTCTATGGGATTTTATTTTAACATTAAAATCTAAGCTTTCAATTTTTTCCACAACAGGCATTAACCAATCATAAGAGGAATGGTATTGTAAGGTTTCTTCATTACCTAATATTGTACCATCATTAAGTTCGTAAATATCACCAAGTTCTAAATACTTAGCACCCATAAAGATAGCAATAAGTATATTATATTTAATAATGTCTTTTATTTTCATGATCTTATATTTTAGATTAATAATTTACTAAGACTAAATTTTTACTCGTACAATATCCACATTGCTCGGTTCTTGTACATGTACAATTGCATTTTTCAATAGGTACTACTTTTTTAATAGATTCCTTATAATAATCTGATTCCATTAAGTGAGCAGTATTTTCAAATTTTAAATTAAACATTTCTCTTGGTTTCCCTATGAGTTTTAAATCCCATTTTTCTAATTTAAGTTTCATCTCCCTGTACAATATACTATGGTCGATATAAATAGGATTGATCTTACATGAACTGGACATTATGTAAATCTTACCAGTTTCAGGGAACGCACATAATTTAAATATTATGTTTTGCTTATCTCGTACAATATAGTGAACATTGTCGTGATTACCTTCTGCTATTGGATATGCTTTTAAACTCATGATCTCATATTTTAGATTAAGAATTTTGTTTGTTATACCATACAATAAATTCAACTACATGTAAATATAATTCATCTATTTCAGTTCTGAATGAAAGTTCATCAATCATTCGATAAATGTTCCATTCCTCAGTTGTACATTCATCAATTGATTTAACACCAATTACCTTATGAATCTTTTTGATAACTGGAACTAACCAATCATATGAAATATTAAATTTTAAATCCTCTACATATATTTGAGATGGTAATAAACATATATTTCTATCATCTTCTATTTCAACATCCATAAACTTAGCTATAAGTCTATTAAGTTTATTGTATTGTTCTTTATTAATTGTTTCCATGATATTTTTAATTAAAAATTTTAGTATTCTAAATTATACCATTCAATAAATCTAGTAACAGCATTATAAAGTGTATCTATTTTAGAATTATCAAAATTACAAATCTTAGGATGTATTGAGAATAAAACCTTATCGTTAATATCAGTAGTAACTATTCTAACACCAAATTTATTAATAGTTACAATAGTGAAATCAATTAATTCGATTTTATCAACAACAGGTATTAACCAATCATATGATAAATGATATTTAGCTTCATTATAAAATGTTTTCTCAGCTTGTTTGGTTGTCCAAAAATTCATATTATAAAATTTATGTCCACCAAGATAAACATTTCTATCCTTAAATTCAATCTCAATGAATTTAGCAATTGCTTTACAATTTTCAATTATTGTTTCCATAATTATCCTAATCGTTTAGTTTGTATTCGTTTTTTAAACTTTGTCCATAAAAATTTATGATAGTTGAATCGTATTTCTTTCAACCTATGAAACTCTGTTTTAGGTATTTTACTATTTCTATGTGGTTTCATAATATTTTAAATTAAAAATTAACAATCAAATTCAACATCCCATCCTAATACTTTACATCTTGTTTCTATAGCTTTTTTACTGCTATTTTTAATATTTAAAAATTCACTTGCTTCTTTTTGTGTTTCGAACCAATGTCTTGTACTTATAGAAATTTCTATTTTAATCATAATAGTAAATTTTTAATTTAAAATCTCACCAAAGATATAAATAACTGTACTCAATAATACAATTGTTGAATAGATAAACAATTTGATTTTGATAGGTAGTTCTTTTGTTTCCATGATATTTTTGTGTTTTGGTTTGTGTTTTTATATAGTATAAAGATATGAATTATATTATTTAGATCAAAACTAAATTACTTTTTCCTATGTACTTCGTAACCAAGTTTTTCTAATTTATTCATCGCTATCCTCACACCGTTTTTTTCAGCTTCATTTGTTATAATACAATCTTTGATTATCTTTTCACCTAGTAAATTCCATGTAGGATTTAATATGTGTACTTTATCATATGAGTTAAGTTCAACACCTTTATAATCACCTAATTCATCTATATATGTTACATGTACATTTTTAGGTACGGTTTCTTTATGTAGATTGATCTTACCTTCGGTTATTTCAACTTCTATCAACATAGGTAATGTATCAATACCATTTCCAACTAACCAACATAAAAATCCATGTTCAAATACTTCATGTTCTAGAACTGTTTGATTTGTTTTTAAATCAATTGCATATAATTTAATTGGGTGTGCAACCATATCTAAATTTAAACCACCTTCATTATAATTTTTTAATCTTAATGAAGTACCATATTGATATAGGTTTGATTCTTCACCGTCTTTTCTAATATATCTTAGTTCTAATATTTTTGTTTTTTTCATGATGAGAATTTTTAATTAAGAATTTATTTTGCACTCCATATGATTTCAACACCCTGTACTTTATATCCCCATTCTTTGTAATCAGTAGGATGTAAATCTCGTGCTTCTTCTTTTAACTCCTTAGATAGTTCGTTATATTTTTTCATGATAGTTAAAATTTGTTAGTCAATATCTAAAATTGATTCATAAGCATGTATTCTTTCAACACCTAATGCATTAGCTAAATCAAAATTATCTTGGTCATTTTCTAACTCAAATGCCTCTTCAAACTGTTCAATTGATACTCTTTTAGGAACTAAATATAATCCTAATACATTACCATTGTTTTTATTAGTAACTTGTACTAATGTGTGTTCTTTGTTGTTTAGTTTTAAAATCATGATAATTTTATTTTTGTGTTTGTTTTATACTGTAAATGTATATCAAGTTTACTTAAATAACAAATTTTTGTTACATTAATTTACTGTAAATCTGTTATTTATAATCATTCCAGATAAGCGTGTAAAATTCTTAATCTAAAGAATGAGCGTATACTTTTCATCTAAAGCGTTTGATTTTCTTAATTAATAATATGAGCGTACAATATAGTGTACAATGATCATGTACATTCTATAGAACATTGTACGATGTAGAATTTTTAATTAAAAAAATGAGTGACCTATCAAAGCCACCCATTCACACTTAACACACTAACACAATTATTTTAATTAAAAATTCTTATAGTCCTCATCATTTAATCCTTCCATTGGGTGAAAATCATTATAGACACTTCTATAATTATCTTCATTATGTAAATTCCTTTCTCTCCATGCTTGATTCGCTGGTGAGATTCTGGTCTTGTTGTTTCTCTTTTCAGGTGTAACAGTATTCCAGTATTTGTCTTTACATTTAGTACCAGATTTACTCTTACAAAATACTTGTTGATAGTTTGTTTTTTCAAACTCAGTTCCGCATGATGGACAAACTAATTTATCCCCAACTTTTGCAGCTTTGTTCAGCTTATATCTATCTCTAAGTTTCATTATTTTTAATTTAAAAAAGTAAATTGTTCATAATACTCTTCACGTGTCAAAGGTTTTGAATATCTTCTATGTGTACAATCAGGACATTCATAACCCATATGACTAATACCTGCTTTATCTTCTCCAAGTGTCATATATCTACCACAATTACATCTTGCTTTACTTGAAGGTCTTAGATTATTATTCATGATATTTTTAATTTAAAGTTTTATCTTTAGTTCTAATATCCATAATTCCCTGATTAAAATATATATGACATTGAGTACATAATAACATACCATCAACTGGTCTAGCATGTTTTGTTTCTTCTTGACAATTAGTACATATATATTTTTTATGTTTCATGATATTTTTAATTTAAAGTTTTATGTCATGATGTGAAATAGAAGAAGGATTATCAAATCTCATAACTTCATTATCATCTATTTCGATAACAAGTGCATCATCAAGACAATGAGTATCACCATCTAATTCAACTGAAATATCAACATTATATTTTTCTAATAATGTTTTAAACTCTTTTTTAAATTCGGTTAACTTACTCATGATATTTTTAATTTAAGTTTTGGATATTATAAGGGGTTAATAATTATACCCCTTATATGATTCTCTTAATTGTATTTTTTCTTTTTTCTTGCTTGACTTTGAAAAGTTGTTTTTCTTCTTGTCAGCTTTTTGCTTGTCACTTGGTTTAAATCTTTCTGTACGTGCCATGATTTTATGATTGTGTTTAACAATATTTTTAACTGTAATAACCGTCAAATTTACGTAACTTAGACTTAACAGCATCTAATTTATCTTTATACTCTTTCTTTAAACTCATTAGTGCTTTAACATCTTGTATTTTATACGTTTCGAATTCAGGAATTCCTGTTTCAATTTCTGTTAAAATTCCATTTTCCATCTTACCCATGTAAATCTCTTGTTCTTCATAAAAACAACTTGTATCATTATCTTTAAAAGAACAACTAATTTTTAACCAAATAGAATAACGACCAACATCTAACATACATCTATGTAAACGTGCGTAGTCTTCACCAAATTTTTTTGGTTGCTCATCTAAAAATGATAATGCTTTTTTAAACTTTGCTGATTTGTCGCCTGATGCTAATAAAATTTTCTGTCCCACAAATTCCTTTAAGATAGGTAAAATGTGATTGAAGTTTAAAACTGATAGTCTTTGTACTTCATTAACTGCGTGAATTTTCTTTTCTAATTTCATGATATTTTTGTGTTTGTGTGTGTTTTAATTCTATAGTAAATGTAGTTCAAATAAATGATTCTACCAAATTTTTTATCGTTTTTTTTAAATTAAAAGTTTATTTAAAATGATTCTTAATAAGTGAATTTTTAATTAAGAATATGATATTTTATAAATCACATTCGTCAGCCATTGAATAGTAACCATTATCACTTGTTACAACTAAATGATCAAGTAAATTAATCTCTAAAGTTTCACAAGCTAATTTTAATTTTTTTGTTACTTGTAAATCACTGTGTGATGGTTTTACATTTCCTGATGGGTGGTTATGTGCTAATATGATACTATGAGCAGCACATTGTAAAGCAGTTGCTAAGATTAAACGATTATCAATAACAGTACCATTTAAACCACCTTGACTAATTTTTTGCCAACCTAATGTATTATTATTTCTATTTAAATAAATAACAATCATTGATTCAGTTAATTCTATTGTATCTTGGTCAAAGAATTTTTTAAACATGTCGTTAGCATCTTGCGAACTACCAATTTTAACCTTATTAACATCACCAGTTTTATATTTTAAAGTGATTTCGGGTAATTTAGTCTTATACGTTTTCATGATATTTTTGTGTTTTGTGTGTGTTTTAATTCTATAGTAAATATATTACAAATCAAATTAAATTACAAAAAAATAAGCAACTATTTTTAACTTAGTTGCTTATTTATAGTTATTCTTAATAGTAGAATTATTTTAATTAAAATTATTCACCTATTAATTCATTGTAGTTTGTTGCACTTATATAAACATCTGTCAATGAATCTAACATGTTTTCAACATTAATCTCATTTAATGAACAGATAAACTCTAATACAGAACCTAGATAATGTTCTTTTCCTGAATAATCTGTAAAGTCTTTTGTAATCTCTTGCCAACCTTCCAATGTGTTTGGATTAAAAGAAATAAACCCACTACAAGATGTATAATTATTAATTAAATATTGTTTATACTCAGCAAGATTATCAAATAATATTTTTCTAATCTCTTTAATATTATCATCTGTTAAGTGTACATTGATGTTAATAGCATCATTACTGAAATTATATTCCTTTGGACTGTAAAGTGCCTGAAATTCAATCTTATCAATTAAATTAAGGTCTTTTAATTCCTTTTCAATATAATTAGTACATTGCTTTGCAACATTATTATGATATTCTTTGTAATCAAATTTACAATCTTTATACTCAATTTCAGGTAGGTTTTTGTCTCTCCTGTGTTGGTTAATATCGTCAATTTCAGGAGTTTCATCAGCTTCAAAATGTGTACCATAGAAGCCTGTAAATACTGGTAAATAAGTTTCTTGTGTTTTCATGATATTTTTGTGTTTGTGTGTGTTTTATAGTGCTAATGTAATTCAATTAAATTTAATATCCAAATTATTTAAATTAAAAGTTTCTAATTTAAAACCGTTCTAAATAGATAAGGTCTTAAAATATTTATCATAATAACTATCAAATAATATTAGTGCTTGTTCTTCACGTAGGTCAATATTATTTGTTAGTACATTATCAACTGTCTGAGTGTTGGACAATATGCCTAATGATATAAACCTATTGTACATTGCTGTTATCTCATTCCATTCTAGGACATTGTTCGAATTGACAGGTGAATATTTTGCTTTATTAATATTTGTTACATTGTTTTCGTTTGCAGTCATGTACAATGATATTAACATATTCCTCTCGATTAAATATCTTTGAACATGTTCAGAATCTAAAAACGAAGTTAATTTATTTTCTTTCTCAACTAAAATCTTATTTAAAATAATGATCGCAAACTCCGTGATAATTATCAATATAAAAAAGATGTAACTAACGAAATTGTTTCGGTTCATTTTGTTAGTCGAACTATTAAATGTTGCTTCGGTGATTTGTATCTCTTGTGTCATTAAATCATTAATCTGCTTTAATGATGTTTGTTTATTAATATTATATTTATCTCTTTGAACATTAATTCTATTTTGAATTGCATCTATTTTCTTACGTATGTCTGCACGTTCATCAACATTTGCAGGTCTGCGAGTTTTCCAATAATTTAAATCAATCTGTAATGTTTCAAATTCTTTGCTATCTTCAAACGTTTGATTATTTAAATTAAGAATATCACTATTATATTTCTGCTTAATATCATTTATCGATATAGTTTTTTCAATAATACTATTATCTTTTATCTCTACGGTTTTATTCGTCCAGAAATAAACTCCAATAGATGACAAAGAGCATGATAATATAAATGTAATTACAAAGGGTATTATTGCACTTTTAACGCTATTAAATGAACGTTTAATCATTTTCACCTTAATGACTTCATTAAGGATTAAAAACAATATAATGAATACGATTAAAAAGAATAATACAACACCACTAACCAAAGATTTTAATTCTAGTGTTATACTTAATGCAAATAACACACTAAATAAACTAGCGATTATTGCAGGGATGCGATCAAAAATAGTTACAAATCTATTATTACTATTTTTGATAATTAAGCTTGTTAAATTACTTGTAGTTTTCATAACTTACTGATTTCGTGATACTTTTGTGTTTGTGTTTGATTTTGTGTTTTGTTTTTGTTACGACAATATTATAACATTTGTTACACTTATCCAAATTTTGGTGTTAGTTTAGAATGAATTTAAATTACAAACTTTTAATTAAAAAAATGAAACATATTAAAATAATTGTTGTATAATTGCAAAAGAAACATAACACAAAAATAATATAATTATGAAAACATTAATTAAAGGGAACACAACTTATACAATTGCAAAGGGTCAACCAAATTGGATTATATTTACTAGAATTATTAAAAGAAAAGAAGGTCATGACTCTTTAATGGAATCATTAAGTATTAATTTAAATACTCATGAAGTTTATTGTAATCGAACAGGTAAACAAACATTTGGAATTAGTAGATATTTAAAACTTGTTTTAAGGATCGAAAAACTATTTAATTTATCGTCTTTAAGAGATTTTTAAATTCTTAATTAAAAATATTAAAACCGTTATTTAGATTAATTCTATTTAACGGTTTTTTTGATTAATAATTTGTTATATATGAAACTTTTTATACCTTTACAACGTTAAACAAGTATAAACACAAAAACAATATTATTATGAGCAAAGCATTTTTTGATAAGTTCGAAGGTTTAAAAGGTTGTAAATTCGTTGGGATTAAAGGATATTCAAATAAGCACGGCGAAGTAGCAGATTTAACCATCTTAACAAATTTCAACGTAAGAAACGCAAAAGAAAAGGATTTGAACACGCTTAAATCATTAGATGATAAGGATTTAAGAGCAATCCAAAAAGAGTGCGATGTTGATTTAGATGTGATTAAAACAGCATTAGCGGAATTAATCGATTCAGGTGAAAAGAATTTAAACGAAGAAACCAAAACCACTGCAAGCAAAGCACAAGAAGATGCTTATATTTATTTAACTAACTCGGTTAAAATGAATAAAGATTCAATGGATGTTTTTATCGTAGGTCAAAGACATACAAAAAAAGTAATTGTAGAAGGTACTTATCCAATTGTAAAGAGTAGACCCAAAACAATAGCAAAGAAAGCTATTAAAAAGCATTGTAATTTATCAATGGAACGCTATAGGAGTTATAAAGTTGGTTCATTAGAATCAATACAAATAACTGGCGATACAATTCAAATGAAATAGTATTATTAATTAAAAGTTTTATTTATAGGGTGTTTCTTCTGAAATGCCCTATTTTATTATACATACAAAAGATTTTCTTATTTAGATTGAATATAAATAAAACTTTTAATTAAAAAAATTGATAAAAAACGAAACTTTTAATTAAAAATTTTGTATAATTGCATAGTGAAACACATTAACAAAAACACAATTATTAATTAAAATTAAGATCATGACACAATTAAACAATTTATTATTCGATGTTAGAAAAGTTGATTTTAAAGAAACTTTTGGGATGCCAACAAACTCTGATTATTCACATGCTATTATTGGAACTATTGACGGTCAGGACAAAATTTTAAACGTTTGTTCAGAGCGTTACGAATTACTTCCTAATAATACTATTTTTCCAGTTATTAGAGAAATATTAGACACTCAATTTAAAGGTGATTTTGAAGAAAGTTACAGGATTGTAAATGATTCTCGTTTTTATGCTGACTACAAAATTAATACATGTGAGTTTGAAGTTGGAAACGGTGATATTATTTATCCAAAAATTCAAATACAACATTCTTATAATGGTTTAACTAAATATGCAATTATGTTTGGTTACTTCCGTTTAATCTGTTCTAATGGTTTAGTTGTTCCAGTAACAGAGAAAAAAGAACTTAATTTAAATATCACTGGCAAACATACTGCAAATATTAAAACCTCTTTTGAACAACTAAAAGAAAGATTAAATTATTTTGTTGGTAATAATGCAGCAGCAAAACAACTTGGTAATAATTTTAATAACCTTAGAGACCATACTGTTAAAGATTGGGTAAAAAGAGTTGAAGAGGTTATGAACGTTGTTAAAATTGGTACAACTGTAAATAATAAGGCTTATGTTGAGAATGTAATTCTTAAAGAAGCTGACCAACTTAATACAGGTGTTAATGATTGGTTAATATATAATGGTATTAATCAATTGTTAAATGATGATAATGAAAACAAAAAAGCACCTGAAGTAAGACAGGCAACTGATATTAAAGTTATTGAAGCTTTATTAACAAGTCAATAGAAACTATAAAGAATCATTCTAAATAATAAAAAGGTTGCAGAAATGTAACCTTTTTGTTGTATATTTGAGAAACTTATTTAAAGGCATTTTTAAGCCTGTATTTTAAACTAATAACTAAATGATGTATTGATACTATGACTTAACTTTAATTAAAAATATAACCCCCTAATCAATTAATAAAGGGTACGTATCCCCCCTCTACTACCCCCCTGAGAGACCCCCCTGTATGGGGTGGGGGGCGTACATAAATAATTCCTACAAAAAATTTAGAAACCCTTTTTTTATTTTTATAATATTTTATACTTTACAATACCCTTAAAATCAGAAAGTTAAAAAATTTTATAGAAAAAAATTTATATTCTCTAAAAGTGGTTTTTATAATAATTTATATTCTCTTTACACCCAAATGTTTTCATACATATACCTTCTTTATTAAAGTTAACACAATAAAAATA
>Ga0180437_10009108_pt1 | contig 12371 bp, 9 predicted proteins | sample SS_ome_4_FD_132410 | JGI IMG/M metagenome (GOLD analysis project Ga0180437, IMG submission 132410) | Hypersaline lake sediment archaeal communities from the Salton Sea, California, USA - SS_3_D_1 metaG | ecosystem: Environmental > Aquatic > Non-marine Saline and Alkaline > Hypersaline > Sediment...
CAGGTAGAGACAGAACGCCTGGCCAACCGGGTCTTTTCCATGTTCTACGGCCAGGAGAGAGACATCACCTCTGGCTCGCGGGGGCTCTCGCGGCGGGCGGCCGAACGGCTACTGATTCATTCCCGCGAAGAGGGTGTGGGGGTAGACGCCGAATGGCCGCTCATCGTGAGCCGCTTCCCCGACTTGCGCTCGGGCTACATCCTCTGTGAGGGACTAGAGTTCGAGACGGCCGACCGCTGCCAGGGGGAGATCGCCCAGGCCGGCGGGTTGGAGCGCTGGCTGGAGGCCCAGTCGGCGCGGCCTGAGCTGTGGGTCCACCGCCTGCGCGTGGCCTGCGAGATCGCTGAGGCCGCTTTGCGGGTGGTAGAACGTAGTCAGTGACAAGATAGCTGCCGCAAGGTATTGACTAACCATACTTTATGTTGTATAATGGAATTGCCTTTCTTAAAGAGAGAGGGCTGGAGGGAACGGCAATAGCAGAGGAAGTAACCAAATTACGCATCTTCGTGGCCTCGTCAGGCTATATTCTCTTTCTCATAACCGTTTAGAGGTTAAGAACTGAATGGCTCTGTCAGGTATTGACATTTGGATTCTTTGTGCTATAATAACAATAAGCATTGATCAGCACTTCGCCATCGTTGCTCTCGTCCTAACCAGTGGCCAAGGAGGAGGTGAGATTATGAGAAGTTGAGAGCCGATCTTTTCTTAATCAGGAGGAGGTTGGCTCTTTTGTTTTCTGCATAGTCAATCTGTTGCATGACTCTTTAGCTATATGAGGGGTAAATTCGTGCAGAAATGCACAAAGTATTAGTAGCCAGAGGTGCAATTTTACTAGCCAGGAGATGTCTGAAAAATAGTACTTTTTTAATACCTCCAAACGAGCTGAGATGTGGTATAATGATATATAAAAGTAACCGCTCAGGGGTAATACCTCTGGCAAATTTCAAACGAAACTCTAACTTTTTTCTAACTTTACGCTAACAAAGGTGTGCTATGATAGCAGTATGACTCGATCAAGCGCAGCGACTCATGACTCCCAGATGCCTTCGTAAAAGAATGGGGGAACAAACCTTGGGGACAGTTGAGTTTGTGCTGCCGCTGATTGCTTATATGCAGGTGTTGGAAGCATGGCCGCCCTGCGTGAGCGAGTCAACCGTAACTCACACAATCCCTCGCAACCGCCGTCTAGTGATGGGTCTGAGGGTCCCTGTAAGCCCCGCAGGCGGACTGGGAGCGGCCGCAAACGTGGCGGACAGAAGGGGCAAAGAGATCACCCAGAAACTGGTGCCGGTTGAACAAGTCAAAGAAGTGAACGGCGTCAAGCCAGACGTGTGTCGTTGCCACGGGCACGAGTTAGCAGGTAAAGACGCCAAGCTGCATTGCCACCAGGTGATAGAAATACCGCCAGTGGTAGCCGAAGTGATCGAGTATCGCCTTCACATCTTGACTCGCCTGGAATGTGAGACAGAGATCCGCGCCGAATTGCCGGCCGGGTTCCCCGAGGGGCACTTGGCCCTCGCCCCCAAGCAATAGTCTGGCTGTAAGCGGTCAATACCACCTGAGCAAGCGCGAGATCGCTGAGGTGATGATTGCCGATTGCTTCCAGGCTAATGTGGGCCTGGGATCAGTGCAGCTCTTGAGCAGCGCATCAGCGAGCCTGGCCGCGGGTGGCGGCTATTTCTCTGGCGCGCGTGACTATATCCAATAGAACGGCTGGGACGCTACCCTATGAATGGTTACAACGTTTCCTGTATAGAGAGCTCGCCCGAGGGTGATAAAAAGGACAGAGGGTATATAGACTATACTGACCGTCCTGTTACTCATATCAGTTCAGAAGATCCCCTTCATTTCGGTCGGTATTGCAGTGTCCTGACAGAGGTGATTCTTACAACTGAAAATACCCCCATCACGATTGGGATCTTTGGCCCATGGGGGAGTGGCAAAACCAGCCTCATGCGCATGATAGAACATGCCCTTCGCGAGACGCAAAAGGAGAATCAACCCAAGGTTTTATCTGTTTGGTTTAATGCCTGGCAATACGACCGAGATGAAGCCTTGTGGCGGGCACTCTTGCTCTGTGTGCTGGAGGCTCTCCGCAATACGCTGGATCAGGATCAGCAAGAAGAGGAACAATCGAATTTTCTCAAGCATCTAAATCGCTTGGAAGAAAGCCTCTACCAGACCGTTGAATGGAAGGAACTGGGCCGCTGGACGGTAGATTGGGCTCAAGCCATTCAGAGCACAATAGGAGGCGCTGCAGATATTGCATTGACTTTTGTGCCTGGAGCAGCCCCTCTTGTCGAGATTCTGAGTAAGGTCAGAAACGCTGTCTCCGATGATGACAAAAAAAAGATCGCTGAGGCTTTCCACCGAGAGGTCAGAGAGTATCGCCGGCACCAGGTGTGTTCGGTGGAGCAGTTTCAGCAGGGACTTCAAGAACTTTTGCAAAAATACATTATTCCCCAGAAGCGGCTGGTTGTATTCGTAGACGATCTGGACCGCTGCGTACCGGAGAAGGCCATCACCGTTTTGGAAGCGATCAAGTTATTTCTAGACGTTCAAGGATGCATCTTTGTCTTGGGTGCTGACCGTGATGTGATTGAGAAAGGCATCCGGGTCAAGTATCAAGGCTTTCTACTGGGGCCTGAAGAGAAGTTGGCCGAAGAGGATCTACTCCGGCGCATCCCAATCACTGGACGAGACTACATGGAGAAGATTGTGCAGTTACCCTTCTCCTTACCAGCCTTGCGCCATGAGCAAGTTGAAACCTTCGTGCGGTCCCTCTTACCCGATCTGAGTGACTGTGCCCCTGTTTTCGCTTGGGGGCTGGAAGCTAATCCACGAAAAATAAAGCGAGGTGTTCACATTTTCCGCATGTTGCGTCGCTTGGCCGAGTTGCAGGATATACCTGATCTCAGCCCCGTGCTGCTTGCCAAGATGGTGATTATCCAGAGCCGCTATCGGGGCCTGTATGCTGACATACTTCAGGATGCATCACTCCTGACTAAACTGGAGCAATTTGCTCTTTCTAAAGGCGAACTGCCTGAGCTTTCAGATGCTGGCAAGAGCGACTTGAGCGAGCAAGGTGCCCGGCTCAGACTGCGCCGGATGCTTGCCGAGGAACCGCACTTTGAGGAGTTGGACACCAAACGACTAGAGCATTACCTCTACCTCACTCGTGCTACGAGCGAAAAGAGAGAAACCATCATTGATAGAGTGGCAACAACCTCGAGGGAAATGGAGCAGCCACTGCTACAAGACTTATTCAGCGATAACATAGATTGGATCCAGGATGCGGTGAAGAGTGTGCAAGCCATCAAAGAGGAGAAAGCCTACGTTCAGCGCTTGCTAAAAAGACTAGAATTGGACACCCTGCTGCCAACAGCACGACGCTCCATCGGCATAGCCCTTGCCTTGCTCGGCGACCCACGCGATTTTGATGAGATGGTCCAGGTTCCAGGACAAAACTTTTGCGTAGGAAAATATCTGGTCACAAATGGACAGTTTCGGCGCTTCGAAGCTGGCGGGTACACTAACAGAGACTATTGGGGCGACACTGACTGGCAACTGGTATCGGTTGATAAAATTGAGCGGCCTTTGTCTTGGGATAGTCCCGGTTGGGACGCTGACAATCAACCAGTGGCAGGCGCTAGCTGGTACGAGGCGAAAGCCTATTGTTTCTGGCTAAGTGAGAGAGAAGGAAAGACTTATCGACTACCCACCCTGGCGGAATGGCTTCTGGCTGCGCGAGACGACAGTGAACTGGCCTATCCCTGGGGGGATGGGTTTGAACTTGACCGTGCCAATACGATAGAGAGCAACTTGCAGATGACAGTAGCGGTAGGCTTGTACCCTGCTGGGGGCAGTCCTTGCGGGGCTTTGGACATGGCCGGAAACGTTTGGGAGTGGACGAGCAGCGAAGGAGAGCAGCCCGGCACTAGACTCCTGAAAGGCGGCTCCTGGCGTGACAGTGCCGACAAAGCGCACTGCGAGGCTGATAACATTGCCTTACCGACCTTTCGGAACCTAGGGATTGGGTTTCGAGTGCTTTGTGAATGTCATTAGTATCGACGTTGAGAGAACCGCTTGGCCAAGGGCAAACTTGTAGCCCATGTCTCAGAACGTTTACCTTCTTTCATCTATTGCAGTGGGAGGAGTAACATGTGTCATGAAATAGAATTCGTCAACAGAAATTATGAACTGGACGAGATTTGCAGACCTGTAGGACCAAAGTTCGTCCTGGTAGATGCCCCGGCAGGCTACGGAAAGAGTTTTCTGCTGAGAAAAGTCAAGGAAACCTTTGAGGAACGAGAGGACTGGGCGATTGTCTTGGTCAACCTCAAAAGCCAACGGGATATGTCCAGTGACCGCGTGGAACAAGCTTGTGCCGCTATCGCTAACGAAATCGCTAAACAGGTGGGAAAAGGGGAGATAGTCAATCCATCCATGCAGAAGGACAGAATTGCATCTGAGATGAATAAAATCTTGCAGCCTCTGGCTCAGAAAATCTTGCTGCTGTTCGACGATACTCAAGTGCTCTCTCCCGACGCTTCTAATTGGCTTCTGAGTGTGATTAGCAAGCTAGACCACGCTCTGAGGACCGCTCGGAAAGAATTGCGCGTGGTTTTGGCCGGCCGGTATGCAAGGGATTGGAGCAGGAGGGCTAGATTTGGTATACGCTTGTTGGAGCTGAGCCCCTTTGACCTGGAAGTGATCCGGCCTATCGTACACGGTGCCCTCGAGCGGAGTCCACTTGCGGTGCGGGACATAGATCAGGCCTTTGTCGATGCCTTGGTGTGGTACACTCACTGGATAAGTGGCGGGCACCCCCAAGGCATCGGTGGAATCGTCTCAAGGATTGAGAGTCTGAATGCTGTTCCTCTGGACCTACAAGATTTCTTTTTCTCCGACGTCTTTCAAGAGGATGGGCGCTCGGGGACAATGTTTGATCTATATACGGAGCCCATCGTGGAAGCGATAGTGGGATCGTTGACGGTTCGGGACGCGTTAGAGACCGTTAGCATCTTTCGCAAGTTTAATCCCGACATCTTGGACATTTTGATCAGCGATGAGGAGATACAAGGATTTGAGTCGGGGTGGAAATTGCTGCAAGAGCTACTGAAGACTCATTTGGTGGACACGCCGAATCTGGCCAATCCAATGTACTCTGATGAGATCGTGCGGCGGATGCTGGATATTCGAATGCGAATCAGTGAACCAGATCGGTATGAGCGGCTCAACAGACGAGCCAAAGAGATATTTCGCACCTGGGCTCTAGGTGATAAGTTACAAGGCATTCCAAAGCGTGGTGAGCTTGATACCCATGTCAGACTCATCTCCATTGTGGAGAGCCTATACCACACACTGTCGCTAATGCAACACACCGTCAGTCTAATCGGCCTAGAAAAGGTGCAGATCGAACAGAGCAATGAAAGTGAGCTTAAGAAGGAATTGAGGCTATATCTGAAGGCCATCGGTGACCGGGTGACCGTAGACCGACTCAGGGCGACATTGTTAGGAGATCAAGAGCTTTTGGAGTTGATCCGCTCCAGGGCGGGAGAGGAGGGGTGCAGTCGCCTACTTAACACGATAGAAGATTTTCTGCCCTAGCTGTCAAGGGCACTACAGACACTGAGCATCAAGGTGACTGTAGGACGAAACCCAGGCAACCTGCGAGGAGAATACAAGATGGCAACTGCTTCAGTGACGATGTTGGGGCGACAAACAGAGCTCAATCAAATTGAGAGCATCGTTCAAGGCCATACACTATTGGCTTTTGTTTGCATCCATGGGCCAGGCGGCATTGGTAAAACCACTTTACTTCGGGCCATTCCGGAGCGATTCGCAAAGAAAGAGGAAAAGGGAACTGTCCTGTTTACGGACATTCTCGACTTTGACGACCTGCGGCTCCGCGTAGCGCAATACGTACCCTATGCCCTGGCCAGGCAATTAGGGCGGAGCAACTCAGACGAGGTCTTTTCCACCTACCTGGAGGCCTACGCTCGCCTCCAGGAGATGCAAAAGACGGGACAAGCCACCGCTTACCAGGTTCAAGAGCAGGTTCATCAAGCAGAGGAAGCCTTCCTGGATGACTATCGCAAACTGGCAAGCCGGAAGCGATTGGTGATTCTGTTGGATACGGTAGAAAAGGTGCAACACTCTGTTCTATGGCAAAGAGTCATCACTCTACTCTTGCAATTAACCAATACAGTTATCGTGCTTGCCGGGCGGGAGAACGATCAAGTCAGCGCCGACTTACAGGCACGTTTGCGACCGCCAGCCACTGCCGATTTGCTCAAGCTGGAGGATCTGCCATTTGAGGACGCCCTGGCCTATTTCAAGCGAACCCCTTTAGGGCAAAGCATCGCTCGTGACAACCCTGAATTAAGTCACAGTATCTGTCAACTGACCCGTCTTCCCATCTTAATTGACCTGGCCGTAGACTGGCTGCGCGAAGGTCTGCCCTTACCTGAACTGGAACAGCCATGGGAGAATCTGGACGAGAGGGCAATCAGTGAATTACGGCCCAAGTTCGAACAAGCTCTGGTACAAAGGGTGCTGGACTTGGCCGAGCCGACCCACCAGGTCATCCTCTACATGGCCCATGTGTACCATTTCTTTGACAGCAAGATATTGGCGCATTTGACAGATTCTGATGAGGAAACTTGTGCTGAGTCGCTGGCAGGTATGGAGGCGTTCAGCTTTGTTAAGCCACGGCCTGGTGGGGGTGTGACGCTGCACGACGAGATGCAACGCCTGGTTGAAGATCGCGTTTGGCCGTTGGTGGATATGAGGGGGCGGCGGCGGCGCGATCTCAGTTTAAAGATGATAGACTACTTTGAGACACAATTGCCAGTATACCAGGATAGCCCCATCCTGTGGCAGGCCATGGCAGCGGAGCAATTGCATCACTACCTCTACGTTGATGCCGAACAGGGATATGAGAGATTCGACGGGCTCTTTCGAGACGCCTTTGAAAGACACCAGACCGACTTTTGCTCTATGCTGCTGGAATTCCTTCAACCGTTTGAAAGTGCTCTCTCAGCCGAGAAATGTGCCTGGCTAGAAATTGTCAGGGGTGGGTTAGCTATCAAGCTGAACGAGTTAGAAACAGCTCTGGATCTCATCAATCAGGGATTAGTGCATCTCCAGGAACAGGGGGTCAAGAAAGACCTGGATCGGGTCTATAACTCCCTGGGCTACTGTCACCGACTGCTGGGCAACTGGGAGCAGGCCATCACCTATTATGAGGAAGCCCTTAGACATGGCAGGCAAGAAAGAGACGCTGCCCAGCTTGCCGAAACGATGAACAACATTGCCAATATTTGTCGTTTCTATGGAGACTTTGAGCGGGGACTGCGTTATACCAAGGCCAGTTTGAAAATCCGCGAGAAACTTGGCGATAAATTACCCATCGCCAACAGTTGCTACGTACGCGGCATGATCTCGTGGGAGATCGGCAATACAGCCGAAGCAGCCACTTACCTGGAACGTGCCAGGACTCTGTACGAAGAGTTGAATGATCAAATACGTGTCGCCTGGGTAGAAAAATACACCGGCTACTTTCACTACCGTATTGGGGACGTAAATACCGCAACTGAATACCTGGAAAGGGCTGCGGCCGTCTTTCGCGAGCGTAACGTCAAAGACGAACTGGCAGATACCCTCAATATGCTCAGCCGCGTGACCCGTCGTAGCAACGTCGCAGGGCGTGCGGAAAGAGCAATATTTGAAAAAGCAGAGCAATATGCCCGTGAAGGGTTAGAAATTGCCCAGGAGATCGGCGACCATTATAGAATCGCCGAATGCAATCTGTCGCTTTGTGGGCTCTACTACCGGTGGGGAGAAGAGCATCAGATTCACAGTCGTCACGATCAGGCTGAAAAATACTATGGCCTGGCACAAGAACGTTACAGCGAGGGATTCCCTATTGCTCGTGATGGTAACTACATCGACTTGCTCTCTGTGTACCATATGTTCGCCGGCAATGTGGCGTATTATGCAGGCCTGCTTGCATATGAGAATGGAGACGAGGTATCTGCCACTCGAAAATGGGACGAGGCGTTTGGATATTATCTGGAAGAATGCTATATCGCAGCCACTTATAAAGAGGCACGGTTCGACAGGGCGTTGGGTGAAATTGCCTCTCAACTGATGAAGCTACCCATCTCGGAATTGACCCAAAAATATTGTAATGATTTGATCTATCAGTGGAAGAAGCGCGGGCTGGAACACAGATATCCTCAACTGGTAGCCGAGTGCGAACAAATCAAAGAGTTCCTGGATGCACCCGAAGAAGCAGTGGTAATTGAACTCTCGCAAGCGCAAATGGACCTGTCCATAGTGGGTGATTGGCAAGGAACAGTAGAGACAGGTTGGCAATTGCTAAAACACAACCGGGCTTACATTCGTAACCCCGCTGTCGTTCACACACTGAACGCTAGTGCATTCGCTTTACGACAACTGGGACGCTTCTTCGAGGCGCGACGACTCTGCACGCAAAGCTTGCATATCGGAGAAGTGATCGAAGACCAAGACACCATTGCGGAAAGCCACCATGTGATGGGTACAATCCAATGGATTATTGGCAATACGGCCGAGGCCGCCACTCATCTCCGCATTGCCCATGAATTATTTGATGGCTTGAAGAACGCTGTGGGAGCCGCCAGAGTGCGCCGCTACGAAGGTTTTTTGTACTATCGCATCGGCGACCTGGAAAAAGCTCTCGAATTGCTGGAAGACGCACGGATTTGTTTTGAGGAACACGAGCAGCTTATTGACTTGGTCGAAGCCCTGTCTGTAGAAAGTCGCATCCTGGTCGAGTCCGGGCGATATGAACAGGCGAAGCAAGAAGCAGAGCGAGTGAACGAGATAGCGCGAAGGATCGGCAACAATTATGTTATAGCCGAGAACTTGATCGGTCTGTATAAGCTAAACTCCCGGGAAGGGTGCCTTGCCCAGGAGGCCGGCGATCAGGAAATGGCAGCACATTATTCTAATCTAGCCCAGCAATGTCTCCAGGAGGGTGACAAGATTGCTCATAAGTTTGGCTATGATCTGTTGATCAGTGTATACGAAGAAATCGCCGGCAACATTGCTTTTGATGAAAATAGATGGGGTCAAGCGTTTGAATACTATGTAGCAGCGCTGGAACACGGCGCCAGGTTTGAGTACGCCCGACTCCACAGAACACTTGATCCTTGCATTGACCGTCTGGTACAACTGCTAACGGATCAGATTCGCTACTATGCTGACTATGTCATCCGCGAGTGGAAAGCCAGAAAACTGGACACCGAGTTCCCAGACGTAGTCAATATGTTCGAATTGATAAAGGGGTATCGGGAATACGTCTCAACGTTCGAACCGAAGGAGTAACTAGAACATGTCCCACAAGCTTGATGCGGAGAGAATCCTACCACAAGACCCAACACCGTCTAGATTGTCTTCCATTTCTTCGTTCTTGCTTGCAGATTACAAGATATTGGAACCGGTAGAAGTCGAATTGACTAGCCACCCGGTTACCGTAGAAGAATCCCAATTTGAGGCCTTATTGGCAGACGGCCAATGCGAGGTATAGACCAACTGGATATGACCGACCGTCCGCACAATCACAGGCTATACATTCCAACAGCTCCCACAACCTACACGCTGGAGTTGACCTCATACTGCAACAACGCCTGTATAGGTTGTGGGAACGTCTTTTCTCGCAACCTGGGGGAGATGCTGGCTGAGCGGTGGGTGTCCTTGCTCGACCTGTTAAGGCCGCATTTGGTCAATATCCGGGTGACGGGCGGGGAACCCACGCTCCACCGTCAATTTCCCCAGATTATCCAGTCCATTGACCATCTGAACGTTCCATTTGTGCTCTTTTCCAATGGCGTGTGGGAAAATCGCCAAGGGATCATTCAGGCGTTGCTAGATTGCCACAATCTGGACGGGGTGCTGATCTCACTGCATGGCAAAAACAACCAAACGCACCGGCAATTTGCAGGGCACGATTCATTTGCGGAAACAGTACAAAGTATCAAAGAAGCCACACGGGCTGGTTTATTAGTTAATACCAACACCATTCTCACCCGTGCGAATTTTCAAGATGTCTAGGAGATTGCCTGGTTGTCGCTCGATTTGGGAGCCGGCTCTGTCGCATTCAGCCGCTACTATGGCACGCCGACTCCTGTCACTGCCTTGAGCGACAACGAGCTTATGGAGGCCATTGAATCTATTCACACATTGAAAGCAGGCGATGTGCCTGTGCGCTTTAACAACAACGTCCCTGCCTGTTTTAGTGGCTACCCAACCAAGAGTTGCCCTGCTGGTATTACTCACTGCACCATTGATCCACTAGGCAACGTTCGACCTTGCAACCATGCTCCTGTAACCTTTGGCAACCTGTTTGAGCATTCCATCGAGGAGATGTGGCGTTCAGAGAAAGCGCACTGGTGGCGTAACCTGATCCCACAAGCCTGTTATCAGTGTGCAGAATTTGACGGCTGTCGTGGGGGGTGCAAAGCAATGGCCTTGCAATTAGACAGAAGGCGGGACCCGCTGATGCGCAGACCCCTTGTCCAGAAGCTAAAGCGGGACGTTCCACGCAAATTAACACTCTATGAGAAAGCGGTACCGTCCAAGAACTTTAAGATGCGGCAGGAAGACTTTGGCTTCCTGTTAGTTAACCGCAGTCGCATTTTACCGGTTGCCTTGACCGCCGGGCCGTTGCTCGCCTCGCTGGATGGCACACATTCGCTGCGTGCCATTGAACAGCAATTTGGTCAAGAGGGCCTCAACTTTGTCGGCCTAATGTATCGAGAAGGGCTGGTGCGTTTTGATGGATGAACCCTAGCGGGTTGCCGATGCCCAGGCCCCCCTCACCCACTGCAAAGCTCAATATGTGCCGGAAATACAAGCACCGATTCAAAGTCGGTGCTTTCATTGCGTAAATTCAGCAGAACTTAGACATCCAAAGTCTGGGAGACTTCGGATGTCTACTCCGAGAAGGGAAAAGCTATGAAATTGTTTCTCCTACGGCATGGCGAGACGGTTTTCAACGCTCAGAACCGGGCGCAGGGTTTCAGCGACCCGGAGTTGACCGAACTGGGCCGCCGGCAGGCCCAAGCCCTGGCCAATGCCCTCGCCAATGAGAACCTGACGGCCATCTACGCCAGTGACCTGAAGCGGGCTGTGGAAACGGCTCGCATCATCGCCCAGCCCCACGGGCTGTCGGTCCAGATGGACCCTGACCTGCGCGAGATCAATCAGGGCATCTTTGAGGGCTTGAGCGTAACCGAGATACGGACACACCACAGCGAGCTGGTGGAGGAATGGATGGCCGCACCTGACCGCTTTGTGATGCCCGAAGGTGAATCGCTGGCTCAAGTGCAGGAGCGGGCCTGGGCCAGCGTGCAGCGCATCGTGGCGACACACCCAGAGGGACAGGTGGCAGCCGTCAGCCACAACCTGACCATCATGGCCATCCTTTGCCGCGCTCTGGCCATGGACCTGGCCCATTTCCGCCGCTTGCATCAGGACGTGGCCGCACGAAGCACCATCGAGTTCGGCCCTCGCGGCCCCCAAGTGACCTTGCTCAACGACACCTGTCACCTGAAGGACTTGTTGACTAACTCATAGGAGGATCCCACCACAACCGATGACAACGCAGAAAAAGACTTATCTAGCCCTCGTCATGGTTACCATAATCTGGGGCAACTCGTTCGTCGCCATCAAACACGCTGTCCAGTTCCTGACGCCCATAGAACTGACCATCTTGCGCTTTATCCCGGTGGCCGTCGCCTTTGTCGCTTTGCTTCTGCCCACCCAACGGGCTTTCTTCTGGGCTATGGCCAGGAAAGAGTGGCCGATCTTGATTCTCCTCGGCCTGACAGGCGCTGTGTGCTACAACATTTTTGTCATGATCGGCTCACAGAAGATTGCCGCTGGCACGGTCAGCCTGATTGTGCCCCCTCTGAATCCCATTTTCACCTTTATCTTGTCCATCATCTTTCTCAAGGAACGTTCTACGGTCAAGAAGATGATGGGGCTGGTCCTCGCTTCCATCGGACTGTACATCATCGTCCGCTATGCCAGCGGCGAGCGTATCGTCTTGAGCTATCTCCGCTACGTTTTGATCACCATGCTGGCCCCCCTCTGCTTTGCCTTTTACACCATCCTAGGCAAGCCCCTGGTGGCCAGATACCCTCCCTTGCAAGTCACCGGTGGGGCTATGATAGCCGCCGTCATCCCCCTCCTCTTCCTGATAGACGGCGACCTCGTCGCCAAGCTGCCCACTTTGCCCGCTAGCGTATGGCTCAGCATCGCCTTTCTGTCTTTTCTCTGCACGGTCTTTGCTTTCGTGGTCTGGTTTTGGGCTTTGCAGC
>Ga0180437_10009110_pt1 | contig 12365 bp, 10 predicted proteins | sample SS_ome_4_FD_132410 | JGI IMG/M metagenome (GOLD analysis project Ga0180437, IMG submission 132410) | Hypersaline lake sediment archaeal communities from the Salton Sea, California, USA - SS_3_D_1 metaG | ecosystem: Environmental > Aquatic > Non-marine Saline and Alkaline > Hypersaline >...
ACCAAGATCTCCTACGTCACGGCTGAAACCTTTACCAATGAGTTCATTCTTTCGATCAAGGAAAATACGATTCATCGATTCAAAAACAAGTACCGCTCCGTCGACATGCTTCTCATCGACGACGTACATTTTCTTCCCGGAAAGGTCGAGACCCAGGAGGAATTGTTTCACACCTTTAACGCCCTTTACGACGCGAACAAGCAAATGGTATTTACCAGTGACCGTCCCGTCTCCGAATTGAAAAAGTTGTCCGACCGGTTGCGGAGCAGGTTTGAGAGGGGCCTTAATGTCGACCTCCAGCCTCCAAACTACGAAACGCGAATTGCTATTTTGGCGAAGAAGGTCGAGGAAAAGAACGTCGAGATTCCTGACGCGGTGATCGAATTGATCTGTCAGAACATCAAGACCAATGTCCGGGATCTGGAGAAGGCTCTCACCAAGCTCATCGCCTACGCGGAGTTGGTAAACAGAAAAATCGGCCTTGAGATCGCCGAACGTCAACTGAAGGACTTTTTCACGGAGAACGACTACAGGAACGTAACGATCGATCTTATCCAGCGTACAGTGGCGGAATACTTTGCCTTGTCTCTTAATGATTTAAAAGGAAAACGAAGGAGCAAAGCGATCGCCTTCCCGCGTCAGGTGGCCATGTACATCGCCCGGAATCTGACGGAGTACTCGACTACGGAAGTTGGTTTGGAGTTCGGTGGAAGAGACCATACCACGGTCATGCATGCCTGCCAGCGAATCGACGACCGTATGAAGACCGATGCTACCCTATCGCCAACCATCCAACACCTGATACGGACCGTCAAAGATTATCGCCCGTGAGGTGAATAATTTGTTGTATCTTTGTAGAAAAGCGGTGCATAATCAACGAACAACTATAGAATTGTAGATAGGTTGTGGAAACATCCGGTCTTTCGTCCTTGGACTCATTGCCATCGGGGGAAAGGAGTTAGAACGGTTATACACATTTCCACAGTGACTATTACTCCTACTACTAAACTAGTTTATGATAGGTACTGAAGATCTTGTTCTTCACAACACGTCTTCAAGCGGAAGAATCCATCGCAATCTTGGGGAAGGATTGCGGTAGACAAGGAGAGTACGATGCACTTTGCCTGTGAAAGGGACGTTCTTCTCAAAGAAATTGCGATTGCTCAAGAAATTATATCCTCTCGAAATACCCTCTCGATCCTATCCAACGTTCTTCTCAGCTGCCAGGACAGCCAGCTGATAATAAAAGCCACCGACCTGAAGGTCAGCTTTCAGACCCAGATCGAAGTCGAAAATAAGGCATCAGGAAGCATAACCGTCTTTTGCGACAAGCTCTTGGGAATAATTCGTTCCCTCCCGGAGGGGGAACTGGAGATCAAACTGGAAGACGATCTTATGGTTTCTATTCGGCCGGTGTTCAAAAAGATCGATTTCAACTTAAAGAGCGTTCCCTCGGATAAGTATCCGGAGCTCAAAGAAATACCGGACGAATCGTACTTTGAGGTTCCCCAAAGTGATTTTCTAGATATGATTTCCAAAACTCTGTTTGCGGTTTCCAGCGACGAAACCCGTTACTTCATGAACGGTGTCTATCTGGAGAAAGCCGACAGTGAACTGATAATGGTAGCCACCGACGGCAGACGGCTGAGCTATGTCAGCAAGAAGGTAGACGGTTCTGTTCCCGATTTCAACGGTGTGATCATACCCCCGAAAATCCTTCATCTTATAAAGAAACTCGCTCCCGGAGAGGGCAATCTATCATTGGCCGTTGGTGACAACAATCTGTTCGCCCGATTCAACCAGCATCGGGTTTCATCCAATTTAATCGATGCTCAATTTCCGAACTACAAGAGGGTTATTCCGGAGAAACAGGAACATCGACTCGTAGTTGAACGAGATAGTCTGCAGGCCGCGCTTCGACGTGTATCTCTGCTGGTGGAGGAAAAATCCCGGCGCATACAACTGGGCATCGAAACGTCTAACCTGATCGTCAATTCCTCCGAAGGAGAAATCGGCAGTGCTACGGAGGAGGTTCCCTGCGAGTATGACGGTCCTGCGATGACAATTGCCGCCAATTACATTTATTTGCTCGATCCGCTTCGAGAAGCTGCGGAGGAAAAGATCGGTTTGGAGTTCACTGAACCGGATAAGGCAATCACCCTTCGGCCGGTACCCGAGAAGGACTATTTCCACATAGTGATGCCCATGCAGGTGGGTTGAAACAACTGACGCGTTCACGAACCCCGCGAGCACTCTAGCCATGGCGTTTGCCTCAGTCGCATACCACAATTTCCGTAATATCCGCAAAGCCGCCTTGGATACGGACGCCCCGGTCGTTTATCTGGTCGGAGAAAATGGCCAGGGGAAAACAAACTTCATCGAGTCGATCTATCTTCTATGCTATGGAGCATCCTTTCGTACCAAAAAGGATGCCAGGCTCATCAACCTCGGGCAGGAGGTCGCATACGTGCGGGGAAAATTTTATGAAGTCGAAGGTATAGATCGGGAAATTTCCGTAAAAATATTGAAAGAGGGGAAGAAGGAAATCCGGGTGGACGGAAGAGTGATCAATGACAGGATGGATCTGATAGAGAACGTCCCCTGCATCGTGTTTTCCCATCAGGATCTTTCCTTTATCACCGGATCTCCCGAGATGGGAAGACGATTTTTCAATCAGACGCTGAGTCTGTTTGATCCGTTACTCGTTGGACTTCTGCGCAGCTACAGGAAACTGTTGAAATCCCGAAATATTTTGCTCAAGGAGAGCAACCGCACCCTTCTTCCGGCCTATACCAGAAACCTCGCCGAAGTAGGACTTCAGATTCAGAGACGAAGAGAAGGGGTTATAGAGGAGTTCAATACGACCTTTTCGGTGCTCTTCAAGGACATCTCCGGTTTGAAGGGTGAAACATCTATTCGCTACCGCTCTTCTTGGCCGAAAGGGCTAACCGTTGAAGAGGTCCTGGAGTTCATGCGTAGACGGGAGAATCGGGATCTAACCTTCGAAACCACGACAACGGGACCGCACCGGGACCGTTTTATTCTAATGCACAATGGAAAGGAGTACTCCCATATTGCTTCCACCGGACAGGTCAGGCTATGTTCCCTAATCCTGAGAGTAGCCCAGGCAATTTTCTTTTCCGGCAAGACCGGCAAACAGCCGGTACTGCTTTTGGACGATGTTCTCCTCGAATTGGATGCGGCCAAGCGAGAGCGATTCATAGAGAAACTACCCGGCTTCGAACAGGCTTTCTTCACATTCCTTCCGGATGAGCAATTCCTTAAGTACAGCAGTGATGATACACTGATCTATCGTGTAGTGGGTGGAGAGTTTCAACGTGAAAAAAGCAGATGAGATCTTAGCGCGGGTGCTGGATGAAAAGAACAGGAAGCTAGGGCAGACCTATTCATCGATTTTCGGAACCTGGTCGCAGATCGTTGGAGAGTCGTTGGCCGAGCATTCCCGAATCTATGAAATCGCCAATAGGTATCTATTCATAGAAGTGGATCATCCGGGATGGATGCAGATGCTGCTCATGAAAAAACCGAAGATCCTCGGAGCTGTTAAACGCAAATATCCGGCCATGGATATAAAAGATATCAGAGTCAAGGTCAATCTGACCTATCCGAACATAATAACGGAGGAGGGAGAATCCCGGGCTGACCAGAATGGGAGTGAATACAAGGCGGAGGGAGAACAGCGGGAGGATCTCGATCGAATTTTATCTTCGGTGAGTCAAGAAGAGCTAAAGCAGCGTTTGAAACGCCTGTTTTTGAAAAGCCTGGAAAAGGAGAACTCCGGCTGAGGTTGACATCAGGCCCAGAAAATCAGTATAGTATTGCACTGTAGCACTTTCTCGCCTCTTGCGAGGATGTTCTCTTTTTTCCTAAGAGTCGAAATATCTGCGTTGTTGAATCAACGAAAGGATACTGGAATACGATGAAACGCACCTATCAGCCGAGCAGAACCAAGAGGAGGCGGAGTTTAGGTTTTCGCGCCCGCATGTCTACAAAAGGAGGGCGCCAAATACTCAAAAGGAGAAGAAGGAAAGGGCGCGTAAAACTGACCGTCGCGGATGAGAAGAAGCCTTACTAAAACAGAGAGGTTGAGAGGACGGTCCAGTCTACGTAGGGTTTTTACTGAAGCAGCGAAAAGCGACCTAAGAGGAATACGGGTCTACTATATCGGAAACAATCTGGATTGGAACAGAATCGCTGTCAGCCCGGTACGTGGTTTCAAGAATGCGGTAGCTAGAAACCGGGAGAAGAGAATTTGTCGGGAAGCCTATCGTCAACTCAAACACAAACTGAAAACCGGATACGATCTGGCCTTCGTTCTTTATCCTGGAAAATACAGCCTATCTGACCGGATTCGGCAGCTTGAGGCGGTCTTTGAGCGAATTGGTCTAACACAATGAAGTACATTCTCATCTTTTTCATTACGTTGTACCAAAAACTCCTCTCTCCGTGGATGCCACCAACCTGCCGTTTCACGCCCAGTTGCTCCCAGTACGCAAAGGAGGCTCTGAACAGATACGGTGCGCTTCATGGTATCTTCCTCGCCCTAAAGAGATTGCTCAAGTGTCATCCCTTCCACGCTGGGGGCTACGATCCTGTACCGTAACGGTATTCGAAGATTCGCATTGACTCAGCTAGTACGGGCAAAAGAGCGAGAAAATCAGATAGGAGTTGTTTGAGAGAATTATGGACAAAAGAACAGTAATTGCCGTTGTGCTCGCCGTAGTTGTGATTGTCGGAAGCATGATCGTACAACAGGTGTTCTTTGCCCCTGAAGAACCGGCCCCGGCTCAGGCCGCAGAGCCTGCAGACACGGCGCCTGAGCCAATCATAGAAGAACAGCCGGCCGAAGAGGCGAAACCACCGGCGACAGCCGAGCAGCCGAGCGCACCGGCGGCAACCAGCGAAGAGTTGGCTGCGGTGACCGATCAGCAGATCGAAGAGCAGAACTTTACAATTGAAACCGAGGTGTTTCGGGTCGGTTTTACGAATCGAGGCGGCCAAATCACTTCAATCGAGTTGAAGGAATTTTCCAACACCGACGGATCTCCCGTGGAGATGATTTTCTCCCAGGAGTCCGGGGTAGACCCCTTCAGCATCCATTTTGGCGACGCCGACGCCCCGGCCGTTGACGCTCTGTTCCAGGTGGAGCGTTCCCTGGTTGGCGCCGGGGTCACCTTCTCCCGCACGTTCCGCTCCCAGACGGGGATACCCTTCACCCTGAAAAAGAGCTATGTGCTGCAACCCCGGGACTACATGATCGAGCTACGGGTGAGTATCGAGAACAGTATCAACGAGTATCCCGCCCTCAACTACAACGGTTATGCTTATACCCTCGGTTTCGGTCCGCAAATCGGGCCGGAGTTCGAGAAGCTGGATCGGAGGAACGAGTTCAGGGAGTACCTGTACTACCCCCTGGCAAATGGGAAGAAAGAAAGCGTGCGCATGAAGCAGGAGGCGAAGCAGGTTGAAAAACTTGTGAAGTGGGCAGCTATTTCGGGGAAGTACTTCGCGGTCATTGCAGTTCCGGATGCAACTCAGTATCTGATCACCTACGACACCCGACCGATGGAAGGATTGAATGAACAGTCGAGTATTTACTTCAGCCGCCCCGAGATCAAGAGCTCGAAAAACACCGACAAGTTTCTCTTCTACATCGGACCGAAGAAGCTTGATATTCTGAAGAGCTACAACGCTCCGGAGAAGAACGCCTACGATCTGGGGGATATGCAGTTTGACGAAATCGCCTCCAGAAGTGTGTTGATCGGCTGGCTGGTGGAGATCCTCAAGTTCTTCCTCGAGTTGTTTCACAGATTGATCCCGAACTACGGAGTGGCAATCATCCTGGTGACCATTCTGCTCAAAGTGCTGCTCTTTCCCTTGACCCGCAAGAGCTATGAATCGACGGCCAGGATGCAGACTCTGCAGCCGAAGATGAACGAACTGCGGGAGAAGTACAAGAACAATCCCCAAAAGCTCAATCAGGAGATGGCGGCTATGTACAAGAAGGAGGGAGTCAGCCCCCTGGGAGGATGCCTTCCAATGCTGCTTCAGTTCCCAATCCTGATTGCCTTTTACAGCCTGCTGAATACGCACTTCGCTCTGCGGGGAGCGGTGTTCATTCCGGGTTGGATCAATGATCTGTCGTCGCCGGAAACGGTAGTGAGCTTCACACCGATCACGTTTCTCAGCTTTGAATTCGGTGCAATACGGGCCCTGCCGTTCATTATGCTGGTGACCACCTTTCTCTCGTCGAAGTTGATGCAATCTCCCAGCACCGACGCCTCGGGAAGAAACATGAAGATGATGACCTACATGATGCCGATCATGTTTTTCTTCATCCTCTACAATATGCCATCCGGTCTGCTCTTGTACTGGACAATGCAGAACATCTTCACGGTTGCCCAGCAGTGGTACATAAATCACCGGCGGCAAAAAAAGAACTCGGGAAGTGGGCCGGGAACCGGACCCATTAGAAAGAAGAAGTAACGCTTCAGCAAGGAGGAGCGATTGGATGGACGTAAAAGAGTTCGAAGGAAAGAACGAAGAGGAGGCCATCAACAAGGCAATCGAGTCGTTGGGCCTCGATCGGGATGACATTGACGTAGAAATCGTTGAAGCGAAAAAGGCACCTTTCATCTTCGGAGGCGGCAAAGTCAAGATTCGGGTTCATCTGGAGGAGGAACGGGAGGAGCTTGCAGGATCACTCGAGCCGGACGGTGACTTCGAAAACCAGATTATCGAGTTTGTCAAAGGGTTGATCGAACGTATCGGGATATCGGCCCAGGTGAACATTTCCTTCAGGCAGGACAACAAAATCGGTGTCGATATAGATTCTCAGGACTCCGGAATCCTGATAGGAAAAAGGGGACAGACCCTCGAGGCGCTGCAGACGATCGTCAATGTGGCTGCCACTCGAATCCAGGACAGTCATCCCAGAATCATCGTAGACAGTCAGAACTACCGAAGTAGGCGCGAACGAAGCCTGATTCGGCTGGCCCACCAGACTGCCGATGAAGTGCGTCGTACCCGGGATTCCAGGCTATTGGAGGCGATGAATCCCTTTGAGCGCAGACTTATTCACACCACCTTGAGCAAAGAACGGGATGTTGAAACATCAAGCGAGGGGGATGGTCTGTACAAACGAGTCCGGGTGTACTACAGAGGATCGAGAAACGGATCGAGACAGCGCTAAAGATACGGCTCAGTCATAGCGACGACGCCCGCGGGCCGCGCCACCACCGCTGCCACCGAAGATAATAATCATCCCCAGCAGGAAGCCGAAATTGTACCAGCCGCCGTTGTTGTGAACTTCATACATCTCCACCTTGTCGGAGAACAGAGAGATGATGAAGGTGACCGGAGCGATGATACCCTGCCACAAACCAAGCCAGAAACCGGCTACATCACCCTCCTGATCCGGGCTTCCCGTCAACTTGTTCGGTCCCGGAGCACAGCCGGACAGGGTGATCAGCAGAACAACTACAACGAACAAGACAGCTATTCGTTTCACAGTGAAACCTCCCAATTTTCTTGCTTCGGTATCTTCTCACGAAGCGGACTGCTTTTCCAGCACGCGTATCCGTTCGAGGATCGTAGGATGAGAGTAGTGGTAGAAGCTGAACAGCGGATGCGGCACGGGATTGCTCAGGTTATCCTTGCCGAGTTGCTTCAAGGCGGAACGAAACGCTCGGCCGTAGCGGGTACGGGTTTGTACGAAACGGTCAGCCTGGTACTCGTGACGACGGGACCACCAGGAGAACAGCGGTTTCAGGTAGAAGGTAAAGGGCCCCGATACGAACATGACCAGTACCAGCGCAGCCTGGGGGCTGGCACCTGAAAAACCAAAAGCTTCGAATAACGGCGAGTATTTAAGGAGCAGGCTTATGATCCAAAAGCCGAGTAGGCTAGCAGGGACAGACAGAGCCAGGCGTTTGGGAATATGACCGAGTTTTTGGTGGCCTATCTCGTGGGCCAGAACGCCCGCTATCTCGTCTTCCTCAAATGTTTGGACGAGAGTGTCGAAGAGCACGATCCGCTTGGCCCGTCCCAGACCGCTGAAATAGGCGTTGCTGTGTCTGCTGCGTTTGCTGCCGTCCATCAGATAGATACCCCGGGTTTTAAAGCCCAGTTGTTTTGCCAGTGAAAGAACCCTCTCCCTCAACGGACCTTCCTCCAGAGGAGTGAACTTGTTGAAGAGGGGAGCGATCACCTTTGGATAGAGCACGAGCATCACCAGTTGGAAGGCTGTAAAGAGTATAAAACCCCAGAGCCACCACAATGAGGAGGCGCGGATCAAGAGAAACAGAACCCACAGCAATGGCGTCATCAGAATGGCGGATACCAACAAGCCCTTCAGACCGTCGAGAATGAACAGTTTCCAGGTCATCCTGTTGAATCCAAACCGTGCCTCGATCACAAACTGGGCGTAAATCGTGATCGGAAGGGACACCAGAGCGAAAATCAGGGCGATCAGATAGACGTACAGAATTCCACGGAAGATCGGGCCCGCAGCAAGGTTGGAGACCCAGGCCTCGAGGGATCCGAGCCACCCGCTCAGCACCAGTACCAGTAAAATGGAGGAGCTTGCCAGCGAAGAAACGACTGCCAGGTAGGTTTTGCTTCTACTGTAGTCGACAGCCCGTTGGTAGTCCCGGAAGCCCCAGATATCCAAGGCTAAGGCAGAGGGGCTGCTTCTAGAGGCAACTGCCCGGCGAAGGTTCAGCCAAAGCAGCAACTGTTGCCAGAGCAGCTCGAGAAAAAACAGCGAAAGAAAGATGGTGAGGATAGTCTCGGGTTGCATCGATGTTTGGCCGTCCTGCCTAATATAGTCACGGTGACAGGGACTCAGCAACATGGCCGGGAAAAATCCTTGCGGTCACCCGGTTGTCCGCCGTAGAATGGCGCAGCTCATGAAGACAGTCGGTCCTGTTATCCTGCTGCTCTTTCCGATTCTGCTGCTCTCCTGTGCCAGTGGACATCACGAACCATTTGCAGAAAATACGCCGATTGCCAGAGATCTTGGCGCTTTTGAAAAGGAGCTACGGGCGATTTGCGACGGATCGGAGTTCTTGGAGATGGAAGCGGCGGGGCTGGTTGAGTACGACGGGTTCAGCGCAACGATCTGGGTTGTCCGCTATCGTCCGCCCGGGGCCGATCGGCTCGGTCTGATCACCGGTGGTGTTCATGGAAATGAACCGGCCGGCAGCGCGTGGGTTGCCGAGCTGACCGAACGGCTCGCCCAGGAGCCCGGACTGTGCGAAGACTCGAACCTGGATCTCATACCCCTGGTCAACCCCTGGGGGTGGAGCAGAAATATCCGCTACAATCGGGATGGTAAGGATATCAATCGGGACTTCGCATCCTTTGAGACCCAGGAAGCCCGAATACTCAAGGGTCTGTTCGCCTCCCGGGAATACGATCTGGTGATCGATCACCACGAGGATCCCGATGCCCTCGGATTCTACCTGTACCAATATGCAAAACGGGATACTTCGATCGGCAGAGAAGTGATCCGGGAGATCCGCAGCCTCGGCTACCCGATCGAGCAGGACGTACGCATGGTTATCCTGCGTACCCGGGACGGTTTGATCGATGCGCCTCGCTGGGGTCTCAGGTACATGCGCCTGACAGGGCAGCTGAGTCTGACCAACTACCTGCGACTGGAACACAGTGAGGAAGTCTATACCATAGAGACACCTACTCGCTTATCCATGGAGCACAGGCTGCGGATGCACGGGCGGGCTTTGGAGTTGATCTTCCACGTCGTGATGAAGTAGGCAGCCAACGGGGAGCAACAGACCATGTCCGAACGGCAGTATTTGAAGCGAAACATCTCCTTGGTCCATCTGATCGGGATCGAGGTGGGGCAGTCGATCGGTGCGGGAATCTTTGCCCTGACCGGCATAGCCCTGGCGGCAACCGGACCTTCGCTGTTTCTGGCCTTCCTGGCCGCGGCGGTTCCCGTGGCTCTGGCCATGGTCGTGCTGGCCATGCTGGCTACCGCCGAGCCGATCTCCGGAGGTACCTACTACTACGGGTCCCGATTTTTCTCGCCCGTGGCATCCTTTACCGGAGTGTGGGCCTATATCCTCGGTGCGGTGCTGGGGATGTTCCCTCTCTATGCCCTGACCGGAGCAACCTTTTTGAAAGCGGTGATCCCGACTCTTCCGAAGATCCCCGTCGCCCTGGTGCTGCTGGCGATTTTTTTCCTGACCAATCTGTTTGGTGCCAAGATCGCCGTTTGGGTTCAGGCGGTGCTGGTGGCGATTCTGCTTCTGGCCTTGTTCGTGTTCGCCGCCGCGGGATTGCCGGAGACCTCGCTGCATAACTTTTCGCCCCTCTTTGCCGGTGGAAGCGGAGGATTTCTGGTTGCCTCGGCCATACTCACCTTTACGATTCTGGGAGCCAACGCCGCGGTGGAGCTGGGAGATGAGATCATCGATCCGCGAAAGAATATACCCCGATCTTTTCTCATTTCGATTCCCGTCGTTACGCTTATTTATGTGGTGATCGGAATCGTCGCCGCCGGAGTGGCTCCATGGAACAGCTGGAAGGATAGTTCTCTGTCCACCGTTGCCGCAGCTTTCCTGCGGGGTCCCCTGTTCGTGTTCTTCATCGTCGGTGGCGGTTTTCTGGCTGTGGTAACGACACTGAACTCAACGTACCTGTGGGGAACCAAGAGTCTGATCGTGATCACAGAAGATGGGTTGTTTCCCAAGGCTTTGGCCCGGATCAATCGCAGATTCGGTACACCCCACTGGTTTCTAATCATTATTTTTCTCATCTCTACGGCGGCTCTCATCGTTGCCGGTGAGCGGGTGGAGACCTTCGCCGTGTTAGCCTCACTCGGAGGAATCATCATCTTCATCCCGGTCATGGGAGCAGCCTTGCGACTGCGAAAGCATCATCCGGTTCTCTACGCCCGCTCGTCGATCCGTTTGAAGGGGTTGTTCTACTTCTTCGCCCCGGCCATGGGTCTGCTCCTCTGTCTGCTGGTCATTGCTATTCTGCTGATCGATTTGAGCAGGCATCGGGCAGGATTTGTCTTTCTGGCGATTTTTATCATTTGGGTTATCGCCGGGGCGATGTATTCGGGACTGAGGCTGCGGCGGAAGGGTCGAAGAGGAGGGACTTAATTCATGTCCCGCATATCAGGATAGTACGGGGTGTGAACCTCCGGCACATCCGGAACAAAGGGTTTATAGCCCAACAGATACTCGATCTTGTTCAGCGAGCCTCTCTGGTAATGCGGCAGGAAGCTGTCCCTTTGGTCAAAGGCGGAGGTCAACAGGGTCGCTCCCTCTTGACAGGCGAGGTTGTTGGCGTGGGCCAGAAGTTCCTTCCAGAGCTGCAACCCTTGAGGACCATCGGCCAGGTGGTTGAACACATGGCAGTAGGAAATCCTTCCTCCCTGCTCCGGAATAATTGGCAGGGGAAGGGCAAATCGCAATCCGTCGAAAATCGGTTTCAACACCTTGTAATACCCGGGTAGACGGATTACCCGCGTCCACATGGCCCGGCACACCCGGAAAAACCCGATCGACGCAAATGAGCCACCCTCCTCCAGGGTGAAGCATGAGAACAGCCCTGAGTCGATCATCGCTTGGGTGAGGTAATGATCCTTCAAGGCCGTAGGAAAGAACTGATAACTTCCGTAGCGATCCCACACCTTCGTACTGATCCGGGCATTCGCCTCCTCGGGCTTCAGCTCCCGGGGCAAACGGTGGAGTCGTTTCATCCTGTACACGGGGCGGCTGATCACGATCATCTTGCCGGTAAAACGATAGTTCTGCTTTTTCTGCTGAAAACCGATCATGGTGCTGTTGTCCGCCTTGACCAGCCCGTACAGCAGAGCGGCGCCGCTTTCATCGGCCCAGCGGTCCATCAGGTTCCAGACCCTGAGCATATGTCGGCCCAGTACCGTACGCCGATAATCCGGATGCAGACGGAGATCGTAAAAAAAAGCTGCCCGGGTTGCTCGTCCCCCCAGAAAGACTTCTTTCAAGGTTCCCGCCATCACGCCGATCAGGCGATCGGCCTGGTTGTCTACAGCCACCAGGGTGTGTTGGTTCCCGTAGAGGGTCGAGCGGAAGAAGTAATCCTTACGCTCCGAGTAGATCTGCAGCTTGGTGCCCTGGGGACTGCTCCGTTCCAGCTCGACGAGTATATGATTGTCCTCCGGTGTGGCGGTGCGCACGGCATCTTTGGACATAACAGCAGTATGGAAACGATGTTTCGAAAGTTAAGCTACTTCTCTATGTTAGCCGGCCGGTTCAGATCCCGAGGTAAGCTTTTTTCACCCCCTCGTCCTGCAGCAGGTCTTTGCTCTGTCCGCTCATGACAAT
>Ga0180437_10009111_pt1 | contig 12365 bp, 9 predicted proteins | sample SS_ome_4_FD_132410 | JGI IMG/M metagenome (GOLD analysis project Ga0180437, IMG submission 132410) | Hypersaline lake sediment archaeal communities from the Salton Sea, California, USA - SS_3_D_1 metaG | ecosystem: Environmental > Aquatic > Non-marine Saline and Alkaline > Hypersaline > Sediment...
GGAGCGCCAGGTTCAACTCGTTCTCATCGGTCGGGGCGGTCAGGACCATGTTGGGCATCATTCGCAAGAAGCCTATGTCCATCAGGCCGTGATGCGTAGGACCATCGGCTCCGACGAGACCGGCCCTGTCGAGGCAGAATACTACGGGGAGATTCTGAAGTGCGACTTCCTGGAATATCTGATCGAAGGTTCGCTGTAGAAAAGTGGAGTAGATGCAAACGAAGGGTTTTAGTCCTTCTTCGGCGAGACCCGCGGCGATATCGACCGCGGCACTTTCCGCGATTCCGACATCATAAAATCTCTTGGGAAAGCTCTTGCGAAACAATCCAAGCCCTGTACCGTCGCCCATTGCCGAGGTTATAGCGACGATACGGTCGTCGTTGCGGGCCATCTCGACCAAATGCTCGCCGAACGCCTCGGTGAAGCTTCGTCGTGGAGTAGAGAGGGGCGGTTCTATGGCGTCACCATTACTGTCAATCGTGAACGGTCCGGTCGAATGGAACTTCGGACCGTTTTTTTCGGCTGGTGTAAAGCCCTTGCCCTTCTGTGTATAGACGTGCAGAATCGCGGGATGGTGCAGATTCAAGAGGGCCTCGAACAACTGTATGAGCGATTCGATATCGTGGCCGTCGACAGGTCCGAAGTACGGTATGTTCAGGCTCTCGAACATCTGGCTGGCAGGCAGGACCATACGTATACTTTTCTTTATCCTCTCAATGGCCTCCTCGACGGTCCTGCCGATAACCGGCATGTGCTCCAGGATACTTTTGGTTGTGCGTCTCAAATCCTCGTATGTCTGACTGAGTCTTATCCTGGAGAAATATCTGGCGAGTGCGCCCGGGGTGGAATCGATCGCCATGGAGTTGTCATTTAGCACGATGAGCAACTGTCTTCGGACGAGTCCGAGATTGTTCAGGCCCTCGAAGGAAAGTCCGTTTACTATGCTGGCGTCTCCAACGAGTGCAACAATCCTGTCATTGCGGTTTTGTTGCTGCTGTCCGAGTGCAATTCCTATTGCGGTGGGTACGGCGGAGCCGGCATGACCGACAAAGAAGGGGTCGAACCTGCTTTCGGAGGGGTCGGGAAAGCCGCTTATCCCTCCAGTCTGTCGGAGTTGGTGGAACTGGTTCTTTCTTCCTGTAATGATCTTGTGTGGATAACACTGGTGCCCGACGTCAAAGAGAAGCTTGTCCTTTTTGAAGTCGAAGACGCGGTGGAGGGCCACGGTCAATTCGACCACGCCGAGGCTGCTGGCGAGATGACCGCCGGTTCTGCTGACGGTCTCAATCATCAAACGGCGTATCTCATCGGCCAAGAGCTTCAACTGCTCGGCTGAAAGCTGCTTCAAATCTCCCGGCCCAGAAATTTTGTCGAGGACCTTGTCCATAAACGAATAATTATACAAAAACAGGACGGCAAGTTCTAATCAAAATCGAAGGTTGGAAAGAGTTGGTCTTTTCAGGCAGGATTATCGCAGCATGCGGTGGGAAAAAGTGCGATTACGGGCCTGGTCCGGGGAAGATAGCGGGGATTCATAACGGGACCAAAGCTTGAGCATTTGAGGCCCGACAGTCAGCCGAAGAGCGGCAAGTTCACGTTGATTTGTGTTGGGTGGCTTGTAGAAAAGAAGTGGGATCGAATTCTTACAGGCGCCTTCGAGCGTGTTCGGGGACGTAAAAGCATTTCGCAGGCTCTTGAGCTGCGGCCGGTTGAGTTCGACAAGCCGATTTGCATCGGCATGGCGTGGCGGGTCTGCCTGGTCGGAATCGAGAATCCGGTTGCGTTATCCGGGCTTTTGTTTTAACATTAGGGGGTGGACTTGCTTTGAGGGAGTATGGTGCATGCGCACTTCGATGTGCAACGCCATCTTTCTTTACCGGTTTCGATAACGATGATACGAGACGGGATTGAACGATGCCGATGTTGGCCATTTAAGACTGTGAGGTTTGCGATGCGGGTTTACGGAAGAGTTGTTGTCTTGTTTTTTTTATGTGTTCTGCTTGCTCCCGTTACGGCCGATGGCCAGGCGGGGCCTTCGAGAGAAGAGGTGTTGACGGCTTTGCGCAAGGCCGCGAAGTTTTTTGTCACTAAGGTTGCCAACCAGGGCGGTTGCCACGCCACGTACAGCGAGGACCTGAAGTACGGGCGCTCGGGCAAGGGCGGCGGCGGACCGACGCAAATCTCGGCAACGGGAGGAACGACGCCGGCGGTGGGTCTGGCCTTTCTCGGCGTCTGGGAGGCGACGGGCGAGGGATATTACCTTGAAGCGGCCCGCGCTGCTGCGCGGGCGATGGTGAAGGGCCAGATGTGCTCGGGCGGCTGGGATTACACGACCGAACTCGATCCGGAAAAGCGCAAGAACTACCAGTACCGCATCGACGGCGAATGCTGCGACGATGACTCCGGGACGCGAAGGAACATGACCAATCTCGACAACAATACCACTCAGGGCGTACTTCGAATGATGATGCGTGTCGACCGTGCACTGAACTTCGAGGACAAGGAAATCCACGAGGCTGTTGTGTATGCGCTCGAGAGTCTGATGCGTCGGCAGTATCCGAACGGCGCGTGGCCTCAGCGTTACGAGAAATTTCCCGATCCGGCCTTGTTTCCTGTCAAGCCGGCGAGCTATCCCGATTCCTGGTCGCGGACGTGGCCCGGTTACATTTTCTACCCTCACTACACGTTCAACGACGACTGCATCGTCAACATGATCGACGTGATGCTGGAAGCGGCCGGGATTTACAAAGAGCCCAGATACAAGGCCTCAGCCGAGAGGGGCGGCGATTTCATAATACTGGCTCAGATGCCGGAGCCTCAACCTGCGTGGGCGCAGCAATATGACTCCAAGATGCACCCTGCATGGGCGAGGAGCTGCGAACCGCCGGCTGTAACGAGCCGCGAGTCGGTGAGCGTTATGAGAGGATTGATTCTGCTTTACCGCGAGACCGGCAAGAAGAAATATCTCGAGCCGATCCCGCGGGCAGTGGATTACCTGAGGCGCTCTTCGTGGATGCGAGATGGAAGGGCCGTGATGGCGAGGTTCTACGAGCTCAAGACCAACAGACCGCTTTATATAACCAAGGGCACGCGGATTTACGGTCCACGGTCGGGGGGACATATTTCCAAAAAGACCGGACTGCCGTTCGACGGATACGAAGTCACGTACAGCGACGAGCACGTCATCAATCACTACAGTCTGGTTACAAGCGCCGAACCACTGGAGAACATCGCAGCCGAGCACCGGCGGCTGGTGGCGGTAGAGACGGCGACTCTCAAGCGTCCGGAAAAGCTGCGCGGTCTTACGCCCGGTACGAGCCAGCCGAGAGCCCTGCCGTCGGCTGAAGAGCTGTCCGAAAAGGTCCGAGCCGTAATCGCCTCGCTCGATGACCGCGGCGCATGGGTGCAGCCGGGGAAAATAGGCGGTCCGAAGCTTCTTGTTTCCGTCAGGCCAGCAGAAGATTTGCTGGTACTCATTGGCGAAAAGTCGGTGACGTTGAAGGAAGATGAATCCCTTGAAGTTTACGATGGCACTTCGCCACCATGTCGGCGGGTGATACACAGCGGCACGTTTGCGGCAAACCTCAGACTTTTGGCCGACTATCTCGCCGCATTAAGCCGAAGGGAGTAATACAATAGGAGATGAATCCCTGGAGGTTTACGATGGCACTTCGGGACCATGTCGGCGGGTGATACACAGCGGCACGTTTGCGGCAAACCTCAGACTTTTGGCCGACTACCTCGCCGCATTAAGCCGAAGGGAGTAATACAATAGGAGGGGAGAATTCGTCTCTAACCTGCAAAGAAGCCCCGCAGGCTCATAGCGGCTGGTTTGACAGCTTATGGGCCTGTGGGGCCTTGAGGTTCGGCCACGAGGGGCGTTGTTACTTGCCGGACTTCGGCACATACTGGTCAGACAGCACGCGCACAAAGAGAAGGCCTTCAGCTCGATCAGTCCGGCACGACGGCCACCGGCTGGTTTATCACGACATTCCAGCCTCCCTCAACAGGTTCTTCGAATTCGGGTACGTATGTCCACTCAATCTCAGTGTAGTTGAAGGATATCGATTCGGTCGGCCTGTCGGTGACGTATGATATCTCGCCTGAAAGCGATGTTGCCAGCTTCGGAGTCGCTTTGTCAAACATCTTCGTGATAATCACGTCTTTGAAGATATACTGCATGACCAGTTCCTGGCCTCCTTCCGCCCGACAAAGCTCCAGTATTACCTGCGGAAAGTGCTGGCCGCCGGAGCAGGCCATTGCCAGCTTCGGGCTTGACTTGTCGAGCATCTTGGTCACGGTGAATTCTCCGTGAGCGGCCCTGCCTATTGCGTGTGTCAGGCCGAGTATTTCAATCCAGCCGGGGTGTGCATCATCCGCAGCCTCGCCGGGCACCCCCTCGATTTTCAAATACGCGTTAAGCGCGGTCGGTTCAGGCCCGCCGTTTCCAACTGCCGTGCCCAGCAGCGCCGTTTCGTCGGCTTCGTCGCCGTTTACCCGGCTCTTCAGGGTGGCTGTTTCCACCCACAGGCGGGATATCTGGGCCTTCAGTTCTGCAATTGCATTCCAGAGCGGCGCCGGTGCTGTCGGCGAGCTTGTCGAGCTTGCGGTCGTACCCAATAACAAAACCAAAATGCACACTCCTGCAGCGCCAAGAAGTACCGTTTTTTTCATTGCCATATCTCCTTAAACAGATAGGTTGTCCCCCTGTTGTAACGATTACGAACGACACTAAAGACTGATTTTTTTACCGGTTAGCATCACCTCCTTTCTTCGAAATCGCACCCGAACCAGCAAAATTGCCGGGCTGTTCAAAAGCCGAATTGCCCAATTGGCGTGCAGCTCAGCTTAGAAGAAAAAACTCTGAATTTGCGTGTGAACGGCGCCTTTCACATGATTCAACTTCCCTAAAGAAACCTGTGAATCACAGCCACCAACTTCGTCGTCGAAGTCTCACAAGATTTGTTTTGCCCGATTGTTACGAATAATATGAATCTTGCCCTGGAGAATATCCAAACGGAGCGTTAGAGCCTATCCGAATAAGCGGCGCTGTTCTGATAATCTCTTAGAAGCCTGTCAGCCAGTTTTCGGTGAACTTGCCGAGGTCGTCAGGCATAACGTTGCCGTCGCCGGTGAGGTCGGCTCCGCCACAATTTCCACAGACCATGCTCGCCCAGTTCTCGGCAAAGAGGGCAAAATCCAAAAAGTCAACGCCGTCGGGGCAGCGTAAATCGCCGACCTCCGGCTGCCACGATGAAAGCTTCGGATAGCTTTGTCCCTCACAAGTAATCATCCAAATATCGGCTGTGCCATTGGTCCTCTCGCCCACGAAATCCCAGCCGGCTGCGAAGAACGTACTGGTCGAATACATTTCCGCCGTCGTCTTGCCGTTTGCGTTGTTACAGCCGCTTCCTCCGCTGTAGCTGCACATATTTGCCAGAGCGCTTTTCTGCTTGTCCCAGAAGCAAGCCGTGATATTCCCGCTGTCGTTGACTGCCACAAGCCCGCCTGTGTCCTGACCGGCGACCGTACCGGCGGCATAGCAGTTCGATATCCCTCCGCCGTTACCAGCCACCAGGCCCGCGACCTCGAAATTTCCCTTGACCCGGCACATAGCATAGCAGTTCGATATGGTCCCACCTTCATTTATGCCCACGAGCCCGCCGGTCCAGTCCCCTCCTTTAACCGAACCGGTCACGCAGCAAGCTGAAATCGTGCCTTTGCTTACCGCTACCAGCGCCGCGCAACGGTTTCCGGAACCGGCGTCAACATCCACTTGCTGCAGAGCAAGATTTCTGAGGCGTCCGCTACTGCCGAGATATCCGAACAAAGCGATGCCGTTGGTTCCGGTGGATTTGTAGCTGAAGTTTCGAATCGTGTGGCCGTTGCCGTCGAAGGCGCCTGTAAAGGGCCTGTTGTCGTCGCGGGTCTGGTAATAGCCGATGGTTTTGAAATTTGCCGCCGTATAGCCTTTCAGGTCGATATCCGCGGTGAGCTTAAAATGGGAATCCCAGTACCCTCGTTTATCTCCGATTGCCTTGAGGTCGCCGGCGCTATCAACCAGGTAGGGGTCAGTCTCTATGCCCCTGCCGGACCACGGCAAGGCAGCACCCACAGACCCACAAACACACACCGCTACCAGGAGCGGAAACAGGAATCTCACGTTACATTTTGAAGAAGCGTCACAACTTTTCATCGTCACACCTCCTTCTAAAAATCCCAATAGACCTTAACTAAGGTTCCATAATATCATAACCCGCGTCCGAAATCAAGAGAAAAAAATACTTCAGCGTATTACAAAACAAACTTTTCTGAGCCAGCCCGGCTCAAAAGAAGCCCCAAAAGCTTATTTAAGGTTTCCACAAGGGCCGGATCACTGCTGCGGGCAAGCCCGCGAGTACAGGCAAAACAGGATTGAATCGGGCTTCTGCGATCTTTCTGTGGTTTCAAACTAACGGATTATATCCGATTACCGTGTTCTGTTGAGCAGTGCCCAAGCGAGGCTTCTGAGGGTATCCGCTTTTTTGCCGAATGGTTCAAGGGTCAGTACGGCGTGCTCGGCCATTTTTCTTGCCAGTTGTTTCGATTCGGTCATGCCGACGACGTCCGGATAGGTACACTTTGCAGCGGCGGAGTCTTTGCCCGCGGTCTTGCCTAATTGCTCAGTGTCAGAGCTGACGTCGAGGATGTCGTCGGCAATCTGAAAACCGAGACCTATCTTCAGGCCGTATTCACACAAGCAATCGAATTGGGTCTTGTCTGCGCCACCGCAGATTGCGCCCATGGCCGCGCTGCAGCGAAACATTTTTGCCGTTTTGTTAGTGTGTATGTTTTCGAGAAGGTCTCTGCTGTGTGGCGTGCTCTCTGCGTTGAGGTCGGCCATTTGTCCGGCTATCATTCCGGCCGGCCCGGCGTCGGCAGCCAGTTGGCGGATAAGCTTGACCGCGACCACCGGATCATCAACCTGATCAGCCAGAATCTCAAACGCCATTGTCAACAATGCGTCGCCGGCAAGTATGGCTGTCGCCTCGTCAAAGGCCTTGTGACATGCGGGCAGCCCGCGGCGGAAGTCATCGTCATCCATTGCGGGCAAATCGTCGTGGACAAGCGAACAGGCGTGGACCATCTCGATAGCGGCGGCAGCAATCTCGGCGTTTCGATTCACCCGCCCGCAACCAAGCTCGCAGCAGAAAAGTACCAGGGCGGCGCGAATGCGCTTGCCCGGCGCTTCGAGGGTATATCGCATGGCCTTTTTCAGGTCGGGGTGTATATCCTGCTGCTGGTCGAGCAGTCGGCGAAGCACGTCGTTGACAAGCTCGGCCTTTTCGCGCAGTTCAACGGCAAATTCTCTGTCGGTGCTTTCGATTGAAGGCATAAACGCAGTTCCCTGAAAACCGGTATTAATGTATTATAGGTGTTTGGCGGCGGTCGGACAGAAAATTATGAGTATCCCAGGAATGATTCTGATTTTAGGCGTTACAGGCTCGGGCAAGGGCAGGCTTGCTTTCGAACTGGCGTGCGAGATCGGCGCCGAGATAATCAGCGTTGATTCGATGAAGGTTTACAGGCGTATGGACATCGGCACAGCCAAGCCTCCCAAACAGGCACTTCAAAGCGTCAGGCACCATCTGATCGATGTTGTCGAGCCGAGCGAGGCTTTCAACGTTGGGGCGTTTCTGGACCTTGCTTATTCGGCGATAGCAGAGGTAAAGGGCCGTGGCAAGCCGATAATCACCGTTGGCGGGACCGCCCTTTACATAAAGGCGCTGCTCTATGGGCTGTTCGAGGGCCCGGGGTGCGATGAAAGAATACGGACTCGCTTGAGAGAGCTTGAAAAGAGCGAAGGAGCGGGGAGACTTTACAGCCGCCTGCGAGAGGTCGATCCGAGTGCAGCCGAGCGGATTCACGCGAACGATTCGAAGCGTATCATCCGCGCGCTGGAGGTATACGAACTGACGGGCAGGCGTATCTCGCAATTACAAAAGCAGTTCGAAGCCGAAAAACCCAGGCACGAGTGGATGATAATCGGGCTGCGAAGCGAGAAAGAGCAGGCGAACAGAAGAATAAACCAGCGGGTGAAAAGGATACTCGCCGAAGGACTTGTCGACGAGGTAAAATCGCTGCTTGCCGAAGAAAGACCGCTGAGCCGACAGGCCGGATGTGCGATCGGCTACGGCGAGATTATCGATTACCTGCACGGAAACACGACGCTTGAAGAAGCCGTCGAACAAATAAAGAAGAACACGCGCCGGCTGGCCAAGAACCAGCGTACGTGGTTCAAGACCTTCAAGAACGTCAACTGGCTCGACGTTGGGCCCGAAGCATCGGCGGCGGAAATCCTGGATCGTGTGATCAGGACGTTCGAAGTAATGTAAAGAATATGGCCCATGACGGCAGCGTATAGCGTGGAATAAATGGGCTGGTCAGTTTCGAAATGCCGCGGTGCAGTTTGCCGGAAAAAGCAAGGAGACGACTGTGGTCGATAAGAGTATTCTTATTTTCATTGGCGTTGTTTTGTTGAGCGTTGCGGGGTTGTGTGAGCAAGTCCGGACGGAGAAATGCAGGCTTTCGGTTCCGTCGGCGCCGCCGGGAGTTGTGATTGACCATCTGCCGTCCCAAACGCACGATTATGTGGGCTCTCCGAGCATAGCGTTCGTATCAGACGGCCATTATGTCGCGTCGCACGACATATTCGGGGACGGCGTCGGGAGCCGTAACGGTCCTAACACACTTATTTTCGAGTCTGTCGATTCGGGCAGGACCTGGCCGCGATTAGCGAAATTGACTCCACAGTTCGCCGGGCGGTTTTCGCACGTCAGACGGTTTGCAATTGTCTCTCGGCATGCAGGATAGCGGCGGTGTCGCCGAGTACCAACTGTCTGATCAGGCTGACAGGAACCAGGCGGATGTCCATGCTGAATATCTTCTCCTCGACCATCGAGGCTATGGTGCGCGCCATGTTGGGCGAGAGCGTATGCCTTTTCATAAGGTATTCGACAATTTTAGATTTGTCCCACAGGCTCGTGCCGGTTCGCCCTTGCGGTTCACAGAGCAACTGAGCGTCGGCAAGCTCATCAATATCGACGCCCACTACCTCAATTCTGCGCCTCTTGAGTCTCCGCTCAAAATGATGCTCGCTGAGGACAGTGGCGGCCTCTTCGTAACCGGCGGCTGTAAGTACGGCGCTTATAATGTAAAATATTTCACTGCTGGTTACTTCCGGGGCCCTCTTCTCGTGGTAGAGATAGTAGGTTACCACCTCTGCGAGGGGCTCAGCGACGTAGAGGTCGGCCTTGCCAATGCCGCCGAGGGCAGTGCTGATCGTGCCCATCACTTTTGTGTGCAGATACTCTTCAAGGCTTCCATCTGCCTTTATGACTTTAAGTTGCATCCTTTCAACTCCCTCTCACCCAAAAGCTTACTCCGGCTGCTGCTCACTCAACTGTTCACGGATAAAAACGCCTACTCGTCAAAGAGTCTGGACTGACCTATAACGTCGGCATTTTGAATTGCCTGGCTGACCTCTTCGATCAGTTCGCCGGCATCCTCAAAATCACGATAAACACTTGCGAAGCGGATATAGGCGACCTTGTCGGTTGCCTGCAGATGCTTCATCACGCTTTCTCCTATAAACGAGGACGACACCTCCTTGTCGAAACTCCTGAAGATGTCCTCTTCGACCCTGTCTGCTATCTCCTGTAGCTGCTCAGCCGGGACGGGCCTCTTGTAGCAAGCCTTCCTGAGCCCGGCGATAACCTTTTCCCTGTCGTATGGTACTCGCGAGTCGTCCTTCTTTACCACATAGAACTTGAAGCTTTCTCCTATCTTCTCATAGGTTGTAAAACGCTTTCGGCAGAGAAGGCACTGACGTCGCCGCCTGATCACCCTTCCTGAATCACTGGAGCGCGAGTCAACAACCTTATCTTTGTCTTCCTTGCAAAAGGGACATCTCACAAGCCGGACCCACCTCAACGAAAAACGCCGATCTCGCCGGATACAGAGCTACTTTCAGTCTTATCGGCACTACATCTCGACATGGTCGAAACTATAAACCCCACATGTAGTATGTCAAATAAAATTTTGCAGAATTTTGCGGTGGGCAGGGGTTCAGGCTGTGAAATCTTTTTTCTGAACGTTCGCAATTTGTGTCAGGACAAGCACTAATGCGAAAAGCCAAGAAAAAACTCACAGGCCTCGGGGACGTGAAATTTTTTAAAAAGAAAAGAGGTCTCTGCGTGGGAACTGCAGAGACCCCCACTCGGAAAGAAACTTTATGCCCCCCCCAGAAAAGCGTTTGTCTATATTAAACTCTATATTAAAATCTTTTGCACTACAAAAGAGCCTTTCGCGCTCCTGCCTTGGCGACATCATCTCCCCCCAAGGCAGGCCGACAAGTTGGGTCGATCTTTCGATCAACCGGGCAGCCCCGCTACTAACGCATTTGACGGTTAAGCTGGTCTTGCCCGCTTTAATTCCCAACTCCAAGTAAAATATAAAAGAAAAACCGGCGGGGGGCAAATCAGCAAAGGGGGTTTTTCATCTTTTTTGTTATTGACCGATAAAACCGACATGGTCGGTGTTTATGCTTCCTTAATTTCGGCTGTGCTTTTCAACCGGTCTACAAAAGTATCGATTGCATCACTTCGCATCTTTTCTTTGAGCTGTCGGGCTATGTTTTTCCGTACTTCGGCAAGGTCGGTCAAGACGGGCGGTTTTCTCTCGTACAATTTGGCTATGTGAAACCCGAATCGCGTCCGAAAAATGTCACTGGTCTGACCGACGGCGAGGTTGAAAACCACGTCCTCGAATTCCTCGGCCATCTGTCCCCTTGCGAAGCATCCGAGGTCGCCGCCATTATCGGGACAATCCGAATATCCGGAGACAAGCATTTCGAACAGCGCCCCCGCCTTTAATTGCCGTAGGACCTTTTTCATCGTTTCGAGGGCCTCTCGCTCATCGGTTCGGCCGTCGATATGCTTTACGATATGCGCGACCCTGACCTGTTCGGGAGTGGTAAAATGCTGTTTGTTCTGCTCATAAAACTTCGAGAGTTCTTCGTCCGAAGGCTCGGGGAGGTCTTTGGTAATGTCCTTTAAGAGCCGTTCGACCTTGATTTGGAGGGCGATGTCATCTTTTATCCTTTTCTCGGCCTCGGCATCCGGTTTCTCAGGCTCCCGCGCCTGCTCGGCATATTGCGCCTTGAGGTCTTCAAAGGCCGATTCAATTTCAGCTTGGGTTACAGAACAGTTGCGGCTTTTTGCCTCCTGTTCCAGCAAGAGGCGCTCTATCACATTTTCTTTCGACCATTCGAGCAACTGGTCCTCTCGCTCGGCGGCGTCCATTTCGGCAAATACCTGCTCATACTGCGGGCGCAAACGCTCGGCCTCGCGCTGTACCAGAGAATCGTCAACCTTTTGACCGTTAACAATCAAAGTCATATCGTGCTCCTGTGTATTATTCATAGCGCGATATTTTAGCACATATCGTGAGAAATCACCAATGGATACCGCACAACGCGCACCTGCGTTTTACAGATATGAAATCGCTTTGTTCAGTCGTCGCTGACGGCTACTGCTTGGGACAAGGCTCATCGTCGAGGACGCCTTCGAGCAGAAGATTCACCGGCGCCGGTCCGTTGTCTGTCATCGTTACCCACACTACATGGTCAAACCAGCAGAAGTCTTCGTCATTACCGCCGGGGGCGCCGCCGCTTGTGGCCAGGATGTAGTAAAGCCGTTTATTGCGCACCGTTTTACCATATTTGTGCAGATGGCCGGCAAAGACCGTGTAAGGTCGAGCAGCCAGCAGAGTCTCGAATTCGCGCCAGTTCCCGGTGTCAGCGCGCCAGAGGGGCCTGTGCATGAAAACCACGGTCCAGCGCACGTTCCTGTTTGCTTTGAGAACGCTTTCGAAGTACCCAATCTGCTTGTCACTAATGCCGCTTGCCGGAGGGTCTTCCGTGTTCAGGCAAAGGAATAGGACATCACGATAAGTAAAGTGATAGTAGCTTCTCCCGTACCGCATCCGCCACTTTTGAGCCATCACATCATTGCTTATGTCATGATTTCCGGGCAGATAGAAGAAGGGCATTTGCAGTTTACTCACCAGCGAGTCGATTTCGTCCCACTGGTCGTCGAGTTCACTTTCATCTTCGGTGTAACCCTCGATCAGATCACCCACGCACATGACAAACTCGGGTTTTAAGAGATTCAGCTTTCCAACGGCGTTTTCAAAGACACCCGGTCGGGCGCCGCCGGTTCGGTCGGCGAGAATCGCAAACTGGAAATTGTCGGGATTATTGTACAGATTCAGACCGGTCCAGGGATTCGCCCGGTCCGACACGTCGATTCCAAGATCCGGGTCAA
>Ga0180437_10009112_pt1 | contig 12363 bp, 10 predicted proteins | sample SS_ome_4_FD_132410 | JGI IMG/M metagenome (GOLD analysis project Ga0180437, IMG submission 132410) | Hypersaline lake sediment archaeal communities from the Salton Sea, California, USA - SS_3_D_1 metaG | ecosystem: Environmental > Aquatic > Non-marine Saline and Alkaline > Hypersaline >...
ATAGACCTGGGCACCACCAAGGTTGCCGGCTATCTGGTTGACCTGGGCACCGGCCGAACTTTGGCCGCCAAGGGGATAATGAATTCTCAAATTAGCTATGGGGAAGACATCGTCAGCCGTATAACCGCTGCCGTTCATTCTCCGGCTGATGCAACGGCGTTACAGAAACTGGCGGTTGACGCCATCAACGAGCTTTGCATTGACCTGTGCACTGAGGCCGGTGCCAAACCTGAGCAAATTTTGGAGGCAGTGGTCGTGGGCAATACCGCCATGCACCACCTCTTCCTGCGCCTGCCGGTTAGACAGCTTGTTCTGTCTCCCTTCGTGCCAGCGGTCAGCCGGGCATTGGAGGTCAAGGCTTGCGAATTGGGATTGAATACTAATCCCGGGGCATATGTACACTTGCTGCCCAACATCGCTGGCTTTGTGGGCGCCGACCATGTGTCCATGTTACTGGCAACGAATGCCTGGCAGGCGAAGGAAACAACGGTGGCGCTGGACATCGGGACTAATACCGAGGTCTCTCTAATCCACAGGGGAAAGATAGCTACTACGTCATGTGCCTCCGGGCCTGCGTTTGAAGGTGGTCATATGAAGTATGGCATGCGGGCAACGGCAGGAGCTATTGAGCGCCTACACATAGGTAGCGAAAAAATCCACTACCAGACCATCGACGGGACGCTGCCGGTCGGCATCTGCGGCTCTGGCATAGTCGATGCTCTGGCTCGACTTCATCTGGCTAAGGTCATAGATGAAGGCGGCAGAATGATGAATCACCACCCGCGCGTTCGTATCTACAAGGGACAGCACGAGTTTGTATTAGTTAGCAAGGAGGAACGGAAAGGGAAGCCGGCCATCACCATCACCCAGCATGACGTGAGAGAATTGCAGCTGGCTAAGGCAGCCATTCGGACTGGCATCCAGATACTTCTGGAAACGAGCGGGTGCGCCGAGGGCGACATCAAACAGGTGATCATCGCCGGAGCCTTTGGCACCTACATTGACATATCCAGTGCCGTGACAATCGGCATGCTGCCACCACTCCCCTTGAACCGCTTCCACCAGGTAGGCAACGCTGCCGGCATGGGAGCTAAGCTGGCGCTGATTTCCCTTAGATCACGGGCCAAGGCAGAAGCTATCGCCTCTAGAGTCGGTTATGTTGAGCTAGCCAACACCCCTAGCTTCCAGCCAACATTTATGCAGGCCAGTTACCTGGGAAGATACCGGATTATAGAAGGCAGGAGAAAGAGAATTGGCTGATAGACGGGTTGAAATCGTACCTAAGAGGTCTCAAATGAGAGCGATCCCTCCTCTTGTTTCCACTCAGTGGTTAGCGAAGAACGTTGATGATCCACAACTTGTCATAATTGATATCAGAAGCAGCGAAGAATATGCAGCAGGTCATATTCCCAACGCCATAAATGTCCCTTTTCCATCATGGGCACCGACAAAGAACGACCTTCTGCTTGAATTGCCAGAAGTTGGTGATCTGTTTAATACTATTGGCTCCGCCGGAATAAGGAGTAATTCCAAAGTAGTTGCTGTCAACAGAACAGATACCCACTTTAGCCTCGCTGATACTACCAGAGTTGCCTGTACGCTCCTATATGGAGGGGTCAAAGACGTGGCTGTTCTTAATGGAGGACATAACAAGTGGGTAAAAGAACGCAAACCTATATCTGATAAGATCGTCAAGCCAAAGACAGTAGCGTACAAAGGTAAGGTAAATAAAGCAATGTATGTCTCAAAGGAATATGTTCAAAAGAAGATCGGAAAATCCATTATCATTGATGCCAGAACCCCCAGTGATTTCTTCGGTGCAACGCAGGACCTTTTTGCTGAGAGAGCCGGCCATATTCCAAGTGCTATTTGTTTGCCTGCCCCTTGGATCTGGACCGACGAGGGAACTTATAAGAATATCAGGGAACTTAGAGATATGGCCATCGGTATAGTTGGTAAGGACAGGTCCGAAGAAATCATTATCTATTGTGGTGTTGGGGGGTTTAGCAGCGCATGGTGCTTCGTTCTACGGGAGGTACTGGGATATACAAATGTAAAGATATATGATGGCTCAGCGGAGGAATGGACAAGAGACCCAGAAGCACCCGTAATCAAATATAGGTGGAATTGAGAATGCGGTAGTCCGACTGGTAGCAGTTGTTTAGTTCATAGATGGCAGGTGGAATATATGAAGACTATGGTGTCAAGTCCCAGCAAGGAAGTAATCATTGGTGATAACCAGCCTACAGTGCTTATTGGCGAGCGTATAAATCCCACAGGCAAGAAGAAGCTGGCCGACGCTCTCAAGGCCGGTGACCTGGATACTGTACGCGGGGAAGCCCTCGCTCAAGTGCAAGCCGGGGCCGACATTCTGGATGTGAACGTGGGAGCGTTCGGCGTCGACGAGGTAACCCTGCTTCCCAAAGCAGTCCGGGCGGTTATGGACACGGTGGATGTCCCCCTATGCCTTGACAGTTCTAATCCCGATGCTCTGGAAGCGGCACTAAAGGTCTACAAAGGTAAACCGGTGGTTAACTCGGTTACCGGTGAGGAACGGTCCCTCAAAAGAGTTCTACCTCTAATAAAGAAATACGGGGCTGTGGTGATCGGTCTGGTGCAGGATGATGAGGGCATTCCGAAGCATGCTGAGCGAAGGGTGCAGATCGCCCATAACATAATGGAGAAAGTCGAGGCGGCAGGCATACCCCGTGAAGACGTGGTCATTGATTGCCTGGCTTTCGCAGTAGGAGCTGAACCCAGCTCTGGCGTGGCCGTCATAGAGGCCATCCGGCGGATCAAGGCCGAACTGGGGGTGAACATGACAATGGGCGCCAGCAATGTATCTTTTGGCTTGCCTGACCGCGAACTAATTAATAATGCCTTCGTTGTCATGGCTGTCGCTGCGGGTGCCACCTGCCTCATCGTGGACGTGGCCAAAGTGCGCTCAACTATTCTAGCCACCGACCTTGTGCTCGGCCGTGACAAGCGCGCCCGACGCTATATTGAAGCCTATCGGCAGCGCTCGAAGCCGGACAGACAATAAGAAGTAAATGACAAAGAGGTAACAATGAAGAATGAGAAGATGCTCCTATCAGCCCTGCTCGCTATTGTCTTGGTCTTCGGCTTGATTCTTCCTGCTTCGGCAGCGGGAGGCTCTGGGATGGTGCTGAACGTGAGCTCTGTTATGAGTCCAGACCAGGCAGCGCCAATGGTCGCTGCGGGTTACTATCACACGGTAGGGCTTAAAACCGACGGCACCGTGGCCGCTCTGGGGAGCAATCTCCACGGACAATGCGATGTCAGCGGATGGACGGATATCATTCAGGTCGCTGCAGGCGGCCAGTACACGGTGGGGCTTAAGGCCGACGGCACCGTGGTCGCCGTGGGAGATAACACCTACGGGCAGTGTGATGTGGGCAACTGGACGGACATTATTCATGTCACTGCAGGCGAAACGCACACAGTAGGCGTTAAGGCCGATGGCACAGCGGTCGCCGTGGGAGATAACCATGGCAAGCAATGCAATGTCAGCGACTGGACGGATATTGTTCAGGTCGCAGCAGGTTTTGGGCATACGGTAGGTCTCAAAGCTGACGGAACCATGGTTGCCGTGGGATACATTGGCCTCGGACAGAGCGATGTCGGCGACTGGCGAGACATCGTTCAGGTCGCTGCAGGCAGCTATCACACGGTAGGACTTGGAGCCGATGGCACGGTTATGGCTGTGGGAGATAACTCCTCCGGACAGTGCAGTGTCGAGGGCTGGACGGACATCATTGGCGTCGCTGCAGGGTACGACCACACAGTGGGGCTCAAGGCCGACGGCACTGTGGTTGCGGCGGGGCAGAACATCGATGGCCAATGTGATGTCGGCGACTGGACGAATATCATCCAGGTCACCACAGGCGGCTGGCATACAGTGGGGCTTAAGGCCGACGGCACTGTCGTCGCCACGGGAAGGACCTACTACGGGCAGTGTGCTGTCAGCGGCTGGGCGAACATCGCCAAGATCGCCGCAAACATCATGGACACAGTAGGGCTTATGAACGATGGCACCGTGGTGGCTGTGGGAAACAACTACTACGGGCAGTGTGATGTCGAGAGCTGGACAGACATCATTCAGGTCGCCGCAGGTTACGGCCAGACGGTTGGACTTAAGGCCGACCGTATAGTGGTCGCCGCGGGAGATAACGGATATGGGCAGTCCAATGTCAGCAACTGGACGGACATCATCGGGGTCGCCGCAGGCTCCAGGCACACAGTGGGGCTTAGAAGTGATGGCACAGTGGTCGCCGTGGGAGATAACCAGTCCGGGCAGTGCAATGTGGGCAACTGGACAGACATCATTGAGGTCGCTGCAGGCTGGGGCCACACAGTGGGCCTCAAGGCTGACGGCACTGTCGTGGCTGTTGGACACAACGAGTATGGTGAATGTGCTGTAGAAGGCTGGACAGGTATCAGCCAGGTCACTGCATTCAACTATGACACAGTGGGGCTCAAGGCCGACGGCACCGTAGTCGCCACAGGACAAAACTACTACGGGCAGTGCTATGTGGGCGATTGGGTGGACATCATTCAGGTCGCGACAGGCGGCTCTCACACGTTAGGGCTTAAAGCCGACCACACCGTGGTCGCTGTGGGGAGCGATGCCGGCGGTCAACGTGCCGTCAATGGCTGGACTGATATCACCCAGGTCGCCGCAGGCGAATTTCACACAGTGGGGCTCAAGGCCGACGGCACCGTGGTCGCCGCAGGACCTGAGATCGAGCTTGCCAAATGGAATCTGGGGGTTGTCGAGTATACACTTACAATCTCCAATACTCCTGGCGGTTCTGTCGACAACCCTGGTGACGGCGTGTTTACGTACAATGCCGGGAAGCTGGTGCACCTGGTTGCCAAGCCTGAGGGAAACCGCCGCTTTGTCAGGTGGACCGGCGATGTCGACAGTATCGCCAATGTGAAGGCCGCCACGACCGTCATCGCCATGTATGGCGACTGCGCGGTAACAGCCAATTTCGCCGTCAACTGGCCTCTGATTGGTGGGACTATAGCGGGTGTAGTGGTGGCCCTAGGACTGACGATTTTCTTGGTGCGTAGAATGAGAGGCACCCGGACAAAAAAACAAAGCCGAAACAAAGCCCGGAAGAAACGCTGAATTGAGCGTTCAACCAGCAAATAATTGACGGTTACTGCCTGGCGACGATATCCTTGAGACCGGGTATCTCTGAGCAGGACATCATCTAGATGGGAGGCAATAGTGATACTCTAACTGATGTGGATCCCAGCTTCCCTGAGTCTATTGATGATCCGCTCTGTAGTGAATCTCTTCCTGACTATCTATCCCCCCTTCTGTCCCTTCTAGACTAACATTGTAGTTGGATTCCTTTCTGACGGGCACGTCATCCAACTTATCACTTATGTTGGCGACGTACACCCTAGAGGTCAACGTTTTCAGGATAGCGATTGCTATGTGAAAGATCAACTTTCACGAAGGTTATGATGGTTTCCTTCTCGTAGGCTGACACTGCTTTGGGCATATTGATCTCCTTCTTATCGTCGCCTGGAACCTATACTGATAGGGATGCTAAAAGGAGTGTTGTATTGCGAATCTGCGATGTTGACAGCGCAGGGAGGAGACTACATACTGTGCCCCAATGTTGGGAAAACTAGACTCTAACGAATATTCGAGGTACCGTTGGATCGTTCTTGGCGTTGCCTGGCTTGCTGCGGTGTCCTTGTTCATCACCCATAACATACCGGCCGGGAGGCCTCACGACATGATTCCGGACCTGGGTTTTAGCCAAGTCCAGTATAGTCTGATTATAACGGGACCAATGCTGGGTATAGTTGTGGCAGCCATGCTAGGAGGGGCGCTAGCCGATCGCTATGGAGTAAGGCCAGTAGTAGGTATCGGAGCAATCCTCGGTGGACTGGGAGCTATCTTCAGAGCATTCGTGGGTAGTTTCGGACCGATGTTTGGCTTAAGTATCATCCTCGGGATTGGTACCGCATTGGTATTCTCAAATCTGCCTAAGATAGTGGCTATGTGGTTCCCGCCCAAACAGGTTGGCCTAGCGACCGGGTTTTATTATACAGGCATTGGTGTCGGGACAGCCACAGGCCTCGCCGCATCTGGTGCCTTTGCCACATGGCAGCAAGCCTGCCTCATTACAGGAGTAGCTGCTCTGGTAGCGGCAGCCTTGTGGACCGTCCTGGGCAGAAGCGCACCAACGACTATGATGGGAACTGAGCTATCGGTAGGCCTCAGGCAAAGCTTGAGGCATAGCGTCAGGGTAAAAGATATTTGGATACTGTTTATTGTCTTGTTCCTCTCCCTGGGAGCGATTCTTAGTTACTTATCATCGCTTCCAGTCATGCTGCAACACATACATCATGTTCCACCAAGGACAGCAGCATTATTCTCCTCGGTTGTGGTGTACGCTATGGTTTGTGGACAATTCCTCCTTCCAATACTCTCCGATCGACTAGGATTGAGAAAACCGGTAGTGGTGTGGAGCATGCTGCTCGGTGCGGCGCTTGTTTTTCTTACCTGGTTCAGCGCCATTAGTGCAGTGACATGGATCCTCGGTGCACTAGGCGGGTTCTTCCTCGGATACCTAGCAGTTCTGCTGACCTTCCCGGTCGAGCTTCCTGGAATCGGCCCAAGATTCGCGGGCGGCGCAGCCGGCATAGTTCTGACGGGGGAACACCTCGGGGGGTTTCTGTTCATGCCTTGGGTGTTTACGCCTATTGCAGCGTCCAGCCCGACCATTGGCTATCTTGTCATCTCCATCGCTATAGCCGCAGCTGCCATATTGATGATACCACTACACGAGACGGGCACAAGGAGGGGGTAATTGGTTTGTAGGCTATCTGATCGTCAATGTTGTTGCTCAGTTAGCTTCAGGACATATCTGAGAAATTGGTGTTACTCTGGCGTCGAAATGGGTATGTGGGAGGGTTTAGCACAGCCATATTTGTATCGTAACAAAGCAAGAGCTTGCCGTGTCGGGTTTCACTTGAGTCCCGCCAGCCTCTCAGCCAAGCCTTTCTTTTGCGCCCAGTCTGTCGAATCATAAGCTGCCATCAATGCGCCGTATGGTACTCCACCGCCTACCCATGTAGCCGCTCCATGTAGTCCGCACACCCAGTTTTGCAGGAACTTGCTAATCCTCAATCTCTTTTCCGCAGGCGCCGCCGACTTGAGGTATTTCTTGACATACTCACTAGTTTCTGGATTCTTCAGTTCTTCTTCAGAGGGCATTGTTATTACAAGTCCACCTGCCACATCGGTTGCCTTTTCTATGGCTTCCCAGAAGCCATAGCTACAGTATACCAATGCCATCCTGGCAAATGTAATATCAGGCAGGAAAACACCGGAACCCGGCGGTTCTTCCTTGGCTCTGGCTACGGCGGCAACGGCTAGGGCATGGCACATCTCCCTTACTTTGATCATATTAGCTATGTCCATCTGAATATGTGGAACGTTTTCTATCCCGCTGTATTCGGCACTTAGCCGAGCAGCTCCTATCATTAGGTCTAGCCAACCTGCTTTGCAGGCTGCTTCGCAAGTAGAATGAAGTCTAGCTGAAGCATCACGGAGTCTACCCGTGAATTCCACCTCGCCACATAGGAAGACCCTATCGTCAGGAATGAAGACATCATCGAAGATGACCATGGCGGTTTCTCTCTGACCATAGCGAGGGTTGCCAATTTGGGATACATCATCTTCAAATTCCCGTTCCACTGTATAGGGGTTATACTGGCAGATATACGTTATTCCTTTCTCACCGTTAGGGACAGCAAAGGCAACAGCATAGTCCTCTTCTCCCTTCGAATATAGGGAACCGGGCAGAATCAGGTGCTCATGAGCGGCAACAGCGCCCGTCTGGTGGAGTTTTGCCCCTCTAACGACAATACCACCGTCCTTTCTCTCCACCACCCTCAGTGCCATATCAGGGTCCTGTTCCTTGACCCCCTTGGTACGGATACCTTTGGGGTCATTAACACCGATACTCAATACCAGGTCATTATCCTGCACAAACCTCAGATACTCATTGAATCTCTTGCCGTAATCTGCACCTAGTTTCTTGTCCGTCTCCCAGGTGACACTTGCCAGGTGTGTCAGTGCATTTGAAGCGCCACAACGGTAATAGCAGGTGCCCAGTTCCTGCCCCATGAGAACGGCCATGTCTATCCGTTTTTCGAGGTCGCTAATGCTCCTATTGATGTGGGTTGCCCGGCTGATTTTCCTTGATGTTAAGTGTGATTTGGCCGTCAACATATCTTTATATAGAGGGTCATTTGACATCTCATAGCTTCTGGCCGTTCCTTCTATTACGGACATTGCAGTCGGGTTTTGCAGAATGTTCTTTATCCTCTTGCCGCCGAGATATGCTCTTGGGGCAAGCTTCCTGACACTCTCAAGGTATTGCTGAACTGTTTTAGTAGCCATCCTTTAACAACTCCCTTGCCCTCCGTTCTTTTGGCCAAACCTATCAAGGCAATTCGGGAGGGCTCCAATCACCGGATTATAGGGTAAGGCGACATTTCATAAGACGAAAAGAGCGGTAGCAGTGTAACTACGAATGTCAGAGTACTCCAGCATTGCGGGAACTGGTTTGGACCTGGAAATGGCGATTCTGTTAACTATACAAGCTCCTTCCACCTGGAACAGCTCTGAGTTGACTTGCCCATTCTTCAAAATGCCTCCAGCTAGTTGCTAACGTCTATTCCTGCTCTCCAATATCTTGGCCAGATACTCGTCGAATGCCTTCGCCTCTACGGCCATCCTGTCCCTAAAATCCGGCCCCATTTCCGTATGGTCCCTTCGATCAACTATCGCCCACAGGGGAAAAGGTTCGAGTGAAGGACACCCGCTGGCAAACGGACCTTGTCCGCGGTACTTCCTGAGGCAGTCACCTATTAGGATAAGGTCCTTACCGGGTTTCACTCCCTCGGGAAGCTTCTTCTTAGGCCCTATAAGGATTGAAATGCCGGCATTCTTCTCGTACTCGCCCAGTGACTTCAGCTTCTCCATGCTAAATGCCAACAAAGACTGGCAACTGCTGCAGGCGTTTTCTGCATAGATGTTGTACTCAGGCCATTGTTCGAATCCTCCCAGGTAGGGCAACCACAGTTGCTTGAATACTTCCTCTATCCGCTTCCCGCGGATTTCTATTTGGTCTTCATCTATATTCCCAATGCCCCGCTCCCTAGCTGGTTTGTAATAGTCTACCTTTCTGATATCCAGACCAACCATTCGGCAAACGGTAGCATCCACCGCTGCTGGGTCCTTGCCGGCAACGATACAGCCGAAGTCTACCGGGCTTGTAGCGTGGGGGCCGAAGCCCTCGGCAGGGCGAATCATATCCACTATTGACAGGTCTGGCTTGATGACGGACCACAGGTCTACCAGAGACTCAGCTAGGTTGGTAATATGCATTTGCTGATGAACCTTATCTTGAACAACCCCTTTTATGTTTTTGAGTGCGCAGGTGAAGACCACACTGACATGGGCTTTGAAGATGGGCAGGTTCACTATGTGGTCCGCCTCAATGAGAAACCGGGGCAACGGCACTCTAGTCAAATCTGACCTAGCATCGCGGATTGGAAGGCTTATCAGGTCTTTCTCCGCCTTGATATCGATGATTCTGTCTGTGCCGGCATCCTCCGCTGCCTTCCGTATCCCGCTTACCTCTAGAGCCTGCATTGTGTCGCAGCCGATGGCTGAGGCCTCAGCCAGGATAATCTGCTTGGGCTTAGCTTTGCGCAGCACTTTAATAACGGCAGAAACAACCGCCGGGCTGGTGTTCACGCTAGTTTCGGGTGGGAAAGGGTGACCGGCATTAGGTTTAACAACCAGTGTGGAATTCGGCTTGATTAGGGAATCGACGCCACCCAGAAGTGAGAGTGCTTCATCCACCAACTTCTCGGCGTTGGTTCCTTTGACTATTGATACAACCGATTTGGACATAATGTTAGCTCCCTTCTATATATACTCAAGGATGCCAATCTCTCGAAGTGTCCATTACTGAGTTATGCCCGTAATACTGAGGGAAGGCAGTGACTACTGGTCCCCGGCATCCACGATGGCTACTAACCTAACCATGGAACCATCGCCACCCTCCCATTTTATGGGCCAGCCAGCGATGGTCACCCTCATACCATTGACTTCGTCGACGTCACCACCGACATTCTCCCATCCCATGATGCCATTGCCAAGCAATGTTTTGTGGCAGGGCTCCCAGTAGGGGAAATCCTCAACGACTTCCCGGCCGGTTTCTCTCTTGTATTCCTTGCAAACATCCGGACGCATCGGTCCCGGTCCATGGGGTCCGATCGCTGTCCCCAACGGGTGGTCCAATGCCTGCTGATCAACTCCGACCGCCTTGACCCGTCTTTCGACGAACCACTCACCAGCCTCCCTGTAGAGGCCGGGAGAATAACAGAAGTACTCCGTATTGTCTCCCCAATGATGATGCCAGCCAGTGTTGACTATAACGATATCACCCTTCTCGATCTTGGGCCTAGCGTTCTCTAGGTCTTCAGGCGTGATGACGCCCCACTTCCCCTTAGGGATACTGATCACGACTCCGGTGCCGAAGTAATTCTCCAGCGGAAGCTCATGCGTGTACATGGGCCCTTTACGCTTGTTGGCAGGCAGCACATGGATCGGTGAATCGGCGTGCGTCGAGCAGTGCATCGGGGCTGTAATCCACTGGGTGAGCACTCCAGATTTGGCGTGGTAATGGAACCTCTCAACCTTCACATCTGGAAAATACGGCCACAGGGGCGTGCCATGCCCAAAAGGCTGACTCAAATCACAGAGTCTTACTTTTGCCATGAGGGACACCTCCTTCTACCGATGTTTGCGTGTTAATCGCAATTATATCACATAGCACCTCGTCTGATTATCGATAAGCACCGGACTCTTCGGCAAATCCAACCCATACTTCTACCAACACATAGTCGAGCTGTAACTCAAAGCAAGTATGTATATTTGAAGCATGAGTTGCAGGAGTCAAAGAATGACTCAGATTTGAGGTGCCCCAAGAAGGAAGCGGGCTACAGCGCTGGTCTAGAATGACAGCTGGGCGCAGCCGAAGAAAAAAGGGTGCCCGCTGAGAAAAATGAACTGAGTTCTCAACCTGGGCATTCTTGCCACAGAACCTGATCTGGAGCCGGTTGACATTTGACGATCACTGCCTGGCAGTGCTACCATTAACGCACGTTATCTCTGATCATCAAATCATCCAGATTGGAAACAACAGAGATGAGAGAGGAACTAAGGCTCAAACTGGAATCAGACTGTCTCCAACTACCACTTTGCTCCTGTGTAATTGCAGGAAATTCTGACAAAGGAGGTGCAATATCGACAATCTATTCGATTTGACAGGCAAGACTGCTATAGTTGTTGGTGGTGCTGGTGGTATAGGCCATGCCCTGGCTCTGGGCCTGGCGGAGGCTGGTGCTGACGTTGTCGTGGCTAGCCGTAAGCTTGAACATCTCGAGCCGGTAGCTAAGGAGATACAATCCCGGGGCAGAAAGGCACTGGCTGTACCCGTAGAGGTTACCGTTGAGAAATCAGTAGTGGCTATGGTGGACCATGTGCTCAAGGAGTTCCCTCGCATTGATATTCTGGTAAATGCTCATGGTCTGGCCATTCGCAAGCCTGCGGACAGCTTTCCAATTGAGGAGTGGCAGCAAGTTATGGATATCAACTCGCGTGGGACATTCCTTTGCTGTCAGGCGGTTGGGCGAGTGATGGTCAAGCAGCGAAGTGGTAAGATCATAAACCTGTCGTCAGTGAGAGGTAGATATGGTCTCCCTGCAGGTTATGCAGCCTACTGTTCCAGCAAAGGAGCGGTAGATACTCTGACGCGAACGCTTGCCTGCGAGTGGGCTAAGCACAACGTACTGGTAAACGCGCTGGCGCCCACTTTTGTGGAGACTGCCCTTACCCGTGCCGCTCTGGCCGACCCCGAGTTTGCCAAGACAGTGAAAGCGCGTATTCCGCTTGGCCGCTGGGCAATGCCCGAGGACATTGTGGGAGCTACCGTATTCTTTGCCTCAAAAGCCTCCGATTTCGTTACCGGGCAAGTCCTGTACATTGATGGTGGCGTGACCACCTGGTAAATGATATCTATGATCAATAAACCTTAGGAGGTATCTATTATGGGTAAAACAGTATTTGTTTCTCTGTCGCATCCCTTCAGTGCGGAAATCCCCCGCTGGCCCTATTTTGACAAGCCGATAATCGATAACGCGCACACCATGGCCAAGGGCGGCGTTCTGACGCAGAAGATCACCTGCACGATGCACACCGGTACGCATTGCGATGCTCCCCGCCATGTTATGGAA
>Ga0180437_10009115_pt1 | contig 12361 bp, 13 predicted proteins | sample SS_ome_4_FD_132410 | JGI IMG/M metagenome (GOLD analysis project Ga0180437, IMG submission 132410) | Hypersaline lake sediment archaeal communities from the Salton Sea, California, USA - SS_3_D_1 metaG | ecosystem: Environmental > Aquatic > Non-marine Saline and Alkaline > Hypersaline >...
CGTGAAGTACAAGTGCTCCATCTCGAAATGTTGATCTTAAGACCAGATCGTCCAAGAAAGAGGAAGGATCGCCATCATATTTAGAAAAGGACAACTCAAGTGATTCAAACTCAGAAACCTGCTTTTTAAGTTCATCTGGAGTTCCTATAGACACGATTTTTCCGTTATCGATAAGAGCAATTTCATCACAGAGTTCATCTACTTCGTGCATATTATGTGACGTGAGTAGAATCGTCATTTCTTTTTCATCGGACAGTTCTTGAATATACGCCCTTATTTTTCTGGCTATGTCAACATCAAGACCTAAGGTAGGTTCGTCCAAAAGTAGTAGTTTGGGATCGTTGAGAAGCGTTTTTATAAGTTTAACACGCTGTTTTAACCCCGAGGATAAATATCCTGCCTTAATATTCGTCCGCTCCTTCAGACCAAAGAATTCCAATAGATTGCTTATTTTTTCAACAGCTTCATCATTTGGAAGACCATATAATTTACTATAGTAAAGTAAATTTTCTTTAGGAGAGAGATTCCAAAAAAGTGAGCCTTGGCCAGCACCATAATTACTTATAGATCTAACTTGACGGCCTTCGTGTACAACATCATGCCCAAAAACTTCTGCGGTGCCTGAGGTTGGCAAGAGGACGCCAGCTAATGTGTGAATCAATGTGGTCTTTCCAGCTCCATTGGGGCCCAGAAGCCCATATATTTTCCCTGCGTTGATTTTTATATTAACATGATCCAATGCGGTTACATCTGGAGTTTTATTGATAAGCCCTCTTCCTGGATAAATTTTTGTGAGTTCTTTTGTTTCTACAGCTAGAGTCAATTAGAATCCACCCTTTACAGAAGAAAATATGTTTTCATTTTTTACAATTTCTGAGATCACAATTTAAAATCATGTTTGTATGCAAAAAAAAATCTAAGGATTAAGTGTCTCCTTTGTTTTGCGTTAGCTTTTTTATAGATTAATCCTACTCATTTGAAAACTGGTAACTCATACTAACATCAATACTTTGAAGTCAGTTTTGAGAATATGAGAATGCTGCTTATATTCAAAAATCTAAAGAATTGAGGTGAGATCAGATGGGTGATGATAAAGATAAAGAAAAGAAGAAAGAGAAATCCTATATAATCTATTTAATTGATACCGACAAATTTGCCAGTCCATTTGACATAAACATGAGCGTCGATTCTGGCTATGACCAAGTACACTGTTTTTCGAACGTTGAACCAGAGGATGTCAAGAACCTTGTTCAAGATGCAATCTTCAGCCGTGGAGTAAAAGGTTGTAAATATACAGCGCTATTTATCGGAGGTAGTGACCTTCCTAAAGTTCTGCAAGTTCTTGAAGAAGCTAAGAAGGCAATGGTTCCACCATTTGAAGTTCCTATTATGATTGATCCCAGGGGAGCATATACTACTGCTGCGGCAGCAGTTGCTAAAACAGAAGACGTTTTAATGGAGATGGGTGGATTTGCAGGCAAGAATGTTACTATTTTGGCAGGAACAGGACCTGTAGGACAAGTTGCCGCAATATTATCCGCTAATAGCGGTGGTAATCCTTTAATTACGTCTCGAAAGTTTGATAGAGCAAAAAGTATCGCCGAAAGATTGAGTCAGGAGTACCAGATAACCGTGAGATACGCTCAAGGTGCAAATCCAGATGAGATTTATGAAGCATCAAAAGATGCTGACGCAATTATTGCAGCTGGGAAAGCCGGATATCAACTCATATCAAAAGAGACGTTAGAAAGATTAGACCGTTGTAAAGTTGCTGCTGATATTAATGCGGTTCCACCACTTGGTGTTGAAGGACTTGGTTCATTAGATGACAAAGTAGAATTCATGTCAGGAAAAACTGGCGTAGGAGCCCTAGCGATCGGTGATTTAAAACTGAAGACAGAAAAGAAAGCATTGAAGAATATCAAAGGAACCACAGGCGTTTTTAGTTTTGAAGAAGCATACGACATCTCAAAGGAATTAATTGCAAAGAAAAAGAAAAAAATGAAGTAATTACCTTCAACTCTTTTTTCTTATTGCTTCATGAACATTGAGTTTAAATTAAACTGGACATTTAATTTTCCTTAGTTTATACTTTTAAATTTAAAAAGACTTTAACATTCAATACGGCGTGTTGTTTATGTATGCGGATAACCATTGCCATCTCCATGAATTTAAAGACCTCTCGGAAGTGTTATTGAGAGCAAAAGACGCTAATGTGAAATATATAATTGGTGTATCGATGGATCTCCCTTCCTTTTATAGAACAACAGAAATTGCTAAACAATATGATACTGTAATTCCTGCAATCGGTATTCACCCTTGGAACGCTTCGAAGTGCATTCAAGATACTGAGAAAGTCAGAGAAATTATCCCTTACAGGGGAGTCATGGGTGAGATAGGTTTAGATCACCATTTCATTAAAAATGAGGATGAGTGGGATCCGCAGCTTAAAGTCTTTAAAGCTTTATTAGGGATCGCCGAAGAAACAGAAGCAAGCGTAATTATACATTCAAAAGGTGCAGAAAGTGAAACTTTAAACATTTTAGAGTCGTTTAATATAAAAAATGTGATTTTACATTGGTATCAAGGACCAGAAAACCTGCTACCCCGAATAATAGATAATAGCTATTTTATGAGCTTTACTCCAGCACTTCATTATTCACCAAAATTACAGAATTTTGTGAAATTTATAGATACTTCGTTTATATTAACCGAAAGCGATGGGCCGGTAACCTATAGAAAAAAGAGAGGGGAACCTGCAAATATCGCGGAAATTGTAGATAAAATCGCACAATTGAAAGGTCAGGATACAGAAGAAACGCAGAGGGTTATTTTCAACAATTTCAAAGAAATTTTTGTGAATAATGCCTAATTAGAAACAATCTAGCAGTGTATTCAAAGGGAAATTACTGTGATTAGGCAGAGAATTCGTTAAGGAAAACACAAGACTTTACTTCCATTTGCCGATATATGACAATTAAAAAGTGAAAGCTGTATTATAGCGAGATAGTAAATCAATTTTTTTGGAGGTCTTCTGATGGTAAAGTATATTCAATGCGGAGATTGTGAAACTGTGAAAGATGAAGAGGGTAAATGCATTTTTGCTAATGAAAAAAGACTTATTGAAGGAGAAGAATACGTATTTTGTTGTACACGTTGTGCTGACTCTTTTGAGAAAAAACATAAAGGATAAGAGTTTTTATAAAAAAGCAGAATTTAATTCATTCATTATTTTATCTCTAATCAAGTGTTTTTGATTATAGATCAGAAACTATTTCACCAATGCTGAAGTTATAACTCACCTGAACAATTGACTTTTTCTTTTATTTGAGAGGGATGAAAATAAAGGACATGGATGAGAAAGAAAGGATTAAGGAAATCCGAAAATTATTGAAGAAAGAATATCCCAAGCCAACTGTCGCTCTAAACTTCTCAAATCCTCTAGAAATGTTAATCGCAACGATTCTCTCCGCCCAAGCTACAGATGTTAAAGTCAATGAAGTCACAAAAGATTTATTTAAAAACTATAAAACAGCACGTGATTATGCAGAGTCGGATCGAACCGAGCTTGAAAACGAGATACGTCCGACCGGATTTTATCGCAATAAGGCAAAATATCTTCAAGAGGCTTGTAAACTCATAATAGAAAAGTTTGACGGAAACGTTCCTGATACTATGGAGGGACTAATATCTTTACCAGGTGTGGCTCGGAAAACTGCTAACATAGTGATATCAAATGCTTTTGGAAAAATTGAAGGGATTGCAGTCGATACACATGTAAAGAGGCTTTCGCAAAGGTTGGGACTGACGAAAAATAAAAATCCTGACAAGATAGAGCAAGATTTAATGGCAATTATTCCAAAAAAAGAGTGGTTTCAATTCACATATATGCTTATAGATCACGGAAGAAAGATTTGTCATGCAAAAAAGCCAGAGCATGATAAATGTGTTGTGCGAGAATTATGTCCCTCCGCAAATGTTTAGTTTATAGGGACGTACTTGCAGGGATTAGGGGATAGGAATGACACTGGATAAATATCTAGAAGAAGAAGGGTTCAAAAAAAAGACCCCAAAACCATTGGATAAATATCTAGAGAAAAGAGATTTTAAGAAGACTTCAGAGCCACCGCCTAGACCTGTTGAAAAAAGAGACACTGGTGAACCAATCTATGTAATTCAAAAACATGATGCAAGCCACTTGCATTATGATTTGCGTCTAGAGTTTGAGGGATTACTAAAAAGCTGGGCTATTCCTAAGGAACCTCCTTTGAAGACAGGAATCAAAAGGCTAGCCGTTCAAACAGAGGATCATCCAATAGAGTATGCAACTTTTGAAGGAATCATCCCAGAAGGCGAATATGGAGCGGGCAACGTTGAGATATGGGATAGCGGAAGTTTTAAGTTAATAAAGAAAACTGAGACAAAAATAGAAGTTAATATTAGTGGAGACAAGCTTAGAGGTGGATATATTCTTATCAAACTGAAGCCAAGAAAAGGCGAAAAAAGAGATGTGAATTGGCTTTTTTTTAAGATGAAAGGAAAATAGATAATAATCATAAATCTCTTGAAAATAATTGGTGGGCCCGGTGGGATTCGAACCCACGACTTCGAGTCCTGTCCTGCAATTTGAGGGCATGATCTCACGGTTATCAGCCGTGCGCTCTAACCAAGCTTCGCCTCTTCGTACACATAGGATGTTACGAAGAATGAGCCACGGGCCCATTTTTTTAGTATTTTAAGTAAACATCTTTGCATTGAGGTACAAATAAGATTTAAGATTATCCATTTTGTTAGAATTTTTAAATTTTTGGTTATTTTGCGTCGCCGGACTTGATTGCTAACCTCTTTTGGTTTGAAAATCCGATGATAATGCTCACTTTGCTAAACAGTCTTCCATCTCATTATATGTATCCCAGATATATTTTTTAAAATATGAATTGCTGATAACTGTTTAGCGCGCCTTTTTCTGTTTTGTATATATTTAATTGTGCAAAAATATAAAAATACTAATGGGGTATAATTATGTTTTATAACAATACTATACTAGTATTTTGGATTTCATTAATCAAAATACTGGGAGAATTAAGTTAGAAGGGGGGGAAAAACAATGCCAAAACTTTTTGAACCCACGACCATTAAAGGCATGACTTTACCAAACCGTTTCGTACGTTCAGCTACGTGGATGGGCATGGCCAATCAAGATAATACAGTTTCCCAGAGACTCATTGATGTTATGGGAGAACTGGCCAAAGGCGACATCGGATTGAATATCACCGGATATGCAACTGTTCGTAAGGATGGAACTTCAGTCCCATTTCAATTGGGAAACTATAGTGACGACCACCTTCCGGGTCTCACCAAGATGGCTGAGGCCGTGCATAAAGCAGGAGGAAAAATTGTTCATCAGATCGCTCATGGAGGCATTTTTATCATTCCTCAGCTTGCTGATGCGACACCAATGGGACCATCGGTAGTTAAAGGCCCAGAGGGACCAATATGCCGTGAAATGACGAAGAATGACATTAGTGAACTTGTTAGTGCTTTTGGACAAGCAGCATCCCGGGCAAAAAAAGCTGGTTTTGATGGAGTTCAATTCCATGGAGCCCACGGCTACGGACTGAGCCAATTTCTTTCACCGTTTTACAACAAGAGAACGGATGAATATGGCGGACCGATTGAAAACCGTGCAAGAATCATTATGGAAGTTTATCAAAGCATAAGGGAGGCAGTAGGAGAACAATTTCCTGTTCTGGTCAAACTCAACGCAGCCGATTTTCTCGATGGAGGCTTAGGCACTGATGATATGCTTCAGGTAGCCGCAATGCTAGACAAAGCAGGTATAGATGCCGTAGAAATCAGTGGTGGAACGATCAGCGCCATGCTAGCAGGAAATTACGATGCAGGCTTCTCAAGAACGCAAAAAGAGGAAGTTTACTATCGGGACGCTGCCAAGCGCTATAAGGAAAAAATTAATGCTCCGCTAATACTTGTGGGAGGAATCCGTTCTTATGAAGTAGCTGAAAAATTGGTGGGAGATGGCATAACTGATTATATTTCTCTTAGCCGTCCACTAATTCGCGAACCTGATCTCGTAAAACGATGGAGCGTGGGGGATACCAAGAAAGCAGATTGCATCTCAGACAATCGATGCATAGGTGCTGCTGTACAAGGCAAAGGAGCATATTGTGTTTGCGTGCATGGCGAAAAGTAATAAACGAATCTAGTGAATAGTCACTATAAAATCTATTGCTTTGGCAATATGCCCTCATTATCTTTTTTTGTTGCAATTGACGAAGAGGATGCTAATAAATAAATTAATATCTTCAGGAAGAGGACAAACTATGGTAAAGAAATCGATGACGCCGTATGCTGCACCTAAAAGAGGGCTACCTTGTGAGAATAAGTATGTCTCTTTATTATCAATGGGGGAGATGCATCTAAAGCCACACCTTTTCGGACATTATACCTCTTAGTATACTTTTAGAATTCTTGGATAGCCATCCTCCTCCAATATTTTTATCAAATTTGCAGAATCAAAAGACGAGTACTTGCAAAACTTATTAAGAAAAAATAAGAGGATATGACTGTTTTTTGAGAAGTTTAATGATGCGAACATATAAAGTAACTATTCTGTGCAATTACCCTTAAAATATTCGCAAATATATATTTATTTTTTTTTGCAGAGAATTTTTATCGTTGTATTGGAATACTAATATTGGAATTAGTGCTGTTTGCTTTTGTCTAAAATCAAAACATGCAAAATTCGATTAAGTATCAAGGTTGGTGAAGAAAAAATGGGTAAAGGAAAAGTCGTTGGAGGCATCATAGCGTTAATTGTAATAGTAGTAGCTGTGGTATTTGCCTTAGAATACTTTCAAGTATATTCCGTTCCAGTCTTAGGACCTGCGTTAGGAAATCTACTCCCTTAATGAATACGTCTCAAGAGAATAGCTTCAAGGCTGATTAGAAAGTCATTCTCTCTGATTGTTTGTTCCCCAGAGTGTATCAGCTATTTTAGCACTATATTATTCATTTTTCTTGTTCTCTCTCAGTGAATTGCCTGAAATAAAAATTTCACGTAATTAAGAGGTGTTCAAGAGTAATACTAAGAATTCAAAGGAAAACGCTCAATATGGATTTATCTTTGGTGTCCAAAGATATCGAGTCTATATCATGAGACGCCCACCGGGTGGTGAGTATTACTCGTCAAAATGCTTTAGCGTGCATCTTTTAGAAAATATCTCTATACAAATATATAATTTTGTTCACTCCTCAGTTAATAAAAATATAATTTTGTATTATTCAATTCTATTATTATTATTGGTGGAATATTTATATCACTAGTATGCATATATGTAAATTTGTCATGATCGTATATGATATTCGTGAAATCATGAATATCGTTGCGGGAGCAGGAGAGAAGGAGGCGCTCTAGTTCATTACACGCACCTAGAGGGATTCATAAGCGCCGAGGAGGGGCGCTCTATAAGTTCCCAGGTTAAGGGAAAGGAGGAAGAATGTCTGACGAGATTTTAAAGAAGATCACTGCTGATGAAAAATTGGTATGGACTGCTAGAACTCACATGGCAACCTTAGTGATAAGAGGGGAAACTATCTTTGCACCAATCGTAGGCGCGGAGAAATTTAAAGAGATAACTGAGAATGTGTATGGTGAAGGCGGTAAAATAATGTTTCCAATGGTTAAAGATGCTTTCAATATACCAGTAGAGGATGCAATGGGTGCAGCTGACTTAATAGACGTTGTTACACTCGTCTCGATGAGCCCTGAGTTCGAGTCTGAAAGAGTTGAGGAATCACCTGAAAGAACTGTGGTCAGAACAACTAAATGCCCGTGGATGGAATTGTATAAAGAATACAAGGTCGATCCTAAGGTTATTCCTTGCTATGAAGGTCATCAAGCGTGGGGGGAATTGGGACTCAAGGCCGTTAATCCTAAATTAACTCACAAGATGACAAAAGGAATGCCAAAAGGAGATCCCTACTGCGAATATGTCATCGAGTTCAAGAAGTAAGCGTAAAAATCAAGTCTCCATTTTTTTAAAAAGAGATAAAGCGCCGAGGAGGGGCGCGATACAAATACCCAGTTTAAAGGAGAGGAGGAAAAAATGTCTAAAGAAGTTCCAGAAGTTCCACCTGAAGTAAAGCATCAAATAGCGGTTAACTCTTTATGGTCAATAATAGTCTCTATTTGGGCTTCAACAGTAGACAGTTTCGCAGGTGTTTCTTATGCGATTCCCTTTGAAAAGTGGTTAACTAATATGAGACCACATACGCAGGCGCTTGCCGCTCCTGGAGTAAAATCTATTATTGAGAATTTCAAGATTCCTGGAAACGACTGTACTACTGTGGCCAAAGTCCATAACATTATGGTAGAAGCTATGGGGTTCGATCCGGAAATCATTGAGATGACGCCTGAAAAAGCGGTTGTTCACGAAAGAAAATGTCCGACCGTTGATGCATGCAAACTCATGTTTCCTAAATATCTAGACGCCCCGCTTGATAAAATGGCCTGCACAGTCTTTGATGAGACCATTGGTACAACTGTAAACCCAAATATAACCCTCAGAAAGGGAGAAACCATTTGCCAAGGTGGACCGGTTTGTGAGCATATTTGGGAACTAAAAAGGTAGGAGGGATAATTCCCGTAACTCTGTTTACTTTTTTTAAAAATCAAGCGCCGAGGAGGGGCGCTCTACAAATACCCAGTTTAAAGGAGAGGAGGAGAATATGTCTAAATCTGATGAATTGACAGAAGCGATAATGAAGAAGATTCCTGACGAGGCAAAATGGAAAGCAGCGTATGAATCCTACGTTGGATCAATCTGCGGGTATGATTTGACCATGGCTGAAGTCTTGGGGATGGATAAGTGGACAGAGATACATGACAATCTATGGGGCGAAGGCGGTAAATTTACGTATCCACAAGTTAAGGAGGCCTTCAATGTACCATGTAATAACGCAATAGAGGCCGCTACTTTAGCTGCTGTCGTTTCAAACTTAGGACACGGACCTAGGTATGAATGGGAAGTTATAGAGGAAACGCCGAAAAAAGCCGTATACAGATTTACTAAGTGTCCGTGGTGGGATACCTATCAATTTTTCGGTGCAAAGCCAGAAAATATAGTTTGTGCTGGTGGACATGAAAGATTTGTGGGAGATGGTCTCAAAGCAGTTAATCCTAAGCTAAAACACACGCTTACTAAAGCACTGCCAAGAGGAGATCCCTATTGCGAATCGTGCTATGAGTTAGAAGAATAGTAATGATTTTGCTTTAATAGAACTATAAACCTCATACCGCTTCCATTCTTTTTTTGCATATTAGTTAATGAGTTTTTCTACATCTCATTTGCTGAAAAAAAGACGTTTAACCACTTATTCATAAAGAGGATATTTCTGAAAACACCCGAACATCTCATTTCTGCTCTGTTAATTAAAAAAAAGTTTTGGGGCAAAAAATCATTTCTATAGTTTTTATTGACAGAATCGAAGAAGATATATAACAACTTTGCCCTTTTTTGCGCATGTCTCACGAAAACATCATCCCTAATGGATCATACGCGAATTTCGTTTCCCATATATCGCCACCGTTTCTAATAAAACATTTAAAGCCCAGTTTCTGAAACGCTGCTACCTCCCGCCACAGTTTCATTTGTGGGCAATCCTTACCACATTGCTCATGTGTCTTATAACACAAGATCTGAAATGTACCATCTACTGTTCGGTATTTCCTTATCGGCTCCTTCTCTGCCATCAAGTTCACCTCCATTTGTTTCGCCATCGCAGTTCATTCTTCCTTTTAACTTCCAGTCATCTAGTTTCAGAGTCTGTTCGATCAGAACACGTTGTTATTACTCGCTTTCATGTGTGTTAGTATAGTCTGTGTGAAATAGGTAAGAGAAGCGCATTACAATCATTTATATTTCTTTTGGAAAAAGTGCTAGTCTTAGCTTGTCAAAAGTAGTATCAAAGAATGAGGAAAATCTAAAAGGGATACAAAGAAGACTTGTAGATTTTTATGTATTCTTGCGAAAATTTAGAAATATTTTGGCTGAAATAGTTCCCTAGAGAACAGCAAATATTCAGTATAAAAGTATATATGTATGAAAGTCTAATTGTTAATTTTGAGATTTTATCTGTCGAATTAACTATAAGTTAAGAAAAAGTATAAAATTATACAAACTCAGGGGGAGTTGTTTGGTTACTACAATACGCGTTGCGACTGAAGTGAAAAATAAGATTGACGAATTGCAAGCGAAATTGCTTCTAAACCAAAAATTAAAGGTCAGCAAGATGAAACTTATCGAAGAATTCGTTAAATTTGTAGAATCACAAGAAAAAGAGTTTTTTGCATTTATTAAAGGTTAAGGTCGCTTAATAAGTTAGAAGAGAGCATTAAACGTCTTTTTGTAACCAAAGAGATCAGGAAACCTTAAGAATGGATTAAATAGCGAACGCAACTGAAATCATTTTCTAATCTTTGGCAGTAGCATTGGCACTTTCTTTTTATAATCTTTATATTCTTCGCCAAATTCTCTTACTAGTTCCTTCTCCTCTTTCCATGATATTAGATAAACCAGAAAAATCATCAGAGGAGTAGCTAGCAAAGAATACCATGCAGATAAGAGAAAAGAAATTCCCACGTGAGCAAATAATCCACCAAGATACTGTGGATGCCTAACAATGGAATAAACTCCTCCCGTAATAAGCCTTTCTGCTCTATGCGTTTCTGCTACTCTTAGAGTAGTCTCCTGTACACCTTTGATTCCGAGCCAGGCACCTAGCAGGACTACGGGCGTACAAATTATCAGATGAAGCACTGGAATTGAAAAATTAATAATTGGAATGATGACGGTTATATTCTGAATAATTGGGATAGTAAATCGGATCTGAGGTGAAAACCAGAGCCCCATCCAAAAGATGAAAAAAAACCATCCTGAAATGAGCCCCAAAATCTCGCCTCGTTTCATTCCTTTCTCTTTACCGTACTTTTCTTGAAGTTTCAGGTGCTCTACAGATAAAAAATGAAGTGGTATTACTACGATTACACCAATTAGACATAAGAAAAACCAAATATACATCCTACCACCTTAGATTTTTTAATCTGAATGTTACAAATTCATTTTTAAGATGTTTCTTTTTTACATTAATGGTGAACGAAGATGGTAGAGAGATGGAAAAAACAACTTAACTTTGATCCATTACCACCATTGCAAACATCAGGAAATGAGGCAATTCTGTTTTTTACGCGGCGCGATTTACTCGATACAAAGAAAATGAAATCTATAGAAACACTGTGGCAGTTATCTCAAGTTAAAAAACTCATACGAAAACAGCAAGAGGATGGTTTTTGGAAATATCCTGGTGGTGACACATCCATTCGTTCAAGAGAAGACTATAATCAACTTGAAACTTATAGAATCATTGGAGAATTAGTAGAAAAATATGGGGTTAATAAAAAACATCCTGCCATTCAAAAGGCTGCCGAGTTTTTATTTAGTTTCCAGACAGAAGAAGGTGATTTGAGAGGAATTTACGGGATACAATATACTCCTAACTATACAGCAATGACCATGGAAATTCTCATCAAAGCAGGTTATGTGAATGACCCTAGAATAGAAAAAGGATTTAAATGGCTTCTTTCTATTCGCCAAAGTGATGGCGGCTGGGCAATTCCATTTAGAACAGTTGGCAAGAAATTAGATAGAGAAATGTTGCATTCTGAAATTTTGATGCCTGATTATTCAAAACCATCTGCTTGGTTGGTGACAGGATGTGTATTAAGAGCATTTGCGGCGCATCCTGAATTTCGAAAAACAAAAGAAGCAAAAGGTGCTGGAGAACTCTTGGCATCTCGTTTTTTCAAACGTGACCGATATAGTGATCGACAAGCAGTCGATTATTGGACTAGATTTACATTTCCTTTTTGGTTTACCGACTTATTGTCATCACTTGATTCGCTGTCTTATATTGGATTTTCTGTTGATAATCCACATATCAAGGAAGCTCTTGACTGGTTTGCGAATAACCAAGAAGAAAATGGGAAATGGAATCTGAAATTGACCAAGGGCAGAGACAAAGATTTGCCTTTATGGATGGGATTGACGATTTGTCGAGTATTCAAGAGGTTTTACAAATAAAAAAGAGCCAACTAAGTCACTTAGAAATGAGAAAATAATAATTACAAATAGATTTTGCTTGTTTTTTTCGCTAAAAGTTCCTTTGTTGTATTATCTCTTTGTAGTCTCATCTTGAAGATTTTACTTAGATCATTTATGTTCAATACGTTATCAGGACAATTAGCGACACATCTAAGACAGACAATACAATCATCCTTGTTTGC
>Ga0180437_10009116_pt1 | contig 12361 bp, 7 predicted proteins | sample SS_ome_4_FD_132410 | JGI IMG/M metagenome (GOLD analysis project Ga0180437, IMG submission 132410) | Hypersaline lake sediment archaeal communities from the Salton Sea, California, USA - SS_3_D_1 metaG | ecosystem: Environmental > Aquatic > Non-marine Saline and Alkaline > Hypersaline > Sediment...
CGTCCATCGCTGAATCTGCGGAGGTCCAACTGAACAAGACGGTCTCGCCAAGCACTGCGGTGGCGGGGGGGCGGGTGAGCTATACGATCCGGCTCACCAACGCCGGCAATTCTGCGCTGGAGGGCCTGGCTGTATCTGACACACTGCCCGCCGGTTTCGCGTATCGCACCGGTACGACGCGCATCACGGTGAATGGTGTGACTGTGTCGAGCGCGAATCCCTCCATCTCCGGCCAGAAACTCACCTGGGCTGGACTGCGGCTGCCGTCTGGGCGTAGCGACAGAGTCTACGGCATTCACACCTTCGTGCAGCGCCGCACCGAGCTGGACTATATCAACTACCAGTTGAACCGTTCCGTTGAGCTGATGGGTAGTGGTGCGTATGTGACGCAGCTTTTTGACTGGATCGACCCCAGCTGGCACGGACCGCCCAACTGGATGCGCGACTTTGTCGGCCGGGCCTACGATCGGTGGCTGACACCTGTGATCCGCCTAGCAGGACCGCGCGGCACCTACTGGATCAAACCCAAACCAGATCTTGACGGCAGCTACACCACATGGGCTCAGGCTTTCAAGCGGGTTGTGGAGGCCTTGCCCCGACGCGATGGCCATTGGCTCTATGTTCAGATCTGGAATGAGCCCAACTTGAATGAGGAGTGGGAGGGTCAAGCAAATCCCGCCGAGTACGGGCGGTTCCTCGTGGATGCCGCCGCGGCGATTCGTTCCATCAATGACCCACGAATTGTTATCCTGAACGCACCCCTTTCGCCGGGCGGTGAGTACAACTATCTGAACTATCTGGAGGATATGTTGCGCGCCGTGCCCGCGGCGCTGTGGGCGTTTGATGCCTGGGCGACACACCCCTACCCCGGCAATCGCCCGCCAGAGTACAACATCCACGATGGGACTGCAGGCGACAACTGGGCCGCCATTGACCTGTACCAGCGCGAGTTGGAAGTCTTGGCCCGCTATGGGCGAGGTGGCGTCAAGGTGCTGCTGACAGAGACCGGCTACGCACTCGGCAATGCCTATGATGTCCTCTACGCGCCCATCTCGGAGGCCAATCGCGCCGAGTACATGCAGCGCGCGTTCCGCGACCATTGGAGCAGGTGGCCAGAGGTGATCGGCGTGTGCCCCTACGAACTGGTGGATCCAGAAGAGCAATGGTGGGTCTGGGACTGGCTGTGGGACGATGGGCGTAGCCACCAACAGTTCGATACCATCAAGGCGATGGACAAGTCGCAGGTGCCCGTGAGCAGCGAGCTGACGATCCGCTTTGAAGCTACGGTAAGCAGCACCGGGGGAACCTACTACAACAGCGTGTTGGCGACCGCAAACAATTCCACCATTGCCTCTGCCCTGGGTGTGGCGCCGGTCACGGTGTACGTCCCCACACCGACGCGTACCCGTACTCCAACTCTCACCGCGACGGCCTCGGCCACGGCCACGATGTCGCCGACGCCGGAATTCACGCACACGCCTACCGTGACGCCCACTGTCACACTGAGCCCGACGGGAACGCTCTCGCCGACGCCAACTCTGACCGCCACGCAGACACCCACAGCGACTGCGACGCCGGTATGCCAAGATCTCATTGCCAACGGTGGCTTTGAAGCCGACGCGGCCTGGCAGATGCCGAACACCCCGCGACCAGCCGACTACACGACGGCCCTGGCCCGCAGCGGGCAGCGTTCGATGCGGCTGGGCATCGATCTGGGAGAAAATGTGCGCAGCTACTCCACGGCATGGCAGCCGTTTCACGTACCGGCGGATGCCAGCAATCCCGTGCTCTCGTTTTGGTACTACCCCAAGTCCGGGGACCCAGTGGGTGACTATGTGTACTCGCTTATCACTGATGAGGGGGGCACGTTACAGGACTGGGTGTTCATGGTGCGGTCCGATGCTCAGAGCTGGATATACAAGGAGCATTCGCTGGGTGCCTACGTGGGCAGGGACATCCGGGTTTACTTCGGTGTCTACAACGACGGAGACGGCGGCGTCACGGCGATGTACGTGGACGATGTGTCGGCACTCGTTTGCGGCTTGGGGCCAACCCCAACGGTTGCACCGACCGCAACACAAACGCCTGAATCGACTCCGACGCCAAGCCCTACCGTGCCGGTGACGGCGACGCCCAGCCCTTCGCCAACCGGCACGTATACACTGACGCCAACGCCATCTGCGACCCAGCCAGCAACCTCGACGCCAACGCCAACTGCCACACAGACGGGAACTGCTCTGCCGACCTTCACACCGACGGCAACGCCAACGCCAACGCCAACGCTGACACCAACACCCTCTGCGACAGCGCCACCGCCCACAGAAACGCCGTCTCCCACAGCCACGTGGACCGAGACGTCACTGCCCACACTGACGCCGACAGTCACCGAGACGGGGACATCATCGCCGACGGCAACGCCAACGACTACGCTGAGCCCCACCCCGGGCTGCACCGACCTGGTCGTCGATGGTGGTTTCGAATGGGATGCCGAGGCTTGGGAAATCCCCATCTTGGGTCGCGCGGCCTACAGCACGAAGTACGCGCACACCGGGCAGCGTTCGATGCGCATCGGCATCGAGCAGGGCAGCAATGTGTACAGCTACGCCACGGTCCGGCAGACCTTCCACGTACCGGTCCATGCGCAAGAGCCGGTACTGCGGTTCTGGTACTACGCCGTGTCTGGCGATACCGAGCACGACCTTCAATATGCGCTGATCGAGGATCAGGAAGGCAATACCGAGTGGGTGCTCTATGAGCGCTCGAATGACCAGTCGTGGCAGTATGAGGAGCATCCGCTGGCAGAGAGTTACAGGGGTGCCGACGTGACGTTGTACTTTGGCGTGCTGAATGACGGCAGCGGCGGCGTCACCGCGATGTACGTGGACGACGTGTCGCTGCCCATCTGCGGCGTAGAACCAACGCCTTCGCCCACGTCCCCGCCGCTGACTGAACGCATCCATCTGCCGCTCATCGTGCGGTCCTATAGCGACGAAGATGGCGGCACTGTGATGTCTGGAGGCAGGGGGCAGGCCGGGGCGACTGACGCGCGGGATTCCGCTGCACAACCCAGTGGGGATGAACTGCTTCGAGAGCTTTGGGTGGCGCCAGCTCGGGCGGTTGTCGGTTCTGCTGTGTCCTACAATCCCGCGACGCGGCTTCTGTATGCTGCCTTGGGTGACGCCGTGCTGGTACTGAGCACGGATACCGACAACGCCGTAGCGCAAATCCAGTTAGGTTCGCCCCCGCGCGCGCTGGCTGTTGACGTGCGGTCGAATCGTGTGTACGCCACGTTGCCAGAAGCCAACGGGCTGGCAGTAATTGATGGTCGGCGGCACGTGCTGCTTGAGGTGGTGCCGGATATCCCGGGAGCCAGCGGTGTGGCGGTTGGTGATGGCGTCATCTATGTAGCCGCTACGCGCAGCAACGAGGTCATAGTTGTCGCCGATCAGAACTATGCTATAATGGGCCGCGCGGTGGTGGGCGCTGCTCCATATGATGTGGTTTGTGATGCAGACCGGCGGCGAGTCTACGTTGGCAACGCCGGGGATGACAGCGTCTCCATCCTGGATGCAGGCAGCACTACTCTATTGAAGGTAGTGCACTTGGGCGCTTTAGGGCATCCTCACGGCTTGGCCCTTGACTCGGTTCGCGAACGCCTCTACGTGACCTACGCACGCACGCCAAAGTACCGCGCGATCGCCGTCATTGATACGAGGTCGGGAGAGGTACAGTCCCGCTTGCTGGGCGATGAAAGGCACCCGCTCGACGGGGCCTATGGCATTGCCGTCGATCCACTGCTGGGCTCGGTGTACGTGACCACTGGGCGGCAGCTCCTTACCCTGGGGGGTGAGCCACTGCGTGTGCTAGACAGCACGCGCGGAGTCGGGCCTGTGTACGCCTTTGGTATGGCCCTCCAGCCAACAGAGGGCCGCGTGTATTTTGCAGACGGGCAACAGAGCAGGCTGGCCGTGTTAGACAGATCGTACGAGGACTCTGGTGAGCGTCATTGAAGAGGTTAGAGAGCGTCTCGACATCGTAGACGTGATATCGGGATACGTGCCGCTGAAAAAGGCCGGCAAGAACTACAAGGGCCTGTGTCCCTTTCACACAGAGAAGACGCCGTCCTTTGTTGTCTTCCCTGAGACGCAGACCTGGCACTGCTTTGGCTGTGATGCGAGCGGTAGTGTCTTCGACTTTGTGATGCGCTACGAGAACATGGAGTTTGGCGAGACACTGCGCTTGCTGGCCGAACGGGCCGGCGTGCGCTTGCAGCCGCGTACCAAGGAGGCCCAGGCTGCAGCTCAGCTTGAAGATCGCTTGCATGGGATCAACGCTGCGGCTGCAGCTTACTATCATGAACTGCTGTTGAAGGCAGAGGAAGCCGCGCACGCCAGGCGCTATCTGGGCGAGCGGGGCATATCCGAGGCAACCGCGGATGCCTTTCAGCTCGGATATGCTCGAGAGGATTGGCAGGCACTGGGCAACCACCTGACGGCTAAGGGACACCCGTGGATGGATCTACTCGAAGCCGGGCTCGTGCTGGAGCGGCAGGGCGGTGGCTACTATGATCGCTTCCGCGGGAGGGTGATGTTCCCCATCTGTGATGTCCGCGGAAACGTGGTGGGGTTTGGCGCGCGGGCGTTGGACGATACGCCTCCCAAGTACCTCAATTCGCCGCAGACTCCGGTATTTGACAAGAGCGGCGTGCTCTATGGCATCCATCGCGCCAAGGCCGCCATTCGCGAGCAGGGTCACGCCGTTATTGTTGAGGGGTACATGGATGTACTGATGGCTCACCAGCAGGAGCGCTGCAATGTGCTGGCTTCGCTGGGCACCGCAGTGACCGAGAAGCAGATTCAGTCGGTCAAGAAGCTCACCAAGAAGCTTGTTCTGGCCATGGATGCCGACAAGGCTGGCGATCAAGCGACCCTGCGCGGCCTGCAAGTGGCGAAAGAGACCTTCGACCGGCGCGCCGTCCCGGTGCCGACATGGCGCGGTCTGATTCGCTACGAAGACCAGCTCGACGCTGAGATAAGTGTAGTTACCCTACCTGCAGGGGTCGATCCTGACGAAGTGATCCGTGCGGATGTATCCCAATGGGACGCACTGATCGCACGGGCACAGCCCGTGGTGGACTACTACCTCCAGGCCGTGATCTCAGACGATGACCTTCAGTCGCCGAAGGACAAGACGCGAGCAGCACACCAAGTCCTGCCGGTGATCATGGAGATCCGGAGCTCGGTCGAACGTGCTCACTATATGCAGCGCTTGGCCCGGCTGTTGCGTGTGGACGAGCGCATCCTGCAGAGAGAGGCGCAGAGCCTCAAGGCTGCGCCCGTGGCGGAGAGAGTTCCCGGTGAGCGGGTGGGTCGTCTCTCCGCCCAGCCCGGGTTGGTTTTTGGCCTGGAGCGCTACGTGCTGCTGCTGCTGCTCCACAATCCGGCGCTGTTGGGGCCGATGAATGAGGCCTTGGCGGCGCTGGATTTGCCGAGTCTGACGGGCGAAGACCTGACCGGCACGGAGGAACGGTCGCTCTTTGAGTACGTCCAGCTGCGGATTCAAGAGGATCGTGACGTGGAGTTGGAGTCGTTGCATGAGCAGGTCGACCCCGCACTGCAGCGATCGCTGGAGAATGTGCTTGGTCTGGCAGACGATGTCGCCTTGCCGTCGGAGGATCAAGCAGAACTGGCTGCCGCCGAGTGTGCTCTCAGGTTACGACGCCTGAACCTCTTGCGGCGCATAGAGGAGTTGCGCTATCTATTACAGGATGCGCGTGAGCAGGGGGATGAGGACACAGCCAGACGGGTGGCAGGAATGGTGAACGACCTAGTAGCGACCCTGGCGCGCGTGCAGAAAGCAGCCGCTGAACTGCAAAGCCGCAGACGTTCGCACGCAGGGACGCGACTCGCCTAGCAAGGGCAGGGAATGGCCAGAGAAGACGATCGAGAAGAGAAGAAAGATCAACTGATCGCCAAAGGGCTGCAGCAGAAATATGTCACCCTGCAGGACATCAACGAGCTGTTTCCGGCTGCTGAGGATGCTGAAGAGCGGAGTGCGCTCTACAGTGCTTTCCAGGGCATGGGCATTGCCATCTTGCGACCGGGCGATGAGGAACCGGAAGTGGAAGTGGTCGAGGTTGAACCGGAGTCTGTCACACCGTTGCTGCCCAGCGAACCAGTGTTGCTTGACGACCCGGTGCGCATGTACCTGAGGGAGATCGGCAGGGTCCCTCTTCTCGATCCCGATGAGGAGGTGCGGCTCGCGCAAGCGGTTCAGCGCGGCCAGGAGGCGGCGAACAGACTTCTGCAGAGCAAGCTGGACGCAAGAACGCGACGCGGGCTTGACCAGGTTGTGCAGCAAGGAGAAGTTGCCCAACGTTACATGGCAGAGGCAAACCTGCGACTCGTAGTGAGCGTGGCCAAACGATACATCGGTCGGGGGCTGTCCCTCCTGGACCTCATCCAAGAAGGAAACATTGGCCTCTTGCACGCTGTGGAAAAGTTCGACCCTAGCAAGGGATACAAGTTCAGCACGTATGCCACGTGGTGGATTCGACAAGCCGTCAGTAGGGCTATCGCTGATCAATCGCGCACGATCCGTCTTCCCGCGCACATGGTTGGCACCATCAATCGCCTGCTCAAGACATCTCGCGCACTGACCCAGGAGCTTGGACGCGAGCCCACCCTCGAAGAAATCGCGCTGAAGATGGATCTTCTGACGCCGGATGAGATCAGCGCCATTGAGGAAGCGCGGACGGAGGAAGAGCCACTCGACGCGGGCCTGAGCCGGCGGCTGAAGATGGCCGAGTCCAAGGTGCGCGACATTATGCGCATGGTTCAGGAACCGATGTCACTGGAGATGCCGGTCGGCGCAGAAGAGAGCAGCGCACTCGGTGATTTCATCGAGGATGATACTGTTGCCGGCCCGGTGGATGAGACACTGCAGAACCTGTTGCGGGAACAGATGCAGGATATCCTCGATTCGCTCAGCCCCCGTGAGAGACACGTGCTCAGGCTGCGCTTTGGCCTGGACGATGGGCAGAGTCATACGCTGGAAGAGGTGGGGAAGAAGTTCGGCCTGACGCGGGAGCGTGTCAGGCAAATCGAAGCGCGTGCCCTGCGCAAGTTGCGACACCCCTTGCGCAGCCGCAAGCTGAGAGATTATCTGACCTGAGCTGCCCCAGGAAGCCACTCGGGCATAGGCGCGATTGTAGGTCTTGTCCCTTGGTCAGGAGCACGGCTCAACACCGTACGGTGCCTCCCGCATCGGGCGGGAGAGGTCGTACAGCGTCTCAATACTCTGCACCGCACCCTTGCCAAAGGCCTGAACAAGCTCACCACGGTCCACGCCGTTTTGCAGCCCCCACAGAATCTGGTCGGTCTCGGCGAATGAACCCAGCAGTTCCTTGGCGTCCGCACCGGGCACCATGTCGGGATCGGCGGGCTTGGAGCAAATCGCCTGAGGCACGCTCAGGTATGCGGCGAGAGAGAGAAGTTGGCTGCGGTACAGGTGGATGATGGGCATTACGTCCGCGCAGTGGTCGCAGCCCCACAGCGAGAAAGTGCCGGTCAGCCATTCCGTCTTATTGGCCGCTCCAACTACCATGCCATTCTCGATCTCTGCTTGCTCATAAAGCAAAAGCATTCTCAACCTGTGCTTGGCCATGGCATAGGCATTGGCCTTGCCAAGCAAGGAGTTGGCCTGCGGGCGAAGGCGCGCTGCCAGCATGTCTTCCGGACGCGCACGGCCGGCCAAGGATTTGCCCAGCCAGACAGCCAGCTGCTTGAGTCTTCGGCCCGGAAGAGAGCCGATGGGCAGCAGGTCGTAGGTCCCTATGGCCTGCAGAATGGGCGTGATGTCCCTCGTCTGCAGGCGAATCCCCAGCTCGGCAGCAACGCGCTCCGCATCTCGTCGGTGTACCGTCTTGCTGTCCCGATCGGGAAGGTTGAGCGCGGTGACCTTGTGCGGCCCCAGGGCTCTTGCCAGAAGATAGGCCACCACTGCCGAGTCCAATCCACCACTCAAGCCAAGCACTGCGGCAGACCGCTCCATCTGTTCCAGCTTGCCCTGGAGCAGCTGCTCAATCTGTGCAGCAACCGCTGCCGGATCTATTGTCAGGCGTTCGAGAATCCAAGTCATCGCTACCCTCGAGCGGGAGCCACCCGAGTCCTGGACTTAATTGTACACCTCAGATCGTGGAGTGCAACTGCGTCGGTGTTCCCAGAAATCCGTGTTCCGGGCCGAACAGTCCGTTCTTCCATCAGGGCTTTCAGCCCAAGGGAGCGACTAGCACCTGAGGTCGACCGAGACTGGCGGTGCCCGCACCATTTGGCTCGTCCAGGCGAGAGCTGTAGAATCCACGGCTGTTGCAAAGTCGGTGTGCCTTTGACGTAGGTACCGGGGCGGTGCCGTGAACCGTGCTTCTGAGCCCCGTAGCGTCTCGTTGACGCTCAAGGTAAGGCATCCAGTACCACCTGAGATCGTCTTCTTAGCCCTTGTCAAGGTACTTTGCAACAACCCTGCTGTAGAATCAGCGCCGCGCATGTCAACAGGTTCAGCACTGCACCACGGCGATCATACCACTGTGGATCAGGAGAACAGCGCTGATGACCCATCCCAAGTTCTGTGAACAGTGCGGCGCGGCTCTTGGCCCCGCCGCTCGCTTCTGTGGCCAGTGCGGCAGCCCCGTGCAGGGAGCGCCGGCTGCAGCTCCGCCGCAGCCGCAACCAGCGGCCAGCCAACCTAGCGTGCCAGGCGAGCCCGTGTTGGGGGTGATCGCGGGTGCGCAACGGCGCAAGGGCATCCTCGGGCATCAGACCTTCAGCATCGTGATCACCCCGCAGCGGCTGGTGTTCGCCGAGATGACGCAGCAGATGATGAAAGATGCTGTGCGCCATGCCAACGAGGAAGCCAAACGAGAGGGCGCCGGCCTGCTGGGTCGCATCGCGGCGCAGATGGGCTGGCTCAACATCATGGTGCGTCGCTACCAGGCCATGCCGGTGGAGGAAGCACTGCGCGAGCGACCGGACAACTTCTTCATTCTCAACAGCCACGTGCGCAAAGTCAGCATCGAGGAGCGAGAAGACATCAACACCGAGCTGAGCAGCTACCACCTGGTGATAGAGGCCGCCTCTGGGAAGCACAGCCTGGAGCTCAAGGCTGGACGGCCGGACGAGGCCAGACAGTTGCTGCGCCAGGTGCTCGGCGCAGCAGTACGCTGAATGCCTTCTCCTTACCGACGCCCTAGCGCCCACATGCACTCTGGCATGCCCAGGATGGCGGATCAGGAGTACCTACGCGCTGAGCAGTATGTCAACGCGGCTAACCTGAACGCCCGCATCCAACTGCATGCGCGTTTTAGCACCAACCAATACGGCTGGCATCGCTGGCTGTTTGACCAGCTGTGTCTGCCAGCACAGTGCGACATTCTGGAGCTGGGCTGTGGCCCGGGCGACCTGTGGCTGCAGAATGTGCCTCGCATAGCTCCAGGTTGGCGGATCACGCTGTCCGACTTTTCCGCGGGGATGCTGGGGCAGGCAGTGGCAAACCTGCGCGGCCAAGGCCACCCGTTCGTGTTTTCGCTGATCGACGCGCAGTCGATTCCCTTCGCGGACCGAAGCTTTGACGTCGTGATCGCCAATCACATGCTGTATCACGTCCCCGACCGGTCACGAGCGTTGGCAGAGATGCGGCGTGTGATAAGGCCCGCTGGGCGCTTCTATGCCTCGACCGTGGGCCAATCGCACCTGCGCGAGCTATGGGGGCTCATGAGTCAGGTCGCGCCTGGCGTGGCGTCCAGGGCAACGGATGTCACAAACCCGTTCACGCTGGAGAGCGGCTACGATGAGCTAGGCGAGTGGTTCTCAGATGTGTCGGTCGCGCGTTATTCGGACGCACTTGTCGTCACCGAAGCTGAGCCTCTGCTGGCTTACGTGTGGTCCGGCGAGGCTTCGAGTATGAGCCCCGAGCAACGGGAGGCCTTTGCTCGCTGCGTGGAGCGGCAGCTGGCGCTGCACGGTGCGATCCGCATCAGCAAGGACAGCGGCCTCTTCGAGGGCGTTCGCGCTGCCTGAGTCTCGGACCATGGCTGTGGCTTGACTGGCCAGCCGCGCCAGCGCTAGAATGATCGCGTCGCGCCTGCCGTGCCCTAAAAGGTTCGCGGTGCAGTGGGCACCGAAATAGTACATCACAGCAGCCCGTCCGCTGCGCAGCCGACGGGCTGCTTTCGTCTTCGTGGCCAGGTCTGCGCTCGGAGCAGTGCTTGGCTGAGAGTAAGCGCGTAAAGGAGGTGACAGGACGTGACAGAAACGCAGGAGTTCCGCTTGGACGAGTGGCTGGCCGAGGGTGTCAAAGGCCTGCGTTCGATCGTATCCGGGACGCGCATCTTGCCCGAGGCATTCTGGGAGCACGGCCGGGCTGCTGGCCGCGAGTCGCTGCTCGCGGTGCGCAGCCTGCTCGATGCTGTCATCGCTCAGACCGAACGCGCGCCCAAACGCGTAACTAAGATCAAAGTGGAAAAGTCCGATTAGAGTGCAGAGTCTCTAGTCCACAGGTCGTACTACGAGCGTCTTCTGACCGCGATAGATGACCTGCCCGGGCCTGGCGCCCTTCGGTCGTCGGACGTGCTTGCGCAGAGTATAGTCGACGGGCACCGACCGTTCGTCACGCGCCGCAGAGTGCTGTGCCGCTAGCTGCGCCGCTTCGATCAGCGTGTCCTCGGGCACATCCCGCCCCTCGCTGCGGATCACGACGTGCGCTCCGGCCACGCCTTGGGCATGCAGCCACACATCTTCACTGTGAGCCAGGCGAAAGGTCAGCTCCTGGTTCTGCCAGCTGTTGCGGCCCACCAGAATCACAAAGCCATCCTCCGACACAATCCGCAGCGGCGCCAAGCGTGCGGGTGGTCGCTGGCGCTTTTGCGGTGCAAAGCCCGCCTCCGCCAGGGCAGCCCCTACTTCGGCGATGCCCGGCTGGTCCTCGGCCAGCGCCAGGTCCGTGGCCAATTGCGCCAAGTAGTCCAGCGCGCTGTCCACCTCAGCTAGGCGCTTGGGCACTTCCTCGGCAGCGTTCTTGGCCTTTTCGTATTGCCGGAAGTACGTCTGCGCGTTTTCCACTGCCGATTCGGCCGGGTCCAACAGGATGTGCAGCGGCGGCTGGTCAGTGTGGTAGGGCACGATGAGCATCTCCTGCCCCTGCGCGATCTGCGATGCATAGGCCAGCAGCAGCTCACCCTTTTGGCGCAGCATGACCAGGCGCTCGACTGACGGCTGGGCACGCAGCAACGCCTCTCGCTTTTGCTCCTGGCGTTCTCGCTGCCTGTCGATCTGCTGCTGAACCCGCTGTCTGGCTGCAGCGTAAGGGTCGGCCCCGAGCTGCTGGGTGTAGAATGCTTCCATGGCCTGGCTCATGCTCTCGTGTCGCTCGTGCCGGGCGAAGTGTGTGAGTACATAGGGCGCAAAGGCCACTACGCGGCGATCCTGCAGTGCCACAGTCGGTTCCCAGTCCCCGGCTATGGGAAGGCACAGCAGCCGCTCGAGCTCGGCCAGCACGCGCTTCACCTGTGCAGTTGGGGCTTGCGCGTCGCCGGTCGCACGGTGCACCACTTCGCGTGCCAGCAGCGGGCTGACGCCGCGCACCGCTGCCACCAACCGCTGCCACAGCAGCGCGTCGTCCTGCTCTTGAAGCGCCTTGTTCAGGCGTCCAGGCGTCAGGTGGGCCCACTCCAACTTCTTCTGTGGCGGTGGGGGCACGTAGGGATGCCCCGGAAGCAGTACGCGGTAGCGGTTCTGGCTTGAGGGGACGGGTTTTGCACACTCCAGGATGGTAGTGTCCGCTTCGATCAGGATGATGTTGCTGCGCGGCCCCATCAGTTCCGCGATCAACATCACAGCGCCGTCAGCGCGCTCAAGAGTAAGCTGCAGGATGCGCTCGGCCGGTGGTTGCTCGATAGCGGTCAGGTGCGCACCACGCACGTGTTTTCGTAGTCGCAGCAGTAGGGGCGACGCACTGGCGAGGCCGCGCCGCAACTTGTACGACACGAGATGGGCGCGCCCCCCTTGTTCTGGCTGGGCGGACAGGATCAGGTAGTGGCGCTGCGGGTGCACATAGAGTTCTAGGCCGACGGTCAGTGGGTCCACCATCAGCACCCGTTGCACCCGCCCGCCGATGAGCTTGTGGCGCAGCTCGTCCACCAGCGCGGAGACGGTCAGTGCGTCACAGTACATGACTCGGCCGTTCCCTCGGCCCGCGCTTGATCGCCTCTCACTGCACGACCCGACTCTCCATGCTGATTAGCCCTCGCTCGCAAAGGCCCTGGCCAGCGCCTGTGCCACTCGGAAAGGGTCGCTGGCGATGACGCTGC
>Ga0180437_10009117_pt1 | contig 12359 bp, 17 predicted proteins | sample SS_ome_4_FD_132410 | JGI IMG/M metagenome (GOLD analysis project Ga0180437, IMG submission 132410) | Hypersaline lake sediment archaeal communities from the Salton Sea, California, USA - SS_3_D_1 metaG | ecosystem: Environmental > Aquatic > Non-marine Saline and Alkaline > Hypersaline >...
ATTTATGTATCAAGCATTCTATGTATAACAAAGCTTGACTCGTCAAAATAGTGCGCATATAATGTAATCACTCGCTCCCGTAACGCTATGCGAGCGCCTAGTAGGTTTTTGTTATTGAGTGCGTGCTAGGCACATTATTAATAAACAGAGGATATGTCATGGATGACGTTAATTCTGTATCAGCTAGCGCTGTTACACCTAAAGCTAAGAAACTGTCTAAAAACCAATCACACCCTTCTCACGCTGAAATAGTGCGGCGCGTTCAAGAGAATCACGCTCGAACACGTGGCGCTGTGCGTAACAAACAGAATAAACCATTCTACACTGATCACGGCAGTTAGATCATGCCTACAAAATTCGATAGATGTAATCATTTAGTGTTAAAAGCGCTGGAAACTCCCTTTGTGACGCAAGAGATGGCGGCTCACTATGCAGGTGTAAACAAACGTACATTGCAGACCTGGATAGCTCAGGGTGAGGCGGATTCTTTCAATAATATTGACTCAGACAAAGCCATTTTTTACCACTCCCTAAAAAAGGCACAGATTATCCCGGCAATTGATGCAGTCTCAGGCATCAAAATGGCAGGTGATGAAGGGCAGTGGCAGGCGCTGGCGTGGCTACTTGAGAGATTGTGGCCGAAAATGTTTGGTCGCAATGCTCTAGAGTTGCAAAAAATGGATGAGATGGACGTTAAAATTGCTGGTCTTCAGAACGCAATTAAATTGAAAATGAATCCACAACAGGCACAAATGACGCAGGATACAAATGATGTGAGTGACGAAGACTAATGTTTGGCGAGGAATTTCACGGCGACGAGGACATTAGCGACACACAACCGATGTTGCTAGAGGACGCAATGATTGAAATGATCGGGTGGAACGCAGAACAAGCGAGATTGCAGGCAATATCTAACGCTAAAAACCGGGGTGGGAGAAGTCGGTATCTTGCTAAACATAGTATTACTACCGGCAAGGACATTATGGCTAAAATTAACGAGAAGGACACAAAAAATGAAATTTGATGAAATTAAAGATCACCTTAAGTCTATTAAATGCCCAGACATATTAACGACTGATGACGAAATATTAACAGAGCATTTTTTTGAGAAAACTCAAAAAATACTAGGTTTACAATTATATAAAGAAGGCTTTGAGATTGACGACATTTTCGAGTCGGTAGGCAGCAGACCTCATAAAAAACATTATGATTTGTTTATGGATTTGCTAGATCTATTTATTTATATTAAAGAGTGCCGTGATGTAGCTATCAGAATGCTAGACGATTTAGATAAGCATTTTATTTTTTATGAGCTTAACAATAAAATGGAATTTTTTTGCAACTCAATGCTCGGCGTTACAAAAAATAAAGACGAAGTTTTGGAGTTTTTAAAAGATAAGCTTTGCGCTGAGAGTGAAGACAATGAAAATCAAAAGGTTCGCGTCTTTGGTAAAATGATTGGTGTTTTTAGCGGTGAGACTGTTGACTCAATGCAGCGCGCGCACAGAGATAGTGCGTCTAGTATAGATGCAATGAAAAAATCAACATATAAGGCATTCAAGGAGTTTGACTTGTCTCTTGTCTCATGTAGAAGATTCATGAAAAAACACGGACTAGAAAAGTCAAAATTTATGCGCATCTATGATTTATATGAGGGAATTAAGGACTCTGTAAAAGAAAACCCCGAAAGTTTTGTTTTGAGCGGAATGCTGATTTATGATTTAAAAAAGGATGGGTATATATTATGAGATTTAAATTTTTAAAAAGTGCATGTTTAGAAGCTGGGTCGTCAGATAAAAGCTTGGATAGACATTTGATAGAGAGCCATTTTGCAGAGCTTTTTTTAGCTGAAAATGGCTTTAGTGGGTTTGGTGGGCTTCATTGTATTAGTGATATAGATGATCTTGGAGATCATTTTGACGATATGATTTTAGAGTCTGAAAATGTTTATATGGAATTATGCTCTAAATATCAGGAATTAATTAATGACAAACAAGCTTTCATTATTTCATTGCACGAAATGAACTCGATTTTCTTGCAGGGAGAAAATGGGCGTCAAGAGGATCTTAGGGTCTTGAAACTTCAATTGTTAATGCAGAGCGCAGTTTTCGAGTCTAGAATTGATGATTTGAGAGATATTATTTCAAAATTTAAAAAACCCGTGCAAATCGCTTTTACGGGGATTGTTGATAGCAATGTTGGGTTTTGTGATATGTGCATGTTTGAAGAAGTTGATGGGCGAAAAAATCTTGTTAGTGAGATTGTAATTCCTCCCGAGACTATAAACGATATAGAGCCTATAAACTATAAATGTGATGAAATAGGATGTTGTAAATAATATGAAAACATTACTGAATGAAAACAAACTTAGTGAGTCAAAAATATCAAGCTGGGAGTCTGAGTGTGCGATAATCGGATATATTCTTCTGTACACAGAGGATGCGTGTCAAATATTTGATATGCTTGAAAGCGATGAATTTTATTTCAAGGATAATGCGTTGATTTATTCATCAATAGTTTCTTTGTATGAAAATCACGGAGACATTGGCTCTATTACTGAATTGACAAAATCTTTTACTGATGGCGGCGAAGCTGTTTTTATTAAAAACATTCAAGAATACTCTAGCCTGGGGTGTGAAAAAGAGCATCTTGGGGCATATATATCAATCATAAAAAGACGAAAAATTTTGAGAGATTTGATTGATTCAACAAACGACATTCAAAACAAACTAAATGAAAGAGAGAAAAATCGTTCACATGGCATAGAATTAGATTTGAGTTTTTTTCAGGCGATGGAGCGCTATGAAAAGGGTCGCAGTTTGTCTAGAGAGGGCTGGTTTGATGTGGGCGGTAGCATTATATGTATTGAGAAAGCTTATGAAAGGTCAGACTTAAAACAATTTTCTGTGAACGATGTTAGAGCAAAAGATTGGATGACTGTAGACGTATGAAATTCAAAGAAATAAATAATATTCTTGGTAGAAAAGATCTTCACAATCTAGAAACGGGGACTATGATTTATGTTGAAGATTTTTTGCGAGATGATTTTAGAGTGGAGTTTGTCGGCGATGATTTTAATAATGACAAATGGGTCGTGTTGATGTCATTTTCTGACGCAATTAATGAAATGAAATCTGGTAAAACTATAAAAAGGTTATCTGTAGGAGAGAATGAATATAAAATGTCTGATAGTGATAATCTAGAAAATTGTGTTTATTTTTCATTTAAACAAAAAGATATTTTTATGAATGATTGGATTTCGTACGAATGATAGCAACGTTTGTTTTCTACAATAAAGCGTCACAGGGTCAAGAGTGGCTAGCGTTCAGCAAAGAATTCAAACATTGCAATGTTATTGTGTACGATGGTGAGTTCACTGTGTTAATGGAATTCGTAAAACATGGTGTTATTCCCAGGGTTTACAAGCTGAATAACGTTGACGACATCATCAAAAGATTAAAACGATTGAATACGGTGACTGCTATTGTCTCAACACACGTTACAGAGCGACGCGAGTTTATGTGGTCGCCGCTTTGGATTAAAAGTTGCAACGAATTCAACAGGTATATATCTGCGGTTGACATTGGAATGACGTTTAATCCAAGGCATTTATACAGAAAATTAATTAAATACAGCGGGCACAGTAACTTTACAATTGATTATCATTGGCGGAGGGAATCGCAAGATGGGAATGTTCGGAGGAGATGGTGGAGACAATGGAATGTCCGACCGACTGGATCAACAACAAAGAGATCTAGATAGAAAAACAGAGATTAAACGTAAATCGTTAGAGCGACAGAGAATGAGGATTGTTCAGTCTCAGGGCGGGCAGCTATGGGAAAATCCCGATCAGCCAGCACCTGCTGAGCCGCCTGATTCTGCACCGCCAGGAGTTTAGTACTAAAATTTAATTACGGAGGTTCACGCAAATGGATTTGCAAGAACTCGATGCGCGGTATCAAGACGCGTACAACGCAAAAGGACGTTGGCTCGGATTATATCAAGAGCTGTATCTATACGTTATACCCAACCGGGATGGTTTCAATATCAAATGGGAATACATTGATGGCGGGAAACCCACAACTCGTAGCGTCTGGGATAACACGGCGATGTTGGCAGCGTATGAGCGAGCAAATGATTTACATGCGTTGCTCATGCCGAAAGACAGGGTGTGGGGTAAATCTGTTTTAGATCCGCATCTGTACGAAGAAGCGCAGATTGAACAGTTACAACCGGTTGTCGATGAGATTAATGATCGCATCATGTTTTATTTGAATGCTAGCAATCTGGCTCGCATTGTCAGCTCGTCGAATTTAGATTTGGTTGGTGGCACTGCAGCGCTATGGGTTGAGAGTATAGACGATCAAACGCCATTGTTGTTTAGAGCTATACCGTCAGTTGCGCTATACATTGAGCAATCAACAGATGATTTGGTAAATACATGCTGGTATCAAACAAATTTATATGCACGCAAAATTATCGAGACATTCCCGAAATATAAAGGGCGCTCATTGCAGATGTTGAAAGACAATTTGGATGAAGTGCATCAAGTGATTTACGGTCAGATTAAAATAGGTGAGAAAGGTAAAGAGAAATACTATATCTATGCCGTGCTAGAATCTGACCCGGACAATCTTTTATGGGAAGTGGAGAGATCCTATCCGCAGATCATTGTTTATCGGGATCGTGTCCGACCCGGTGAAGCTGATGGTCGCGGAATTGGGCTTGATCTGCTTCCCACCATTATTGATTTAAACAAGCTTGTGCGTGATGATCGCAAGAATAAGGCGTTCAAAGCTGATCCGCCAATGTTTTATGACAACAATAAGATGTTTAACCCATGGAGCGTAAGGCAATGGTCGGGCGCAATGATTGCTAGACAACCTGGACAACGTAACCCCGTTGAAGCATTACAAATGCCCGTTTATCCAGAGGTCAACGAGAGCATCATGATGTTGCAAGACGTTATCAAAAAAGGTTTTCAAGTTGACCCTCTCGGCGAGATTAACAATCCTGTTAAAACAGCAACCGAGATATCAATACGCGAGAACCGTGCACAGCGGTCTAGCTCAACAGATATATCTAGGCTGATTAATGAATTACCAAAACAGGTTTTCGAGGTATCGGCAAAAATTCTTGCAGAGCGTAGGCTATTAACACGTGATCGTGATATCGGTAGCATCAATATACACAATTTCCGTTTTGATTTTCAATCCCCTTTATATGACATTCAGAAAAAAGAGAACGTCGAGAAGCTGGCGCAGAATCTACAGCTTAAACAACAATTTTTTGGCGAAGGTGCAGCAATGGGCACGCTGAACATTGGCGAGGCTAATGATTATTTGACTGAGAATTTCAACTTGCCGAGCAAATTATTTAAATCAGGCGCAGAGATTGAGAAACTCATGCAGCAAGTAGGTGATCAAGCGAACCAGGAGCAGGCGGCGCAGATGCAACAGGGCGCACCAACGCCAACGACGTCAGGCGCTGATGTTGGATTGCCACAGGGAACACCGGAACAATTTTAATTAATTAAAGGACACAGATGAGCACACTAGAACAATTGCTGACAGCAAAAAACCCCATCACGCAGTTTGATTACAAAACATATCAGATATTTTCATCAGAAGCGGGCGCTAAATATTTACGGGAAATGCTGCACACATATGCAATGGAAGATCCACAGACAATGAGCAGCACGGCGATGGTCTGGCTGGACGGTCGGCGAAGCGTTTGGCGAGATTTGCAAAGCTCAATGGATAAAGTTAAACATTTACTAGACGGAGGACACGTTAATGACAACAGAACAGAGTGAAGTAGTGGAGGCACAAACTGATTCAGTAGCTGCCATTTTAGATGATGCGCCGAAGCTGTATGCGGGGAAATTTAAAAGTGTTGAAGATTTGGAGCATGGGTACAAACAAAATTCCGGATTGTATCAACGAAACAAAGAGCTAGAGGCCGAGTTACAAAAGCTAAGATCAGTACCCGATGATTACAGTGTTCCAAAAGATGTGGCGCTTAGAGATTCCCAGCTCAATGAGTTGAAAATGATTGCTAAACGTGCCGGACTGAGCGAGGAGCAATTTGCAGGCGCAGCGCAGGCATTGAATGATAACGCCTCTCAACAAATGGCGGACTTTTCAGAGAGAAAGGAAAGCTTAGGGGAAGAGAAGCTAAACTTGTTAAAGGGTTTTGTGGAAAAAAATTTTAATGGTTTTGACGACAATTTTAGAGAAACGGTTTTTAATCAAATAATAAGGGATGATAAAAATATGAGTGACGCAATGCAACAACGAGAACAGCAATTAAATTCACAGGTGCCAGGTATGTCTGGGACGGCTGGAGTGCCTAGCAAATCCGATCAGGTCAGTGACGCGAATCGAGAGTGTGAGGATTTGGGCAGGTTGGCTAGGGAGCGTCCAAATGATATGCGTGCACGTGAAAAGTTTATTGCTAAATGTAAAGAAGTTGGACACTATAAACAAGAGCTTCAAAAAAGATAGACAATAACACCTCAGAGAGCTATTATATCCGCGCGGCTCTGGTTTTTCCGATCGTGCCGCATTTTGGGGTCATGCCATATATATGACCCTTTTTTTTGCAGAGTATAATCATGCGAGGATAGTATAGTGATAGAATGGTTTGATATCAAAAAATCCACTCCTCCTGATTGCCCAGTTTATGTTGTGGGTGCGATAGGGAAAATGTATCTTGTATATTTCATTGATTTGAAATATGGAAAAAAATTTTATAACGTTGGTGTATTAGAGTGGGTTTACGGTGAGAAACGATTCAGGAATGATCCCAAGAAATCAATAATAACTCACTGGTCACCGGTAAATTTTCCCGGAAGGATTGAGTTTTATATTTATGATGAGTTGCAGTATGAAAGATGCAAAGATCCCGGCAAAGATCCCGGCAAAGATCCCGGCTAAGATCCTGGGAAGTACAAAATTCTAGCACTTGCTCTATTATAAATTCTATAATACCATTTTTATATTGTTCTCATTGAGCGACATTTTGTGTCTAACCTCGATTTGAATGACCGCAACTTTAGCAGCCCGATGATTCGACAACCTGTCTGATAGTTAAAAAGAAAACTTTTTTTAATTTGAAAATGACAAGGATGTTATTATGGCTGATCAAATCGATCTAGCGGCCGCCAGTCAATTATTTGACACGATGGTAACGCTACAATATCAAAATGACCAAAGATTCAACGGGACTGTTACCGCGAGACACGGGGTAAGCGGCACGACTCTAAACGTACCGGTTTCTGACCGTCTCGAAATGTCGGAAGGCAATTTCGCTCCAACGAATATTCCAGTGACAGCAGTTGATGAAACCAACGTGCCGGTTGTTACCAAAGATTACAGGTTAAAAACTGTTATCGGCGGTGGCCAACGTACATTGTTCAACTACGATAAAATCACAGATCATGCCAAGCAGCACGCTGGCGCGTCTGGACGTATGGACGATTTCGTCCGGATTAATGCAATTTTCTCTAATCCAGGTTTTGGCTCTATTGAAACCGTGCCTATCACAACTGGTGTTAACACAGGTTTAAACCAAGGCAAAATGTCTGAAGGTTTATCATATCTAGAAAGCCAGGGCGTTGACTGTCAAGGCTACAATATTTCATTGTGGGCGCCAGCTCTCTTGAAAAAATCATTGCAAAATGATGACCGAGTTGTGAATTTCTTCTATAACGATGCTAAACCATTAACTAACAACCGCATTGCTGATTATCTTGGTGTTGATTGCCGATTTGTCGGTGAGAACGGTGTTAACAGGATTCCGAGCACGGGTGTTGGCCCAGCGGTATATCTAGTTCCGATGGTTCACAGAGACGCTATTGTGCAGAGCTATAATAGAGATGTTTCAACCTCTATCACATGGGTTCCTCAAGAGGATCGCTGGGAATTGTTGACTACGTTCACTACTGGCGCAGAGATCATTCAGTTAAACGGTGTCGTGCTGTTGACTGCTAACGATCCATTCGCTCAAAACCCATAATCAATATTTAGGAGAATAAACTAATGAGTAATTTCGATACGTTGACACCGCACGTTGCGGGTAGAGCTGGATTAGCGCCGGTGGGTTTTGATGCCTGCACCGAGGATGATTTGGCGACCATTACGACTGCTGGTTATTTAGATGACCTCGCGGTACAGGGAAATATTAAAGTTAAACATAATGACTATTTTTATATTAACTATTTAGCGACTGGATTGCTTCCATCTACTCTAGCAGTTTTTAGAGTAAGCGAAGTCGGCGGTGTGTTTAGTTTGGTAGCATTTCCGTAATATTGCGAAAAAGGGTAGGGGTAAATTGCCTCTACTCTTAATCCAGGGAGGGATTTATGGCATTACCCATATCACGCTTGGATATTGTAAACCAGGCGCTCACAGAGCTTGGTAGGCTACCGGTTACTAACATTAACGATTCAGAGGATGCAACGTTATTAGATGTTAAGCTTAACTTATTATTGCCAGTCTTGTTACAGGAAACTGTCTGGAATTTCGCGATCCTTTATCGCGAGGATAGTACACCCCTTACTACGCCCCTTACGCCTGATTTTTCCTACACATATCAGCTTCCAGCAGACTACGGTAGGATGTTTCAATTTGGTAATATCAATAATAATCTTAATACACCTTATCTCATATCAAACAACCTTATCTCAACGAACGAGAAACCAATATCATATTACTACATCATTGATGATGTGAATGTTGATGCTATTTCTACGATGTTTTTCCGTGCTATTGTGTTGTTTATTGCGAGCGATGCGTGTCTTGTATTAACAGAAAACGAAAAGCTTACTCAGTATCTAAAGGCGAAATACGAAGAGGAGAAGGGTAAGGCGGTTAACTTGAATGATATGGAGCGCTATATCACGACCAAACCCAATAACGACTACGATCGAAATATTTTTGTTTAACGATGGAGTTGTAGCATGGGTACAAGAACAGTCAGGCAAACAATGTTTACGATGGGTCAAGTCGATCCAGTTAATTACAAACGCACAGATTTTAGAGACTATTTAAAAGCAGCGCAAAAGCTTTTGAATGCCGAGGTGGGAACGACAGGGCTAGCAAAGAAACGCAAAGGTTCAAAATTTCTGATTGACGTGACGGCCTACGCACAGCCCAATTCGAATATATATGAATTTACAGACAAGAATGGTCGGTATTATCTTGTTCTGTCTGCCGATCTTGCTATGCATGTGTTTACGATTGTTGGTGATTTACTGACGTTTCATCAAACTATTGTAACGCCGTACGCTAGCGCGGATCTGGATGATTTAGATTACTCAGAGGACAACGATGCATTGGTGTTTGCGCACCCTGATTTTATCCCGTCTCGTCTTTTTATTAGTGATTACGTCCCGGCTACACCGACGTTTGAGTTTGAGGCATTAAATATTTTCCCGTTTCCAGCATTTGATTTTGGTAAAGTAGAATATAAATCATTAACTGTGGACATGGCAGGCGCCAACGTCACAAATACTTTCACTATCACAGCGCCCAGTGATCCAGGGTTTACGACCGATTGGATAGGTGGACAAATTATCGGTGGTGGTGATAGCGTTGAAGACCCGCTGGGTTACGGCATTATTAGCGATGTTGTGCCATGGGATGGCGCGGTCGTGGTGTTTACCCTTGACGTTAAAGTGCCATTCAAGATTCCAGGATCTACAAAAGGCTCTGAATATTCTGTTCGGCAACCATCATGGTCTGATGTCCTTGGTTATCCAAAAAAAATTGCTTTCTATCAGAATCGACTGTGGTTCACTAACACACTGGAGTTGCCAGGCACGTTGTTTGCCTCACAGATTAACGAGCCGGTTAATTTTGACGTGGGCGTTGGTGATGATACGGACGCTATTATATATACCATCGGACAGAGCCAGACCGGCGGCATTGTCTGGGTTAATCCGGGTAAACAGCTAGAGATATACACAGAAAATTTTGAGTTTGTTGCGCCTCAGGACGTTAACACGGCGTTAACCCCGGGCACGTTCAGTATACGGCAGCAATCAGCGTACGGCGCATCATCATGTTTTAAACCGCTGAACTATTTAAACGATTCGTATTTCGTGACGAAGACAGGTAAAGCGCTTATTAATTATCGTTTTGATGGCATAGGGCAGACGTACACGTCAACGAATGTATCGGCAGCTACAAGCAGTTTAATTAAAAACCCATTCAATAGGGCGTTGCTACGGGGCACGGATACGTCACAAGACAATTTTGTTTATCTGTTGAATGAAGATGATACCGTTACGACGTTTCAATTTGCCATGCAGGCAGGACTTGCGGCATTAACACCGGCCGATTTTGAGCGTGACGCTGATGGTAATGTCACGGTTGAGGTCGTCGATATATTCACGATCAATAACGAGATTTATTTTTTAAAATGTTACCTGCTAACCGGAATATACGCGATTGAAAAATTCGTGGAAGATTTTAAAATTGACAGCTACATAGAGCGCACGATGGACACGGACGGACTAGTCACCGGGCTAGAACAGTTTGAGGGCTATGTTGTCGAGGTGTTTTTTGAAAACCAGGACTACGGGCAATATGAGGTTGTTGGTGGCGAGGTGACGGCTGACAATCCCAACGAAGATAGTGGGGATGTTCAAGTAGGATTTTTGTACCCGTTTGAAATCGAAACGATGTTTATATTCGCGGGCGCTGAGCGTTCAAACTGGACAAAGCATATCACTGAAATTAATGTTGACTATTTCGAGAGTTTGAATTTTTTCATTAATGGAAAGCTCGTTGCATACCAACAATATGACTTGATCCAAGAAGAAGCACCGCTAACCCCTCAGACAGATACCGCTATAATTTACCCCGCCAGGGGCTGGAATAGATTTTCCACGGTCAAAATCACACAGAATTCACCATTTGACTGCCAGATCCTCGGAATTTCATACAATATCACTGCCGATATTGTCTCCTAGCGCGTTATAGCGTAATATTGTGAGACAAAACTATTTTAAACAAGGATGTTGGAATGGGAACTTTCGCTATGGTGGCGGGCGCGATTAGCGCTACGTCGTCAGTCCTAAAGATGAGCGCTCAAATGCAGGCTGCCGAGCAGCAGCAAAACGCGCTAGAGATGCAACAGAAACAACGAGACTTGCGCTATTCACAAGAGCGGCTCAACGTTTACGATCAAGTTGGAAAAACACTTAAACACCAAACGGCTCAAGCAACCGTCAAAGGGCTGGCGGCATCATCACCGAGCTTTAATGCTATCCAGCGCCAGACGATGAATATTGGCTCTACTAAGTTTCAGAACCTGGAAACTGAAAAAGAGATGAGCGAGTACAACACTAAGATGGAGCAAGAGAATGTTAAAAACACCCTCTGGGCGCAGATGTTCGGGGACGTTGGCGGCATGGTTTCATCATTTTCACAGCTAAAGGGCTTCACGGAGAATAAACCGTAATGGCATTTACACAATTACAGCAGACACAATCCGTTATTCGTGAGCAGCAAGTTGCAAGCAAGGCTAGGGGTTCTGAGGCCATGGCTCAGGCGTTCGGGCAAGTCGCGCAAATGGCGATGAAAACGAGTTTTAGCTTAGCGAAAGAGCACAGCCAAGCGATGTTTATGCACGCAGCAGCCCAAGCAAGCGACATACAGGCGCAAGCTCAAATTGATTTAATAAAAAATCCGGGGCAAGCGGATACTATCCAAAAAAATGCCGAAGCATCTATAAAACAGGCCGCTCAATCTCCTATGAACTCAGGCGATAGGGCGAAGTTTAATTATTTTGTTAGTCAAAAGCAAAATGCTATCAAACTGCAAGCAGCAAGAACAGATGCCCACCAGTCCTTGCTTCATAATCAGGCCAACTATACACAATCAGTAAAAACATTACTATCCCAATATTCTGATGCAATGCACTCACAGGATTTTAAATCTGCTGATATATTGCGTAACAACATTTTAGAAAATGGGCGAAACGCTATTATGTCTGGCGCTACAAGCCCGAGAGCGTTTGAAAATGTTATTGCGGGCATGGATAAGTTATCTTCAGGCGCTCAAGATGTTATGAGTCATCTGGAGAGCGGAGAAGCAACAGCGGCTCAGGCTAACGCGGTTATTAGTAATCCCTTAGCCCCCAGCAATGAAGAAGCCAGCAAAATGATATCTGATTCTGGCACGGCGGTTTTGCATAATCACCACGTTGAGTCTATGGCTGGCGCTGATTTAGATCAGGCAATTTATGCTAACAATCTGCATGATACTAGGGTTTTTTCAACACTACTAGGCCAGAGTCCAGAGAAAAGGCAAGCCTCATATGAAAAAATAAACGGTTCGAGAATGGCTTAC
>Ga0180437_10009121_pt1 | contig 12356 bp, 14 predicted proteins | sample SS_ome_4_FD_132410 | JGI IMG/M metagenome (GOLD analysis project Ga0180437, IMG submission 132410) | Hypersaline lake sediment archaeal communities from the Salton Sea, California, USA - SS_3_D_1 metaG | ecosystem: Environmental > Aquatic > Non-marine Saline and Alkaline > Hypersaline >...
GGAACCCACCACCCCAGTAGCCGGTGTTGCTGTTGATGGTGTTGTCCTTTACGATAGCAGAGGTGATAATTAGAGAAAGCCCGCCACCCAATCCGGCGCCGGGGGGTGTTCCGGTTGCGGTGTTGCCGCTGATGGTGTTGCGAAGGATTTGTGGTGGGGACCCTGTTCCCGAAGGCCACTGGTCAATGCAGATGCCCCCGCCTTCTTCAGCCTGGTTGTCCTGGATGACGTTGTCGCTGATGGTGGGGTGGATGTTATCACCCACGATGTAGATGCCTCCGCCTCGGGTGCGGTCGTTAGCGGCGTGATAGTGACCGCTGCCTCCGGTGATTTTGAAATTGTCAATGGTCGCGCTGACGCGGTTGATCATGATGGCTGAATCACCCTTGCCGGTGGCATTGATGACCGTCGAGCTGGCGGGGCCCTGGGTGGTCCAGTTGGGGGGCGTGTACCCGCCCAACAGGGTGATCGTTTTGTTAATGGAGAGTGCCTCATAATAAGTTCCCTGAGCGACCTTGATGGTGTCGCTGGAAATGGCGGCGCCTATGGCGGCTTGGATGGTCGTGTAAGTACAACTGCTACAGACGTGGAGCTCTGCTGCCTGCACTGGTCCAGGTGCGGCCAGTATGGAACCCAACGCCAACGTGATGGATAGAAGGCTGACCAGGCCCAGGCGCAGCCCGATCCGCCACCAACCGATTTTTGACTGCGTTTTCTCGTTTCTCATATCAGACCTCCAATTTTCGGTAGTCTCCCCCTTGGGTGTTGCTGCCTCGTTCTGCTCAGGCGGGATCGCCAGATCCGCCGCCAAATCCCTGGATCTGGCGATCCAGGCAGAGCGAGGCCAGTACAGGTAATAGCTGGCAAGCCAACAACACTCAATAGGGGGACCTTGCTGGACATAGTATAGCATATTTTGGCCAGGGGCGCATTAGGATAAAGGTACCATCGCCGCTAGAGCGACTGTTAAATGGAACACATGCAATGCCTAGAGTCAGTGTAGTGATGTCCGTCTATAACGGCGAGCGCTTTCTGCGCCAGGCCGTAGATAGTCTATTGCATCAGACCTTTCCCGATTTCGAGTTTATCGTCGTTGACGACGGCTCCACCGATGGGACGGCGGAGATTCTATCTGGCTACGCCAGGGCTGACCCACGGCTGTGTGTCGTCACTCAGGAAAATCGGGGGCTGATCCAGTCGCTGAATCGGGCCATCGGTATGGCTCGGAGTGAATACATTGCGCGGATGGATGCCGACGACGTTTCAATGGCCGAACGGCTGGCCGTCCAGGTAAATTGGCTGGACACGCATCCACAAATTGCCGTACTGGGAACCCGGTACGACGAGATTGACGAGGATGGTCGTGTGGTCCGGCGGGGCAATCGCTACGTTGGGAGCACCCTGGTCGAACGTGCGCTGTTTCAGGGGAACTCGTCGGTGTTCTCTCACGGTTCAGTGATGTTTCGGCGGGCGTGCTTCGAGCACGTGGGGGGCTACCGGGAGCAGTTCAAGCACGCCGAGGATTATGACCTGTGGCTGCGCATGGCTGAACGCTGGAAGTTGGACAACATTGGGGAAACTCTGTATCAGCACAGGCTCGGGCTGGATTCGGTGAGCTTGAGGTATTTTCTCCAGCAACAGCGTGGCGCGGCCTTTGCCCTGGATTGCGCGCGTCGGAGGAGGAGGGGACTGCCAGAGCTTGCTTTTCCCCCTGTGGACCTGCCGCCCAGCCGTCGAGAGATGGGGGAGTATCACCTGCGCATGGGCACTGTCTTTCTCCAATTTGGCCATCCCCAAAAGGCCAGGGCAGAGCTGAGGAAGGCCATGGGGCAGTTTCCCTCCAATCCATACCCCTGGATTCTGTGGCTGGGCAGCCTGCTGGGTAGTTCGGTGATGCGGCGTCTCATCCCTCTGGGACAGGACCTGTTTCTTTTATTACCTGGGCTCCGCAGGCCCTTGACGCCATCCGGGACCTGGCTTTGTTCCTCTGAAGAGTAGAGTAGAGAATGACACGCTCGCAACGGACTATTCTGGCTTTGCTGGGTCTGGCTGTGATCATCATCTATGGCGTGGGCATTGTCATTGTGGCGTCGGATGTGCTGACCACCTCAGAGCCATTGCCTGACCTAGTGGCCGCGTCGGACCCCATACTGCCGACCGCAACGCCTGTTTCCACAGCAACCCTGATGCCCCCCTGGACGCCGACGCAGACCGGTACGCCGATGGCTACCAATACGCTGGTCGTTCCCTGGACGCCCACCAGAACGCCCACAGGCACACCGACTGCCACCTTTACGCCAATGCCCACCGATACCCCGTCGCCTACTGCTATGCCCACCGCTACTCCCGCGCCGTCACCCACGGCTACGTCTACCGCTACCTCAACCCCCTTGCCCTCTCAAATCCAGTTTTATGCCGAAAGGTCTTCCCTGGTAGCAGGGGAATGTACCAGGTTGCACTGGCACGTGGAGGAGGTGCAGGCCGTCTATCTGAATGGCAGCGGGGTAGCTGGCCAGGGCACTCAGAGAGTGTGTCCCAAGCAAGCAACTGCGTATAACCTGCGGGTCATACATCGAGATGGAAACGAGACTGTCAACACGGTGTTCATTGAAGTCATCCCTTTGCCATCCCCTGACTCTCCAGAATTCCCTACGAACAAGGGCGTTTCTCTGCAAAAGCATTATTGCCAGGACGTAGCCCGGCTGGGAGGAGAATGGAACTATAACTGGGGACCTGAACCTGTCCAGGGATGCGAAGCTGGGTTTGTGCCAATGGTGTGTGGACGCTTTTCTGAAACACATCTTGAGACGGCCATCTTTTGGGCTGCTCGGTCGGGATGGTTGCTTGGCTTCAATGAGCCAGACCAGCCGAAGCAGGCGAACATAGCGCCAGACCAAGCGGCTGCCCTATGGCGCCGGATTGAGGAGGCCAGGCCATCGGGCGTGAGATTGATCTCACCTGTCACGGCGCAAGGTGATCTCAACTGGCTCAGGCAATGGCGCAACGCCTACTATGCTAAATACACCGCGTATCCTCACGTGGATGCCTGGGCTTTTCACTACTATGGTGGCAGCGCCAGGGACCTGCGCAATGCCCTCGATGCTATGACAGCCCAACTCGAGGCCTGGGGTGAACCAGGCGAGATATGGGTAACGGAATTTGGCCGTTGCGATGACAAAGCAGTGGACTTTATGGAGGACGCTATCAGCATCTTCAAGGCCGATCCCCGCGTCACACGCTATGCCTGGTTCACTAATCGCATCAGGGGAGATGAATCGTGGAATCCGGGGGGCATTTGCAACCCATGCGCGCTTCTAACGATGGATGGCCAGCTCAGGCCGCCTGGGCAGAGATATGCGGCGTATTGATGTGCTACTGACTGCTCTCAGCTTGCCTTTTGGTGGGGTTTGGGGTAAGATTAGTGTGAGGAAACCGGTGACTGAGCATTTTGGGATGGTTGCAGGGTTAACCAGAGCGTAAGAGTGGAAGGTATAGGAGTTGGTGATGTCCGCAATGAAAGTAAGGGAAGTTGAGCGAGAGGTGACAGAGGCAGTTCATTGGCGGAGCGGGCACTGGGGCGCGGTCATGGCCTTTTGTGGTATGTTGATGACCATGCCAGAAGCGGAAGCTCTATTGATCGTGAATCGCGGCTGGGGATTGGACATGTGGACCGTGGTCAACTGCTCTTCCACTCGGACGCGACGCCAGCTAGCCGAAAAGCAATGGAATTTCATGCAAGTCTTTCCCGATCTGGACGTGGATTTCCACATCCTCGACCGTCGCGATGCATCAATGGAGACCTTTGTCCGTCCCAGTGACTACGATATGTTCATCAAGCTAAAGTCGAATGTCCACTCCAACACAGCACAAGCAACAAGCTGAACACAACAAAGCCTTCACCCAGCACCTGAACCTGGACACTACATTCTATCTGGACTGGATTGTCACGGCCGCTTTCTATGCTGCTTTGCATTTTGTGGAGTGGTTCCTGACGTCAAGGGGACATACGGGGCGCAGAGACCATCAACTGCGGGATGCGTACATCTCCCGCGAGGCTGATCTCAGGGCTATATATGGCGACTACACCGAGCTGAAGTACCAAAGTGAGGGAGCACGCTACGAGTGTTTCACCTTCGAGCCTGATGAGGTAAGAAACGACATCCTGCCGCTTTTGGATAGGATAGAGGCGCATATTACCAGCAATCTCACATAGGTTGACAGGGTTGGAGGGAAGAGTTCCCGTTTGGGTAAGGGAGGATAGGAGGTGACCGGACATGGCCAAGACAACAGAGGCTAAGGCAGCAACCACGCCCCGCTGGGCGGTGGAGATAGCCCAGTTGTGGCCGCCTAAAGGAGAATGGACAGAGGCGGATTACTTTGCCTTGCCGGATACGAATCGCTTCGTTGAGCTCTCTGAGGGAGAACTGGTTATGCCGCCACATCCAACCCATACCCATCAACTGATTGTGCTGGAACTGGCTACGGCAATGCGAGCTTTTGTGCAACAGAAAGACCTGGGCATCGTCCAGATAGCGCCGCTGCCAGTGCGTCTCTGGCCGGGCAAGATCCGAGAGCCGGATATTTTGTTCGTCGCCGGGGAGCATGCCGACCGCATTGGCGAGCAGGTCTATGGCCCACCGGATTTGGTGGTGGAAGTGCTCTCTCCGGCCACCCAACGCACAGACCGTCAGGAGAAGACGACAGAGTACGCGCGGGCAGGGGTGAGGGAGTACTGGATGGTGGACCCCAAAGCGGGGACCATCGAGGTATTGGTGCTACGGGAGGGGCATTACCGATTGCTGGGCAAGTGGGGTGAGGGGGGGACAGCCCGGTCAGAAGTGCTGGAGGGGTTTGAGGTGGCGGTGAAGGAGATATTTAGGTAGACGACAAGATGCGCATTGCCATCAAAGCGATGGACCTGCTGCCCGGCGAGATGGGCGGGGCAGGGGACTATGTGTACCATCTGGTTCACGCTCTGGCCCGCGTGGACGAGCAGAATGAGTATCTGATTTTACTGCGCCACATGAACCGGGATGCCTTCGCCGGGCTCAACCGGCCCAATTTCCATTGTCTGGTGCTGGAGCCTCCTCTGGCTCGACCTGTGGCCGGACCGGGCCGGGCTCTCCTCCCCTGGCTGATGCGCCATCTGGCCCTGGCCAAGGCCCTCCGCCATCTCTTTCAGGCTTTTCAGACCCGCCTGGGTTACGACTTGGCCAGGGAGATTGAGAGGCTGGAACCAGACCTGGTGCACTTTCCCCAGTCGGTGATGGACCCTCTAGCCCTGTCGCTGCCCTGCGTGCTCACCCTTCACGACATCCAGCAGGAGTACCATCCCGAGTTCTTCACCGCGCAGGAGCTACAGTTCCGGCGGAGGATGTACAAACCCTCGGCCGGGAAAGCCTCGCTGATCATCACCGGTTCCGAGTTCACCCGGCAGACGCTGGTCGAGAAATACCGTGTGCCGGCAGCCAAAGTCTGTTCTGTCTTTATGGGGGTAGATCATGCCGTTTTCAGGCCCGGTCACCCCCCGGAGGAGCACCAACGGCTGAGGGAGAAATACTGCCTCCCTGAGCAGTTTGCTTTTTACCCGGCCAACACCTGGCCCCACAAGAACCACGTCCGTCTGGCACGGGCCTGGGCCCTTTTCAAAGAGCATGTCTCGGCCGATTGCCCCCTGGTGCTGACGGGCAAGGCCAGGGAGGGGCACAAGAGTTTTCTGGCAGAGGTTGAGCGGCTGGGATCGCAACGAGAGATCCTTTTCCTGGGTTACGTGCCGCGTCGGGAGATGCCCCTGTTGTATGCAGCGGCCTCGTTCCTGATCTTTCCCTCCCTCTTTGAGGGCTTTGGGCTGCCCGTGCTGGAAGCCATGGCCTCCGGTTGCCCGGTGGCCTGCTCCAACCTGACCGCTATGCCCGAAATCGCGGGAGGGGCAGCGTTGCTGTTCGACCCCTACAGCGAGGAGGGGATGGCCGAAGCTGCCCGGCAGTTGGTGGAGGACGGAGAGGCCCGGCAGGTGCTGCGGCAGCGCGGCCTGGAGCGGGCCCAGGAGTTCTCCTGGGAGAAAACGGCACGGGAGACGTTGCAGGTCTACTACAAGGCCGTGCAGGCTCCTGCCGGATAACAAACTGGCGATTATGGATGAAAATCCTGGCTGTCTGTTCGACAATTGATCTAAAGTTCAGGTACGGTTGTACGCCCGCCTGGTGGCAGCTCTTCAAGGGCCTCTACGAGCGCCAGGTGGACCTCATCGTCGTGCCGTATCGAGGACGGGCTATCGAAAGCCCGTGGTGGCGGACTTTTGAGAACCCTTGCTACGTCGAGGGGGAAGTCTTTGAAAGGGCCAGGAGCCTGGTCCGGCGAAACACTTCTGCCGGGGCCAAGCCCGCTGGCGACACCTGGACAGATGCGATGGTTCGACGGCTGGCCAATGGGTGGGTCAGGCCCAGATGGAGGAAACACCTGCGATGGATCTTGGAGCGGGAGCAGGGTGTGGATGCCGTTGTGGTCTTTACCGTGCCTCTCAACCATATCCAGGGGCTGCCATCCGAGCTCCGGGAGCAGTTCCAGGTGCCCGTCTTTTACTATGACGGCGATGTTCCAGCCAGTCTGCCCCGCTTTGGTGGCTTTGCTTCGGGCTTTAGGATCTATCAGGGGGCGGACCTCTCGGAATACGATGTCTTCATCTGCAATTCCAGAGGGGGTGCTGAGGAACTGGAAAGGATGGGAGCTCGAAGAACCCATGTGATTTACTGGGCGGCCGATCCCGATCTATTTGCTCCAGTGGAGGTGGGACAGGACAGGGATGTGTTTTTCTATGGTGTTGGCAGTGAGTTCCGGGAGGCATGGTTACACAAGATGATCGTTCAGCCCAGCAGAGAGTTGCCAGACAGAGACTTTGTCATCGGAGGCTGGGGCTTTGACGGTCTGGACCTGGGCCGCGCCAGGTTGATCGGTGATGTGCCGTTCAACCTTTATCGCTCTGCCTGCGCCCGCAGCAAGATCAACCTGAACATCACGCGGCAGGCCCACGCTTCGGTGTATGCTTCCTCTTCGGCCAGGCCCTTTGAACTGGCGGCGATGGGTTGCTGTATCGTCTCCAATCCCGTTGAAGGGGTGGAGGAGTGGTTTGAGCCGGGAAAAGAAGTGTTTGTGGTGGATGAAGCCCAGGATGTCGTAGAGTTGTACCGCTGGCTCCTGACGCACGACGAGGAGCGGCGCAAAGCGGGAGAACGGGCGCGGGAACGTGTGCTCAGGGAGCACACTTATTTGCATAGGGCTAAACAGTTATGTCGGATGATCCAGGAGGAGATTGTTTGACCGTGGCATGTACTCATGGCAGTCCTGGAGAAGACAGGATTCTAGTCATCATCCCTGCTCATAACGAGGAAGAAACCATTGGCGATGTGGTCGCTAGAGTAAAGGAAAGCGTTCCCGTAGCTGATGTATTGGTCATTGATGATTATTGTTCGGATGCCACCGCCAGGGTTGCCAGAGAGGCCGGAGCCAGGGTGATTGCACTGCCATTGCATCTTGGATATGGGACTGCGCTCCAGACGGGTTTCAAGTATGCCCTGGAGAGATGCTACGACTATGTGGTGCAAATGGACGGTGATGGCCAGCACGAGCCCCGGTGTGTCAGTGACCTGTTGGCGGAGGTGCGGAGCGGTGCGGCCGATGTCGCGCTGGGCTCACGTTTCCTGCGAGGTCGCAGCTATAAAGCACAGTTTGTCCGGCGCCTGGGCATGATGCTCTTTGGGTTCCTGACCTCAGCAGCTATCCGACAAAGGATCACGGACCCTACCTCTGGGTTTCAGGCTTTTAGCAGACAAGTCGTCGAGTTTCACACCAGGGATGGCTATCCCATAGACTTTCCAGATGCTGACGTGTTGATCTCCCTGAGCCTCAACGGGTTCAGGATCAAAGAGGTGCCGGTGATCATGTATCAGAAGGTTGGCAAGTCTATGCACGGTGGCTTGAGACCATTCTACTATGTTTTCAAGATGCTCCTGTCCATATTCTTGACCTTTTTCCGGGAGAGGGGGTACAAAGCGCGCCGATGAACCTCCGCCAGCAGGTCATGGCCCTCATCATTGGGGCCGGGCTTTTCCTGATGATTTTGGACCTGGTTCGCAGGAGAAGGCTGGACGAACGTTCCTCTTGCCTGTGGTTGCTGACGGGCCTGGGCATTCTGGTCCTGGCAGTGTGGTATGATCTGTTGCTCTCTATCAGTACATTGATGGGGATCACCCTGCCTACCTCCACCGTCTTTTTCTTTGGAGTCGTATTCCTGATGGCGGTCAGTCTCCAACAGGCGACCAAGATTTCGAAACTCGCTGACCAGGTCAAGAATTTGACTCAAAAGATTGCCATTATGGACAGCTATATCAAAGACCTCACTCAGGGGAAAGAGGAAGTGGGGGATGGGTATACAGAAACGCTGGAAGATTGAGATCGAGGGAACGGGTAACTGGGTGTGTGATGGGGGCTCAGGGGACTTGACAGAAACCAAGAGATGTGATATGATAATTTGTGTAGGACGCAGTAAGTTCTTGTTTCGGAGATCGTTTGTACCGCCCGTACCGCAATAGTGGTCAATGCACGATGAGCCGCCCAAGTTTCTTACGCCCCTGGGCGGTTTCTTGTAGGAGCCAGGTTGGGAGTGACCCTCGCTGGCGGGCAGGACCAAGGGACAGACTCACTCCGCCCTACAGCATCATGGGGAAGGAGGTGTGCTAGAAAGTGGGTGAAAGAAGCGTCGGCACGGTCAAGTGGTTCAGCCGCGCCAAGGGCTATGGCTTCATCGCACGCGAAGACGGCGATGATGTCTTTGTCCACTACTCGGCCATCCAGGGCGAGGGGTTCCGCAATCTGGAAGAGGGCGAGCAGGTAGAGTTCACCATCGAGAGCAGCCCCAAGGGCCCTCAGGCGGCTGACGTGGTGAAGCTCCACAGTTGGTAGAGGTGGAAGCACAAGTAAACCCCGGCGGGTCAATCTCCGCCGGGGTTGTTATTTTATCGCTCAGCCTCAGTAAATGGAAAATCTGAGCAGCAGACCTTCCCGAAAGCTTCCAACGGCACCGGATTGATCGAGAATTTGTCTAAACATCGGTCAAATTGCTTAGCAGTGCATCACTGGAGCTTTCGGGAAGGTGAAATTTCCATCTATTGAGTCTGCTCCCGGTGCATGCGTAGGGTCCTGGCGATGATGTCGTCCTGCTCATTTTCACTGGTCGGCCGCCTGGCTTCTTTTCCCTTCTCTGCCAGTTGCTTTTCGCTCTCCTGTTGGGCCATGGCTTGCCTGAAGGCCAACTCCATGGTCGTCGGCAGGGCTGCCTCTTCTTCTGCCTCCGCCTCACTTTCCACAGGCAGGTCTTTTATGCTGAGAGCCACCCTTCTTTTCTTGCGGTCTATTTCCAGGACTTTGACCTGCACCACATCTCCCACCGTCAATACATCCGATGGATCACGGACATAACCCTGGGCCATCTCTGTGATGTGTACCATGCCATCGCGCTGTAGACCAATATCTACGAAGGCACCGTAGGGAACCAAGCGGGTGACCTTGCCCTCAAAGACCATCCCTGGTTCCAGGTCCTTGAGTTTTCTTTGCGCTGCCTCACGCATGGTCAGGCTGATGCGATTCCGTTTGCGGTCCAGATCCTTGATCCAGACTGTCAATTCGTCTCCTATGCTGATCGTGCCAGAGCCCTGATCCCCGCCTTGCCTTTTCAATTCCGAGATGTGCACCAGACCATCCCGACCTACACCGATGTCCACAAAGGCTCCGAACTCGGTCACATTCGTCACTGTGCCCGTCAGCTTCATCCCTTTCGACAAGGTCTTGACAATCTTTTTTGGTGACAGAGCATTCTCTCCCTGTTGCTGAGATGCCATAACATTACCTCCTCTAAATGCGATTCTAGCATTCTGTATTATACCCGTCGTTGCTCAAGATGTCAATAGACGAATTCGACTAAAGGTGATATAATAGGGCGTGTCCTGCGTGGGGCAGGAGTTGAGGCATTCAGGCCAACCAGGAGCCCTTTCATCGAAAAGGGGCCAAAATCAAATCAAGGAGGGGAAAAATGACCCGCATCGAGAAGAGCATTTCCATCAACGCATCCAGAGAGCAGGTGTTCGACCTGGCTTACTATCCTGAGCGGACCTCGGAATGGCTGGTCGGCATGAGCGAGGTGCGAGATATCTCGCCCGGCGAAGTAGGGGTAGGGACTACCTATCACTATACTTTTCAAATGGCAGGAGTCAAGTTGAGTGGCAAGGCAACTTTTCTCGAGTTCGATCCCCCCAATAAGGCGGTGGTGAAAACCGAAGGGGGGGCAGACAGCGTCTGGACCTGGACTTATGAGGCGCAGGGCGACGGTACTCTGCTGACGTGCGCGATTGAGTACACGATACCCGGCGCGGCGTTGGGCAGAATAGCCGACAAGCTGATCGTGGAGAGAACAAACGCCCATAACCTGGAACAGAGCTTGAAGAATATCAAGGGAATTGTCGAGGCCTGAACCATCTGTAGCGACCCACGAAACGAGGAGGTTTCACGTGGCAAAGCGAATGAGAACAGAGGGCGCTGAAGGAGTAGATTGGGACAGATGCTATGCCCGGCGAACTCGGAGAATGACCAGCTCGATCATCCGCGAGATTCTCAAGATCACTCAGCAGCCAGAAATCATCTCTTTTGGCGGCGGCATGCCGGCTTCCGAGTTCTTCCTGGCCCGTGAGGTAGAAGAAGCCTGTCACTACGTCCTGGCCAACGAGGCCCAGAAGGCCCTTCAGTATGGCCTTACCGAAGGCTATCCCCCCCTCAAAGCCTATGTGGTGGACAGAATGCGCAGGTACGGTATTGTGGCTGAGGAGGACGACATTCTCATCACCAATGGGTCGCAGCAAGCCCTGGACCTGGTGGGCAGGATTTTTGTTGACTCGGGTGATGTCGTCCTCACCGAAGCCCCCACCTATCTGGGGGCCCTCCAGGCCTGGAACGTCTACGGCCCCCGCTACGTCACCGTGCCCCTCGACGACGACGGCATGATAGTGGACCAGTTGGAGGGTGTCCTCGAGCAGGAGCAGGCGAAATTTATCTACGTCTTGCCCAATTTCCACAACCCGGCTGGGGTGACCCTCAGTCTGGAGCGGAGGAAGAAGCTGGTAGAGATAGCGGCCCATTTCGGTGTCTGCATCGTTGAGGATGATCCCTATGGTGAGCTGCGCTTCGAGGGTGAGGACCTCCCTCCTCTCGTCACGCTGGACCGAGGGAACGTGCTCTACCTCAGCACTTTTTCCAAAACCCTCTCGCCTGGTATGCGCCTGGGCTGGATAACAGCTCCCAAAGAGGTCATCGGCAGGCTGGTTCAGGCCAAGCAGGGAGCCGACCTGCATACCAGCACTTTTGTTCAAATGGTGGCCAACGACGTCTGCCAGCGGGGAATTTTGCGCCCTCACGTGCTCAAGCTCCGCCAGGTCTACAAAGAGCGCCGGGACACCATGCTGGCTTCGATGGAGAAGTACTTTCCCCCCGGCGTCAGTTGGACCCGTCCCCAGGGCGGTCTTTTCCTGTGGGTGACGCTGCCGGAACACGTTGATACCACCGAGTTCCTGAAAGTGGCCGTGGAGGAGAAAGTGGCTTTTGTGCCTGGCCCCGCTTTCTATCCTGACGGTCGTGGTCGCAACTGTATGCGGCTCAGCTTTTCCGATGTCACACCGGAGGTGATCGAGGAGGGTATCAGGCGGTTGGGGCAGGCGTTGGTCAGAGAATTCGGATAGGAGGTTCAGGACGTGAGTGTGATCGAAACGGACAAAAGAGAGGAAAAAGCTGGGCTGGCCCGGAGGGGGTTGTATACCCTGGCAAGCTACGTGGCGGTCACCAAGCCGCCCTCGGTGTTGCTCCTCGTCTTCACTGCTCTGGTCCCCATGGTCATTGCCGCCGGGGGGCAGCCTATTCCCGTGCGCCTTTTTGTGGTGGCTGTCGTCGCCATCACCCTGGGCTGCGCCGGGGCCAACACCCTGACCTGCTACATTGATAGGGACATTGACGCCGTGATGGAGAGGACCCGCAAGCGTCCCATACCGTCCAAAAGGATCTACCCCCCGCAGAAGGCTCTCTACTGGGGGCTCTTGCTGACCTTGCTTTCCCTCATCCTGGCCTGGACAATCAATTTCCTCTCTTTCGTTTGTGTCGCTTTGGGCTTTTTGGACAATGTGATCGTCTACAGCCTGTTGACCAAGAGGCGCAGCCCTCTCAACGTCATCTGGGGTGGGTTCAGCGGTGGCCTGCCAGCTCTGTTTGGCTGGGCGGCGGTGAAGAATGAAATCAGCCTCACGGCTCTGTTCATCGCTGCC
>Ga0180437_10009122_pt1 | contig 12352 bp, 12 predicted proteins | sample SS_ome_4_FD_132410 | JGI IMG/M metagenome (GOLD analysis project Ga0180437, IMG submission 132410) | Hypersaline lake sediment archaeal communities from the Salton Sea, California, USA - SS_3_D_1 metaG | ecosystem: Environmental > Aquatic > Non-marine Saline and Alkaline > Hypersaline >...
AATGGAATATACAGCGATCAATCTTCAAGAAAAACTCGCCAAATTCTCCGACCATTGGTCACCGAAAATCATCGCCCAGATGAACGATTACCATTTCAAGCTTGTGAAATTCCAAGGTGATTTCGTCTGGCACAGTCATGCTGATACGGACGAGGTCTTTATCACCCTTGATGGAGAAATGACGATCGAATTCCGTGATGGAAAAGCGCATCTCAAGGCAGGGGAAATGTTTGTCGTGCCCAAGGGCGTGGAACATAAACCATGCGCGGAAAAAGAATGCAAAATCATGCTCGTTGAGCCTGCCGGCACAATAAACACGGGTGATGCAGGTGGTGATCTAACTGCTGAAAACAATGCTTGGATATGAATCCCAGATAACAAGCGGCTGAGGATCTAACATGGATATATCCGGAAGGCTCTATACCGCAACGGTAACACTTTTTGAAACGTCGCTCTTCGCTGGGTTTTTTTGTTATCTTTTGCCGCGCTTGATTCTGGGTGCGGATCTCTCCTTGTTCGCTCTCAAAAGTGGTGTCTTCCTCTTTATTGGGTTGGTTCCTATCATCCTGGGAATCGTTACGATGATTGGGTTTGTCTGGGGCTTCATATTGGCTGGTACGGGTTCGCCAGTGCTCTACCATATGCCTGAAGAACTGATAGTTAGGGGATCATATCGATTCGTGAGAAATCCAATGTATGTCGGACACTGCCTTCTAATTTTTGGACAAGCCGTCCTTTTCAAGTCATTCGGATTCTTGCTCTATTTATTGGTGTTTTTCTTGATGCTCCACGTCCTTGTGGTGTTCGTTGAAGAGCCAATGCTGAAGCGTGAATTTGGAGAATCATACGAGCAGTATTGCAAGTCGGTGCCCCGCTGGATTCCGCGTTTGAGGCCTTTTCGAGTAGATATTTCGAAATCCTCCTAGCCAACTGCATGAAGCAGACGGGCCAAAAGCACGCCCCTAGCCGATGCGCTGTGTTCACTGAGACAAAGAGAAAGTGAAGCTTACCAAAGGAAGGAGAAAACCAAACCTGGGGAAAAAGATGCCCTAAAAGAACCTATTGATAATTATTGACAAAATCAGCAGGTTGGTTTAGCAATGGGACGCTGATAAATATCCTAAAACCTAAAACAAGGGCCGAATTCTAAAGCCATGAAGGTTTTGGCTCGAATGCCCCGCAGCCCGCTTCGGGCGTAATTGTTGACCCCTCATTTTTATTCCAAGAACAGTTCAAATGGCGTTAAGACACCCTAACAGAAAGGAGGATGTCATGCGAAGACCAGCTTGTATCATAGCCTGTTTTCTATTGGTTTTTTTTGCCTCAGGAGCAGGTGCAGAAGTCAAGAATCCCGACACATTCGTACTGGCCGATTACAGGACACTCCAAACCATTGATCCTGGTGCCTGTTATGAGGTGACAGGTTCTATGCGGATCTGGAATATGTATGAAACGTTGATCTTTTTTGACGGATCATCAACGGAAAATTTCGTCCCCGTCCTGGCGACGGAGGTGCCGACAGTTGAAAATGGTGGCATTTCAAAAGACGGCCTGACCTATACGTTTGAAATTCGCAAAGGTGTGAAATTCCATGAAGGACAGGACCTGACCGCCGAGGACGTCGAGTACTCATTGAAGCGAAACATGATTCTGGATCCGGACGGCGGCCCCATGTGGATGCTTCTCGAAGCCCTGACTGGTGAAGGCGCCACACGGGACAAGGACGGTAAGATCGTGGATGGGATTTTTGAAAAAATCGATAAGGCTGTTGAGGCCAAAGGAGACAAAGTCATCCTTCATCTTCCGAAACCCTATCCTCCCTTAATGAGCATCTTGTGCTATTCTGCGTCAGTTGTAATTGATAAAGATTGGGCGATTTCCAAAGGGTGCTGGGACGGCAATATCAACAACGCCGCAAAATACAACAACCCCAAAGCCGGACACGAACCGCTCCAGAAGATTGTCAACGGTACAGGCCCTTATAAACTCAAGCTTTGGGAACCCAATAAGCAGTTCGTTTTTGAACGGTTTGACGGATACTGGGGACCCAAGGCCAAAATCAGGACCGGTATCATCAAGTACGTGAAAGAATGGAGCACCCGAAAACTCATGCTCCAGAACGGCGATGCAGACCGCGTCATCGTGGACAACCCTTATGTCCCGGAAGTCAAAGCCATGAAGGACCTTAAGATTTATGAGGTGCCACAGTTAGCCTTTACGGCGGTTATGTTCTGCCGCAAAATGAATCCAAAAGGGAATGAGAATATTGGAAGCGGCGAATTCGACGGTAACGGCATTCCGCCTGACTTTTTTTCCGATATCGATGCACGCAAAGCCTTCTGCCATGCCTTTGACCGAGAGACATACAAGACGGACGTTTTTAACAATCTGGTCATTATGCCCACCAGCCCGAATGTAGAGGGCCTTCCCTATCATAAGGAAGAACCGGTTTATGAGTTCAACCTCAAGAAATCGGCTGAATGTCTAAGAAAGGCATGGGGAGGCAAAGCCTGGGAAAAGGGTTTCAAGATGATCATTACCTACAACACGGGTAATGCGATGCGCGAGGCGGCGGCCAAGATGGTGGCTGAAAACATCATGTCTCTGAATCCCAAGTTCAAAATTGAAATCAATAACGTCGAATGGAAGGATTATGTGGTCAAGATCCGTGACTTCCAGTACCCGGTCTTCATCAGCGGTTGGGGTGCAGATTATGCAGATCCCCATAACTTTTTGTATTCCTTTATGCATTCTAACGGATATTATGGAAGATTTATGGCTCTCCGTAACGATGAGATCGATGAGCTGTGCAAGACGGGGATTGAAAATGTTGATCCCAAAATACGGAAGACAGTTTACCATAAGCTCCAGGATATCTGGTATGAAGATGCCGTCGGCATCCCGATCTATCAGCAGATTGCGGTTCGTCCTTACCAGAAATATGTGCACGGATTTATTCCAAACGCCATGTTCACGGACGACAATGAGATATTGAAAACGCTTTATAAAGAATAAATAGTCCGTCCTCGGTCCCATCAATAACCGCTTCTGATGATGGGTTATTTTTGGGGACTATTGGACCATGCGATTCAGAGGTCTGAGTACTGCCGGGGGCTGTGTTGCTCCCGGCGGTTTTTTCAGCTATCAACCCATTCTCGGGAATACGGCGCGTCATGCTTGCCTATATCATAAGAAGGTTCCTGTTGTTGATCGTCGTCTTGTTCGGTGTCTCCGTCTTACTTTTCGGCATACTCATGACGTTCAGTCCGGAACGCCGCGCCGCCACGTACGTCACCTCCCCCCAGCAGGCCAAAGACATCCCCAAGATCATCCGGCAGTTTGGGCTCGATGACCCTTTCTATGCTCAATACTTCCGCTGGATAAAGGAAGTGGCCAAAGGCAACATGGGATGGTCCCTGGTGTCGGCAAGACCCGTTTCAGAGGCCTTTTGGACCTATTTGCCCGTCACAATCGAGATGAACCTCTTTGCTGCACCGATCGTGATCTTTTTTGGGATTTGGTTGGGAACCCTCGCAGGCATAAACCGGGATACCTGGATTGACCATAGCACGAGAATCATGGCCATCGTGGGATGGTCCCTGCCCACTTTTCTCTTTGCCCTTGTCATGCTCATGGTCTTTTACGGGTACTTTAATCTCTTTTCACCCGGTATTCTGAGTGACCAACTTGCCATGTTCATCTATGACAATCCGGACAGGTTTCATCGCTATACGAAACTGTATACGGTTGACGGCATCCTGAACGGCCGCCTTGATGTTACGCTGGATGCTATGGCTCACCTTGTTCTGCCCGTGATGACCTATATCATCGTGGTTGTGGCCTTGAATATGCGTGTCATGCGATCGGGGATGATTGAGGAATTGTCCAAGGACTACGTGATAACCGCCCTGGCCAAGGGTGCGGATAAGAGAACGATCCATATCAAGCATGCCCGCCGAAACGCCCTGTTGCCGGTCATCACAGTGGCAGGCCAGATGGTGGCCTATTCCATGGAAGGAAGTGTTGCGGTTGAGGTGGTCTTCAACCGGCAGGGCATCGGGTGGTGGCTCGCTGAGTCGGCCATTCAGCTGGATATGCCGGTGCTCATGTGTATATGTCTTTTTATGGGCGTCGTTTTTGTCGTTACAAATCTGACTTTGGATATCCTATATGCTTACATAGATCCGAGAATTCGGCTGACTTAGTGCGAGTGATATAATGGGCCAGCATCCCAGGCTACGAGAATTGAAATTTACCCTGCACCGGATTTTTCGTAATCCGGCAGCGATTATCGGGTTCACCCTCCTCTTCTTTTTTACTGCAGTCGCCATATTTGCTCCCCAGATTGCGCCACCCAAATATGCCCACAACCCTTACATCATGCCCCACAAAGGGTATTCCCCCACACCCAAGCCACCCAGCAAGGCGAGCATTTTCGGCACCACGTCGGGCCAGTACGATATCTTCTACGGTGCTGTCTGGGGAACCCGCACAGCCTTTAAGATCGGGCTCTTCGTGGTGGGTATCGCCACCATCGTCGGCATCGCCCTGGGCGCCATATCCGGGTATTACGGCGGAATCATCGATGAAATACTGATGCGGATTACGGACATCATATGGGCCATTCCAACCGTGGTGCTGGCCATGGCCATTGTTGTGGCCTTTGGTAGGGGCTTGGACAAGATAATGATCGCGTTGGCTCTCATAGAATGGCGATGGTATGTCCGGGTGCTCCGCTCGGAAATCTTGACGTTGAGAGATCAGGATTTTGTTCATGCGGCCAGGCTCATGGGCGTATCCGATCTCAAGATTATTCTTCGCCATATCCTGCCCAACGCCATATATCCCGTTCTTATACTGGCATCCATGGATATGGGGTCCATGGTCATTATCGCTGCATTCATGAGCTTTGTCGGTCTCGGCGCTCCCCCTGGTTACGCAGACTGGGGACAGATGGTAGCCCTGGCGAGAAATTATATCGTCGGTCCACCGGACTATCCGTTTAAGTTCTGGTACACCATTGTTGTTCCCGGAGGATGTATCGTGCTCTTTGTTCTGGCTTGGAATCTGATCGGGGATGCCCTTCGTGATGCGTTTGATCCGAGGCTTCGCAGGAGGTAGGTGAAAAAACTTATGGAAACCCTTCTGGAGACCAAAGACCTTGTGACCAACTTCTACACTTATGAAGGTGTTGTGAAAGCCTTGAACAGGGTCAGCATGGTCGTGGACCACGGGACCACTTTCGGACTGGTCGGAGAGTCCGGTTGTGGTAAAAGCGTCACGGTCCGTTCGGTGATGCGCATCGTCCAGGAGCCGGGACTTATCGAGAATGGCAAGGTCATTGTATACCTGGACGAGGAAGATAAACGGGCAGGCATCGATCTGCTGCAGCAGTCTGAGGCCTATATGGAGAAATTGCGTGGAGATCAGATCTCCATGATCTTTCAAGAGCCCAATGCTGCTTTGAACCCAACCCTCAGCATCGGTGATCAAGTCTCAGAGAGTTTTTTGTTTCATCAAAAAAGGGAAATGTGCACGAAGATCGTTGATGATCTCACGGCCCCGGGGTGTAGAACGTTCTATCCGCTCAGACGATTGGAGGAGACAATTTACCGGGCGGCGGCCAAGACCCCTGACGCCTTTCTGTTAAAGATCTTCGATAGAATGCCCTTGTTAAGCAGGTGGCAGAAAAGGCTGAAAAAGGAAGCAAAGAAAAGAACCGTTGAAATTGTAAGGAAACTCGGTATTCCCAACCCGGAGCAAGTGGTGGATCAATTTCCCCATAATCTGTCGGGCGGTATGAAACAACGCATTGTCATTGCCATTGCCCTTGCCTGCAGCCCCGTTCTCTTGATTGCGGACGAGGCGACTTCCAACCTGGACGTGACCATTCAGGCACAGATACTCGATCTGCTGAGAAAACTAAAGAATGAGGCCATCTCTTCGATTCTTCTCATAACGCATGACTTGGGCGTTGTGGCTGAAATATGTGACCGTGTAGGCATTATGTATGCCGGAAATCTCTGTGAGGTTGCGGATGTGCGAGAGATCTTTCACAATCCTCTACACCCATACACCCGGGCGCTTTTGGATGCCGTTCCAAAGTTGTCCGCAAAAGGGGTATTGAAAAGCATTGAGGGAAATGTCCCTAATCTCGTTGACCCTCCACCAGGGTGCCGATTTCATCCCAGATGTCCCCACACGATGGATATCTGCAGGAAAAAGCCTCCTAAAATGATGAAGACCGGAAACAATCATCTGACGGCCTGTTTTCTTATCGGTGGCGGGGAAGAATAAGGTATGCAAAAACTCCTAGAACTCAAAAAACTCAAAAAGTATTACCCTATTCGGGGAGGCGTTTTTCGCCGGGAAGTGAATACGGTCAGGGCCCTCGATTGCATTGACCTGGATATCTATCGAGGTGAATGCCTCGGGGTCGTGGGAGAGTCGGGTTGTGGTAAAACGACAACGGGTAAGACCATTATACGTCTTCAAGATCCCACTTCAGGGAGCATCCTTTACTACGGGAAGGACACCGAGCCAGGAAGTGGTTTGGACATAGGCAAAGCAAAAAGATCGACCCTCAAAAGACGGGGTATTCGGTCAAGGCTCCAGATGGTCTTTCAGGATCCGGCAACCTCCCTTAATCCTCGCATGCTGGCCAAACATATTATTGCGGAGCCCATAAAGGCTCAGATACCCATGCGCGGCAGAGAACTCGAGGATCGCGTTATTGAGCTGCTCAAGATGGTGGGCCTGACAAGGGATCACCTGCTGCGATATCCCCATGAGTTTTCAGGCGGTCAGAGGCAGCGTATCGCTGTCGCCAGAGCGATCGCGACCGATCCTGAATTTATCGTCCTTGATGAACCGACCTCGGCGCTGGATGTGTCTGTGCAGGCTCAGATATTGAATCTGCTCAAATCCCTTCAAAGCCGGCTTGGGCTGACTTATCTGTTCGTGACCCATCACCTGCTGGTGGTTAAGTATATCAGTCATCGCACTGCTGTCATGTACCTGGGGAAGATCGTGGAGATTGGTGATACAGGGAACATCTTTAAACAACCGATACACCCCTATACCCATGCCCTCTTGTCCGGCATACCGATCCCGGATGTGGAACATAAGCAGCAACGCATCGTTTTGTCGGGGGACGTGCCAAGCCCCGTAAACCCCCCTTCCGGGTGCCGGTTTCACACCCGTTGCCCTTTTACCCTGGATCGATGCCGTGAACAAGAGCCGGATCTTCTGGAAGTGGAGAACGGGCACGCCGCGGCCTGTCATCGTCACGACGAAGTTGAAAAGCTCATTTATGAGAAGTTCGGGGGATCGCAAGCGGCCGCATAAATCTTGCTAAGTCCTACGATTCATAAATTCGCTAACGAATTTATCCCCTCAGGACTTAGTGCTGCCCTCGGCCATGAGCCCCTCGGCCGTGAGCTCGGGGCCTAACGGCTCGAGGGCGAATGGCTCAAGTCGAATCGCTCGTATATTTTTGGGAATATATGTGACCCTATTTGCGAATCGAAGCACTAAGGGGGACGTAGCAAACTTACTAACTTGATTCTTAGAGCCCCCATCAAAATGACCGTTGGGCCGGGTCGGCGCAAGTCAACTGTTTGATTTGGCGGCAAAAGAACGAAGAAAGAGCCCTGATTTTTGGCTTAGAATGGCATTCTTGACCAACAAAACCGTTATGTGATTTTATCCATCGCCACGTTGTCGCTCATATGGTGAAAGGCTGGAAGCTTGGTCCGATCCGGTCAAGCGTACCACAGCCATGATGCTTGATGAGTGAAAGGAGCTTTTATGACAGAAATATTTCCAGAGCCCATTAGAAATCTACCTGAAGCGGACATACCGTTAGAAGGAGTAAAAGCCTATCTTTCTCAAGCGGATACCCATCAAATCATATTCATGGAATTTGAAAAGGATGTGGACTTACCTGAACATTCTCATGCTGCCCAGATAGGGATAGTCTTGGAGGGCAAGATTGATCTGAATATTGCCGGCAACAAGGTGACCTATACAAAGGGTGATCGATATTACATTCCGGAAGGTGTGTTGCATTCGGGAAAAGTCCATGCAGGATATGCCGATATCACCTTTTTTGACCAACCAGACCGCTATTCACGTAAGTGGTGATGACCTATTAGCAGAACCAGTCCATGCGCGGCCGCGGATAAACGGCGCTGCTGATTTCCGGACCGTTATCCCTTCAGTGAGAAGCCATGAAAACAATTAGCCACACGAAATCCTTCGAAATGGCAGTTTCTATCGCAGAGCTTTTTCCATTGTTCAGTCCCGAAGGCGAGAAAGACTGGGTGCCGGGCTGGGAGTATGAAAATGTGATGGGAACAACCGAACTGTCCGAGGACTATGTTTTCCTGACCAAAACCCATGATCACGGAACAGCGAATGCCATTTGGATTGTAAAGAAATATGATCCCAAATCCCATTTCGTGCAATTTTACAAAATTGAGCCAGAAGATAAAATTGGCGTGGTCACAGTGAAGTGTACAGAACTGGAAGCTGAAAGAACACAAGTTGAGGTGACATACAAATATACAGCACTCTCAGCAACTGGGGAGATGTTTGTTTCTGAATTCAGTGAAAGCGTTTACGACGTATTCATCCGTGAATGGCAAATATTGTTATCGGATTATTTTAGGGCCAAGGGCTAACAACCCCATCAATACGTACCGGCAATTCCGCTGGGCTCCATTGCCAGCCGGTTATACTGGGTGTTATACGAATTAATGGCAAAAATTTGAGGGAAAAAATGAACAGGTGGGGAATAGGTCCAATTTTCGCTGCATTATCGCTTGGGTATGGCTTGATTATGTTCGCACTCAGTCGCTATTTTTTTCCACACTATCAAATGCAATTTCTTCCACATCGCTTTTTTCTTATGCTCGGTATTACTCTTATTGCAATAGGGATTCCCTTTTTTCTCATTTCTGCTGTAACAGTTCAACGGGCGTACAATGCTGATAAGCTTGTCACTGACGGTATTTTCAGATGGTGTCGACACCCTTTGTATGCCTCATGGGTGGTGTTCATCGTACCTGGGATAGCTTTGTTGGAAAAGAGTTGGATAGGACTAACAACACCAATATTTATGTATATTATATTGCGCATCTTGGTGCAAAAAGAAGAAATACACTTAGAAAATGTATTTGGCTCTGAATATCTTGATTATAAAAAGAAAGTGCCCTGCATACTACCCTATGGTTGGCTAAGAACAACCGTATAATGTGGATTGCCCTGGCCTGACCCGGCCAAGCATACCACAGGCATGTTAGCATAACGGATCAATGCACTGGTCGCGGACAAACCGCGCCGCTGATTTCCAGCCTTAGGCCATAAAATGAAAATTTAGAGGATGGTAGACCTGTGAGCGGGAAAGCAATTTTAATAGGGAACTCAGATGGAATTGGTCTGGCAACGACCAGGGAGCTTCTGAAAAGAGGATGGAAAGCCGTCGGTATTTCGAGGAGTCAGTCTCCAATAGAAGATCCGTCTTATGAGCATATCGTGGCCGAAGTGCAGAGTGATGAATACTCGGTGAAATTGAAATCCGTTGTCGAAAAACATGAGCCAGTAGACTTGTGTATTTTCTGTGCAGGAATAGATGAGATGTTGGATTTTTCTGATATGGAAGGTCAGGTAAAAACCATCGAGGTCAATCTGCTCGGTATGGTAAAAACCGCATCCTGTGAAGAACTCGAGATTTGATCCGGCAATTTTCATATGCTTTTCTCGATTTAGCCGGACATTGAGAAACCCCGTTGCGGTTATGATTTGGGTAGTTTTCAATTTGATTTTTTGATAGGTTCCGTCAAAAAATCATAACGTTAGGTAAAAAGGGGGCGGCATGATCAAGGATCAGGACTTTTTCGAGGGTGTTTTGACCGAGGCATACAAGAGGATGCATCTTTACACTTGAGCTGAAGCGAGCTTGCAAGGCTTGCAAGCCATGTGGCACTTGCCCAAAAAAGGGTACTCTTGGACTACTGCGGGATATTTGGGGGCCATTTTGTCTGGGGAAACCGTCTGCGGTGTTTTGATTGGCAGTAGTATCGCCATTGGATTGCGATGCGGCCAGGGAAAGGAAGGGATCCCAGAAGAAGATGAAGCCGGCAGAAACAAGGCTATTCAGTCTGTGAGAGAGCTCTATCGGGACTTCCTGCAGGAATTTGGAAGCACACATTGTAAGACACTGTCCAAATGCGATTGGAGCGATTCTGAAGATCTCGCGCGATGGATCCAGAATAAGGGCTGGAAAAGCACCTGCGATGTTTACTTGAAATATACGATGAATAAATGCGTCGAGATGGCAGAGGAACGCAAGCTATGAAAAAGGGTGACGCCCTTTTATTCATTCAGGCCAAAATTGCCCATTCTGTGAGCCAAACCTTCTTGCTCTAAAATCCCCAAATCTTTTGTCCCATGTTGGTTTTCTTGGCTGAATGAGACGGATTTGGTGGGCTTGGGCTCACTTCCTTGCCCCTTCCTGCTTTGATTCCTTATGCCTCATTTACTGAGACAAACCGGAAAAATAGGGTCTTCATATCCTGAAATTGGGCACTTCACCCTATTGCCTGTATTCGTCACCCCCTGGCATGAAGCAGAGTAGCCTGAATTAGGCAGAGAAAGGAGAAGAGCAATGAGAATTCATGCCAAGAAAGTGCTGTGTTTCTTGTTGGTTGCTATTCTATTTGGTATCGTACCTGCCTTAGCGGAGGAAAAGAAGCCAAACATCCTCGTCATTTGGGGCGATGACATTGGCCAGTCGAACATCAGCGCATACACGATGGGGCTGGTCGGCTACCACACGCCGAACATTGATCGGCTCGCCCGCGAAGGCATGATCTTCACCGACTACTACGGTGAGCAAAGCTGCACCGCCGGGCGGTCGTCATTCATCATGGGCCAAAGCGTTTTTCGCACCGGGCTGTCGAAAGTTGGACTGCCCGGAGCCAAGGAGGGCATGATGGTCGAAGACCCAACTATAGCGGTCCTCCTGAAGGACCTGGGCTACGCTACCGGTCAGTTCGGTAAGAACCACCTTGGCGACCGGGACCAGCACCTGCCGACCAATCACGGGTTCGACGAGTTCTTCGGCAACCTCTACCACCTGAACGCTGAAGAAGAACCGGAGAACATGGACTACCCGAAGAACCCCGAATTCCGCAAGAAGTTCGGTCCGCGCGGGGTGATCCACTCTTGGACCAATGCGGACGGCACCCAGAAGATCGAGGACACCGGCCCGCTCACCAAGAAGCGCATGGAAACCGTAGACGATGAGACGTCCGACCGTGCCATCGCGTTCATCCGAGAGCAACAGAAGGCGGGTAAGTCCTGGTTCGTGTGGTGGAGCGGCACGCGCATGCATTTCCGCACCCACGTAAAGCAGGAGCTGCGCGGCATTTCCGGTCAGGACGAATACGCTGACGGCATGGTGGAACACGACATGCACATTGGGAAATTCCTGAAAGTCCTTGATGAACTCGGCATCGCCGACAACACCATCGTCCATTACTCGACCGACAACGGCCCGCACAAAAACACCTGGCCGGACGCCGCGGTGAACCCTTTCCGCGGCGAGAAGAACACCAACTGGGAGGGCGGTTGGCGCGTTCCCTGCGTCGTCCGCTGGCCCGGTGTGATCAAACCAGGGTCGGTGAGCAACGGCATCGTCCACCACATGGACTGGCTGCCCACTTTCATCGCCGCCGCCGGCAAGCCCGACATCAAGGAAGACCTCCTCGACGGTTACCGATCGGATGCGCTGAACCGCAGCTACAAGGTTCACCTCGACGGCTACGACCTCACCGCACACCTCAAGAATCCCGACACGGTGAAAAGCCCGCGCAACGAGATCTTCTACTTCTCCGACGATGGCGATCTCACCGCCTTGCGCTATCAGGATTGGAAGATAATTTTCATGGAGCAAAAAACCATGGGCACCTTCCGCGTGTGGATGGAGCCGTTCGTCCCGCTGCGGGTTCCGCTCATCTTCAACCTACGCCGCGATCCCTACGAGCAAGCCACTATCACCTCGAACACCTACCACGACTGGCAGATCGATCGGGCCTTCCTGCTTGTTCCTGCCCAGGCCTATGTCGCGAAGTTCCTCGAAACCTTCAAGGAATACCCGCCGCGTCAGAAGGCCGCCAGTTTCTCCCTCGACAAAGTTATGGAGAAGATGAGCGAAGGCATGGGGAGCAAATAGGCGAGGTAGCTACCAACCGGTTCAGCGGCGGCGTGTTGGCGCCGTCCGTTGCAACCGGGATTTTAATGGTTCCTCCTATCATTCGTTTTGGTTCCAATCCTAAAGCAATGATTA
>Ga0180437_10009123_pt1 | contig 12351 bp, 4 predicted proteins | sample SS_ome_4_FD_132410 | JGI IMG/M metagenome (GOLD analysis project Ga0180437, IMG submission 132410) | Hypersaline lake sediment archaeal communities from the Salton Sea, California, USA - SS_3_D_1 metaG | ecosystem: Environmental > Aquatic > Non-marine Saline and Alkaline > Hypersaline > Sediment...
ACGCCTTGCCGGGCGCCAAGGGCGACGCCGACGCCGCCCTGCTGATCCGCGTCGGCCTCAACGCCGCCGCCCAGCCGGCCGACCTGCTGGCCGGGGCGAAGTCGTGGGACAAGCGCGGCACGGAGGCGAGGGGGGCGATCCAGACGGTCCGCCTGTCGCGAGCCGCCGACCTCTACGAGCGCTATCTCTCCGGCGGCGCCGAAGAAGAGCGCCAACTCGCCAAGGTCCGCCTGAAGGCCATCAGCGAGAAGCTGGGCGACCTCCGCGAATCGTTCCGCCCGCCGACGGGATGGACCTACCTCGTTGACCTGAAGGAGGACTCGGCCCGCGTCGGCTGGGGGTCGTTCAAGAAGTACACGGTGGCCAAGGGCCCGTGCAACGTGACGGGCAGGAAGTTCACCACGGGCATGATGGTGCACGCCGGCTCGCGGGTGGTCTACACGCTGCGGGGGCGGTACCGGCAGTTGTCGATCCACTACGGCATGGCCCCCTGGGCCGGCGGGGCCGCCTCCTTCCACATCTACTGCGACGGCAAGGAGGTCTTCAAGAGCGGGGGGATGTGGAAGAACCACACCCACGGCGTCCGCAAGCCGACGTTCGTCAACCTCGTCGGCGTCGACAAGCTCGAGCTGGTCACCAAGGGCATCGCCGGCGGACAAGGCGCCCACAGCATGTGGGGAGACCCGAAGGTGAGGTAGGCGGGAGTCCCCCCGGGCAGATCAGCCGTCACGAGCCTGCTGCATCCATTCCCGCCTCCCGACGGCAGGCGCGAGCAGCGGCAGGGGAAGATCGACGGGCAGCCGCGGGATCCGGGCGAGTCTTCGAGCCACATGGGGGGCCGATCCCGCGGCGGCTCGCGCTTCGCGGCGAAGCGACGTCTCGCGGAGCAGCAATGGGCCCCGTCGATCCCTCTCGGTCCGGGTCGAAGGTGGCTCGGACGACTCGGACTCCGGTTGCGGCTGAAGGCCGCGCTGTGTTCGTCGGCGGCAACGGCTCCCCTCGCCCGGCCGGCGGGCGCGGGGGCGGCCCGGCCCGGCATCCGGTGGTACGGGTAGAGTCCGTCGGGGGCGTGGGCCGATGTACACTGGGAGAGCATGACGGCCTCAGCGGGAAGGGCGTCGGCCGGTTCCGCCTCTGCCCCGGCAGCGGGGCATCGCCGGTACCGTCTGTCGTGGACGGGACGGGATGGGACGGCCGAACGTGAGGGACCCGTGCGCGGCGGCCTGCTCAAGGAGACGTGACGATGAAAATGCAGATCCCGGAACTGCGGCAGTTGTTCGAGGCCCGGGTGGGCCAGATCGCCAGCGTGCTGTCGAAGGACCCGCCGGCGGAGTTGGGCAGCGTGGACCCGGCCCTGCGAGGTCTGAAGGGCTTCCTGTTCGCGTTGGAGGGCATGCTGCGGCGCAACGAACTCGAGGGCCTGCCGTTCACGGCCCGCGAGGAGTTGTTCGATCGGGCCGGTCGGGCCATGGAGGCGATGAAGGCGCTGCCGGATTCGCTGAACGCCAAGCAGGCGATGGGCGTCCTGCGGGCGATGGACAACCTGCACCGGCTCTGCCTCCAGGAGAACCTGATGGCCACCGGGCTGGACGCCAGCAAGCTGGGCAAGCTGACGGTGATCCTGGAGCGCAAGTTGGGCGACGTGCTGGAGACGATCGGCGGCGTGGCCGAGACGGCCGAGGGACACGTCGAGCAGATCGAGCAGGCCGCCCGCGACCGCCTCGCGGAGATCCAGGAGGCCTACAAGAAGGAGACGGACGTCCTGGAGGGCAGCGCGTCGCTGGCCGTCGAGTCGATCCGGTCGCAGGCGGGGGCAATCCAGAAGCGGCAGGCCGAGGCGCTGGAGGCCATCGACAAGCTCCAGCAGGAGCTGCGCCAGAAACGGGAGCAGTCCCAGGGGCGGCTGGACGAGCAGCTCGCCGTCGCCCAGCGCGTGGTGGACGAGGCGCGAGGCGAGCAGCAGGCCGTCCAGGAGCTGCTGGAGCGGACGCGGGGTCAGCTCGGCCAGGCCGAGGAGGCCATCAAGGCGATGGGGCAGATCACCCGCGACGCCGCGACGGCGCGGGAGGAGCTCCAGGCCAAGCTGTCGGAGGGGGAGGAGGTCATCGCCTCGATTCGCGGCCTGCTGGCCGACGGCACGCAGGCGGGCGCCGAAGTGACCGCAAAGGTCGCCGAGTCCGAGCAGCGCCTCGCGAGCATTCGGCAGACGGCCGACCGATGCGCGGAACTGTCGGAGCAGGCCCGGCAGCAGCAGGAGCAGGCGGTCGCGGCGGCGCGGGCGACGGCGGAGGCGGCCGAGCAGGCGCAGGCGGAGGGGCGGGGGAGGCTTGACGAGCAGCTCGAGGCGGCCGGGGCGGTGCTGGCGGGCATCGAGTCCGGCGGCGAGGCGGTCGCCGCGGCGCTGGCGCAGGTGCAGCAGCGGCGCCGGGCGGCGGACGAGGCCGGCCAGGCCATTGCCGAGACCCGACAGGCGGCCGAGGAGGCGCGAGAGGCCCTCCAGGCGCGGCTGGGCGAGGGCGACGAGGCGATCGGCCAAGTGCGCCGGCTCCTGGAGGCCGGCACGCACGCCGCCGCGGAAGTCTCCGATAAGGTCGCCGAGGCCGAGCAGTGCCTCGCCCGCATCGAGCAGAACCGGCAGGAGTTCGACGCGTCGGCGAGCGAGGCGCGGCAGCAGCAGGCTCAGGCGGTGGCGGCCGCCGGGGCCGCGGCGCAGGCCGTCCAGCAGATGCAGGCCGACGCGCGGCAGGCGCTCGACGAGCAACTCGAGGCGGCCGGCGAGGCGGTCTCGGGCATCCGGTCGCAAGGCGAGGCGGCGGCCGGGGCCGCGGCGCAGGCCGTCGAGCAGATGCAGGCCGAGGCGAGGGGAAAGCTCGACGAGCAGCTCGAGGCGGCCGGCGAGGTGGTCTTGGGCATCCGGTCGCAAGGCGAGGCGGCGGCTGCGGCGCTGGAGCAGACACGGCAGCGACGGCAGGCCGCCGAGCAGGCCGGGCAGGCCATCGACCAGACGCGGCAGGAGGCCGAGGCGATCCACGAGACCCTCCAGGCGCGGCTGGCGGAGGGGGGCGAGTCGGCGGCCGAGCTGCGCCGGCTCCTCGAGGCCGCCACGCAGGGCGCCGCGGAGGTCGCCGCAAAGGCCGTCGACGCCGAGCAGTGCCTGGCGGGCATCGAGCAGACGGGGCGGGCGTGCGACGAGTCGGCGGCGGTGGCGCGTCAGCAGCAGGCGCAGGCCGTGGCGGCCGCCGGGCAGACGGCGCAGGCGGTCGAGCAGATGCAGGCCGAGGCAAGGGAGAAGCTCGACGAGCAGCTCGAGGCCGCCGGGGAGGTGGTCGCGGGCATTCGGTCCAGCGGCGAGGCGGCAGCCGGCGCGCTGGAGCAAACGCGGCAGCATCTCCGGGCCGCCGAGCAGGCCGGGCAGGGCGCCGCCGAGAGCAGCCGGCAGGCCGAAGGGGAGCTGGCGCAGCTTCGGGCCCTCCTCGAACAGGGCGGTCAGGCCGGCGGGCAGCTCAGTGCGCTGCTGCGGGCCGGCGTCGACCAGAAGGGGCGGATGGACCAGACGCTGGCGGAGGCGGCCCAGTCGCGCGAGCGGATCGGGCAGCTCGAGGCCGAGGCGGCGGAGGCCGAGGCCGCCGTCCGGCAGCGGAAGGTCGAGGCCCTCGAGGCCCTCGCCGAGGCCGTCGCCGAGGCCGACCGCCGGCAGCGCCAGTTCGAGCAGGCCGTCTCGGAGCGGCGCGAGGCGGCCCGCGACGCCGTCGCCGGCCTGCGGGGCGACCAGGCGATCGCCGCGGACCTGCTCGGGCGCACGCGAAAGGACCTCGAGGCGCTCCAGGGCGAGGTGCAGCAGATCCGCGAGCTTGGCGGGGCCGCCGCGGACGCCGAGGGCGCCGTCCGCGCGAAGCTCGAGCAGGCCGGCGGCGTCGTGGAGGAGTTGGGCGGCCTGCTCGCGGCGGCCGGCGAGCTCAATGCGCAGGTCGAGGGGCACCTCGCCGGCTCGGCGGAGACGCGCGGGCGTCTGGCGGACCTGGTGCAGGAGGCGGCCGCGGCGGCGGAAGACCTTCGCGGCCGACAGGAGGAGGCCCTGTCCGCCGTCAGCGAAGAGGCGGCGGCAGCCCAGCAGCAGCGGAAGGCCTACGACGCGTCCTTCGCCGAGCAGCTCGAGTCCGCCCGGGCCCTGGTGGCCGATCTCCGCGCCCGCAAGGAGACGGCCGACGGCCTGGTCGAGCAGACGCGTCAGCAGCGTGACGCGGCCCAGGCGGCCGGTCAGGCGACGGCCGAGGCCCGCCTGGCGACGGCGGAGGCGACCGGCGAGATCCAGGGCAAGCTCCAGGAGGCCCGCCGCGCCGCCTCGGACCTGGCGGGGCTGCTGTCGGCGGGGACGGACAGCCGCTCGAGGATCGACACGGAGCTGGCTGCCGCCGCGCGGGCGGCCGGCGAGGTCGGCAGCATCCGCCGGGAGCTGGGCGAGTTCTTCGACGGCGTCGGGCAGCAGAGGCAGGAGATGGCCCGGGCCGCCGAGCAATCGCAGCAGCTCATCGCCGATCTCCGCAGCGACGGGCAGCAGGCCGTGGAACGCCTGGAGGGGCAGACGGCCGACCTGATCGCACGAAACGAGCAGTTGCAGCGGGAGGTGGCGGACCTGATCGGGCAGGCGGCCGACGGCGGGCTGTTCCGCCAGTTCGACGACCTGGCCGAGCAGACCGCCCCGAGGCGGCGGAAGTGGCTGCGACTGCTGATCGGCAGCGCCGCCGGCGGGGCCGCCGTGCTGGCGGCAGCCTCGGCCATCCTGACCGGCGTCTCCGTCTGGGCGGCCGGGGCCGTGCTGGCCGCCACACTCGTGCCCCTGGCGTTGTTCCTGCACTTCTGCGCATCGCAGTACAACGCCGAGCGCCGCGCCGAGGCGCAACACCAGTACCGCGCCACGGTCAGCCGCAGCCTGTCGGCCTACCGCAAGCTCCTGACGACCATGAAAGCCGAAGGCATCGCCGACTCGACCTACGTCGACCGCATGCTCCGTGCCCTCTTCGGCCCCGAAGCCGGCGAGGACCGCTCCGCCCCGCCGGCCCCCGCGCCCGCCGCAGAGCCGCCCACGGCTGAGTGCTGATCCGCACGGCCGGCTCCCGTCTGCGGCGGGATGGGGACATGGCACGCGCGGGGGGCCAAGCTCGCCGGAGCGCCGGCCGGGACGATCACTTTGCGAAGCGCACCGTCCAGCGGAGGTCGGCGTCGGTCGGCGGGCGGAAGTCGACGTGGAGCAGCCGCCCGGCCGTGCCGGTCTCGGCGGGCACGTCGCCGGCGTCGACACCGGCGGGCGTGAAGCCTCTCGGCATGTAGATCCGCAGTTGGTACGGCCGGCCGCCAACGACCCTCGATCTGCCGCGAAGCGCGCGGGCGGACGCGTCCCAGCTCACGTCCAGCACGTCGTAGGCCATCTGTCGGACGTGGCGGCTGGTGGAGATCAGGACGGGGTGGTCCCGCTTGGGCACGATCGAGTAGATCTCGCAGTCCGGCGCGGCGAGAGTCCGCGTGAAGCCGCCCTTCTTCACGCCCAGCAGCCGCCGGCTCCAGAACTCGTAGACCACGTGCTCGGCGTCCGCGTCGAGCCCCAACTGCTCGAAGCGGATCTCCCGCGTGATCGCCTTGCCGTGCCGCTTGTAGTCGAAGTTGAACAGGCCCACCACGTTCCACTGTCCGAACGGCCGCTTCACGGGCATGTTCCACAGCCGCGCCGGGTTGTGCTCGAAGACGTCCACCGCCCGCGAAACGTCCGCCGTGGTCGGCGTGACCTTGCGGATGATGTCCAGCCGATCTTCCGGCGTGTCCTGATCGGCCAGCGGCTCGCCGAGGTGCACCAGGTTGCCGGCGATCGAGCAGAACGAGGCGTGCACCTTCGCCTGCTCGTAGGAGTAGATCCCGCCGCAGTAGACGTGGAAGGAGTCCGGGCTGTTCCACCACACCTGGCCGTTGTAGAAGGACCGCCCGCTGATCTGTCGCGTCAGCCCCTGCGTGAACGAGCAGCCGCGCCCGTAGTAGGACTGGTCGCTGTCCTGCCCGATGTGGATCACGTCGATCCGGTCGTAGCTGATGCCGATGATGTTCATCCACACCAGCGCGTACGCCCCGCGCGGGTGCCGGCGGCCGAGGTCGCGCCAGATGCCCGTCGCCAGGCGGTACGTTTCGGCCGACGTCATGAACGGGTCGTGCTGGCCCGGCAGGCGGCGCCACTGGTCGGAGAAGTCCCACCCGTATCGGATGATCGACGAGCGGTCGGCGAAGCCTCGCTCGGCCCGTTTGCGCTCGAAGGCCTGCACGGCCGGGTTGGAGAAGTCGATCCGCCCGTTGATGTAATACTCCGGATGCTCGGCCGCGATCCGCTGGGCCTCCTTGAACCAGAAGTCCGGGTTGCCGTACCGCCTGACCAGCGGCGTGCCCCCGCCGCGGACCTTCAGCCGCGTCGGCGAGACGTACCCGTACTTGTCCAGCCCCAGCTCGCGGAGCTTCTGGCGGTTGGCCCGCGTCCACTTCGGGTCCATGAACGGCCGATCGCCCTTGGCGCGGTCGAACTTGTACGGGAAGCCCCGCACCACGCCCGAGCCGTAGGAGTTCCACGTCGTGAACAGCGAGAGGCGCTCCGGCACGTGCGGGTCGATCGGATGCTGCTTCGCCAGGTCGATGTCGTGGGCCTTCGCGATCAGCTCGCCCAGGCGGTCGAGCCCGTCGGTGCCCCGTCGGCCGAAGTGCAGCAGCGTCATCTCGCCGACGATCTCCGCGCCGGCCGGCATGACGATGCCCTCGTAGTCGCTCCACGCGGCCGCCTTCAGCGACGTGCGGGTCCCCGGGATCAGCAGGAAACGCCCGAGGCCCTTGTGGTTGGTCAGGTTGCCCAGCAGCACCGACCGCCGCGTCCGGGCGTTCTTGACGGCCGCGTACCACCACGAAGCGAACTCGTCCAGGTCCGCCGCGCCGACCGTCTCGTACGGGTCGGCGTAGCGCTTGCCGTCGCCGATGATCGTCCACCCCGCCACCGTGTCGCCCAACGCGACCTCCGTAGCGACCACCGGCGCGGCGCGGTGGACGACGAGTTCCCGGCCGGTGCGATTGACGAAGTCCAGCCGTGCGACGATCTCGCCGCGCCGCCTGCCGATGAGCAGCGTGTACGTGACGGCCAACGCGCCTTTGCCTCGGTACGTCAGCCGTGCGCGCGTGAAGCTGCCGAGCTTGTGCCCGCCGACGTCCTCCACGCTGATGGCGCCCTCGCAAGCCGCGAAGTCCACGTCCAGCCCGCGGATGCCCAGCACCGGCCGGACGCCGGAGACGCGGCAGCCGCTGCCCTTGTCGGCCGCGGACCACACGGCGGTCCGCGGGTCGATCTCCACGCGAAGGGCATCGGTCTCAACCACGCGCCGTCTCCCGCCGCGCGCACCGGCCCGCGAAGCCGAGGCCCCGCCGAACAACGCGTGCTGCGTCAACGAGTACTCCGATCGCCGCGCGCCGGCCACGCGGATCTCGTTCACCAGCAGGTGACGAAGCTGCTTGCCCTTCTCATCCGCCACGCGGTTCGTGTGTCGCAGCCGCAACGCGAAGCAGCCGGTCCGCACGGGCAAGCCCAGCCCGTAGCGCCGCGAGGCCGACGAGGTCACCTCGATCCTGCCGACCTGCCTCACCTCGCCGTCGCCGCCGGTGAGCTCCACGGCGATGACGGGGCCGGCCTCTCCAATGACCTTGCCCCGCGCCGTGACCGTCAACTCCGCCCGCCCGTCGGCCGGCGCGACGAACCAATCGCCCAGCACGCCGCCGGTCCAGAAGCTGAACGCCCCGTCCGCCTGGGTCTGGCCGCGCAGGCGAATCCGCGCCCGCGCGGCGGGGACGGCCGCCGTGGCCGGCCCTTCCGCCGGCAACGCCCGGGCGGCGCAAGCGAGGAGCAACACGCAGAGCGTCGATTGGCATAGATGCCTCCCCGCGGCGACCGGACGGGCCGTCCTCTCATTCGTACGCATCGGCTGCCCTTTCGCTCGTCGCGCGTGCTGTCCGCCGTCCATCTCTTCCGCCCTGTCCTCTTGCTCCTGCCGACTGCCTTGACGCGGCACGCCGGGCCGGGCCCGCTGTCGGACCGTCATCACAGACTGCTCACAGGGCACGTCCGTGTTCTTCCTCCCCAGGTGAGCATAGTAGGCGAGCCCTCCCCTGTCACGTGCCGGACCGGCATCTCCCGGTCGCCGGATCAACGTGGCGATCCGCTCGGGCCGCCGCCGGGGACCCTCCGCCTCCCCGCACAAGCCCGGGCGTTCCTGGCAGAGAAGCTCAGCGGCAGGATCTCGGCGGCCGGCTTCTCGCTTTCGTGCCGCACGCCCTCGACGTGACGTCGTCCGAAAGACGAGGGCCTTGCTCGGCGGCCCACGCGCCGATACCATGCTCCTCATCTTCGTTGGGGAGTGCGCGATGGTATCGCGCGCCGGCTGTTCGGTCCCGCGAGGCATCGATGGTGTCCGCCGACAGGGAGAAGTCCATGACACGATTCACATGCGTGGCGATGCTGGTGTGTTCAGCAGGCCTTGCACGGACGGATCAGGTCGCCGCAGCCGCAAAGGCCGCGGCGGGGCAAACGCCGGCCGGGACGCTGAAGCTCGTGCCGCGCCTCGCCAAGGGCGACCGGTTCATCCTGGAGATCACCAAGCGCCGCACCCAGACCGGGCGGCCCGTGCCGGCGGGCGTGAAGGGCCTCCAGGTCGTCGAGGTCGAGGTCATCAGGACGGACAGCCGGGGTCACCTGCTCGGCTGGACGCCGCGGAACACCGGGCTCGTCGACGCGCACGGCAGGCCGGTAGCGATGCCTCCTCAAGCGGCCAGGCTGGCGAAGATGTGGGACGGCACTCAGTTGGTCTTCGAGCTCTCGCCGGACTACAGGCTGGTCGGCCTGAACAACTACAGCCAGGTCAAGGCCCTCATGACGAAGATGATCGACAGGATACTCGCAATCGGCAGCCTCTCGCCCCAGGCGGAGGCGGAGCTTCGGCGGACCATGTCCGCAACGTTTGCCTCGCGCCAGGTGGTCGAGGCGACCTTCGGCCAGGGCATCACGCTGTTGTTCGGCCTGGCCGGGATGGAGCTGGCCGCGAAGGGCGCCGTCGAGTTCGACCGCCAGTTCGCCATGCCGATGGGGGGAGGGGTCATCCCGGCCAAGGTGGTGGTGACGGTGACGAGGCTGGATCGGGCCGCAGGTCGGGCGACCGTCACGATGAGAACCAGGATGGACCCCAAGGAAGCGACCGAGGCGATGCACACGTTCTTCCGGTCAATGGCCCGGAAGGCGGGCAAGCCGGCCCCGACCCGGCAGGAACTGCCCGACGTCGACATCCGGGACGGAAGCACGTTCGTGGTCGACCTGAAGACGCGGCTTCCGCTGCACGTGGAGCACACGCGCACCACCGTCGTCGGGCCGGGCAAGCGGGTGGAAACGCACAAGATCGTCCGCAAGCCGGCCGGGGCCGCCCGGCCGCCCCAAACGGCGCCGAAGTGACGAGCCGCCGGACGCCGCTCCGCCCGGCCTTCGCTCGTGCCTGCGTCGCAGCCTACAGGAGCCTTGCCCCGACAGGGCGCATGGGTAGAATCGCCGGCGGAGCCCGCGACGGCCGTGGGCCCCGGGTCACCGCCCGCAGGCCGGTCAGGCGGTTTCATTGGTAAGGGAATCAGTTTGGGCACGATCATCCCCCAAGGCTACAGGGCGACGATGGACGTCTGCGAGACGGAGCGGGCGATCAAGTTCACGAAGGACCACTTCGAGCAGGCGCTGGCCAGGCGGCTGAACCTCAACCGGATCACCGCGCCGCTGTTCGTGCAGGCCGGCTCGGGCGTGCAGGACAACCTCAACGGCATCGAGCGCCCGGTGAACTTCGCCGTCGGAGCCGACGGCGACAAGGCCTGCGAGATCGTCCAGTCGCTGGCGAAGTGGAAGCGGCTGGCGCTGTACAAGTACGGCTTCGGGATCGGCGAGGGCATCTACACCGACATGAACGCCCTCCGCCCGGACGAGGAGGACCTGGACAACATCCACTCGATCTACGTCGACCAGTGGGACTGGGAGCGGGTGATCACGGCCGATGACCGACGGCTCGACTACTTGAGGGACGTCGTCGGCGACATCTACGCCGCGATCAGGGACAACGAAGCCGAACTGGCCGACACGTTCGACGAGCTCGACGTCGCCCTTCCGGACGAGATCGCCTTCGTCCACAGCGAGCAACTGGCCGACCGGTACCCCGCCGCGACCCCGTGGGAGAGGGAGACCGCCGCCTGCAAGGAACACGGCGCGGTGTTCATCATCGGCATCGGCGGCCGGCTGCCGACGGCAGCATCCACGACGGCCGGGCGCCGGACTACGACGATTGGACCACGCCGACCGGGGCGGAGACGAAGGGCCTCAACGGGGACATCTTCGTGTGGAACCCGCTGCTGGAGATCCCGTTCGAGCTTTCGTCGATGGGCATCCGCGTGGACGCCGAGACGATGCGAACGCAGTTGGAGATTCGCGGCTGCACCGACCGGGCAGAGCTGCCGTGGCACAGGCTGCTGCTGGACGGGTCGCTGCCGCAGAGCGTCGGCGGCGGGATCGGCCAGAGCCGGCTGTGCATGCTCCTGCTGCGAAAGGCGCACATCGGCGAGGTCCAGGTCAGCTACTGGCCACCGGACGTCGTCGAGGTCTGCCGCGAGGCGGGCATCCCCCTGCTGTAACGGCGGGGCGGGGAGAATCCCGACCATGATGGAGTTGCCCGAGGCGGTGACGATCGCGGGGCAGATGAACGCCGAGCTGCGCGGCCGGCGGATCGCCTCGGCCGAGCGGGAGAACAGCCCGCACAAGTGGGTCTTCTACAATCGCCCGCGGGCCGACTACGAGCGCATCCTGCCGGGCAAGGTGATCGGGCAGTCCCGCGCGGAGGGCAGCCACGTCAACACCGGCCTGACCGGCGGGCTGACGCTCCAGCTCGGCGACGGCGGCGAGCGGATCTTCCTGCACGAAGACGACACGGCCCTGCCGGAGAAGCACCTCCAGGACATCCTCTTCCGCGCGGGGCTCCACCCGAGGCGGAAGGTCCGCACGGTCCCGCCCGCTGGCCAGCGCAAACTCTACCACGCCATCCGCAAGGTCCTCACCGAAGCGATCGCCAAGGGCGGCCGCGACGACGAACTCGACTTGTTCGCCCGCGGCGGCCGCTACGTCCGCCAGATGGACCGCCGCGCCAAGGGCAGACCGTGCCCCCAATGCGGCACGCCCGTCGAGAAGATCCAATACCTCGGCGGCGCCTGCTACCTCTGCCCCACCTGCCAGCCGGCCCCCTGACGGCGTCCGCCGCGGCAACCAGACGCGGCGGCGGGGGATCACAGCATACTCCTGATCGGCCCGCCGGGGTCGGGCAAGAATCGCGCGAATCACGACAGGGAAGCGGCGCCGCGTGGAAGCAATCCCGCGCACAAGCCGTGCCGGCCAGAGCGCGCCGCAGCCGCAGGGCGCGCGTTGGGGCCGTCGCCATCCCCCGTGGCTTTGTCAAGTCCTCTGTCAACCTGGCGTGAGAAAAACGAGCGGGCGGGCCCTGTCGGCTCGCCCGAGCCGATCAGTAGCCCGCCCGCGAACCGTACCCCGCGGCGGACAAGAGGCGTAGGTGCAGGTCAGTCGTCGTCCTACTCGCCGTCGCCGTCGTCCGGGCCGGCTTCGACGGTGAGGAGGTAGGTCACCGACACCGACCATCCGCCCTCCTTGGCCCCGCCGAACTCGATGATGTACTCGCCCGGCGGCGGGGGCGTGAGAAGGACGGCGTACGCCCCGGCCACGGAGGGGTACTCCCCCACGGGCATGAACAGGCTGGCGAAGGAGCCCTCCGTCACGGGAAAGTCGAACAGCGGCGAGTCGGCGCGGTAGGCGAACAGACCCGCCAGCGGCTGCCCGTTGATGGTGCAGTACAGATCCGTGACGGCGTCCAGCGCGTCGTTGACGCCGTCCCGCAGCATCTGCTCGGTCTCGTCCGGCTCGGTCTTGTTGTACATCGAGTTGACCAGCGGAATGTAGATCTTCTTGCCGGTAGGTACCGTGCAGGTGCGGATCACCTCCTGCCCGCCGAACGTCCCGGCCAGGTAGAAGATCGGGCCGGACTGATTCACGTGGGCGAACTGCCCCGTGTCGTCCAGGACCGGGCACTGGTCCGGCGGGCAGTTGAGGGCCCAGGTCCACCAGTCCGCCGCCAGCGTGCCGTAGGTGCGATCGCACCAGGGGGGGATGACGCGCGGGTTGCGGTTGCCGTTGTTCTCGGCCAGGGCGGTGGCCCTCGGCGCCACCATCGCGGCGAGAACCGCCACGGCCAGGACGAC